>Ga0210389_10000533_pt1 | contig 34508 bp, 19 predicted proteins | sample IncBWH28OmetaG_FD_160127 | JGI IMG/M metagenome (GOLD analysis project Ga0210389, IMG submission 160127) | Forest soil microbial communities from Barre Woods Harvard Forest LTER site, Petersham, Massachusetts, United States - Inc-BW-H-28-O ... | reverse complement strand
TAAATAATTGATTTACAAGTATTTAAAATAGGGTTAACATTGAAATATGTTAAGTTGTGTTAACCCTTTTGTGTGATTATGGATGCGCGTTACCGGGTATATTCGCACTTGAGCAATCAAGTATTACTACCATCCACAAACAAAGGTAAAATTGAAATTCCGGTTATGATTATGCGATAAAAACGTGTTGACATGACACTAGGCGTACCGTCTCTTCAAAAGCGCATAAAACTTCTCCACGGTTGCAGGTTTACTTTCCCAGTTGTTTTTGGTAACGTAGTTTGTCTTCAAAAATCGCGCGGCTTCGTCAAAGGTGCTAAACCGGTTCAGTATCTCTATCGCTTCGCTGTAAGCAAGGTTGTAACCATTAAAAAGCTCTTTTACATACAGCAATTTATCATTCAGCGTTATGGCAAGTTTTATGTCGCTGATCGGCTTTATACTAAGTTGTTCAGTCCTGCTAACATTATTTTCCCCAATTTGCGACATCTTTTGATTGATGGTCAGCACTTCTTCCTCAGCAGATATGGCGGGGGCCGCCTTAGGTTGTTTAACTTCTTCGCTTTTTTGCCCTGTTACGTCTGTGCCTGCTTCGTCCGGGGCAGAAAAGGTCGTTTTTCTCTTTTTGCTTTCTTTACCCTGTTCGGTCTCAGCCTCAATTTTTTCATCCTCATCCAACTCCATCGTTTCATCCAAAATCAGCTCATGCCTTATAGTTTCCGGTTCTTCCCGGATAAAAGAATAGGTATCCGTGGGAACGTCGCTTGCCAGGTCAATCTCCGGTACGGGTTGATCCGCTAATTTCTCGACGTTGGCAATTTCCAGCTCGACCGGTTTAACCGGATCTTTGGAAATCCGCTCGGAAGCCTTTTCCGAACCGGGCTTCATTTGTTGAACGACAGGCTCGAAATATTTTGGTTCGTGCGCGCTTTGTTGTTCGGCGGTCTTCACCGGCTTTTCCTGTTTTTCTGTTTTTTCCGGTCTTGCAGGTTTTTCGGTGGCACGTTTTTCAGTCTGGGCTTGTAAATTTAATTTACATAAAACTTCTATGTGATCGGTCAGGAAATGCGCGTTTGCAACAAAAAGTTCAAGCTCAAGCTCATTTAAGTCCTCGTTAACGGTCTTTAAATATTCGTACTGTTCACTTAGCTCTTGTATAATTCCACCTATCTTTTTAAATACTTCCTTTTGCTTCATGTCTCGATGTTAGAAAAATGCCAAACCAAAAATAAGATTAAATTCCGATATTTGGGGGTAGAGATTAGAGGCTGGTGGTTAGAGGTTAGGACAGAAGTAGAATTATTAATTCGGCGAAATCACGTTAAAATCGGTGAAATCTCCAAAATAATCAGCGGTTTGGTTTTCAACGAAGATGTTTTTAAGCGTAAGAGCGAGCACGGCGGAAGCATTGAGGTGGTATGCGGTTCAATGTTCTCGGGGAAAACTGAAGAGTTGATCAGGCGTTTAAACCGTGCACGGATCGCCAAACTAAAAGTGGAGATATTCAGCCCTAAGGCTGATACCCGTTATGGTGAAAATGTGCTCGTTTCCCATAATGCCAACTCCATTCCTTCAACACCGGTCGAAAATGCCTCGTCAATATTATTGTTGGCTACCAATGTTAACGTGGTGGGCATTGATGAAGCGCAGTTTTTTGATGCTGAACTGCCTGCGGTATGCAATGTTTTAGCTAATAAAGGCGTACGTGTAATTGTTGCCGGGCTTGACATGGATTTTAAGGGCCAGCCCTTTGGGCCGATGCCCGCGATAATGGCCATAGCCGATTCGGTAACCAAGCTGCAGGCGGTTTGCGTGCAGTGCGGCAACCCTGCCGTATATTCGTTCCGCCTCGTAGCCGACGATAGTAAAATACTCCTTGGCGAAAAGGAAAGCTATGAACCGCGGTGCCGCATTTGTTACTACGCCGGCTAAATCGACTGCGAAAAACGATAAACCTTTATTAAATTTGATAGCATGGGCAGAAGTTTTGCGCAGGCATGCAAATAATACCTGGCGAATAGTTTATATTTACCCCACGATTTTAATAATGCCTGTACTATATAAAAAAGGCTGGAAAACCGTTTAATTTGCAAACCAATTATAAGTAAAGATATGAACATCAGGAATTTGTACCTATTTCTCATCGGCGTATTGCTGGTGGGGCTTACTTCATGCAGCAAAAAGCCTTCTGACAACAACCATACCGGGAACGTTACCGGAAACCCGACGGGGAAGGATGTGCCGGCTGGATATGGCGATGGAGTGACCTTTTTTAACGGGGGTAAATCGGCCATTTTTAACTTGTATGCGCCAAACAAAAAGTCTGTCCATCTTTTGGGCGATTTTAACAACTGGACGTCAAGCTCAACTAATTTGATGTATAATTCAACCGATGGTACACGCTGGTGGATAGAGGTGGATAATCTGGATCCGAGCACCGAGTACGCGTATGAGTATTTTATCGATGGCAGCATAAAGGTTGCGGACCCGTATAGCACCAAAATTCTGGATTCCGCAAATGATCAATACATTCCTACAACGGTTTATCCCGGCATAAAAAAATACCCCAGCGGGGCCGGCGAGGTAAGTCACATAGTAAGCGATATTCAGTACAATGCCCCCGCTTATACATGGACCACAACGAATTTCAAGCCGGCTGATCCCAAAAACATGGTGGTATACGAACTGCTGCCCCGTGACTTCGTGGCAACACATTCGTATAAAACATTAACCGACACACTTAGCTATATAGCCAATTTAGGTGTAAATGCCATTGAATTGATGCCTGTAAATGAGTTTGAGGGTAATGATTCCTGGGGGTATAACTCCAACTTTATGTTCGCCCTTGATAAATATTACGGCACGACCAATGACTATAAGGCATTTATCGACGCATGCCACGCAAAAGGCATAGCGGTTATACAGGATATAGTGCTGGAGGACCAGTTCGGCTCATCACCTATGGTACAAATGTACTGGAATTCGGCTGCCGGTCAACCTGCGGCAAACAGTCCCTGGTTCGACCAAACTAATATGCATCCGGATGCGGTTGGCTATCAATTGAACCACTCAACCGCAGCAACGCAATACTTTTTCAAAAATGTAGTGAGTTACTGGATGCAGCAATATCATATCGACGGTTTTCGGTTCGACGAGGCCAAGGGATATACCCAGGTAAATTCGGGCAACGACGAAGGCGCCTGGGCCGCTTACGACGGAACGCGGGTAGCTTTGTGGGAGGGCTACAACACTTATATGAAGAGCATTAACCCTAACTTTTACGTAATTCTTGAAATGTTTTCTGCTGCACAGGAACAAGCTGTTTATGCCCAGCAGGGGATGTTTTGCTGGAACGATCTTTCAGGATCCGGAGAGCAGGCTACCATGGGCTATGCAACCAACCCATCGTGGGATATTTCCGGCCTTTTTTACAATGATCAGGGGATGGCCACGCCAGGGCTGATCAGCTACTTTGAAAGCCATGACGAAGAAAGGCTGCAGTTTAAAAACGAGGCATACGGCAACAGTTCAGGGAGTTATAATGTGAAAACCCTGGCAACGGGGCTTGAGCGGGATGAAGCCGGCGCAGTGATCATGCTTTCGGTGCCTGGTCCAAACCTGGTTTGGCAGTTTGGCGAAAGAGGATATGACATCAGTATTAACGATGCCGGCACCGGCGGACGTTTGGGCGATAAACCGCCGCATTGGGAATATATGATCGACCCGAACCGCCATCATTTGTACCAGGTTTACTCCAGGATGATCCGGATGAAGTTGAAAAACTCTGCATTTACATCTACCACTTTCACTTATAACGTAAGCGGAGCGGTTAAATTTATACAACTATTAGATCCGGCCGGCTCAAACAATGTGGAAGCAGTTGCTAACTTTGATGTGGTGTCCTCGACAGTTGCCCTGAATTTTCCGTCAACAGGCAGCTGGTATGATAATTTTTCAGGCACAAGCATCAATGTCAGTTCATTGCCGTACAGTATGACGCTTCAGCCCGGCGAATATCATTTATACAGTAATACGCCGTTGAAATACTAAGAAAACCCGGCCATTCCGGCTGTATTAATATGGCCATAAAACTTACGGAGTTTTTAAACGGCGGAGCCCTCACCGAGGCCTTTGAAAAACAATCAACGCCGTGTTAAACTTCGTAAGTTTTCCGGTGTTGTAAACTCGGGTTACTTTTTGTGCGCCTCTATATAATCCGCCATTGTTGCCACATCAATCAGCACCTTGCGTCCTTCGCGCGGGTCGCGGATATCGATGCCGTATTCCTTTTTCAATAGTACGATTAACTCCAGCGAGTCGATCGAATCCAGGCCAAGGCCATCGCCGAACAGCGGTTCATTGTCTTTTATATCTTCGGGTTTAAGGTCGGTAAGGTTTAAAAATTTTATGATCTGGCTTTTCAGCTGTTGCCTTAATTCAATGTTTTCCATCAGTTTATATCAAATTTCTTCTTTTCAGGCCGATAAAAGTCAGTACCTGCAGTGCAAGGGTAATAATAAGTAAAGGAATTAAGTTTGCAAAAACATCGCCTAATTTTCCGCCCAGCAAAAATAAGTCATAGTAGGCTTCCAGCGACCAATGCAAAGGCGACATGTTTGAGACTGTTTTCATGTAACCATCCATCGCGAAAGTGGGCACCATCAAACCGCCAATAACCGCCAGGATAACGATAGAAACCGCACCAAAGCCGCTGGCCTGTATTTGGGTATTTGAAAACACACCCACGCAAATGGCATAGCTTACAGCGCACCAGCCGGTGATGATTGTTGTAATAATCAGAGCCGTCAGATCGGAAGGCAGGTTTAAACCAGGCAGTCCGATATGCGGAAAAAGATAAATTCCCATCGAAAATATCACTGCTGCCTGGAACAGCGTTACCAACAGGTAGGTGATCTGTTTGGACAGCAAGCCGACAATATAATTGGTGGGCAAGGTTTTTAACCGGACAAAGCTGCCGCTTACCTTTTCGCGCACTACGCTGGCCGCCAGCGACATGATGATAAAGAACATGGCGAAGATCGTCCAGGCCGGCACATTGTGCTGCGTGGTATTAGGTACCTCGCGGCCGCCATTTTTGGACACTGAAACCATGCCAATATCCGACTGGTTATTAATCATTTCGTCTTCCAGCGCCGGCGGTAATTGCTTTTCATTGATGGCAAAATATAGTTTGCGTAACGTTTCGCGGCTTTCAACCAGTTGCAGCGCACTCCGCAAGCCGCCACGAATGGAAAATCGCAGCTGCTCCTGCAAAACCGGGCTGAAATATAAAGTGAACGGCGGCGCTGACGACAATACCTGGTTTTTTGTCGAATCGCCCTGCAGACCAAAGCTTTTTAGGGCTTTGTTTGCCGCATTTTGCGCCTTGGCAGCTACTCTTGCCGAAAAATTGTCGGGAATAACAATGGCGAGTTCAGCGTCTTTGTCCTTCATCGCTTTGTCCATCTTGTTAATTGGCTGATCCCTTGGCAAAGCCAAAACTTTCAGCAAGCCCACCCGGTTGATGGCTGCCATCAATTGCAGGCTGGCCTGCCCTGTATCCCTGTTGCAAACCAATACCGGCAGCTTCGACTTATTCATCATCTGGAAGGTGCTGTTTTGAATGCTGGTTACCACCATAACCAAAATTATGGGCATAACAAACATCAGCGAGATGCCCGTTTTGTCGCGCAGCATTATCCTGGCGTCTTTTTTTATGGTGACCCAAAGTTTATACATCAGTCCCTGAAATCTTTACCGGTTAAACTTAAAAACAAGTCCTCAAGACTTTTCTTTTTGTATTTTTTGTTCAGATCGTCCAGCGTGCCTTCCGCAACGATCTTTCCGCTGTCAATCAATGCAATGTCCCGGCACAGCGTTTCTGCTTCGCTTAATTGGTGCGAGGTGTAAATAAGGGTAGTGCCGTTTTCATTAAGCTCTTTCAGGTAACTGATAATAGCGTGGCGTGTTTGCACATCAACGCCAACGGTCGGTTCATCCAAAAAAAGTACCGATGGATTGTGAATGACACCGATGGCCAGGTTAACGCGCCGCTTCATTCCGCCCGAGAATTTGCCAACCTGCCTTTTTTTAACATCTTCCAGCCCTAAAATATTCAAGAGCTCTGCCGTGCGTTTTTTTATTCTTTTGCTATCCAAACCTGCCCAGGCGCCATAAAATTCCATATTTTCAACGGGGCTGAGTTCATCGTAAAAAGAAAAATCCTGCGGAACAAAGCCAAAAAGACGGTTCACTTTTTTGCTGGAGGTTCCCATCGGGTGGCCGAGGATATTTACGTGGCCAGCATTTGCGTTAAGCACGCCGGTCATCAAATTCATTAGCGTGGTTTTGCCGGCCCCGTTTGGTCCGAACAGCCCAAAGCTTTCTCCCTTGCCAATGGTAAGGCTTACATTGGTCAGCAAAGCTTCATCGCTTCCCGGATACCGGAAATCGAGCCCTTCAATACTTACAGCCGGAGGATTTGCTATTGCCACTTTAAATCTTTTAATGTTTTAAATGCCTGTTTTTCTACCTCAGCAATTTCCAGCAGGTAGTCGCCCATCGTGTTAAAATCGTCCTGGCTGCCAAGGCGGCCTTTGTAAATGCCCGCCGCATGGACGGCTGCCTCGCGCCACCTATCGCCTGCCTTCGTAAAAGTTGCCGATATTTTCTGCAATTGGTTGCCGGGTAAATAATTATCTGCTTCCTGTAAAAACGCCGCGTAAATATACCTGAATCCCCCTCCGCCCGTACCGATTTCTTCCTGCATGCGAACCATTTGCGCCAGGTAGGAGCCCGCCTGTTCAAGCCCCAGCTTATCACGCCATTTTTTTATTTTTTTGCCGGTATTTTTTATGCCGGCCACACCTGCAAAACTACCGGGAATGTAAAGCATGTTGTAAACATTTTTTTTTATCCCGCTTTTTATCGCTTTTTTGATCGTTTCATCCGTTATACTTACGTTTTTCGCCGGGTAGTAGATGTGGCCTTTGGGCGCCAGGGCTCCTTTGGCGAACCGAACCCGCTCCAGCTCATAACTACTTAATACAGTCGTGGTCTCCATTATTGGGTCGCTAACCAGGTAATTGTCGTCAACCTTGTCAAATACCACGATATTATGGGCATTAAAGTGAAAACGGTACTCCCTTGGAAAATAGGGCAAATAATAAACTCCAACCTGGCAGCCAACCGGGGTACCTTCGTTCAACCGATCAAGCAAGTATTTTTCGGCTTTTTCTTTTGAGCTGAATTTCTTGCGGATAACCGGTATACCCAACGATTTACATGTCCGGTTAAAGATATCCCCCGGCAAGGTCCTGAACGCTATAGCGGGGCCATTATTTATTTTGATGAACGGGATATAAGCAAAAAAAAGGCCCGCGCCAATACCGAATGCCAGCGGTTCCGTTATTTTGCCTCCCGAACTTTTTCGCAATAAATTAGTGGTTACGCCCGATTCACAATGTGCGCCCTGGTGGTGCTCGAAATCAATCATTAACGGTCATTGTTTTTAAATCGTCAACCTTTACGTTAAAGGCATCGGCGTATTTCTGTAATTGTTTTGGCGATAATGTTTTGAATGCCGCCGGTTTTAAATGCCGCTTTACCTGCCATTGCCAAAAGCCGGTATAGCCCGCCAAAATCCCGGTATCCATCAGGCGGTACTCCATAAAAAATAACAGCGGGCTGGCTTCACCATTCAGCACTTTTTGTTTTGCTGCCGCTATCCGTTTCTGAATGCCCTCCCAGGCAACATCCAGCGCTTTTGATTTAACATCCCAGCCGGTGCTTTGCTCGGCCACATATTTGCCTGAGCTGTCGGTCGCATAGCAAAGCTCTTTGGTTATTTTACCAAGCGCGCCTAAATCTTGTGGGACTTCGTCTTTTTTCATTGGGGTAGCTGATAACCTCTGTAGCAGTTACTCTCTTTCCCGCGAAGCGGAAGAGAGGGTCGACCAGCGCAGCGTAGTCGGGGTGAGTCGATCCGGCGGACATTGGCGCTAATGCATTGGCTGTAATGTCCGCCGGATCGACTCACCCGGTCTTTGCTTCGCTCGACCACCCTCTCTTCGCCTGCGGCGGAAAGAGGGCAGCTGCGATTTATTTTTCGTTCTTATTTTTTACACCACCGTCAACATCGCATACATATATGAAAACCTTGCGCTCTCCGGCACCAACAGCAATAGTCTTTCACCTTTTTTCAGCCGTCCGCTGTTAAATAACTCATCGATCATTAAATAAACAGATGCCGCGCCAACATTACCTACCGTATACAAATTAATAAACCATTTTTCGTAAGGGATGCCGCCCCCGTTTTCTTCGATCATAGCATAGATTTTAGGCCGGAAGAAATCACTGGAGATATGGGGCAAAAAGTAGTCTATATCAGCTACGGTTAAGCCCTTTTTTTCAAATATTTCCTTTATTTTTTTTCCGCCCAGGGGAACGATGTTATCACTCAATAGCGTAATGTCCTGTTTCACGCTGAAAATAGATTGTGTCATAATCTCTTCAGGTGTATAATCCATAAAACCCTTTAACGAGCCATCCTCCAGTTTATCGCCGCCCATATACATACAGGTTTTCATCTCATTTGCATACGAAACCCCTTCAACCCATTCAACGCGGAGGCTTATTCCATCCTCATTAGGTTTATCAGTCATTAAAAAAGCCGAGGCCCCGTCGGACAGCATCCACCTTAAAAAATCTTTTTGAAAAGCGATATAGGGATTTTCATCCATTTCGGCCAGCTTTTGGGCTTCTTCTTCAAATACATCCGAAATCAACAGGCCGGAGAATCTTTCAGATCCGGTTGCCACCGCTGTTTTTATCTCGCCGGCTTTTATGGCCAAATAAGCATATTTTAAGGCATGCATCCCGGCGCAGCAAACTCCCGCAGGAGATACAACCTCAATCCCTCCGGTTTCGGGCAGCCAGCCGTGGGTCATTACGCCGTGGCTGGGCATCATTTGGTCGGGCGAGGAAGTTCCGCAGGAAAGTAACTCCATCCGATCCAACTGTTCGGCGTCATTATCGAACAATGCCCGTACCGCGTTTGCGGTCATTTCGGCATTGGTATGGGTTGATTTATGGTTTTTGTCGAGCGCATAATAGCGGTTGGTGATGCCATTATTGCGCAGCACGATCTTTTTTGATTTGGAAGGTTTGTTATTAATATACCCCAGGTATTCTTCCATCTCGTCGTTTGAAACAGGTTCATTCGGGAAATAGTGCGAAGTACGGTTAATATAAACTTTGTTTTCAGACATATTTATTTTATAATCAGTTGTTTGTTAGAGTCAAGAACCAAGAATCAAGAATCAAGAAAGACGGCGCATCTACTTTTTTGTCTTGACTCCTGGTTCTTGACTTGGTTCTATTTTCAGTCGTTCAATCTCATGTAACCCAGTTTCTTTGCCGCTATTCTTTTTGATGAAAACGGCCGTAAAAATACAGCGTCTAAAGTAAGCAATATCGGCGCACCTAAAAATAGCGCCGCAAAAAGGTAATACTTAAACGCCGCCAGCCAGGGTGTTTTGTTTTTACGCTTCGCGATGATCTTCGCCCATGCATTAAAAATTGGTTTTGCCCGCGCTTCAATAAACATTAACGGGTATTTTATTTCGACGGCTTTTTGTTCCAATAGTTTATTTTGCAAATCGCCCCAACTGCCGGATGCTAAATTCTCTGCAACTATTTTACCAAATTTAGCCGCGCCAAGGATGTCTTTTTCATCCACGCCGGGCTTTGGAAAAATGTTAAGGTATTTCTCTTTCTTCCCGGTAAGCATCCAGTAAAAAATGGTTACAAAACTTACGGGGTTAGGGTGGCGGTCGAACAGCGCAATGTTCCCCACATGATTTGCCCCAATATCACCCAGCATTTTACGAACGCGCACAAAGGCGTTTATCCACATATTTCTCGCTTCACTGATGGTAACAACCGGGGTTCCGGCTATTAGTTTTTTAAATTTTTCGTTGTGAAGCAGTGAGTTTGACGGAATGCTTGGCGATAAAAACCAGGGCTGATACCCTAATATTACCAGGTCGTATTTTTCTTCGTTGAACAGTGGCTCTTCAATTGCTCTTGGCACGCCCAGCACGCAATCCGGCATAACCGAAAAAAAGCCACTGCCGGTCCACGGAAACTTAAAGTCTTCAACCGGTTTTATTTGCACGTTTTCCACTATCGCGCCGGATTCATCAAGCGGCGCCGTAAATGAAGAAATGATTTCCGCGAGTTGCCCGGATTGCGTATAATAAATGGCTAATACTTTTTTGTTCATTGTGTGTTCGGGTTGCTGCAATGGTGCGCATCTTTCGAGCGCCTCAATAATTCACTTAGCCAATTATGATCGTTTATCAATAAATTTTATTGGTTTCCTGCTTGCTTCGTTAAACTGCATCTTTAATATTTTTTCTGCAGATGCGTACCTGATTTGCGGACTAACCCGCAGCCTCGCCTGTAAATATGCCCTAATGCGGTGGTCGCATTCCTCGCTTTCCTCTCCGGGAACTATATGGAGCAGTACCTGGTCAAGCCCGATCTCATTCGTATAAACTTCGACAACAAAATCCAACACTTCATCCATTTCATTCAACAGGTCGAATAGGGCAGGGGGGTAGAGCGTTGTGCCTTTAAATTTGATCATCTGTTTTTTACGGCCCACCAGCGGGGTAAGGCGCAGCGTGGTACGCCCGCAGGCGCAGGGCTCATCGTCATACATGCAAATGTCGCCGGTTTTGTAGCGTAGTAGCGGCATGCCCTCAACGCCCAGGGTGGTAATAGTGACTTCGCCCGGGGTATTAGCGGGAACGGGCTCGTTGTTTTCATCCAGAAGTTCAACGATCAGCAGATCCGGTTGGTAATGGCCGCCGCGGCCCGCTCCGCATTCCGTAAAGGCGGTCTGCATTTCAGTCGATGCGTAGGTGGAGTATAATTTGATATTCCAGGCTTCAGTAATCTTCCTGCCTAAAATATTTAACGAGAAATCACTGTTACGGATGTTCTCGCCAATACAAATGGCCTTTTTAACGGACGTTTGATTAATGTCGATACCTGCCTCTTTTGCGTATTGGATTAATTTGAGAATGAACGAAGGTACTGCAACGATGGCGGTTGGCTTTAATCTCAAGATAGTTTCCCATTGCATGGAAGGCACACCGGGCCCCAGCCGGATAATGCCCGCACCGATCTTCCGGATGCCCATATAATACGCAATTCCTGCCATAAACTGCCTGTCGAGGGTGAGCATCAGTTGGTAGGTATCATCTTTCGAACCATCGGCACACAAAAATGAATTGTATTCATTGATAGCGAGCCGTTGCAGGTCATTTTCAGTAAGTGCAATAGTTACCGGGCTGCCTAAGGTGCCCGAGGTTGAGGTGTATTCGGCAACCTGGTTTAACGGGACGCATAAGAAGTCGTTATTCCGCTGCTGCAAATCGTCTTTGGTAGTCGTCGGGAGTTTAGTCAGGTCACTGAGTATCTTTATTTCGTCCAAGCGGATGTTGTTTTTGGAAAACAGCTCCATATAAAACGGGGAATGCCGTGATAGATAAATAAGCAGCTCCCCAAGTTTTTTTTCCTGTTCGTGCACGGTATTATCCGTATAAAGATTTCCTGTTTCCTTCAAAAGTGTCATTACGTTTTAAAACTGCTTTATCTCAGCATCCAAAATTAACAAATTTAACAAAATGGCCGGCAAACCGCTGAAATCGTCCTGCTCAAACAACTGCACCACCCGATTGTATCGTATATTTAAATATGATACTTAGAAACCTGTTTATCTTTAGCGTTTTCTTATTCTTCTTTTCAAACGTGCAGGCACAAACCAATTATCGCTATAAAGACTTGATTTTTGCTGATGTCAGCGTCGCCGGGGATATTACCTACAACACCGCCGCAAGTGAAAAGGAAAAGAAAGCATATTTGTTTGACCTCTTCCAACCGAAAGGCGACGATGAATTGCGAAGGCCGCTGATCATCTGGATGCATGGCGGAGGATTCAAATATGGCTCCAAATCCGCAAAAAACATTCAATTATGGTGTAAAACCTTTGCACAAAGGGGATATGTGTGCGTCGCCCTGAATTACCGCCTCAGCAAGAAAAACCCCGTTTTTAACTTTAACGAATTTTTAAAGGCAAGCTATTTTGCCGTTCAGGATGTTAAAACGGCGGTGGAATATTTCAAAAGGAATGCTCCGCTTTATCATATCGACCCAGATAAAATTATCCTCGCAGGCAACTCTGCCGGCGGAATTATTGCATTGCAGGCGGCTTATAGCAGTAACCAGGAGTTGGCCAGGTTGGCAAAGCTACCCGAAGATACTGCGGCGGTAAACAAACCGCGTGAACGCGTGAAGGTAGCGGCCGTAATTAACTTTTGGGGTGCGATTTATGATTTGGACTGGCTGAAGAATGCCCGGGTACCTATTGTAAGCGTTTTGGGAAGCACTGACAATATAGTTCCGCCCACCCATAAAAGCGCACCGTTGTTTGGGGGGAAAGATATTCATCGAGTGGCCGATGAATTAGGCACGCCCAATGACCTCGACGTATTTGAAGGCTATTCGCACGAATTACAGAAGCATTTTAACCCATTTTTTTCGGGCGGAAAAAACACGCAGCGGCGCTGGCTCGATGCCGGGCAATTTGCCGCTGATTTCCTATTTAAAACTATTATTAAATAGTGGGGTTATACTATCTGAATGCCACTTACGTTTTTTACATTTAGAAATTAATATTTAGTTGCACGCTTAAACAATGAATATCTTAAAATTAACCGGCACCGCACTGATAGTTGCTTTAAGCATCCAAATCAGCAGTGTGCGGGCCGCAACACTGGTTGTGCCTGATTTGACTTTACAACAGGTGCCGCCACCGCCGCCCCGTCCTCCGCATCCACCGGTAAGGCCGCCGTTCCATAAGCACCATAGATGGCATCATCGCAGGCTGCATGTGCATTTGCCGGCCTTGCCGCCGCATCCGTCAACCCCGCCACCACCACCGGCCCCGCCAGCACATCCCTAAGCGAATCAAGACGCTTTTGGTACATATGCAGGGAAATTCGAGCGACGGTTTATAATCATCTGGGCAATAAGTATGTTCGGAACCCAGCACAGCCAGGAAATGATCCGGTAGGACGTAAGGAAATCGGCATGCAAAACGGCCTGTGAAAACGGCAGGTAAATACGCAGGGTTACCGCCGCGAATGCCAGGGCGTAGTTACGGATCATCCAGTTTTCGTGTTGTTTGATATCTTTTTTGAGGATGCTGGTATAAGCTTTCAATATAGTGAGCAGCCACAATAAGGCAAGCGAACTGAACCCTAAAGCGGACATAATCCCCCCGGAGGAAAAGAATGCAATGAACAAACCCGCGGTGCTGCTAAGGATAACCGAGCCTACGTATATTTTCCCCAGCATACGGTGCAGGCTCAAATTTCGGTCGCGAAGCCGCTTGCTGAATTGCGACCACCCGGTGAGCAATGCAATACCACCAAAAGTAATATGAGTATAAAATACAGGGATGTAAAACAAGGTTGCCAGTAACTCCTTTGGTTTTGAATGTAACAACCCTCCGCTGCGCATATCTGCAATATAATAGGTGAGGGGGTACAAACCTATGGCGACCGCAAAAAAAACGAAAGGTACCCAGGGTAAATTTTTAAGTTTCATAGGCCAAGTGTTATCGGTGGTTATTGCCGGGCGATTGGACTTTCATAACGATAAGGAGGTTACACCAACAAAGTATAATTTCAAAATCAGCCGCTAACATGATTCTAAATGTCTTGATAAATAATACGGGTAAAAACTTAAATTTTTGGTGATTAATTAGTTGCCGATTAATATTGTACAAAACATTTTTCTTAAATTCGCGACGATTTGATAAAAACGCGGTAGTGTTAATGAGAACTTTTTTATATTGGGTACTCGTTTTCCTTGGATTGGTTATTACTATTGCGCTGGCAATTATAATTATTCATTGGAGCATTAATGCCCGTTTATAATTTAATAAATCAGTCTTATCCCCCTAAACAAAAGGCTAATTTATCACCAGGTAATTTCCAATCTCCGGCTCACCACATGAAAGGCAATTCGTGGTGACCAACCATCGAAAAAATTTTCTTTTTAAAAAATACTTGCGGCTGCAGTTTTTAAACCCTACCTTCGCAGACCTTTTCGGGGTGTAGCGTAGCCCGGTATCGCGCCACATTTGGGATGTGGAGGCCGCAGGTTCGAATCCTGCCACCCCGACTAAAGTAATCAAAGCGTGGTCAGTTAAAAACTGACCGCGCTTTTTTATGGGCGGCTTTGTAAACAGGATTTGCAAAAGCTGTAAAATGAAGGTCCCGGCAGTCTAACTTTGTTGCTGAAATTACCTGTTTCATAAGGATTGCGTATTGTTTTAACTGGGTAACTGGCGATCCTATCCTGACCACGACACCCGACTTTCAGACAATGGTATATCCACCATGATGGTCGTTCCCTCATTGGATTCAATGGAAATGCTTGCCTTTAAATTTTCTGCCCGCTTTTTAATGTTTGTTAAACCCCGGCCGCTCTTTTTTTCGTTTGCAGGTTTCCATATTCCGGTACCATCGTCTTTAACAATCACCTTCAAACGATTACCCTGAAAGCTTATTTTTAATAACACTTCAGTCGCCATGGAGTGTTTAATAGCGTTGTTTAGCCCCTCTTTAACTATTAAAAAAATATCATGCCTTGTATCAGTGTCAATATCAATTTCGGGAATTAAATCCGGTAAGTTGATGTTGAATTTAATAGGGGAATGTTTAAACAAATTGACCGAAGTAGCTTCAATGAAATTGATCAGGCCGGCTAGTGTGTCACCATTTTTATCAAGCCGCCAGATAATCTCTCTTACTTTGTCGGAAAGCTCGTTCATCATTTCATCAACCTGCGAATTCTTTAACACATCTCCGGGATTTTGTATGCTTTTGGTATATAATCTTAATGCCGACAGGTTGGCGCCTATATCATCGTGCATATCGCTGCTGATCCGCTGCCGCTCTTTTTCAATGGCCAATTTTTTTTCGAATTCAGTTTTTTCGTTTGATAACAGGTTTAGATAGTAAAGCCTTGCCACACTGAAGACGATTGATGCTCCGGCAATGCCCATCAGCGTAAATGCCCACCATGTTTTCCACCGTGGCGGCGAAATGGTAAAATTTAGTTTTAAAGGGTGACCATAAACGCCCATAGGGAGCGTACCCGCATAAGCCTCGAAATGATAACTTCCCGGACTTAACGATCCGAACCGGAAATTTCTTTCGCCGGGCTTGCCATATATCCATTTCGCACGGTCGGTTGTTGATAATCGATATTTTATGAAAATATTCTTGCCGTTCGTTAGTGAAGGCGCCCCGAGGCTTATTTGAAGATCATTTTTATAATAGGGCAACTTAATATCATTGATGCTGCCGGTATCTTTGCCGTTGATAGTTATTAAATTGGGGTATACGCCAACATTATAATCATCTTTTTTTATAAATGGAACTTTGTAAAGGCCGTTTGCATTAGCTAAATAGGGTTGGCCGTTAATCTCTTCAACGTCTGTTATTAAACCTGGATTTATATCTGGAAGCTGGTATTTAGTTACTACCTTTAAATTATTTATATCAAACACTTGCACCAGGCCGTTGTCATAAATCCATAAGTTGTTATTGATGATTTTGAGGTGAAGTATAGTATTTGATAAAAGGCCATCATCGGTTGATAAGCGTCTGACGCTGTCATCATCTCCAATAATTAAAACCCCGTTGTTTATCGTACCGACAATGACGCTGCTATTGTAATTGGCTAAACATGACGCGTATACGGGTAAATTATTAAAATAATATAGCGCGGGTCCGGCCCGGTTTATTTTATACAAGCCATTTTTTAAGGCCGCCCAAATGGTTTCGGTTTTTGATGAATAACAGGCAGCCATCGCACGTTGCTCATAAACCAAAAGCTTGTAAGGCCCATCAACTTCTTCTCTTTCGTTAAAACCTTTAAATTGTTTATCAAACCCGGTTTTCCAACTTTCAAAATTTACCCGGTTATTTTTGTCAGGCATTACTATTAAGCCGGAAGAGGTGGCGAATAACAGCGAATGGTTGAAAATCCCGGCCTGCTTTATAGCCAGGTAGCGGTAGGTACGTTCTATCTGGCGACTGGCAATATTCAGCACGAAGGTGTTAGCCGGCGAACAGATCAAAACTTTGCTGCTATCCACCATCATAAGCCCTCTGATCCCATTGTGTTTCGGCAAAAGTGTTGTTAAGATAGTGGGCCGGCCGTGGAGCGGATCATAACTGATGAGCTTTCCGAATTGAGTGCCAATGAGAAGATTTCCTCCGTTCTTTGCCAGGCACGTTATAACATCGCCATTTGGCAACGGAAGACTGCATGCCCGGGTGGATTTATTTTCTGGTCCGGCAGGCGCAAGCAGGCCCTTTAGCAAACTGCCGTACCAATAATGGCCTTGTTTATCAACGGAGACGCAATTTAAATTAGCGCCTTTTATAGTGTCATTGTTCGGTTTTTCGATGCTTGATTGAGAAGTGTTTATAAAGTATTTGTCTTTAAGCACGGTTACCGTATTAATATAATATTGAAAATGGGGCATGTCGCAAAGCTTTAAACTATCGTTTCCTGCAGTAATTTTATAAACCACCCTGGCCGGGTTACAAAATAAAAAGGCAGTATCTCTAAATGTGCGCCCAACTAACGTACCCACGTTTTCATCGATTAATTTTGCTCCGGCAGCATTGAAGTAAGCTGGCCGTAAACCGGTAACCGGTTTGTAAATGAACCATTTTCGATTGCCGTAGGCAACAACTTTATCCTTAAAGACGGCGAGTGACGTAGTGCCGTTTCCGGTGAGTCCGGGACATGTGGCATAATGGCATTTTAGGGTATTGATGTCGCAAATAAATAACCCCTTTTTTGTAGTGGCAACCAGCATATCGTTAAACAACCCGATTCTCGGAAAATTTGGTTCGCTGCGGCTGTCGTAGGCATTAAGCAGGTTCATCCGGCCATTTTGTATATAAAATATCTGTCCGGTAAAGTTATTGAACCAAATCCGTCCGTACTTATCTTCAAACAGGCCGGATGCACCAAGCGAAGTTTGCAATGGATACGAATAGCTAATGAAATTTATTCCGTCGTATTTTGAAATACCACCGTTGTGCGCTATCCATAAAAAGCCTTTGCTGTCGGTAAGCAGGTCATAAACCTCGGTTGAAGGAAATTCGGGGATCTGCTGTAGTATTTTAGTTTGGGCAATAATGACGCTGAGGTTGACGGTTATAATAGAAAAGCTCACCAAAAAACGCAGCAGAAAAGATCTGGGTACCATAGTATTCGTATACATTATGAATTTGAGTGTGCCTTTTTTGTTGATTTACCTCAAATGATCATGAAAAAATATTAATGGAGTGTAAAATAATGTGCCTTTAACTATCGCTATATTTTTTCGAAGAAAAAAAATATATTTATTTATCTAAGATATAGTATTTTGGGTTAAATTGGCAATAAAATATTATATCGGAAACCTAATGATAAAAGTTGCAATTGTTGAGGACAATATCCGTTTTCAATCCGCGTTGACAAGCCTTTTAAAGAGTTCCGATTTGTTCGAGTTATGCGGCGTTTATTCGTCCGCTGAAGAGGCAATGCTGGGTTTGCCGGTAAACCAACCGGACATCGCTGTAATTGATATTAAATTACCTGACATGTCGGGGATAGCCCTGATAAAAAAAGTACGGCAAATAACCACGTTTACCCAGTACATGATCTGCACGCTGCACCAGGACAACGAATATATTTTTGAAGCCTTGAAGGCAGGCGCTTCGGGGTATATACTAAAAGATGCATCGGGCGAAGAAATCAGAACAGCAGTTAGAGATCTGTTTATGGGTGGGTCGCCGATGAGTCCGTATATCGCGCGGAAGATCATTAACTTATTTCGTCCGAATGAGCCACAGCCTAACCTGTATGGATTGAGCGAGCGGGAACAGGAAGTTTTAAAATTAATGAGTTCCGGCCTCTTGTATAAAGAAATAGCGGATAAGCTTTTTATCAGCGATAATACCGTGAAAAACCACATAAAAAGCATCTACAAAAAGCTTCACGTTCAAAACAAGATTGAAGCGCTAAACAAGTTCATGTCAAAATAGGCTTTCTTCAAACCGCTGAAATTTGCTAAATCGGGCAGGATTTGTATTTTAGACAAAGCTGAAGACAAGAAAGGCTCATGGATAAAAAATTTATATTGGTTGAAGGCATTCGAATTGCTTATCTGGAAGAAAACGATCACCCGGGTCATAATACTATTTTTTTTGTTCATGGCAATTCTGTGAGCAGCCGTACCTGGCGAAAACAATTTGCCGACCCGTCATTCCGTGACTATCGGTTGGTGTCCATCGATTTGCCTTCCCACGGCGATTCCGGCGCTGCTGCCAATCCGTACCAGGCCTGCACGCTGCCGCAATTGGGATTAATTATGGCGAAAACTTTGCAACTGCTTACCAATGGCCATCCGTATATGCTGGCCGGGGTGTCATTAAGCACTAACATCGCGGCAGAAATGCTTGCATTTGATATCGATCCGAAGGGGCTGGTACTTGCGGGTCCTTCTATCATCGGCACTGGCATTCCGGTAGAAAATATCATTAAGCCAGGCACGCATGTAAACGTCGTTTTTACGGATGAGCCCGATTTGGGCGATGTAAAAAGCTATGCCGGGGAAACCTCGCTTTCAGGGGAGGAAGATGACCTGCGGGTATTCATGGAGGACTTTCAGGCAGTGCAATCACCCTTTCGCTCAGCTTTGGCGCAAAGTATCGGAAATAAAGACTACGGTGATGAAATAGCGTTGCTCCGGCAAAAAAGCATCCCCCTGCTGGTTGTTTTTGGCAAAGATGAAAAGGTTATAGAAAATAGTTACCTGGACGAGGTGCTGTTGCCATTATGGGGAGAGCAGATATTTAAGATACCCGGCGCCAGCCACCTGGTACATATCGACCAGCCCGAAGCGTTTAATAAGTTGGTAAAAGATTTTGCGGAGGATTGTTTCAGATGATGCCCTGCCGGATGGAGAAGCTTACCAGCTCGGAAATATTGCGTGCATCTGCTTTTTGAAGCATGTTTTTACGGTGATTGATGATGGTGCTTTCGCTGGTGAACAGTTTGCCGGCAATTTCTTTACTTGTTAAACCATCAGCGGTCCACAATAACACTTCCTTTTCTCTTTTGGTAAAAAGCCGTCCTTCATTGTTCAGGTAGAATGCTTTTTTATGAATGGTTTCGGCAGGCATCTGCGGATCGTCGCTAAACTTCTCCACCACCTGTATAATCGGGCTTTCGTGTATAAAGTGGGTTATATTCATGATCATACCCAGGCTCAAAAGCGGATTGCCTTTTTCGTCCGATTTTATAAAACAGTTTCGCTGCAAAAAATTGCTGTACTCTTTTTTCTTGTTCCGGTAGCGGTAGTTGTAGGAAAATAAGTAATTGGTATGCTCATCGGGCGGAATATTTTTCAATAACCGCACCCGCTCCGGAAATATCTCCTCATTAAAAAGCCGCAGGTCATCAGGGTGGTAATTTTGTATGGTAAAAGCAATCCCTTCACTGATAAAATCCTGTGGGTCATATCCCATCGTATTGCGCACCGCTTTCGACATCAGCAAATACTGACCGGTAGTGTAGTCGACCAGATAGATCATCGGGATACTGTGGTGAAAAATGGAGTGAAAATGATGGTTGAAATTCAAAAATTTTTCAATGCCGCCGATATTCAACTCTTCCGGGCTATAGCTGCGACTGAATAAGCTGTTCATATAGCTTATCCAGGTGAGGTTTTGGTTGTTGGCCATTATCAAAAAAAGCGAAGGGGGGTTTAATCAATTTTATATAGCGCACAAACGCAATGGAAAGATATTGAAAAGTTTTGATAATATCCAAGCAATGCCGGGATTTAAATCAAATTTCCGCTGGAATAAGGCTTTTTAGCCTTGCAAAAATAGCCATATATGGCTATTGCCGCGCCCTGTTTATTATGATAGACTTGTGACATATAAGGTCGGCAGTCGGCTCGCCTTGGGGTAACAGCATCAATACCTACTATTTCCGGGAATTTAAAATGATTCAGCTGTTTTTACAGATACCGTAAAAACACCTGGAATAGTACCGTATTAATGCCTGCAGCCTTCGGTCGGCTACCGCTAATTTTAGGTTTTCAACTTAAACGTTCCGTTATGAAAAAAATTTTACCCGCCGTCATTTTTTTATCGGTTTTATCAGCAGTTAATTCTGTTTTTGCACAAGCGCCTGTTTTGAGCTATCCGGGCGGAGCGCAAAGCTATACAGCAGGCACCGCCATCAGTACATTAACACTGACGAACACCGGTGGTGCCGTACCCGGCGGGTTTTATGGGCAGGTGACGCCGTTTGGGCCCGGTGTCTCTGCAACGGGAATGGTGATGGATACCATTCATAAAATTTTATATATCACGAACGGCGATCAAATTGAAAAAGTAAGCGCTGCAGGCATCGTCACTCCGTTGGCGGGGACTGCCGCATCCGGGGCGGTAGACGGCACCGGCACCGGCGCAAGTTTTTATAATCCACAGGGCCTGGCGGTTGACGCAGCGGGCTACGTTTACGTAGCTGACGGAAATAATAATAAGATCCGCAAGATCAGCCCCAACGGCGTAGTTACCACCTTAGCCGGCAGTGGCGCCATTGGCTCAAAAAATTCGCCGACGGGCACATTGGCAACTTTTTACTACCCGGCTGCTGTCGCGGTTGACCAAACCGGAAATGTTTATGTAGTCGATCAAAATAATGCGCTTATCAGGAAAATAACACCGACCGGGGTAGTTACTACCCTGGCAGGAGGCGGACCCGGGACTTTTGCTGATGGTACCGGAACAGCCGCAAGCTTCTATAATCCAACAGCTATAATTGCAGATAATAACGGGAATTTATACGTAAGCGACCAATACAACAACCGCATCAGGAAGATAACTTCCGGTGGGGTGGTAACAACCCTGGCGGGCAGCGGCGCCTATGCCTACGCAGATGGCACAGGTTCAGGCGCCAGTTTTTATGAGCCCTATGGCTTGGCCTTTGATGCGGCCGGGAATATAATGGTGGCTGATTATCAGAATAACTATCTGCGGAAAGTTACCCCGGCCGGGGTGGTTACTACAGTAGCCAGTTTAACTAACCCGACAGTTATGACGGCGGATGCCGCCGGCAATCTATTTATATCTTCTTCTCCTACAATCTTTAAGCTCCCGTTAGCGGGTTATGCTTTAAATATGCCGTTGCCGCCCGGCTTATCTTTTGATCCTTCAACCGGTAACATCAGCGGCACGCCGTTGCTGGCGGCTGCCGCAACGAATTACACGGTAACAGGTTATAATATCAGCGGCAGTGCCACTGCTACAGTAAATATCGCGGTAACGGGCGCTATTACCATACCGCCGCCGACCATCATGGCGCCTAACATTAGTTATCAAAGCCCGCAATCCTATCAGGCAGGTACGGCTATCACAACGCTATCGCCCACGAATACAAATGGTGGTGCGGTCCCCGGGGTAGCATACGGTCAAACAAACACTTTGGCCACGCTAAATTATGTTACCGGTATTGCAATGGACGCATCCGGTAATATCTATGTAAATACAGGCACTAACGGCAACCAGGTTAAAAAGATCAGTCCGTCAGGGGTCGTAAGTGTTTTTGCAGGTACGGTCGCTCCGGGATCCGCAAACGGAACAGGTACGGCCGCAAGTTTTAATAACCCGCAGGGCCTTGCTATCGATGCTACAGGCAATTTATATGTTGCTGATGCGAACAATAATCTAATCCGCAAGATTACACCGGCGGGGCTTGTAACCACATTGGCAGGCAACGGTATCGCTGGTTTTACTAACGGATCTGCCGCTTCGGCCAGTTTTAGCAGCCCAAGTGGTATAGCTGTGGATGTTTTCAGGAACGTGTATGTAGCGGATAACGGCAATTCTGCAATTCGTGTTATCAGCCCGAACGGAGTGGTTAGTACACTTGCCGGTGGCACTTACGGTGCAGCTAATGGAACCGGTACTGCGGCAAGTTTTGCTGATGTACAAGGTATTGTGGTTGATGCAGCCGGAAATGTTTATGTGGCCGACCGGTCCAATGAACTGATCAGAAAGATCACCGCGGCCGGCGTGGTAACAACCTTTGCCGGTACGGGCACTAACGGCGCGGTTAACGGTACAGGGACAGGCGCAAGTTTTTATTATCCTGATGGCCTTACGCAGGACGCCGCCGGCAATTTGTACGTGGCTGATGAATATAACTACCTCATTCGCAGGATCACACCCGCCGGAGTTGTCAGTACCATTGCCGGTGGGGCATCAGGCTACCAGGATGGCACAGGGGCCTCGGCCGGTTTTAACCAACCCACTTATATTACAAATGATGGGGCCGGAAACCTATATGTCAACGATGGTAGCAGTTATGTGCGCAAGGTATCGGCCGTTGGCTATAACATAACCCCTGCGTTACCGGCCGGTTTAACGTTCGACCCGACAACCGGTAATATTGCCGGCCTGCCTACGCTGGCTACTACAACAGCTGCAAACTGTCTCGTATCTGCCTATAATACCGGCGGTAGCAATTCCGCTACGGTAAGTATAACCGTTACGGGTACCGCAACACCGCCTGCAACAGTGGCTGCGCCGGCTATCAGCTATACCGGCCCGCAAACGTACACTACCGGTACGGCAATAACGCCGTTATCGCCATCCAATACAGGTGGCGCCGTACCCGCAACTATATTCGGCCAGGTGAGCACTTTTGCGGGCAGCGGCGCCACCGGCCGGAATGACGGGCCGGCGACGATAGCAACTTTTGGTCAGCCGGGAGCATCTGTGGTCGACGCCTTTGGCAACCTCTATGTCTTCGATCAAAATAATTACCTGATCCGTAAAATAAGCCCATCCGGCATTGTCAGCACGTTTGCCGGCAACGGGTCGTATGGCAACGTTAACGGAACCGGCACGGCCGCAAGCTTTTCAAATGTGCAGGCGCTGGCCATCGATGCCTCTGGCAATTTATATGCCGCAGACGAAGGTAACCAGTTGATCAGGGAAATAACCCCGGCCGGCGTAGTTACCACACTGGCCGGCAGCGGGACCGCAACTTTTGCTAATGGAACAGGAGTTCATGCCAGCTTTTATAACCCGACAGGCGTAGCCGCAGATGCATCGGGAAATCTTTATGTGGTCGATCAGCAAAATTATTTAATACGAAAAATTATAATTTCAACCGGTGCGGTGAGCACCTATGTGGGAAGCGGGTCCTATGGATCATATGGAACAGACAATGGTTCCGGCGTAAATGCCAGCTTTGCCAATCCAAACAGCATTGCTATTGATCCTTCGGGTAATTTATACGTTACTGAAGCGGTAAATAACGATATAAGAAAAATAACGCCTGCTAAAGTAGTGACCACCTTTGCCGGCAGCGGCGGAGCCGGCGCCAATGACGGCGCCGGAACTGCCGCAAGCTTTAGCGCTGTAAATCAAATTACTTGCGACAAAGTTGGCAACCTGTACGTCGTTGATGTTACCAATAACCTGGTTCGTAAGATTACAAGTGCCGGGGTAGTAAGTACGCTTGCAGGCACAAGTACACCTGGATTTGTCAATGGCGTAGGTATTGCCGCGAGTTTTAATGGGATGGATGGCATAGCGGCGGATGCATCGGGCAATGTGTATGTTTCGGAAATGACGAACAATGTTGTCCGGAAAATCACAGCAACGGGTTACACCATCGATAACGCTTTACCTGCAGGTTTAACATTCGCTGGAGCCACGGGTACAATTAACGGCACGCCAACCGATCCGCTGGCTTCCACAACGTACTCGGTAACGGCCTATAATGGCGGGGGCAGCAGCACGGGCACTGTCGGCATTACTGTCAATGGCAGCGTGGTTACGCCGCCTGCGGTGAATCCCCCAAACATTTCTTACACCAACCCGCCGACCTATACAGCAGGAACAACTATCAGCCCGTTAACGCCCGCCAACTCCGGTGGTGCGGTGCCAGCACAGATATACGCAAAAGTTACTACCCTTACAACATCGCCGGCCACTTTATCGGCTTATGGCCTGGCAATTGATCCGGCGGGGAATTTATATGCTTCGGCGAGCTACAAAATATATAAGATAAACTCAGCCGGCGTGGCAAGCGTATTTGCCGGCAGCGGCGCCTCCGGCGCGGTTAACGGCAAAGGCACTGCTGCCAGCTTTAGCTTGTACCAGATACAGGAAGGAATGGCGTTTGATGCCGCAGGTAATTTATATTTAGCCGATAACGGCAACAACCTGATCCGTAAAATTAGTCCTTCGGGTGTGGTGAGCACGTTTGCAGGTAAAGGAATAGCTGGGGCAGGCAATGGCCCTGCAGCATCGGCCATGTTTAATAACCCGACCGGCATAGCCGTTGACCTTTTGGGCAATGTTTATGTTGCCGACCTGGGTAATTACCTGATCAGGGAAATCACTCCGGCAGGCGTAGTAAGCACGCTGGCTGGTAATGTGGCCGGCGGAGGTACCGCGACTGACGGAACAGGTACGGCGGCGGGTTTCATATATCCGCAAAGCCTGGCTGTTGACGCATCCGGCAATGTGTATGTCGCCGATGGAAATGAGATACGGAAAATAGCCCCCGGAGGTATCGTGACTACTTTAGCCGGCGGCACAACTCAAGGCGAAATCGATGGAATCGGCACTGCGGCAACGTTCAGTAATCCGTATGGTTTGACTGTTGATGCCGTCGGAAATATTTACGCAACAGATAACTACACCATCAGGAAGATAACGCCTGCCGGAGTGGTAACCACCATCGCGGGGACAAGCACCGGCGCCGGCACAGGCGACGGTGTTGGCGCTGCAGCCGCATTAGGTGTAAATATGTCGGGAATTGCTTGTGACGGACAGGGTAATTTATATGCTACTGACGGCAGCTATATCCGGAAAATTTCTATAGCCGGTTATACGTTAAATACGCCATTACCAGCCGGGCTTGTTTTTGACGCAACTACCGGTACCATAAGCGGTACGCCTGTTTTGGCAACCACCGCCGCAAGTTATTCGGTTACTGCCTATAATAGAGGCGGCAGCGATACGACCAGTGTTAGTGTCTCGGTTACCGGCACGCTGCCTGTGGTACCCCCTGCCATCAATCCGCCAAATATTTCATACACGCCTGCAACAAATTCTTACCCCGCAGGTACGGCCATCAGCAACCTTGTACCGGCCAACACGGGTGGGGCAGTGCCGGCAATGATATACGGTAAAACCACCACTTTAACCGGTACAAGCGCTATTAGTAGCCCTACAGGTTTAGCTGTGGACGCATCGGGCAATATTTATGTTACCAACAATTATAATATTTACACGATCAGTTCGGGTGTGGTAAGCCTACTGGCAGGCAGCGGTACCAGCGGATTCACCGACGGACAGGGAACAGCTGCCAGCTTTTCCAGCCCATATGCAATAGCGATTGACGCCCAGGGGAATAAATACGTAGCTGATGCGAATAATAACGTGATTCGGAAGATCACGCCGTCGGGGTTGGTGAGCACACTCGCCGGCAACGGTAAAACGGGATACATTGACGGGCCGGGAAATATGGCTGAATTTTATAATCCTGTGGGGATAGCTGTAGACTCCTATGGTAACGTGTATGTGGCAGATAGCTACAACAACATGATCCGCAAGATTACGCCTGCGGGCGAAGTAAGCACTTTTGCCGGCAGTACAACCGCAGCTTCGGCAAACGGAACGGGCACCGCAGCGAGTTTCTCGAACCCTTACAGCCTGGCTATTGATGCTTCAGGAAATGTTTACGTTGCTGATTTAGGAAACAATATGGTTAGGATGATCACACCGGCGGGCGTGGTAACCACATTGGCGGGAAGCGGCGCCCCGGGCGCGGTAAACGGCACCGGTGCGGCAGCAAGCTTTGCCGGTCTCGATGGAATTGCCGTTGACCTGGCCGGAAACGTTTATGTCACCGATAGCTATACGGTTAGGAAGATAACCCCTCTCGGTGTGGTAAGCACCCTGGCAGGCGTTTATGGCAACCCCGGAACTATCGATGGCGTAGGTTCCACTGCGCTCCTAAGCACCAATCCTCAAGGGATTGCAGTTGACGCGTCGGGTAACGTTTATGTTGCGGACGGACCGGCGATAAGGAAAATATCGGCTGTGGGTTATACAATCAATGCAACGTTGCCACCGGGCCTAACTTTTGATGCTACCACCGGAACGATTGCCGGTTTGCCCTTGCTGGTAACTGCTGCCGGAAATTATGTCGTTTCGGCGTACAATATGGGTGGAAGCGGCACGGCTACCGTAACAATAGGTGTGGTGACCGGAACCGCCCCGCCGGCGCTTCCTGCTGTTCCTGCGTTCAGCTATGTTACGCCAAATTTATACGCGGTGGGGCAGGCCATCACTGCCTTGCAGCCAACCACTACCTCTGGTGGTGGAGCTGTGCCCGCCGCAATTTATAGCCAAGCCAGCACTTTTGCAGGCAGCGGCTCCGTAGGTAACATCGATGCAGTGGGCGCCATGGCAGCGTTTAACACGCCCACTGGTTTAGCTACCGACGCTTACGGAAATGTTTATGTGGCCGATCAAGTCAATTACACCATCAGGCGTATTTCACCGGCAGGTGTTGTAACCACTGTTGCCGGAAACGGCACCGGTGGGTCTGCTAATGGAACCGGAACAGCGGCAAGTTTTTATTACCCTACAGCATTGGCTGTTGACAATAGTTTTAACATTTATGTAGCAGACCAATACAACTCGATGATCCGGAAAATTACGCCTGCGGGCGTGGTAACCACCTTAGCCGGCAACGGCACTGCCGGTTTCGCAAACAACGTTAACGGCGCCAAAGCCGAGTTTTACTACCCAACAGGTATAGCGGTTGATGCATCAGGAAATGTGTACGTCGCCGATCCAAATAATCAGAGGATTAGGAAAATTACACCGGCCGGGGCTGTAACAACTCTTGCAGGCAGTGGTATAGCGGGTCATGCTAACAGTACAACCGGCACGAGCGCAACCTTTTATTATCCCACCAGCCTTGCCATTGATGCTGCAGGTAACCTGTATGTGGGTGACCAGTCAAATAACCTGATCCGCAAAATAACCCCGGCCGGTGCAGTAAGCACTTTTGCGGGCAGCGGCGTTAATGGGGATGCAGATGGTACAGGTACTGCCGCAAGTTTCAGTGGTAGTTCTTACGTAACTTCGGTGGATGCGGCCGGCAACGTTTATGTGACGGATGCTAGTAATGATTTGATCAGGAAGGTTAGCCCAGCGGGTGTTGTTACCACCATAGCAGGCAGCGGAACAGCCGGGGCCGCTAATGGCGTTGGCAATGCAGCCAGTTTCTACGGCCCGCAAAGTGCGGCTGCTGATAATTTTGGCAACCTGTACATTGGAGATACAAATAATAATTTGATCCGGAAGATCAATATTTCCGGTTATACCATAAATACTTTTCTGCCCGATGGCCTTGGTTTTGACGGCACTACCGGCATTATCAGCGGTACGCCCATCTTGTCCTCGGCTAATACCGCTTACAATGTAACGGGTTACAACAGCGCGGGAGCAGGAAACGCCACAGTCAATATAACGGTAATATACCCACCGGTTGTTGCTACAACAGCACCAACTACCGCCTTTGCATCAATGGGAGACATTACTCCCGTGCCGGTAGTTATCGATAATGGCCTCAGTGTTACCGATAAGAGCCTCGCTACTTTAGCCAGCGCAACGGTTTCCATAACAGGCAATTTTACCAGCAGCCAGGATGTGCTTGGTTTTACCAACGTAGCTGCGTCAATGGGCAATATTGCAGGTGTTTATAATTCAACTACGGGTGTTTTGTCTTTAACTTCTTCCGGCTCAACCGCTACCGTGGCACAATGGCAGGCGGCTTTAAGCTCGATAACTTATAACAATACCAACAATGTTTCGCCGAACGTGGCTAGCCGTACGATAGCCTTTACGGCCAGCGACGGCACGTTTAGCACGCTTGTCGCAGCCACAAAAACGGTAAGCTTAATTTACACCCCTTCGCATAATGATAATTTAAAAAGTCTTACCGTTAGCGCAGGAACATTAAGTCCAGTATTCAACGCGGCGACCACAACTTATTCGTTCGGCGTCAATAACGCAACCAGTTCGCTGACTGTTACGGCCGCGACTGTTAGTTTGAATGCGACGATCTCCATAAGCGGAGCTTCGGCTCAACTTGCCAATTCTTCGGCGGTTGTCCCACTCGGCGTGGGCAATAACACTGTTTTGGTAACAGTTCTGGCCCAGGACGGCTCAACTACGCAAACCTACACCATTAACATAACCCGGGCTGCAACCCAAACTATTACGTTTGCAGCTACAAACGCAGTAACGTATGGAGCCGTTGATTTTGCATCCGGTGCAACCAGCACAAATACCACCATCCCCATCACTTATATCAGCAGCAATCCCGCCGTGGCGACTATTGTTGCCGGTAATATTCATATAGTGGGGGCAGGGACAACCAACATTACGGCATCGCAGGCAGGCAATATAAATTATGATCCCGCTGCATCGGTTATCCAGGCGCTTACGGTGAACCCGGCAGCCCTTACCATTACCCCCGCAAACCAAAGCCAGGTTTACGGTGCGGTTACCATATCATTAACCCCTAACTTTTCGGGCTTTGTAAACGGCGAGACCCAGGCAAACTTAAGTACACAACCTAATCTGTCAACAGGTGCGACCACCACATCAGGGGTAGGTAATTACGCAATCACCGCAACTGGCGCCGTCGATCCGAATTATACCATTACCTATGTAGCCGGTACGTTTACCATAATGCAGGCATCGCTAACCATTACCGCTAATAATCAAACTAAAGTATATGGGGCGGCAAACCCTGTATTTACCGTCAGCTATAGCGGGTTGGTAAATAATGATACACAGATAAGCCCGGCGCCAACGGTTGCAACAACCGCTCAAACCTCATCGCCAATCGGAACCTATACGTTAACTCCGAGTGCTGTATCGGCGAATTATGCTATAACCTACGTTAATGGCACGCTCACCGTTACCCCTGCGGCGCTTACGATCACCGCCAACAATTTTTCGAAATTCTACGGCGCTGCTAACCCTGCTTTTACCGCAAGTTACAGTGGTTTTGTAAACGGTGATACACAAGCCAGCTTAAACCCACAGCCTAATTTCAGCACAGGAGCAACTACAAACTCACCGGTAGGCACTTACCCTATTACGGTAAGTGGCGCTGTCGATGCAAATTATGCAATTACCTACATACCCGGTACATTGACTATTAACAGCGTGCCGATCACTTTTAACCCGATTACTTCACAAGTATACGGCACAGCCGATTTTAACCCGGGTGCGACAAGCAGCGCCAGTATTACCTATACCAGCAGCAATCCTGCCGTGGCGACAATCGTGTCGGGCAACATCCATATTATTGCGCCGGGGACTACGACGATCACCGCCAATGATGGCAGTGCCACCGCCACCCAAACATTAACAGTAACCCCTGCGCCTTTAACCATTACAGCCAGCAATGCAACCAAAGTTTATGGCGCTGCAAACCCTGCACTCGCCGTAACCTACAGCGGCTTTGTAAATGGAGATACGCAAGCTGCGGTGTCGCCGCTGCCGGCAATAGCGACAACGGCAACCGTTTCTTCGGGAGTAGGAAGCTATCCGATCAACGCAAGCGGCGCGGGTTCTTCAAAGTACACCATCAGTTATGTTGCCGGCAGTTTAACAGTTACCCCGGCGCCGCTTACCATAACCGCTAATAATTTATCAAAGCCAACCGGCGTACCAAACCCCACGCTTACCGTAAGTTTCAGCGGCTTTGTGAACGGCGATAGCGATATCCCTGCGGTAGTAACCACGGCGCCGGCAATTAACACCACGGCAACGACTTCATCAGCGCCCGGAAGTTACCCGATCATAGCAAGCGGGGCGGTTGCACCCAACTATTCCATATCGTATGTAACCGGAACTTTAACCGTAACCGCCGCGACGCTTTCATTCGCGCCTATTCCTTCAAAAGTATATGGTACAACCGACTTTGGCCCTGGCGCTATCAGTAATAACACCATTACCTATACCAGCAGCAATCTCGCCGTCGCAACGATCGTATCGGGCAATATTCACATCATCGGAGTGGGTACCTCAACTATTACAGCAACAGACGGAACGACGACACAACAACAGACTTTAACCGTAACACCGGCGGCTTTAACCATAACTGCCAATAATCAAACCAAAATTTATGGGGCAGCTAATCCAATACTAACACCCTCGTACACTGGTTTTGTAAACGGCGATAACCAGGCCGTTGTAACAGGGCTAAGTATAACTACTACGGCAACCACAGCCTCAGCTACAGGCACATATCCAATAACTGTGAGCGCGGCATCAGCTGCCAACTACACTATAAGCTACACTGCCGGAACTTTGACCGTAACGCCCGCTACCCTGACAATTACGGCGAATAACCAAACAAAAATATACGGCGCGGCTCTTCCGGCTTTAACCGTAAGCTATGCAGGTTTTGTAAACGGAGATACGCAATCGGGTATAACGCCAACAATAAACACAACTGCAACAACGGCGTCTGCAGTGGGCTCGTACTCAATAACTGTGAGCGGAGCATCAAAGGCAAACTATACAATCAGCTACGTTGCGGGCACCTTAACGGTAACCCAGGCAACCCTAACGGTAACCGCAGCGAACGCATCCAAAATATATGGCGCGGCAATACCTGCTTTAACGGTTAGCTATAGCGGTTTTGTAAACAACGACACGCAAACCAATTTAACCGCACAGCCAACAGCTAATACGGTCGCAACCGCTTCCTCAGCGGTGGGAACCTACCCGATAACAGCAGCGGGCGGCGGATCGTTAAACTATAGTTTTGTATACGTTGCCGGTACTTTAACAGTAACCCCGGCAACCTTAACCGTAACAGCCGTAAACGCATCCAAAATATATGGCGCGGCAATACCTGCTTTAACGGTTAGCTATAGCGGTTTTGTAAACAACGACACGCAAGCCAAACTAACCACGCAGCCAACAGCTAATACAACCGCAACCGCTTCATCTGCGGTGGGTAACTATACGATAACTGCCAGCGGCGGCGGATCGTTAAACTATAGTTTCGTATACGTTGCCGGTACTTTAACGGTAACCCAGGCAACCTTAACCGTAACCGCAGTAAACGCATCAAAAATATTTGGCGCCGCTAACCCGGCATTCACGGTTAGTTACAGCGGCTTTGTAAACAACGAAACTCAAGCCAATCTAACCACCCAGCCAGCGGCTAATTCAACTGCAAGCACGTCCTCAGCGGTCGGTAACTACCCGATAACAGCCAGCGGCGGTGTATCGTCGAATTATAGTTTCGTATACGTTGCCGGTACCTTAACGGTAACCCCGGCTACGCTAACCGTAACAGCTGTTAATAAGACAAAAAAATACGGTGCCGCGAATCCTGCGTTGACCGTAAGCTACACCGGTTTTGTTAACGGTAATACACAAAGCGTGATCACCACCGCACCAACGGTAACCACTACAGCAACCACAGGATCGGCAGTGGGCAGCTATCCAATAACCGCAACCGGCGCAGCGGCGGCTAATTATACCTTCGCCTACGTTGCAGGGACGTTAACGGTAACCCAGGCAACTTTGGCAGTAACCGCCAATAATCAAACCAGGATTTACGGAGCGGCAAATCCGACATTCACAGTTAGCTACAGCGGTTTTTTAAACGGCGATACACAAAGTGCGGTTACCACCGCGCCAACGATAACCTCAACAGCAATCGCAACTTCGGCTGTGGGTACTTACCCCATTACGGCCAGCGGAGCCGGCGCCACTAATTACAGTTTTACCTATACAGCAGGTACTTTAACGGTCTCAAAGGCGCCGTTAACGATCACCGCTAACAACCAGGCTAAAGCTGCGGGCGCCGCTAATCCAACGCTAACGGTAAGCTACGCCGGTTTTGTGAATGGTCAAACACAAACTGCATTAACAACACAGCCTACGGTTACCACTACAGCCACAACTTCTTCGCCGGCGGGCACATACCCCATAACAGCCAGCGGGGCAGCTGCAACAAACTATAGCATAAGCTATGTTGCCGGGGTGTTGACGGTAACCAACCTGGCGGCGCCAAAAATTAGCTATGTTAGTCCGCAGGTGTTTTCTGACGGAACGGCGATAACGCCGCTAACACCTTCAAATACAGGCGGTGCGGTGCCGGCAGCTGTTTATGCACAGGTAAGCACTTTTGCAGGCAGCGGTACAGCGGGTTCTACAAATGGTACCGGAACAGCGGCAAGCTTTAAAACCCCTGGTGGTGTAGCAGCCGATGCATCGGGCAACATTTACGTAGCGGATTTTGGCAATAATTTAATCAGGAAGATAACGTCAGCAGGTCTTGTTACCACCTTGGCAGGCAGCGGCGCCGCTGGATTTGTAAACGGTAACGGTACCGCGGCAAGTTTCAACTTTCCTTCAGGTATTGCCGTAGACAAATCAGGGAATGTATACGTTGCCGATTACGGTAACAGCGCCATCAGGGAAATCACCCCGGCAGGTGTCGTGAGCACTTTTGCCGTTGATAATTACCCAACTGATGTTGCTGTTGATCCAAACGGAAATGTTTATGATGTTAATGTAAATGGAAACGGCATTCTTAATAAAATATCTGCCACAGGTGTCGTAACGGCAATAGCGTATTTTCAATCGCCGTTTGGCGTAGCGGTCGATGCTGCCGGGAACGCCTACGTATCCGATTTTAGCATGCGAATATTTAAAGTGACCCCGGCGGGTGTAGTAACGGTTTTGGCGGGAAGTGGTGCAACGGGCGCAACCAATGGCGCGGGTGCCGCTGCCAGTTTCAATAATCCAAATTGTTTAAAAGTAGATGCCGCGGGATATTTGTATGTAGGTGACAGTGGCAATAATTTAATTAGAAAGATCAGCCCCTCTGGCGTAGTAACAACCCTGGCGGGTAGTGGAGCCGCAGGTGCAACCAATGGTTCCGGCACAGCAGCGACCTTTAACGGTCCGTATGGAATTGCCTTGGATGCTTCCAATAACATATATGTAACTGACCAGAGCGGTAACCTGGTCAGAAAAGTAATCAACGCAGGCTACGGCGTAAACCCGGCTTTGCCAAAAGGCTTAAATATCAGCACCGCTGGCGTCATCAGCGGTACGCCAACCGTAAGCACGCCGACTGTGTTGTATACTGTAACAGCTTCTAACATCAGCGGAGCAGGTTCAGCCAATATTAATATAACTGTAAACGGCGCACCTATTATAAGCTATGCAGGCCCGCAAACCTATGTAACCGGTAAAGCAATAAATGCGCTAAGCCCGGTAAGCACCGGCAGCGCTGTTCCAAACGGCGTATATGGCACTACCACCACATTTGCGGGCAGCGCAACCTCTGGGTCGGCAAATGGCACGGGTACGGCAGCAAGTTTCAATCACCCTTATGGCGCTGTTACGGATGGTTCGGGAAATGTTTATATAGCAGATCAGGCAAATAATCTTGTCCGCAAAATAACCACAGCAGGGGTCGTAACTACCTTCGCGGGCAGCGGTGCGGCCGGCTCGGCCAATGGCACGGGTAGTGCGGCAAGTTTTAATGCGCCGTATGGCCTGGCGGCGGATGCTTCCGGCAATATTTATGTCGCAGATTTTGGCAATGGCTCAGTCCGTATGATCACCCCGGCCGGGGTAGTAACCACGGTAGCAGGTACATTCACTAATCCAATCGACGTAGCGATAGACAAGTCCGGTAATATTTACACCGTTGACAAAGTTGATAATTTAGTTCAAAAGTTAATCCCCGGCGGCTCCGTAACTTCTTTTGGCTCAGGTTTTAGCGCACCTGACGGCATCGCAGTCGATGCTGCCGGAAACGTATATGTGGCCGATGCAAGTAACCGGGTATTTAAAGTGACGTCAGCCGGGGCCGTAAGTGTGTTTGCCGGTACCGGTGCTGTCGGCGCGGTGAATGGCGCAGGCACAATTGCAACGTTTAATACCCCGGCCGGACTAAGGGTTGATGCTGCCGGCAATGTTTACGTTTGCGATATTGGCAATAACCTCATCCGAAAAATATCTTCGGCAGGTTTAGTAAATACGCTGGCGGGCAGTGGAACCGCCGGATCGGCCAATGCTGTCGGGACTGCCGCAAGTTTTAATAATCCTGCGGGCATAGCAGTTGATGCATCCGACAATTTGTATGTTGCTGATGCGAGCAACAACCAGGTCAGGAAAATAGTTAACCTGGGATATTCTATTTCTCCAACCTTACCTAAAGGATTGTACATCAGCGGCACGGGAGTTATCAGCGGCATA
>Ga0210389_10000532_pt1 | contig 34521 bp, 29 predicted proteins | sample IncBWH28OmetaG_FD_160127 | JGI IMG/M metagenome (GOLD analysis project Ga0210389, IMG submission 160127) | Forest soil microbial communities from Barre Woods Harvard Forest LTER site, Petersham, Massachusetts, United States - Inc-BW-H-28-O ... | reverse complement strand
TTTTTTTGTTCAACACCCCCGATGCACGAAAATGATTTGCACGAAAATTATTTCTCATTTCCCCATCTTCTAACCTGTTCTACTCAGCGTTTATTAATTTCGGAATCGCTGTTATTCGTTATCTTTGAATATGACAAAGATTGCAGATGCATCCGAAATCAATAGGCTGCAAAACGATGAAGAAAAAGCACAGCGACTGAGATTGGCTGTCGAAAAGCTTTATGATGATTATTTAAACGATCCAGAATTAACGGCTTTTTCCAGTCTTGATAGTGAAGATTTTTTAACTTTCTATCCAAACCCAATAGAAAGAATATGAACGCTCAAAAAAACCTTTCGCCTTCTTCGTCCGCCGTAGCTCAGCGAAGGCGAATCACCTTTCACCTTTCACCTTTTCGCTTTTTGCTTTTTGCTTTCTGCTTTCTGCTTTTACCTCTCTTCGGCCGCGCCGCCTCCATCCTCATCCCCATGGATGAAGACCAGAAAGATCACCTTAAATCCTACGGCATTGCTTTTTGGGTATTAAAAAATGGCGAGGAAGTTGACTGGCTGCTTAACTATCGCGGGGGCAGCTTTATGATGAAGTATGACCAGAAAGTGGAGGACGAGTGTAAAATACGCGGCGTAAGCTACGAGGTGATCGCCGATGCCAAGGTTGCCCAGATCGTTACCGAAGTAAGCGACCCTTCGGTTAACATGGATGTTGTAAAGCTGGAAAAAGCGCCAAAAATTGCCGTTTATTCACCAAAAAATAAGCTGCCCTGGGATGATGCAGTAACGCTGGTATTAAAATATGCGGAGATACCCTATGATGTATTGTATGACGAAGAAGTGATTCGCGGCGATCTGCCCAAATACGACTGGCTGCACCTGCACCACGAGGATTTCACCGGGCAATACAGCAAGTTTTATGGCGCATTCCGTTATGCCGACTGGTATAACGAGGATGTGAAGATACAGGAAGCAACGGCCCACAAGTTAGGCTTTACCAAGGTATCCAAAATGAAGCTGGCAGTGGCAGAACATATTCGTGATTTTTGCGCGGGCGGCGGATTTTTGTTTGCCATGTGCTCCGGAACGGATACATTTGATATTGCCCTTGCCTCGGCAAACACGGATATCTGCGGGCCAATGTTTGATGGCGATGCGGCGGACCCTGATGCGCAATCCAAACTGGATTTTAGCCAGACTTTCGCCTTTCAGAATTTTACGCTGGATATGAACCCGATGTCGCACCAGTTTAGCAATATCGATGTAACCTCCACCAGGCAGGTCGACCGCACCCGCGACTTTTTTACGCTGTTCGATTTTTCAGCCAAATGGGATGTGGTGCCCAGCATGCTTACCCAGGACCATGATAAGGTGATCAAAGGTTTTATGGGCCTCACCACTGCCTTCAACGAAAAAATGCTGAAACCCGGTGTTACCATCATGGGTGAAATGAAAAGCGCAGGCGAAGCCCGCTACATCCACGGCGAATATGGCAAGGGCCAATGGACATTTTACGGCGGCCACGACCCGGAGGACTATCAGCACATCGTCGGCGACCCGCCCACAGATTTGAAACTGCATCCCAACTCACCGGGCTACAGGTTGATTTTGAACAACGTATTGTTTCCGGCGGCGAGGAAGAAGAAGCAGAAGACTTGATTTGGAGTAGTAGCAGTAGCAGTAGTAGTAGCAGTTGGCAGATTGCAATGGGCGGTTTGCGGTAGCAGTAGCAGTAGCAGTAGCAGTAGCAGTTGGCAGATTGCAATGGGCGGTTTGCGGTAGCGGTAGCAGTAGCAGTGGGCAGTGGTGTTAGTTTTTGAAGAAACTGCCCGCAATGTAACCGGCTGACCAGTGACTAATGACCAGTGACCAGTGACCAGTGACCAGTGACCAGTGACCAATGACCAATCGATTCAAACACCTTTTACCTTTCGCCTTTTACCTTTTACCTCTTTTTTTGCCTCTTTTTAGCAGGGCCGCTTCCATACTTATCCCTATGGACGATGTTCAAAAAGATCATTTGAAATCGTATGGGGTTGCTTTTTGGGTACTGACAAATGGCAAAGAAGTTGACTGGCTGCTTAATTACCGGGGTGGTAGCTTCATGACAAATTATGACAACAGTATTGAGAATGAGTGCAAGGTACGCGGCATCAGCTATGAAGTTATACCCGATGCCAAAACGACTGAAATTTTAAATGAAATTAATGATCCTTCGGTGAACATGGATATGGTTAAATTGGAGAAAGCGCCAAAAATAGCCGTTTATGCACCCAAAAACAGGTTTGTCGACATTGACGACGCTGTTATTATCGTGTTAAAATATGCTGAAATACCTTTTGATATTATTTATGATGATGAAATTTTAAAGGGCGACCTTGCCAAATACGACTGGCTGCACCTGCACCATGAAGATTTTACCGGGCAATACAGTAAAAGTACAAGAAGGAGCGGCAATGAACTTTCGTTTTTGGAGGACAAAAAAATACAGGAAGCAACGGCGCGGATACATGGGTTTCAAAAAGTATCAAAAATGAAGCTGGCCGTTGCCAGGCTTATCCGTGATTATTGCGCCGGCGGTGGTTTTTTGTTTGCCATGTGTTCGGGCGCCGACAGTTTTGACATCGCGCTGGCGGCGGGGAACACCGATATTTGCGACGCAATTTATGACGGGGATGCCGCCGACCCGGATGCGCAATCAAAATTAGATTTTAGCCAAACACTCGCTTTTCAAAATTTTACAGTCGATGTAAATCCGTTTTCGCACCGTTTTAGCGACATTGACGTAGGACGCGGCAGGCGCATCCCGCAATCGGAGGATTTTTTTACATTATTTGATTTCTCGGCAAAATGGGACGTTGTACCCAGTATGTTAACCCAGGACCATGACCGCGTGATAAAAGGTTTCAGAGGGCTGGCTACCGCCTTTAATATCAGCAAGCTGAAGCCGGGTGTTACTATTATGGGCGAAATGAAAAGCAATAACGAGGCCCGTTACATCCATGGCGAATACGGCAAGGGGCAATGGACATTTTACGGCGGACATGACCCTGAAGGCTACCAGCATAATAACGGTGATACGCCAACTGACCTTTCCCTGCACCCTAACTCGCCGGGTTATCGGCTCATTTTAAATAATGTACTGTTCCCAGCGGCGAGGAGGAAGAAGATGAAGACCTAATACTCACCTTTGAGGCCAGGGACCCAACAGGACAAAAGTCGAACCACTTTTTTGAAGATTTGAAACGATTAGCCAATATCGCAACACAGCTAAAAACGAGTTTGGTCGTCTAAAAGCCTGTATTAAAAGCGATTAAATTTTAGTTTGCGTTTTTACTTAAAACGGTAGATAAAATTATATTTCCGTTTTTGATTCGACTTTTCCTGTTTGGGATCCAGGTTGTATTTTTTTTCGTTCAAAAAACGAAGCCAAATGACATTTATCACGCACAGAAATTGTCATCTTATATCTTTCGTGTTCAGGTATTTCAATGCTTCATGCAACGCCGGGTCTTCATCCCGGATAATATTCCTGGCAGATTTTTTTACCTGTATATCTATTCTCACCCCGCGCTGCTGAGTTGGCGTCTTATCTGGATAATAAATGCCATAACCAGAGTGAGTAATACCGAGTTTGCCTCCCATAGGAATAAAGGATACCGCACCATCGAGACCGCCAGTCTGGCTGCCGATGGTAACTGAATGTGGAATAGTCTGCAACGTCATTACCGTATACTCGCCTTGGCTTTGACAGCGCTCATCGGCCAAAATGATCACCGTTCCGCTGTACGGATGCGGGTTAACGCTGCCCACTTTGGGTGAAAGCACCCATTTAAAATAACCGGGCTCGTCGGGCATTATTTTCGTTTCAATATCAATTGGCGTAGGACCGGGTAGAAACATATCGAATATGCTGTAAAAGGCATCGTCGTCCATATAGCTGCGCGAATCGAAGATTATGGCTCTTTTGGTACGCATCAGGGCTTTTATCGTATCCGCGTTTTTTCCCCACGACTGGTCGGTGTACACCTTGATAATAGATTTGCCGATCATTTCGTAGCCTTTATCATTGACAGTATAATTGTTTTGGTATTGCCAGTTTCGTTTCGATGCAGGAATGCTGCTGATCGCCGCAGTAAACGTTTTGGCTCCGCGTTTAATCGTAACTCTTTCGGTGGTATCCGTGGTCCGCAGCAATGTATACATCAATCCCCTGTTTAGCGATGATGAATTTGATGAAGAAATATAAGGTTTAAACCGGGCTATCCGTTTAGCGATCTGTTCATTATTTATAGCAACAAGCAAATCGCCCTGTCTAATGCCTGCTTTAGCACATCGGCCTGCATCGTCTATGTGCGTAATCACAACCGTATCACCCAGTACAGTGGTATAAAACGGCAGCAGATACTTACCCCATATATCATCACGACCGTATAGCTGCGCATGGCCGTCATGCAGCGCTACTGCCAGTTGCAGCAATATTTTATAATAAGCGGCGGTATCTTTTACATTCCGCAGCTTCGGAATAAAACGGGTTAAGACATTATTCCAGTTTTCAGCGGTAATAAACTTATACGGATCGTAATAATTAATGGCATTCCAAAAGCGCGCCAGAAATAGTAACCGGTACTCCGCCGTAGGCCAGGTCATCTCGTCGTATGCTTTTTCTCCGCTGTAATCGGTATAGTTATTAAACTTTGCAAATCGATTGTTCCCTCGGTTGCGATGCGTGTAAATAAAGAGCAGCTTGTTGCGGTTTTCCTTATTTAATATGGAAGAATTTTGCAGCCAGCGCAAGTCGTGATTTTTTGTAAAAATATCGCCGGATAGTCGGGCGATCTGCGGATCCGCAATAGCACCCGCAGTCATGATCAGTTCAGTCAGTTCGTTGTTGAACTGTATCTTGTCCTTTGTCGATGTGGCTCCGCGGACATGGGCAATGAAAACCGAATCCCAGTCGATGGTACCTCCGGCTACATTAGGGTGATGATACTTAAGAAAACCCCACACTTTGCAGTATAAGGCAATCCGTTCAGTTTGGGTTTGTGCTGTAGCTACGTGCGAAAAACAAAAAATGGCAGATGCAGAGACAAACAAACCACATAACGGTGATTTCGCTATAAAATTCATTTCGGTACGATTTAATTCAAAGACGAGGGTACCGATTGAAAGGTTGCATCTTTCGGAAATTACAATCTGCAAAAGGACGGTAGCAAAAAAGCCTCAAATCTTTCGACTTGAGGCTTTTGACTTTCTTTGTAACGGGAGCAGGACTCGAACCTACGACCTGCCGGGGACGTGTTTTTTAATTATAAAACAACCAACTCACCCCAAACTTCAGCAGGTGATCCATTTGCGGGTAGCGGTTGATGGTATAAAACCCGGGACTAAGCAGGCCCTGGTTGGCATAATCATACATTACAAAAAAATTGGTATGCTGGATGGTGCCTTTAATAAATACAGTAGCAACCGGGTATGATGAAAAAGTAACATTGGGGCCATTGTAAAACTGGCCGAGGCCGGGGGCGTAAGACGGTGCGGCGTATTCGGTATTGTAGCGCACATCCATCCCGATATTGGAGTACAGCACTTTAAAAAACATAGCTTTATAGTAAAAGCTGGCGTAGTTATACACCTGCGGCGTACGCAGGGTATTCTGGTAATCTGACTTTTGGTAAACGATATAGTCGTCAAAATGCCAGCGGCGCCAGGTGAGGCTTTTGCCCAGGCTCACTTTTAACACATTAATGTCCGACGTTAATTGCGTGGGTGTTGCGTCTATTCCATTGGGCTGTGCCTGGAAATACAAGTAATCGCCAACAAGGAAATATTGAACTTTCAGATCAAGCCGCAACGGTTCATTGATATAGTTGAAAGACAGGCTGTTGGTTTTGGTATCGCTGAATGTGTTGTGAAAAATAAAGTGGTTGGATATCCAATCGGTATAAACCATTGGCGGCGACGCGTTTTGCGTGTATCCTTCCAAAATGATCTTCCCCACTTTGTCGTTGCCGGCAACGGTAAGCCGGGCGTCATACAAAAAATTACCAAAGTCGCGGCCCGCGGCTACCTGCTGAACGTCACCCTCCAGCAAAAGCCTGTCGCTCAGCTTATAGCTCACTTTGCCTTTAAGCGTTATATCCTGGAATGAACTTCCTTGTTCCTTTACCCGCCCGTTTACCCGGTTGCCATACTGATCCAGAACCGTGTCGGCTACAAACTGGCTATAGGCATAAATATCCTGCGTCAGGCCCACATCCAGCTTCGCTTCATTCTTCGCGGCGTTTGGATTCTTACTTCGGAGGTAAAAACTGTAGGAAAACGTATTCTCGAGATGGTGCACCGTGAGCGAATCCCGGGCAAAGTTCGATTCGAAGTAATAGTCGGGAAATACATGGTAGTTATCCTGGTCGTTTTGGATAAAGTTGTACACTTTGCTGTCATAGTGCAGTGTGTAAGCAACCCGCTGGGTGGGCAATATGCTCGAATTCCCCTTTTCTTTTTTTGTACTGTCAATCCGGCCTATGTAATACGTTTGTTTAAGATATAAGCTGGTGCCTTTCCAGTTCTCATAAGTATTTGGCAAGCGTACCAGCTCGGTTGTTTTGTCCAGCGATCCTACTTTAAATATCGAATCGTTCAGTATCGAGCCCGTTATTGGCGCTTTCAGGTCATTATAAATGATGTTGGCCAGCAAATTATAGCGCTTGTTCTTCGATTCGTACCAGGTAAACCCGGCCACATTCACATTGCTTACATTTTGCGCCAGCACCTGGTTGCTGCTGTAAAAGCCCTGCGATCCCAAAAAATTCAAATTGAACCCGATGTTCAGCCTCGGATTGACGTTTCGGGCATAGGTACCCTTAAATAGCTGCTCGGCATGACCGCCCAGGACGAAAGACAGGTCGGTAAAAGGCGCCCGGGCGCGATAGTAGCTCACGTCCTGCGGGTTCATCCAATAGGCGTCCAGTTCATGCAGCCCGGGATCAAAACCTATAGCGCGGGAGGGGTCGAACAAAAGGTCCCGTTCGGGCAGGCCTGTGTTACCGAGATAGATTTTGGGGTCACGCGGTTGCAGCAGCGGGTTATAATTTTCAAAATTCGTAAGGCCGGTATCAAGGGGCAGCAGGTGCGTGCTGTCTTTTAACAGCTGCTCATTTGTTATGCGGATGAACTTCGAGCTAAAAACAACAGTGTCTCTCTTGTGCTCCAGCTTTTTTCGCATAGAATCCAATTGTGCATCGGCACTAATTGGTTTAACAACGGCTGTATCGTTATAATTACGTTTTCCGGGCTGCTGACCGGGGTAGTTTGGGTTCGGATTATTCGGATTATTGGGATAGGTTGGCACCTGTGCAAAAGCAGCATGCGTCACAATACACAGCAACAGCAAAAGAAAATATTTCAATTTGTCGCGCATTACTTCCCTGCTATCAGCTCTTTTAATATCATCGTCATTTTTGGTTCAGCCTCATGCGCCACCTTCAGTATCTCCTCCAGCGAAACGGGCTGAAGCACATCATTAAAACCCTCGTCGGTTAATACCGAGATGGCAAAAACCGGCAAACCCATATGGTTGGCTACAATCACTTCCGGCACGGTGCTCATCCCCACCGCATCCCCGCCTATTGTCCGTAAAAACCTGTACTCGGCCTTCGTTTCCAGGTTGGGGCCGGTTACCGCAACATAAACTCCCTTATGGCAGGTTATATTGTTTGCTGCCGCGATCTTTAATGCCTTATCTATCAAATCCCTGCGGTACGGCTGGCTCATATCCGGAAAACGCGGGCCCAGTTCGTCTTCGTTCCTGCCGAGCAAAGGGTTATCTGCCTGGAGATTAATATGATCCTCGATCACCATCAGCGCTCCTTTTTTAAAAGCCGGGTTTAATGAGCCGCTTGCGTTTGATACAAAAAGCGTTTTTATGCCAAGCATTTTCATCACCCGCACCGGGAAAGTGATCTGCTTCATGGTGTAACCCTCGTAATAATGCAGGCGGCCCTGCATAGCAACAACCTTAACGCCTGCAAGTTTGCCGAATATCAGTTTACCCGAGTGAAATTCAAGTGTGGAGATAGGGAAATCGGGTATGTTGGCATACATCAGCTGCTTTTCAACTTCAATCTCATTTACGAGGCCGCCCAGGCCGGTGCCTAAAATGATGCCCACCTCGGGCTCAAAATCGCCGGTGCGGCTTTTAATGTATGCGGTTGTATGTTGTATGCTCTCTAACATAGTCGGTAATTAGCTGGTCGAAATCCGGCCCGCTGTCGCCTAAAAATTCAACCTTTATCGGCAGTACAAATACGGGGAGATCGCCGCCGTCCGGTAATGCACCATTGAACCATGATTGTTGTAAACGCTGGGCATCCTTTTCTGTTGTGATGACCAGTTTTTTTTGTGCTTTGCAGGCCGAAAACTCAGCGGCAAGTTTAGCAATATTTTTTGGGGTAAAGGGGTAATGATCGGGATAATTGTGGTGGATGATGCTCGAAGTATAACCGCTCAAATGCTGCAAAAGCGGTTTTGGGTTTGCAATGCCTGTCAACAAAAACACGGTCATATCGTTATCAACACACCACGGGGTAATTTTGCCGTCCATTGCGGTTAAGTGCTGATAGGCAACGTGGGCATAAAAAACTTTCTGCCAGGGCAATGGTTCAATTCGCTGTGCGGCGGCGCTTTTTTCCTCGTCGCCCAGTATTGCCGGGCATTTGGTCACCACAATAATTTGCGCCCGCCAGCGACCACTGAAAGGCTCGCGCAGGTTACCGGCCGGTAAAAGCATGTGCGGATCGTTGAGGCGGTAATAATCGAACAATAAAATACTGAGGCCAGGCGTAACGGCGCGATGCTGAAAGGCATCGTCGAGCAGGATGACATCGTGATCAGGAAGCAGTCTTTGTATCCCCTCTACCCTCTTTTCGCAAACGGCAACGGTAATATCCGGGAATTTGGCTTTGAACTGGGCGGGCTCGTCGCCGAGGTTAGTGGCAGTAGCAGTGGCAGGGGCAGTGGCAGTAGGAGTAGGAGTAGCAGTAGCGGTGGCAGTAGCAGTTAGGTAGCCTTTGGTTTTGCGGCCGTAGCCGCGGCTTAAGGTGGCGAGTTTATAGTCGCTCTTTAGTAAACGGATAAGATATTCCGTCATAGGGCTTTTGCCGGCGCCCCCGACATCGAGATTGCCGATTGAGATAACCGGTTTGTCAAATGATTTGCTTTTAAATAAGCCCGAGTCATAGCAAAAGTTGCGGATAATTACCACAAGGCCATAAAGCATGGAGAACGGGTGTAAAAGCCAGCGCAGGTATTTCATTTGAGGGGCAAAGATAGGAAAAGGGTTTGACGGAGCCTCTCATGCAACCTTGTTACGATAAACAAGCTGCCGTATCATTTATTACACTATGAATCAATTCCTTAATAAAATATAGTGAATGATTAGTAACTTTAAATTCCGAATCAGAACCTTATAAAAGGAGATTAGGTAGAACTAATGTCACATACATGAAAGTTGCAATAACCACACATATTTTCAATTACAAATAATATCGAGTGATTTGATATTCGACCTATTCACCAATAACTTAATATGAAACTGTATTTCCTATTGCTGATGCTACTTCTTTTGCAAACTAAAATACAGGCGCAAGGCAAAAAAGTTGATATTGTCATCAAAGATACTGCGTATCGAAAAGTATTAAACTATACTAGCGATACAATTAATAATTTGGAGATTCTTGATTCAGTAACTTTTCATGAAGATGTCGTGTTCGAAGAGGCACGATTCTTACATTATTCAAAGTTTGGTTTAGCCAGATTTTTTAAAAATGTGAACTTTCACGATGCGATATTTTTAAAAGAAATAGATTTTGAGGGTGCAAAATTTTCAAAACATAGTAATTTCTTTGCAGCAAAATTTTCAGAAGATGCAGATTTTAGTCTTGTGACGTTTTCAAAATATGTAGATTTTAGTTTATCAATATTTCTCAAAAATACCTATTTTTCTCAGGATACAATTTCAAATTCTCTGAATCTTACGGCATCTGAATTTAATAATAGATCTATTTTATATTTAAATCAGTTAGTTTTTAAAAATAACTCTATTTTGATTTTCAACGATGCCGTATTGCCTGATACTGTTCTTTTTTCGGAAAACAACAATTTTAGCTCTGAAATCTCTTTTACGAATGCCAATTTTACGGATAGCAATAGATACGATTACAAAAAGCAATGCCCGAGGCCCATTTGGTTATATTTGTACAATACTAACATCTCCAAATTACATGTAGATTATATACATTTCAGATTATTGTTGCCTGATTCTACGATCGTGTTTCCAGGTGAAGAAAAAAAAATAATCTCTTATGATGAAAAGGCCTCTATTTATGAAGCATTGCTTAGTAATTTTAAAACAAATGGACAAACAAATAGCTATAAATTGTTAGATATCGAATATCAACAATTCAAGTTGAACAATTCATGGGCTAGATGGATAACTTGGTTACCAAAATATTGGTGGGATTTCGGTTATGATAAAGAATATATTTTCGTTTGGACAGTTTTATTCGTGGTTCTGTTTACTTGCTTCACTTATTTTTTTATATACAGTTTAAATACAAAGGTATATCCGATCAAAAAAATTCCAATTAACAAGTGCTGGTCCAAGAAATTATCATTTGAGGATTTCATCAACCGTTTATGGTATTCTTTTATGTATACATCGGCTATTTTCTTTATGCTTAGTTTAAAAACAGAAAATATACAATTTAAAGAAAAAAGAGGCACATTTTATTTGATAGTTGTTTATTCGTTCGGGCTGTTGTGCCTGGCGTATATGGCTAACTTTATTGTGCAGAAATAATGCTAATTTTGCACAAAATACATTATCACCAATATATTAATAGTCGTAGCTGATTGGCTGTAATATAATCAATTGAAAGACTTCAAATTACATTAAAAATAACGCAGACCAGGAAATTTTTCAAGATTATGAAATCGCAATTTTGGGGATTTGTTTTGATACTAAATATCTTTGCCATAAGGTCGTTTGCGCAAGTACCATGTTTAACAAACGCTGAAAATCTGCTAAATGCACACAGTTACAAAGACGCTATTTATTATGCGAATCAATGTATTGATGACTTCGGAACTCAGGCACTTGGAATACAACACAAATTAGATAGATTAAATATAGCGGTGCCTATTGGACAAATAAATTCCGTGGAAAAAAATCGAATATTTTATAACGGTTTGCTTAATGACGTCGCAACTGCATGCTTTTACAAGGGGGAAGCTGCTTTGCGATTATATAACGAGAATAAAATCAATAACGCATCTTATAAAAAAATAGCTATCGAGGCTTACAAACTAACACTTCGATATGATAAAGGACGACATTGGGACCCTTCAGGAGGGTTTTTCTGGTCTCCTGCAGAAGCTGCAAGAAATCAGTTGGAAGTACTGGAAAAATAGCATCACGATGCTCTTTCAACTAAAATTCTGAACTTATTCTAATATCTCGGACTTTGTCAACTTATTACTGATACCCCTTCGCCTGTAAATTAAACAATTCCGCATACCGGCCGTTTTTTGCCAGCAATTGTTTGTGGGTACCTACTTCAAGTATCTCACCCTTATCTAAAACCAATATCCGGTCGGCTAAGCGTGCGGTTGAAAACCGGTGCGAGATCAACACCGCTGATTTCCCTTTGGTCAACTCCGCAAAGCGTTGAAAAACTTCATATTCTGCCCGGGCATCCAGTGCAGCTGTAGGTTCATCAAGTATCAGCACCTGCGCATCTTTCATGTAGGCGCGGGCGAGGGCCACCTTTTGCCATTCGCCACCGGATAGTTCCACACCTTCGTTAAAACGCCGGCCAAGCCATTGCTGATAGCGGTCGGGGAATTTCTCGGCCAAAACATCGGCCAGGCTGTTGCGGGCTGCATTTTTTATCAGGGTTTCATTGTCCGCTTCGCTGATGTTTCCCACGGCAATGTTTTGCGATAAGGTCATCTGGTAGCGCAGGTAGTCCTGGAAAATAATACCCAGGTTTAGCCTTAACTCTCCAATGGCATATTCCTTCAAATCAACGCCGTCCAGGAGAATACGTCCTTCGGTCGGGTCGTACAGTCTTGCTAATAGCTTAACCAGGGTGGTTTTGCCGGCGCCGTTTTCGCCTACCAGGGCAAGTTTTTCGCCGGGCGCCAGCGTGAAATTCAGGTTGCGGTTGGCCCATATCTCTGAGCCGTGGTATTGAAAGCCGACATTTTCAAAAGTAAATCCCTGTTTTATCGGTTTTGGAAAAGGCAGCGGTTTGTCGGCCAGGCTAATCTTAGGTTTGATTTCAAAAAACTCCAGGAAATCATTTAGATAGATAGCCCCCTGTGATACCGTGGTAAAACGGGTCAGCATACTTTCCATAAGTGTACTTAATTGCCTGAACGAGCCTGCCAGGAAGGTAAGCGTACCAACGGTTATCATCCCGTTAATTGTTTGGTAAATGATATAGCCATAAGCTACATAATAGCCGATACTGCCCAGCACGGAAAAAAAAGTCCCCCACGAGGAGCGCTTTACCGCCAGTTTGCTGTTATCGGTGTAAAATTTATCCGACAGGGTTTTGAAACGGTTGATGACAAAATCAGACAGGCCGAATATTTTAACCTCTTTAGCCGTTTCGTCGCTGGCGCCCAGGTAGCGGAGATAGTCCAGTTCGCGCCGCTCGGGCGTTTGGCTGCGGGTTAAGGCGTAGTTCTGGCTGTTAAAGTATGATTCACCCAAAAACGAAGGGATGATCGCTATCAGCAAAAGCAGGATGAGCCAGGGATTAAAGGCGATTACGCCGGCGACGAGGAAAGCCATCGAAATAACGTCCTGCACCTGGCTCATCACCTGCGAGAGCATTATGGTTCGTCCAAGCGTTTGCTGCCGCGCGCGCTCCAGCTTATCGTAAAAAACAGAATCTTCAAACTGGTCGAGGTCCAGCGTCGCGGCATGCCGCATGATCTGCATCGAGGTATAGTTTGAAAACAAATCGCCCAATAAACTATCCATCAGGTTGATCATCCGGTTTAAGCCGTCTGTCAGTATAGCCAGGGCAAATTCAATGATCACCAGTTCCCACAAACGATGCTGGTCGCCCCCCGGGCGGTGATAATACAATAGCGTCACCTGGTCGATGATCAGCTTACCCACATACAGCAAAGCCACCGGCATAGCTGAACGAATGATACGGAGTATGAAGCTGGTGAGGGTTTTACCCGGGCCGCTTTTCCAAACCAGCTTAAAAAATTCCGGGAGGTTTTTTAACGAGGAAAGGCGTTGTTTAAATGTTAAATCGTTGTTGTTGATCCGGTTTGTTTTAGCCATTTGTTATTCCGTCCGTTTTGGGTAAAAAGCAAAGCTATAACTAATAACAGTTTGGGACTGACACGGTAAGGTAAAAAGTCACGTATGGAAAAAGCTTGAGTTTAGAGACTCCTTGAGTGTTCAAAAGCTAAAAATGAGGGCCGCCTCTCTCTTTCCGTCGTACGCAAAGAGAGAGGCGGCCAGTTCCGCAAATACGGAATAGTCGGGGGTGGGGCTTACGATACGGTTAAACGTTCATTTGTGAACAGCCGAAAAGCCCGGTTTTTGAAAGCGATTCCGCTGCTTTGTAAATAAGTTGTGAGAATTTCCCGGTACCATACATTTATAATATCTTACGAAAAAAACTCATCGCTGACTTATTAATGCCGACCGCCCCATTCCCTGCAAGCGCCATTGGCGAAAAGCATAAACTTCATGGCTTAGATCATTTACGGGCGCTGGCTATCGTTTCGGTCCTTTGTTTTCATTACCAATTTTTTGGCCATCCGGGGTGGGAGCGTGGCCGCGCAAGTGGCTTCGGATGGACGGGCGTAGACTTGTTTTTCGTGTTGAGCGGATTCCTCATCGCCGGGCAGCTTTTTGACACGGTTGCAAAGGGTAAGGATATTTCGCTGCCAGAGTTTTTTATCAAACGATTTTTCAGGATCATTCCGCCTTATCTTTTGGTTTTGGCCTTGTATATAGCTTTACCCGGGGCGAGAGAATGGGGGCATCTTTCTCCGTTATGGAAGTATTTTACCTTTACGCTAAACTTTGGGCAGGACCTTTCCAAATACGGCACGTTTAGTCATGCATGGTCGCTGTGCATCGAGGAGCAGTTTTATTTATTGCTGCCGCTTGCGTTTTGCTTGTTTGGCTATTTTAAGGCGGGTAAAAAGTCGATTTATCTCATTATTTTACTGTTTATCGCCGGATTTATCGCCCGCATGTTAAGCTGGAAGTATTTTGCAGCTCCATACCTTTCGCAGGATGATTTTGGCGCCCGGTGGAACGAATATGTGTATTATCCTACCTATAACCGGCTGGATGGTCTTCTGGTCGGCGTGAGTGTTGCCGGGCTGTTTACCTTTTATCCGAAAGTTAAAAGCTGGGTAAACAGGTGGTGTTATTTGCTATTCGCGTTTGGCGTGTTGCTGCTGGCCCTCGCTTTTCAGCTATGCGGGGTGTATGCAAGTTATAACACCGCGATCTTCGGATTCCCAATTATATCCGTTGCCTATGGCTTGGTTTTGGCGGCTTTTGTAAGCCCGTCGTGCATATTTTTCCGCATCAAATCAAAAGTTACCTCGCTGATCGCGACGTTGTCATATTCGATCTATTTATCGCACAAAATTATTATCCATCTCGTCCAAAAACTTTTGGAAGGCGTTGGGATGAATAAAAACAGTGTGACAACCATGCTGATCTGTTTTGTTTGTGTTATTGGCGCTGCGCTGCTGATGCGGTATTTGATTGAAAAGCCGGCGCTAAGGGTAAGAAATAAAATGTTGAAGAGAATTAAGGATTAAGAGGAAATTTTATCCGATGTGAGCAGTGGCCCGTGCGAAGGAATTGCATAAGTCCGCCACTTTTTTAGCCCTATTCTTCTTTCTTTGGCTGCTGGATCACAAAAACATCTTCGTTATCCTTTTTCATCAGGTATTTTTCGCGGGCGAATTTCTCCAGTTCTTTGGGGTCGGATGTGAGCTCTTGAAGGTCTTTGTTCACTTTCGAGGTTTCTTTCAGGTAGAAATCGCGCTCCTGTTTTAGCTTGCTTACCTGCTGATAGTATTGATATTGCGAGAAAAGGTCGTTCTTGTCAAAAAAGATCATGTACACAATAAAAGCCACGGAAAACAAAAAATACTTGTTTCTGAACAGGTTAAACAGGCGTTTCATAGTGGTTAATAAAATTTTGTTTAAAGCTATGCAATCTGCACCGTTAAGACAAGTTTCGTTTTAAACTTTTAAACATTTGGGAGGAAGTCCGGAAGTGGGAGGTGTACAGCGGTAAATAAAAAAGACACGGGTTCCCGTGTCTTTTTTAAAGAATATTCTTAAGTCTCCCCTTTAGGGGAGACCCGATAGCTATCGGGTTAGAAGGGTTGTGTGGTTACACGTTTACTTACTGCTGCTTGTCGTTTTAGCAACTACTTCGCCCACAATGATCAGGTTTTTTACCGGCGTGCTTGCATTCGAAGTCACCACGATGGTTTTGGTAAACGGCGCGGCAAAAGCAGCATTGTAGGTAATCTTGATAGAACCTGAGTCACCTGGTTTTACCGGCGTTTTGGTAAAATCAGCGATGGTACAGCCGCAAGTGGGCCTTACATCGGTGATGATCAACGGGTCCTGGCCAACGTTGGTAAAGGTAAACACAGTGGTTACCGGTGTGCCCTGCGGAATTTTACCGAAATCGTGCTTTTCCTCGTTGAATTTAAATTCAGGTTTTTGGCTATCTTGTGCCGATGCAGTGCGGGCCACGAAAGTGAAGCCTAAAACAACTGCGCAAATCATTAATATTTTTTTCATCTCATTAATTTGATATTTACAAATATAAAAGGATTAACGTAAAGGCAAAAACTATTCGCACAATTGGATGTTTTATTGCTGAAATTGCCAATTACCAAACAGAATTTTATAATTTTACCCCACTAAAAAATATTATATGCCCGAAGCTGCATTGCACGAAGATGGCAGGCTGCACACAGCCGAGCTAAGTTTTGACGATTTTAAAAAGATCGTGATCAATGATTACCGTATTGGCTATGAAAGCCGCCAGGCGAGTTTGATAGGACGCCGGGAAGTACTGACGGGCAAGGCTAAGTTCGGGATTTTTGGCGACGGCAAAGAAGTGGCTCAACTGGCTATGGCCAAGGTTTTTAAAAAGGGCGACTGGCGCGCTGGATATTACCGCGACCAAACCTTTATGTTCGCTACCGGCATGAGTAACCTGTTCGAGTTTTTCGCCCAGTTGTATGCTTACCCCGATGTTCAGAAGGACCCTGCATCGGCGGGCCGCCAGATGAATTGCCACTATGCCACCCGCTTTGTTAACCCCGACGGCAGCTGGACTAACCAGGTTGAAACCATGAATTGCGCCGCCGATATTTCGACCACGGGCGGCCATATGCCGCGCCTGCTGGGTTTGGCTTACGCATCGAAACTTTACCGCCAAAACAGGGAGCTCGACTACCTCAAAAAATTCTCGGTCAGTGGTAACGAAGTTGCCTTTGGGACTATCGGCAACGGGTCGACATCGGAAGGTTTGTTTTTTGAGGCGCTGAACGCGGCCGGGGTGCTGCAGGTGCCTATGGCCATTTCGGTTTGGGACGATGAATATGCGATTTCCGTCCCCGCCAGTTTGCAAACCACTAAAGAAGATATTTCGGAGATATTAAAGGGCTTCCAGCGTGAACCCGATACAACCAGCTAAGAGAATTTTAAAGTGCGGGGCTGGGACTATGTAGCGCTTTGCGAAACTTATGAACGCGCCATTGCGGTATGCCGCAAGGAACACGTGCCGGTGCTGATCCACGTAACCGAAATGACGCAGCCGCAAGGGCATTCTACGTCCGGCTCGCATGAACGGTATAAATCCAAAGAGCGGCTGGCCTGGGAGGATGACCACGACTGCCTGCTGCAGATGCGCAAGTGGATCATCTCGTCTGCAATCTCTACAGAAGCCGAAATGGACGAGCTGGAATCAGCCGCAAAAAAATATGTTCGCGATATCCAGCGCCAGGTTTGGAATGAACTGGCCGACGATATCCGCATCGAGCTGAATGAAGCGGCCCGGCTGATAGATAAATTGGCTGAACATTCGCCCGCAGTGGAAGAACTGACGAAAGTAGTAACAGAATTGCGCGAATGTGTCGATCCCGGCCGCAAGGATGTGGTGGGCGCTATCCGCAAAGCGCTGAGGCTAACCCTAAGAGACAACAGCCTGCAAAAACAACAGCTTATCAATTGGCTGTTGGATGAAAAACAGAAAAATAATGTACGGTATAATTCCAGGCTGTTTAGCGGAACGGTGTATTCGCCCTTAAATGTGCCGCCTGTTGCGGCGAGGTATTATGAGGATTCAAAATATATCGATGGCCGCGAGGTATTGAACGCCTGTTTTGAAGCCAATTTTGAGCGTGACAAAAGTATTGTGGCCTTTGGCGAAGATGTTGGCGCGATAGGCGATGTTAACCAGGGTTTTGCCGGTTTGCAGAATAAATTCGGCGACCTGCGGGTAACGGACACCGGCATCCGCGAAGCTACCATAATAGGGCAGGGGCTTGGCCTGGCAATGCGCGGGTTAAAGCCAATTGCCGAAATACAATACCTGGATTACCTGTTGTATTCCATAAATGTTTTGAGTGACGACCTGGCCAGCTTAAGCTACCGCACTTATGGGGGCCAAAGGGCGCCATTGATTGTGCGCACGCGTGGTCATCGGCTGGAGGGAATCTGGCACTCCGGTTCACCGCTGGGGCTCATCCTTAACTCGATGCGCGGCCTGCACATCTGTGTTCCCCGCGACATGACGCAGGCAGCCGGCATGTACAATGTTTTATTACGTGGCGACGAACCTGCATTAGTGATTGAATGCCTGAACGGTTATCGTTTAAAAGAGCGATTGCCTGCCAATGTGGGCGAATTTACTGTTCCGCTTGGAAAAGCAGAGGTAATGCAGCAGGGCACGGATATCACAGTGATCTCCTACGGGTCAACACTGCGCATTGTTATGGAGGCGACGAAGGAGCTTGAAAAACTGGGCGTGAGCGTTGAGGTGATCGATCCGCAGACGCTTTATCCCTTTGATACCGACAATGCTTGCGGAAATTCGCTGAAGAAAACAAGCAAATTGCTGATTGTTGACGAGGACCTGCCGGGCGCCGCTTCGGCTTATATCCTGCAAAAAGTGCTCGAAGGGCAGAAAGGCTATTACTCGCTGGATGCCCAGCCGCGAACACTCACCGCCAAGGAACACCGGCCGCCTTATGGCTCAGATGGTGACTATTTCAGCAAGCCGTCCATAGATGATGTAATAGAAGCTGTATATAATATTATGCATGAGGCGGATCCGCAAAAATTCCCTGCAATTTATTAGCAGCATCCCATAAAAAAATAGTTGAAAGCGTCCGGGCAAATACTCCCGGGCGCTTTTTTTGTCGAAATAGTAAAAAAAATAAACATTCGTTACAATAAATTAACACAAACCAAGTTATTTGTGCATAGTACTCAACCTTAACTTAACTGGTTAATAAGTCATCTTAATAAGTGTACTTTAATTTAAAAGATAATTTATTAACTTTGTAAAGAAATTAAATTTACTGGCGAGAAAATAGAACCTAATTCTATTTTTTACGTAAACGCCCGTAATTAATTAAACTATTGATTTAACCGAGTAAACGAATGAAAAAACATTTGGGCGTTTTGTGCTGTATTTTGTCTGTTCTATCCCTTACCATTATCAGTTGGAAACCGGCCGATGTTATTGCCCCGAAAGCAGAAAAACCTGCTGCGGCGGTTGAGTTACTTCAAAAATATGTAGAGAACATTTATGAGTCTGCCCATTTGGAAGAGTCGGGTTTGGCCTTTAATGTATTTAAGAAAGCGTTTACCGGTTTTATTAACCTGAAAAAAACCGCACTGTTACCGCAATCGAGCTCGGTTATTACTGTCATAGATTTTTCAAAGTCCAGCCGCGAAAAAAGGATGTGGATAGTCGACATTGTCAACAAGAGCCTGGTGCTGAATACCTGGGTGGCCCACGGGGAGCGCAGCGGGTCCGATATTCCTAAACGTTTTTCGGATAGGGTAGATTCACGCGAGAGCAGCCTGGGCTTTTACCTAACCGATAATATTTATTTTGGCGACCATGGCCGGTCGTTAAAACTTGATGGTTTGGACGAAGGCTTTAACGCAAATGCGCGCAAACGCTCCATTGTTTTACATGCAGCCCCTTATGTTTGCCAGGAAGTGATCGATCAGCACGGCCGGCTCGGGCGCAGCTTTGGGTGCCCTGCTGTTTCGCCCGACGTGATAGATGAGGTGATAGAAACCATTAAAGATAAGAATGTGATATTTATTAATGGTGACAGCGAACGTTACCACTCCAAATACCTTGATGAAAACCTGGCGGCACATTATATCGCTAATTCTGATAGCAGCTTCACCGCCAGTATGTAAAAACCTGAAACGATTTTTTTTGATATTTAAATGTTAAGAGATGCAAAGCCTTTGCATCTCTTAATTATTTATGGATGAATCAACCTGGATAAATGGTCCCATAAAACGATATCAAGCCCGTAGACATCTTTCCTGAATTGCAGGTTGCCATTGTCGTCGGCCCAGCAAGTTACATAGGTAATATATACAGGCACTTTTTTGGGCAAATAAACGGTTGTCGGGTCCGGGTCATCTTTGCCCATATCATCCGATATCGTCTGAAACCGTTCGCTTTTGCCAAACAACGACTGCGCAAGTCCCTTCGGATCTCCCAGTCTCACGCAACCATGGCTAACCGCGCGCATTGTACGATAAAACGCTGATTTTACCGGTGTGTCGTGCAGGTAAACATTGCTTTTATTATCAAACATAAATTTGATCAGCCCGAGTGAGTTGTCCGAGCCCGGCCGCTGCTTAAAATCGTATGGCGAATTATCTTTGGTGATCCTGGTCCAATCGATGTCTTCGGGGTCATCAACCAGTTTGTCGTCTTTATAAACATCGATATTATTATTATCGAGGTAAAACTTATCCTTGGCGGCCTCAACAATTATTTCTTTGTTCGCTATACTTTTGGGAATATTCCACACCGGGTTAACCTCAACGCAATAGATCTGACTATTTAACAGAGGCGTTTCGTGCTCGCCTGGCTTATCCTCCTTACAAGTATCATTATAGCTCTCAACTGTATTTGCGTAGTCCATGTTTCGGCCCTTCCCCACACAAACTTTCATATGAAGTGCAGATTTGCCGCTGTCTATCACATCAAGGGTAAAGTCGGGTATATTAACAAGCACGTATTTATCGCCAATAGGTTTATTCTTCCAGCGCAGCCGCTCCATGTTTACTATTATCAGCCTTCTTGTCTCTTCAGCTGACATTTTAGGACCTGACAGTCCATATTTTAATGACTTTTGTAAGGCTATATATTGCGGGTCATTCGGTTGAATACTGTTCAAATAGCTTTGCATATCGGCTATATGAAAAACATTCAGCATCGAAAGGCTGTCGGGCTCCCTGGTCGAAAGGAAATAACGCTCATAGATCTTCCTGGGGTTTATCGCCCCAAATTGCATTGCATTGCTGTAATTGATCAATGAATTGGAAGCACCCAGTTCCAGCTCGGCCATATCGTGGTAGGCTTCGTCTAACGTTTTTATGCCCGGTTTAGCATAAAATTTGGCGATCAAAGCCTTTAACTGTTCTGATTGGAACATTTCGGGGCTTAGGCCGTGTTCGCCGGCACGGTCCAGGTAACCGGTCAGCTTCCCCAGGTCGCCATTGTATAAATGGTTTAAGACGAAAACCGGGTTGAAATGGTTTTTCTCATAAAAATCCAATATAAAATCAGGATGGTTTAACCCTGCTTTTTTTTGGTTAAATACCTGTTCAAAAACCACTTTGAAGCTATCCGGCGAGGCGTCCTTGAAAATTTTGTTATGCGTTTTCTTAAAAAGCATAGTTGCCATTTCCGGCCGCTTTTTAATACAAGCGGGGAGCGTAAGGACAAGGGCACTGAGTAAAATTATTAAAAACTTAACGGCAGGTCTTTTTGCCGGGGCACATTCAGTCATAGTAAAATCGCACTAAAGATACAACATCACATTTAATCCATTTGTCATACTTCATAATAGATTTTGTTAAATTTGATGGCATCATCGCCGTTTGGTTTAACGGCGACATAGTTAAAGCCAACCGTATGCCAATTAAGAAATATTGCCTGATTATTTTGTTATTGTTACCCTTTACCCATGCCTTTGGCCAGCTTCACGACCCTGTGAACCCAAATGCATCCGATGGGGTGAAACGGACGCTGAATTTTTTGTATGATATAAAGGGCAGATACATACTTTCAGGACAGCAGAACTATAACAGCGACCTGAATACTTTTTCGGATAGTGCGAAAAATATTGCCGGAAAATACCCCGCGGTATGGGGCACTGATTTTATTAACTGGGGCGATAAGGACCTGGGCCCGCAGATTGTGCAGGAAGCGATCAAAAAATCGCGCGAGGGCTATTTGATTACGCTGATGTGGCACGAGGGTAACCCAACCCATAACCCGCCTTATGATTTTAGTAAAGATGTGATCGGGAAAATCAGCGATGAGGACTGGAACCAGTTGCTGACGCCGGGTTCGGCGCTGAATGCCAAATGGCTGCGTGAAATTGACGTGGTGGCGGGCTACCTGAAGCAGTTGCGTGATGCAGGCGTACCGGTTTTGTGGCGGCCCTACCACGAAATGAACGGCGTTTGGTTTTGGTGGGGCAATCGTAAGGGCGAAAACGGCATAACAAAACTGTGGAAGATGATGTACGACCGCTATACCAACTATCATCATTTGAATAACCTGATTTGGGTTTGGGGCGCTAACGGGATGCGCGATATACCATTTGACGAGGCCTATGAGTATAAAGATTATTATCCCGGCCCCGGATATGTGGATGTGCTGGGGGCTGATGTTTATCACTTTGATTACGAGCAAAAAGACTATAACGCCTTGTTAGCGCTTGCCAATGGCAAACCCATCGCGCTTACCGAGACGGGCGAGCTGCCAAAACCAGAAATACTCGGCGTTCAGCCGCAATGGTGCTGGTTTATGGTATGGACCAGCTGGCTTTTGACCGATAATACGCACGACCGGGTGAAACAGGTGTACAATATGCCGCGCACCCTTAGCCACGACAAGGTGAAGGCAAAACTCGATTCGCTAAATAAGATAAAATGAACGCGATGAAGGAGGTTTGGCTTCGCGGGCCGTTAAACGGCACACCTGCGCTGTTACAGCCTGTCGCACAGGCGTTAATGCAAGCGCGCGAGGAGATCAACCTCCTGATGGCCGGGTTCCCGGAGGGGCTTTTGTGGGATAAACCCGCCGGGCTAGCCTCGCCCGCATTTCATTTACAGCACCTATCAGGTGTACTCGACCGCCTTTTTACCTATGCGCGCGGCGGGCAACTTGTTGAACGGCAACTGGATGCATTAAAAGCTGAAGGGGACAAGGATGAATCGTTAAACGCGGAAATTTTATTGGCGGCGTTTGACCGGCAGGTAAATGCAGCTTTGGCGCAACTGCAGGAAACCGACGAATCAGTTTTAACCGAGGCCCGCAGCGTTGGCCGGGCCCAACTGCCATCCACGGTTATCGGCTTATATGTGCACGCCGCCGAGCACAGTATGCGGCATGTTGGGCAGCTTTTGGTTACGGTGAAAGTGCTAAAGGAAAAATTTTGCTAAAAAGTCTGTCTGAAAGTAGAAAATTATTTGTGCGTAAAAATTATTCTCCGAGACGCAACATTTTGCGTCTCGGACCTTAATTTTCGTGTCTAAAAGGCAGGCACTCCGTTTCCGAGACGCAAAATGTTGCGTCTACAAAAAAAGCCGAATAATTTTATTTTGAAACAGTTGCTAAGATCGCAGGATCGAAATCACTTCCTTCAAACTGCCCGACCGGTGGGTAACCGTTACGGCCAAATGTTTGTCTTGCGGATCAAACAAAAACGTGTCGATTCCTAATTCGGTTGCGGCTTTAATTTCAGATTCCGGATCATCGCCAATTACCAGTACTTCGTCCGTGTTATAGTGATGCCTTTTCATAATATCGGCAAAAACATCCTTTTTGGTCTGACTGGAAAGCCCCGGATCGACGATATGAATTTCTTCAAAATCATCCTTTATTCTCAACTGTTCCACTTTACTCCATTGTAATTTGGTAAAACCCATAGTTACCAGGAATTTGTGTTGCGGCAATGCCCTCAGGTGTGCGTAATCCTCAAACGGCTGCATAGGCAAGTCATAGGTCATCTCTTTTAACAGGCTGTCCCCTTCGTCCGTCAGGGCGGCGCCGAAGCCAAATTTTTCGGCCACCAGGTGATAATGACGGCGCTTCAGATCATCTTTTGCGGCTTCTATCGTTTCAGCAGACAGATGTACCGCCTTTTCATCTATCAGCGCAAAAAGCTGCTTAAAAAGATCACCGGCAATAGCGCTTACCGGGTAAATAGTATTATCAAGGTCGAATATTAAAGCACGTTTCATATGTCGCGAAAATTTTGCCCAAGATAGTGACTTAGGGCCTAAGACTCACGACTTAAGACTTAATTTCCCCGCCCTCCGGTCCATAAAATATCACCCAGGTAGCAAAGTCATCGGTAAAATTTCCAAAACGATGCTCCACCCGGGCAGGGACAAACAAAACGTCGCCGGGTGAGAACGGCGTGCTAACTCCGGCGTTTAAAAACTCGCCGCTTCCGCTGATGATCACGTATAATTCGTCCTGTAAATGGGGTGTTTGTTTATCGATGTCGCGAGGCTTGTATATCTCGACCGACATGCTGCCATGTTCCATTATTTTGGTAAATAGCGCTTCAGGGTCGGCAGTTAATTTTTGAAGGGCGTCTTTTACAGATGATCGCATGGATCAAAGGTAAAAAACGGCTGCAATTAAAGGCCGCGATCCAGGAGTTTCAGAAGAGATAAATTATATGAGCGGTTCAACTGCCGATATCACATTCACGGCGGCAGGCTGAAGTTTAAGCCAGGGGAAATACTTATTAAGAAAGAAGATAAATTTTGCCTGCCGGGGTTTCAGGTGAAATTTATACAAATACGCGGATAGCAGTATAAGCATAATTTTATTTTAGATATATTTTTAATCGATAACCCCGCCCCGTGATTTACGCATGGCTTCTGAGTACTTTGTTTTTGGTAACCTTACGCATAATATCAAACATTGCTGATATGGTTGCGCCAACTTCGCTGCCGTAACTTCTTTTCACAAGCAGTTTATCGCAAATGGCCGCATCCCAGGGTTTAATAAAGTGATTTAAATAATACTCGTCCTGTGGGTTAACCAAAATATCTATCCCGTCGCGCCACTCATAATTCACCGTTAATATGCCGGCGTGTGTACGCTCTAGTATTTTAAAACCGATAGATGTCCTGGGCAGGTAATAAAGAAAAACCTCGCCAAAGTCCATCCAGGGATTAAATTTTAACACTTCTTTATCGTATAAAACCAATTTGTTGTCAATATCCTGTATTACCCAGCGGTGCGATTGTTTAGGTGCAATGTATTCCCCTAACAACGAAGGCGTTTCCATATACCCCATTTTGGCGACACGGGCCTGTTCCTTCACAAATTGAATGGGGTCGTCAACATGTTCCAACACATGGCGGCAAATTACGTAGTCAAATTCCTGGTCTTTAAAGGGGAGATGTTCGCCGTCGGCCTGTAAAAATTGCTGATTTTTATGCACCACCAAATCGCCTGAGCGGTGGGTATTGTCGTCAACGTATTTGTCAACAACCACCTGTGCTCTTTTATCCGGATGATTGCCGCCGCCTACTTCCAAAACCTTGTATTTCCTTTTGATCAGGAGATCGTCAGACGTTTTAGGGGTTCTTATTTTCATACTCTAATTTGCAGTTTCTAAAAATCAAAAAAGGGGTTTAATAGTTAGAATGCAGGTATCGGCATACATAATTTTAAACTCAAGTAGGTTATACGATGGCTATCGAAAATAGGATACATAAAACAATGATTATCTTTATTTTTAATTCGCTTCTAATCCCGTTCTAATGAGCAAAAATGATACCGCTGATTTACTGAAATTTATGCTGCCTTATCGCGACAGCGTAAAAGCCGCCGCCTTATGGTTGCGCGAATTTGTTTGGGACCTGTACCCCGATACCAACGAGCTTATTTATGATAATTATAATACAGTCGCTTTTGGCTGGTCGCCAACCGACAAAGCGGGCGATGTATTTTGCAGCATAGCCTTGTTTACTGATCATGTAAATTTTGGCTTTAACCGCGGCTCCGAAATACCCGACAAACAAAAAAAGCTGCTGGGCGATGCTGCCTTGTACCGTTATATTAAGGTGTATGATAAAGAAGATTTCCCCGAAACGTATATCAAACAACTATTGGAAATGGCATATGAAAACTCAATTTCACGGTTAAAACCTGTTAAAAAGCTATTTAAAGGTGAGACCATCGTTAAATCGATATCGCCGGCGAAACGGAGGCCTGGATGATTTTTTAACACAGAGAGCGCTAAGAAGGCGCAGAGAACACAGAGAAAAAAACTGACGAACGATTAAGACTTTGTGTTCTCCGTGTCTTCTCTGTATCTCCGTGTTAAAACCCTCAATTTGCTTAATGCAAAAAGACTAACGATTAGTTTTTGGCCGTTATCATTTTTTTCAATTTGTTACCAGGTAGTTTCCCCTGTTAACGTTAATTGATACATTTGATTCCATAAATTAATCTCTAATCTCCAGTCTCTAACATCTACCTCCCCATGGACATCGAATTCAACAAAAATGAAGATATAAACAAACAGCTGGTTTATGAGCTGAATACCCGCCTGAAAAAAGTTTTTGCGGGCGGAGGTGAAAAAGCGGCTGCCAAACAAAAAGAAAAAGGCAAAATGCTGGCCCGCGAGCGGATAGCCTATTTGGTTGATGAAAAAAAGCCCTGGCTGGAGATGGGCGCTTTTGCCGGCGAAGGGATGTATGCCGAACAGGGGGGCTGTCCGTCCGGAGGCGTAGTTTGTGGTATCGGGTATGTATCAGGCAGGCAATGTGTGGTGGTAGCCAATGATGCCACGGTTAAAGCGGGCGCCTGGTTCCCTATCACCGCTAAAAAGAATTTGCGGGCACAAGAAATAGCCATGGAAAACCGCCTGCCCATCATTTACCTGGTGGATTCGGCTGGCGTGTACCTGCCCATGCAGGATGAGATATTCCCGGACAAAGAGCATTTCGGCCGCATCTTTCGCAATAATGCGCTCATGAGCAGCATGGGTATTGTGCAGATTTCGGCCATTATGGGGCCTTGTGTTGCCGGCGGCGCTTACCTGCCCATTATGAGTGATGAGGCAATGATCGTGGAGGGAACGGGTTCTGTTTTCCTGGCGGGATCATATTTGGTAAAATCGGCGATAGGAGAGGACGTGGACAATGAAACTTTAGGGGGCGCCACCACGCAATGCGAAATTTCCGGCGTCACCGATTATAAACATCCCAACGACAGGGCCTGCCTTGATTCTATCAAAAAGATCATGGGCATGCTGGGAGATTACCCTAAAGCGGGTTTCGACCGCGTGAAGCCGGTTCTGCCAAAACTGAACGAAAAAGACATTTACGGGCTTTTGCCGGATAACCGCGAAAAGGCCTATGATATGATGGAAATTGTGCTGCGCCTGCTGGATAATTCGGAGTTTGAGGAATATAAGGCGGGGTTTGGGCAATCCATCATTTGCGGGCTGGGCAGGGTAGATGGTTGGGCCGTCGGCATTGTCGCCAATGAGCGCAAGGTGATCAAATCAAAAAAAGGCGAAATGCAGTTTGGCGGCGTCATTTATTCCGACTCTGCCGACAAAGCCACCCGCTTTATCATGAATTGCAACCAAAAGAAAATACCCCTGGTTTTTCTACAGGATGTAACCGGTTTTATGGTGGGCAGCCGCGCCGAGCATGGGGGTATCATAAAAGACGGCGCCAAAATGGTGAATGCGGTAGCCAATTCGGTAGTACCGAAGTTTACCATCGTCATTGGCAACTCCTACGGGGCCGGCAATTATGCCATGTGCGGTAAGGCTTACGATCCGCGGCTCATTTACGCCTGGCCGAGCGCCAAAATTGCCGTAATGGGCGGATCACAAGCTGCAAAAACCCTGGTGCAGATACAGGCCTCGGGCCTTAAAGCAAAAGGCGAAGAGGTGGACGCCGAAAAAGAAGCCTTATTGCTGAAACAAACCACAGATCGTTACAACAGCCAAACAACGCCCTACTATGCAGCGGCAAGGCTTTGGGTAGACGGCATCATTGATCCGCTGGAAACCCGGAAGGTGATCTCGATGGGGATAGAAGCGGCTAATCACGCGCCTATTGAGAGGGCGTTTAATGTGGGGGTGATACAGACGTGATGTGCGGATGTGTCCCGCACGTGCGGGATGCGAATGGGTTGAAAGGAACCCGGTAGAGACGCGATGCATCGCGTCTCAAAATTTTGGAATCTAGCGCGGATAATTATCTTTACATCAAATAGATAGGTCTATTCCAGTAACAATGATCCAGCACATCATAGAAGCCCTGCTTGCACTGGTTGGTGCGGCCGGCATTTTATTTGGCATTCGTAAACGCAGGGAAATGAAACAGCGGTTGTCAACCGGCGTCGGCGCCGATGGCGGAGTTGTCGATATCGAATTTGAGCGTGATCCGGCAGAGCCGGCTTATGGCTTTTACTATCCCATTGTAACCTACAAAACAATAGATGGCAAATCAATGCTTGAGAAGTATACGATAAACACGTACAAAGGTGAATATAAAATCGGGGACAAAGTGAAAGTGGTTTATGACCCGGCGGAGCCGGAAAAGTTTTTGATCGACAACGGCTCTGCAAACCAGGTCGGGCCTGTTTTTATATGGGTTGGGGCGATGTTTTTAATTGGGGCGGTAATTTTTTATTTGGCGATTTAAACGGTATTAAGAAGCCCGCACAGATATCTAAATAATTCCTATCTTCAACGTATGAAAATTATTCCCCTGCTTTTTTTAGCTTTTTTCGTTATGCGCGCATCGGCGCAAAAAATAGTGCATGCCGAAAAAGTAACGGATCATTCAGTTCATGTTATTGGGAATGACTTTGACGGGATTATTTTTAGCGCAGCTTATAAGGCCGAATACGCGGTATACGACACGGTCACCTACCGCAAAAATACATGGTTTGACCCATCAAACGGAGATATAATTGTGGCGGAGAATAGTTTACTTAGATATTTAAAAAGTTATTCAGCAGAGCATCCAAAATCATCGCAAGCGTTTGTCTTAGCTAATCTTCGCAAAAGCAAAAGGCAGTATATTGGATACGTAGTTCCGAATGGCGATAAATTTATCTACATCAATGGATTTTCGGATTACGGAGATTTGTTAGAGCTTGTTCAGGGCGATAAAACCAGCACAAAAAAAATACCGAGGTGGTATGTCGATATGGTGCTGGTGATGGACGGCGGACCGTCATTTTGGCAAGTTGTTATTGATTTAAAAACTGGCGAAGTGACAATGTTTATGGCAAATGGCGTGGCGTAAATCAAATTGGGACGATAAAAACTTACGAAGTTTTTAAAACTTCGTAAGTTTCGGCAGTTTTCCTATCTTCAACTCATGAAAAAACTGCTATTGCTACTGCCACTGCTATTATTAATGAGGGCAAAGGCCCAAACCCCGACAGAAATCCACATGCGGGCTATTTTGGTTGATACACACAATGATATCCTTTCCAACGAGCTGATCACCGGCAATGACATCGGTAAATTACAAACCACCGGCAATTTTGACCTGGTTCGCGCAAAGGAAGGCGGCCTGGACGCCCAGGTATTTTCCATCTGGTGCGGCGAAGATTATGGGAAAGGCACAGCCTTTAAATTCGCCAACCGTGAGATAGATTCGCTTTATGCGCTGATTGCCCGTTATCCCAACCGCATTACCCTGGTGCGCAATTCAGCAGAACTGGAGAAAGCTGTTAAAGACGGTAAGTTGGCGGCGCTTATCGGCGTTGAAGGCGGCCACATGATCGAGGACCGGATGGATTACATCGATAGCCTGGCTAAACGGGGGATGCGCTATCTCACCCTAACCTGGAACAACAGCACCTCATGGGCATCTTCGGCCAGGGACGAAACAACCCGCCGCAGTACGCTGCAGCATGTCGGGTTAACCGATTTTGGCAAACAGGTGGTTCATCATTTGAATGATCTCGGGGTTATGATCGACCTTTCCCACCCGGGAGAGCAAACGTTTTATGATGTATTAGCCACTACAACCAAGCCGGTGATCGCTTCGCACAGCTGCTCATATACTTTAAACCCGGTATATCGTAACCTGAAGGACGACCAGTTAAAAGCCCTTGCAAAAAACGGGGGCGTAGTGTTTGTGAATTTTTACAGCGGTTTTGTGGATAGCACCTATCAAAAAAAGGCAAGGCAATTTCTGCATGAGCACAAAGCTGAACTGGATTCGCTCACCAAAATTTACCACGACCACGACCTGGCAAATATCAGGCTGAATGCGATTTACAAAGCTGAATCGGACCAGATACGCCCGCCGCTAAGTGAGCTTATTCACCAGATCGACTATATCGCTAAGCTCATCGGGATCGATCACGTGGGTATTGGCTCCGATTTTGATGGCGCTGAGTCGTACCCGCTGGGGATGGATGATGTGCGGGATTACCCCAAGGTTACCGCTGAACTTTTGAAGCTGGGGTACACGGAAAAGGATATTGATAAAATTTTAGGCGGGAACTTTTTGAGGGTGCTGAAAGCGAATACGGGGAAATGAAAATGAAATACTTTTTGTTCTGTCTGCTTATTTTGCTTTCGGTTCAAGTTTCCGCTTTTGCCCAATGCAACGATAAACCAAAAATTGAATTTGGCGGTGATTTTGGGTTTGTCGATTATATGTTCAATTGCCCGTCATATAGCTTTGCATATAACGGAGATACTTCCAAAAATTGGGGTGTTTTAAACAATCACATTGATATCAGACAGGCACCCACAAAAGTCCTCGTCTATAAAAAAATGGTGGAAAAAACTATAAAAAGTTATGCAGGTGACAAATTCTTTTCCGACCTGAAATTTTATGACGTTGATGTTAATTACCCCGAGAAATTCCAGGCTTTTAAAGACAGTGGTCGAACCGATATGCTTCACAAGTATTCCAAAGCAAAATATTTTTATTACTACCGGTTCGGCCCGAACGACACGGCATCATATTTAATCGGTGTTGCGGTAAATAAAAACGGTAAGATCATCAGTCCGTTCACATTTCCCTCAAAAAAATATTATAGGCCTATCGACAAGGCGTTTACATATTGTAAATTAATTGATATTGCAAGGAAAACTCAAAAGGATATTGATCCGATAGAGGACATACGTTTGGAATATGATAGTCAGCACGGAAGATTCTATTGGCTAATTTCCCGAAAACTTGTAAATGAAACTGAGGGAACCAATTACATACACCAGGTTGAAATTAATGCGGCAAATCTGGCGGATGCGAAAGCAGTTGAAAGTCAGGTTTTGGTGCAATTCTAACCAATGGATTTTTATGGTCATCTCTTTACGACGAACTGACCAATAAACCCCGCATTTTTCCTATTTTTGTAACTCAATATTGCAATAATTCATGTCGCAACAGATAGAACACGTTAAATGTTTAATAATAGGCTCAGGCCCGGCGGGATATACAGCCGCTATTTACGCCGCACGTGCTGACCTAAAACCTGTAATGTACACCGGCCTGCTTGCCGGCGGACAGCTTACCCAAACCACCGAAGTGGAGAACTATCCGGGCTACCCGGATGGTGTGCTTGGCCCCGATATGATGGAGGATTTTCGCAAACAGGCGGAGCGCCTTGGAACTGATATCCGGTTTGGTTATGTAAGTTCTGTGGATTTTTCACGGTTGCCGCATAAAGTAGTTATCGATGAGGAAAAAACGATACTTGCCGATACGGTGATCATCTCCACCGGCGCATCAGCCAAATGGCTGGGGCTTGATTCAGAACAAAAATATAATGGCTTCGGTGTTTCGGCCTGCGCCGTGTGTGATGGTTTCTTTTTTAAAGGCCAGGACGTAGCGATAGTTGGCGCAGGCGATACTGCTGCTGAGGAAGCAACTTATTTGGCCAAGCTGTGCCGCAAGGTGTACATGCTGGTACGCCGCGATGAATTCCGGGCTTCAAAAGCGATGATGCATCGCGTGTTGAATACCAAAAACATCGAGATAATATACAATACCGAAGCAAAAGAAATTGTCGGCGATGGGCAAACCGTTAACGGCGTTACCGTGTTTAACAATAAAACCTTCGCGGAAAAAACACTTGAGGTAACGGGCTTTTTTGTGGCGATAGGCCACACGCCCAATACCGAAATATTTCGCGGCTGGCTGCATATGGACGAAGTAGGCTACATTAAAACGACGCCAGGCTCAACCACCACCAATGTTGAAGGTGTTTTTTGCTGCGGCGACGCCCAGGACCATATTTACCGCCAGGCGGTTACCGCTGCCGGAACAGGCTGTATGGCCGCCATCGATGCGGAGCGTTATTTAGCCGCGAAGGAACATGTGGTAACCGCTTGATTTCGAATTTCGGTCCCGATAGCTGTCGGGATTCGATTTCGAATTTAGAGAATTTAAAAATTTCATTAATTAAACCAAATATAACACCATGGGTAAAGGGGATAAGAAGACAAAAAAAGGAAAATCGCAATGGGTTCGTACGGCAAAAAAAGGCCGCATGACGTAAAAAAAGCTAAACCTGCTGAAGCTGTAGCTGTTACAGAAGCAAAAAAATAAACAAAAGCCATCCGCCGTTATCCTTAATAGTGGCGGATGGCTTTTTTATTTGGACACAGATTTTTTACATCGGGCGATGTGCATTTTTTCTAAAATCCGTTAACTTCACCGCCTTATATTAATCAGGCACTCATCTCACATGCTTAAAAAAAATCTTTGGCTGCTTTGTTTGGCAATAGCAGCGCTTCCGGGTATCGCAAATGCCCAGGACTCCGACCCAAACCTGGGTATCATCCCTGCACCGGTATCCGTTAAGAAAAATGCGGGTGTATTTACGCTAAGCCGCCAAACCACTATCCTTGCCGATACAGTTACCAATAAGGCGGTGCTGTTTCTGACCGATTACCTGCAAAATACAGCAATGCTGAAAGTGCCGCTAAAGGTCAACAGCGGCAGCAGCGCGCCGAATAGCATCGTACTTACTTCGACCGGTGCGGACGACCTGCCTGCAGATGGCTATCATTTAATCATAACACCGCAGCAGGTGCTCATCTCCGGTAAGGCGGCGGGCTTATTTTATGGTATCCAAACGCTGATCCAATTAATGCCGTCAGACAAGTCGGCAACGGATAAACTGCCCTGCGTACAAATTACCGACTACCCGCGCTTTGCTTATCGTGGAATGATGCTGGATGTGTGCCGCCATTTCTTTTCGGTGCAAATGGTAAAAAAATATATCGACCTGATGGCCGCTTATAAGCTCAATAATTTTCACTGGCATTTGACCGATGACCAGGGCTGGCGTATCGAAATAAAAAAATACCCGCGCCTTACACAGGTGGCAAGTCAGCGCGCGCAAACCGTTATCGGCAACTATCGCGACCGCACGCCACAGCAGTTTGACAATACCCCCTATGGCGGTTATTATACGCAGGACCAGATTCGTGACGTAGTAAAATATGCATCCGACAGGTTTATTAATATTGTCCCTGAAATTGAAATGCCCGGCCATTCGGAAGCTGCCCTGGCCGCTTACCCTGAATTGAGCTGCGACCCAACGCTTTCCTACAAAGTCGCGGAGACCTGGGGCGTTTTTCATAACATTTATTGCCCTTCGGATAAAACATTCAGTTTTCTGCAGGACGTTTTGACCGAAGTGATGGACCTGTTCCCAAGCAAATACATCCACATCGGCGGAGATGAAGCGCCAAAGGATGCCTGGAAAAAATCAGAATTCTGCCAAAAACTGATGAAGGAACAGGGCTTGAAAACGGAAGATGAGCTGCAAAGTTATTTTATACAGCGTATTGAAAAGTTTGTCAATTCAAAAGGCCGCAGTATTATCGGCTGGGACGAGATACTTGAAGGCGGTTTATCGCCTAACGCCACGGTTATGAGCTGGCGTGGCGAAGCAGGAGGCATTGCAGCCGCACAGCAAAGCCATAACGTGATCATGACACCCGGCAGCGGCGGTTTGTATATCGATCAGCAGCAAAGCAAACAACAACTGGAGCCACTCAGTATCGGCGGCTATGACCCGCTTAGCAAAATATACAGCTATAACCCGACGCCTGCCGAGTTAACGCCCGAGCAGCAAAAATTTATCATCGGTGTGCAGGCCAACCTGTGGACAGAATATATCCCCACTGAAAATAAAATTGACTATATGGTTTTACCGCGGCTGTTCGCACTTTCGGAAGTGGCCTGGTCGCCGCTGGCTAATAAAAACTTTAACGATTTCGCCGACACCCGGCTGCCTTCACACCTTGGCCGATTGGAGGCAAAAGGATTTAATTACCGGGTACCGACGGCTATCGGCATACAGGACACGATCGTTTTTGGGACCAAGCTGAACGTCAATTTAAAACCTTCCGTAGCCGGGGCAAAGGTTTACTACACCATCGACAACTATGATCCCCGCGAGACCGATATGGAATATACCCAGCCGATGACCTATGATGTGCCGCCCGACCAGTACCGCGACCTGAAAGCGATCGTGATTACGCCTTCAGGTAAACGAAGCATCGTCACCCACGAAAGGATGTACAACAAGATGCCGCTGCCCGCTGAAACATTTAACGGCACCACAAAAGGCGCAAAATATGAGTTGGTTAGCGGCGATTTTACCGGTATAGACCAGTTGAAAGATGCACCAATTATCGATACCGGCACTACGGTAACTTTCAACACATCGGCCTTTAAAAAAAATATAAAGGGTTTTGGTGTAATATATGACGGATATTTACGTGTTGATACGGACGGTGATTATGGTTTTTCTACCATTTCGGCTAATGGTTCGCAATTATTGATAGACAACCAGCCGGTGGTGGATAATGATGGTAAACACGGTGTTTTTGAGCAGGGCGGATCAGTGCCATTGCTGAAAGGCTTCCACAAGGTCACCGTAAAATATTTTGACAGCGGTAACTCCGGTTTGATAAGGGTGATGATGACGATGCCTGGCAAGCCCAAGGGAGAGATAGCGCCGGATATGATGTTTAATTAGTAAGCAGGGTTTCAGGCAAGGCCTGTGCGGTTCCCCTCTAATGGCACTAACTTAAAATAAAAAGTGTATATTTGATTTAAAACAGAGATCAAATGACACCAAATCAATCTTTAAACTTGAGTATGCAATTGCAAAACTTGATTCACACAGA
>Ga0210389_10000531_pt1 | contig 34531 bp, 32 predicted proteins | sample IncBWH28OmetaG_FD_160127 | JGI IMG/M metagenome (GOLD analysis project Ga0210389, IMG submission 160127) | Forest soil microbial communities from Barre Woods Harvard Forest LTER site, Petersham, Massachusetts, United States - Inc-BW-H-28-O ... | reverse complement strand
GTAAAGAGCGGTTGAAGCTCCCCCTCAGCGATTCCAGACCGCATAGCATCATTTTCCCTTGTTTCTCCTGGTCAGATCCGTATCCCGGCTCGGCTGCACCCGTTTCGGCTCGCCCGGCATCTTGGGGTAGTTCGGCGGATATGGCATGTCACCGAGCCCGTGCTCTTCGTCGACGTGGACCATGTCGAGCAACGGCGCAAGCGACTGGGCTACCTCGTCCATGGCGGCCCACGGGTCGTCGCGGCGCTGCACCAGATCGGGCACGGTGGCCATGGTGTAGTCGTCCGGGTCGGCCCCGGCCAGCTCCTCCCAAGTCAGCGGTGTCGACACGGTCGCGATCGGGGTGCGCCGCACCGAATACGGCGACGCCATCGTGCGATCCCGGGCATTCTGGTTGAAGTCGATGAAAATGCGCTGGCCGCGCTCCTCTTTCCACCACGATGTGGTCACCGCATCGGGCGCTCGCCGCTCCACTTCGCGGGCCAGCGCAATGCCCGCCCGGCGCACCTGGATGAAGTCCCAGTCGGTGCTGATGCGCAGAAACACATGGATCCCGCGACCGCCCGACGTCTTCGGGTACCCGACCAGACCGAGTTCGTCGAGCAAAGGTCGCAGCACATCGACTGCGACCGCGCGCGCCTCGGCAAAGCCGGTGCCGGGTTGCGGATCCAAGTCGATACGCAACTCGTCGGGGTGCTCGGTGTCGGGGCAGCGCACCTGCCACGGGTGGAGCGTGATCGTGCCCATCTGTGCCGCCCACACGATGGCCGCGGGGTGGGTCACCTTCAGCGCGTCGGCGGTCCGGCCGGACGGGAACGTCACCCGGCAGGTCTCCAGGTAGTCGGGATGATGCTGCGGTACCCGCTTCTGGTAGATCTCCTCGCCGTCGATGCCGTCCGGGAAACGCTGCAGATGGGTGGGCCGGTCACGCAGCGCGGTCAGCATCGGACCGCCTGCCACAGCGAGGTAGTACTCGACAAGCCGCCGTTTAGTGCCGTTCGACCCCAGCTTGGGGAAATACACCTTGTCGGGGTTCGACAGCCGCACCGAGATGCCGTCGACGTCGAGTTCTTCCGCTGCAGCCATAGTCCGATTCCAGCACGCCCGCGAAGCCACACCGTAGCCGAGACGCGACAATGAGCGGATGCAGCTACCCGTCATGCCGCCGGTCTCGCCCATGCTGGCCAAGTCGGTTCGGTCGATCCCGCCGGATGCATCGTACGAGCCCAAATGGGATGGATTCAGGTCCATATGCTTTCGCGACGGCAATCAAGTCGAGCTGGGCAGCCGCAACGAGCGGCCGATGACCCGCTACTTCCCCGAGCTGGTCGCGGCGGTCACGGCGGAGCTGCCGCAACGCTGCGTGATCGACGGTGAAATTGTCATCGCCACCGACCACGGATTGGACTTCGAGGCGCTGCAACAACGCATCCACCCGGCCGATTCGCGGGTACGGATGCTCGCTCAGCACACGCCGGCTTCCTTCATCGCGTTCGACCTGCTCGCCCTCGGCGACGACGACTACACCCGGCGGCCGTTCAGCGAGCGCCGCGCCACCCTCGTCGAGGCGGTGGCTGGTTCGGGGGCCCGTTCGGGCCGCTCGATCCATGTCACGCCGGCAACCACCGATCTGGCGACCGCGCAGCGATGGTTCGAGGAGTTCGAGGGAGCCGGGCTCGACGGCGTCATCGCCAAGCCGCTGGCGATCACCTATCAGCCGGACAAGCGCGTCATGTTCAAAATCAAACACGAGCGGACTGCCGACTGCGTGGTCGCCGGCTACCGAGTGCACAAGTCCGGCGGGGAGGCCATCGGCTCGCTGCTGCTCGGGCTGTACCAGGACGACGGCCAGCTCGCATCGGTCGGTGTGATCGGCGCTTTCCCGATGGCCGAGCGGCGACGGCTGTTCGCCGAGCTGCAGCCGCTGGTCACCGGTTTCGATGGCCATCCGTGGAACTGGGCCGCCCACGAAGCCGGCGAGCGCACGCCACGCAAGAACGAATTCTCCCGCTGGAACGCGGGTAAGGACCTTTCATTCGTGCCGCTGCGACCTGAGCGGGTGGTCGAGGTCCGCTACGACCACATGGAAGGCCGACGGTTCCGCCACACGGCCCAGTTCAGCCGATGGCGCCCCGACCGCGACCCACGCTCATGCACCTATGCGCAACTAGAACAGCCGCTCACCTTCAGCCTTGGCGACATCGTGCCCGGGCTCGGCCGGGGCAATGCCTGACCGACAGCCGCGCGCGTTTATTTTGGCCGACCAATGGGCAGGCGACTGGTATGTCAGTGACAGCTTTCAAGGATCTGCCGTTGGCCGACCGTGGCCGGAAATGGGACGGCGCCGCGGCCGAGAAACGTGTCCGAAAGTGGGCCGGCGCCGAGGAGGCGCCGAACGAGAAGTACCGCAGCGCCCACGTGTGGTACGACGCCGCCGAGAAGTCCAACTTCACGGCGTACAAGCTGCTGATCGCCGACGTGATCGGGGGTCAGCTCAAAGCGGTACCGCGTGGGGTGATGATCGCCGGCGCGATTATGGAGGGCGCACGTCGCGGCATCGACCTGCCCGAGGCTGAAGTCGGCCGGGTCAAGAGCCACCTGGCGAAGTACTACATGAAGATGCACGAAACACCGCCGTGGGAGCGGCGCTAGAGTCGCTGCGGCGTCGAGACCCCCACCGTGTCGAGTCTGCGTCCAGAGCGTGAAACCGCCGCAGGAAACCGCGCAGTAGGCGCAGGATGAGCGCACTCAGCGCAGACTCGGCAGTCTCATGGACGCGAATTTCGGCAATGCAGTAGCGCGTTGCTTCGGGCGGCACGCCTGAAATTCGAATGTCCGGTTTTCAGCTGTCAACACACCGTTAAGCTGTCGTGATGCTGAACGTAGCCGCACTGTTTGTGGCGGGTACCGCAATCCTCGAAGACGACGGCGCGATCAATGCCACGCGCATACCTACGACCTGCTTCGAGGTCGACCAAATCCCTTTATGGGCAGAGGTTCCAATTGTTCTCGTAGTGCACGCGCGAGCCGGCGGAGACTATGACCCTCAGCTGTACATCGTGTGCAAAGATCCCGCCGGAGTACGGCGCGGCACCATTGAAGCGGTTTGGCACTGGCCAGACGATGACAATAGATCATCCAAGTATCGGTGCTTTACTCAACAGCTCCCGTTCGCGATCGAGGCCGAAGGCGAGTACACAATCGGTGTTTATTACGACGCCGAAGGCAACATCGAAATGGCCGCACCCATACCGGTCTCGATAACGTTGACCGAGGCGAATGCTGCTGCCAATGACGGTGATAGTGCCGGCGGCGAAATTTAGACCGCGACGGACAGCGCCGACAAACCGCGCAGCGTGACGTTCGTCTTGTATTGCGGCTCGCTGTCCAGCCGCGCATCTGGGAACCGTGCCGTGACAGCCGATAGAGCCACGCCGGCTTCCAGCCGGGCCAGCGGTGCGCCCAGGCAATAGTGCGCGCCGCGACCGAAGCCCAAGTGCCGCAACGTACCCCGATCGGGATCGAAGGTATCGGGTCGGTCGACCTCGGCGGGATCCCGGTGGGCCGCAGCCAGCAGCAGCATCATGGTGTCGCCCTTAACCACCGTGGTGCCGCCAATAACCATGTCCTCGGCTGCATTTCGGCCGGCCACCTGCACGGGCGGGTCATAACGCAGGGTCTCCTCGATGACCGCCGACGCGCGACCGGCGTCTGCACTGAGCGCGGCCCACTGCTCGGGGCGGCGCAACATCGCCAGGATCGCATTGGCAATCAGGTTCACCGTGGTCTCGTGACCGGCGATCAGCAGCAGGTTGCAGGTGGAGACGATCTCCTCCTCGGTCAGCTGATCACCGGACTCCTCTACCGCGATCAATCCTGACAGCAGATCATCGCCTGGCTGCGATCTGCGGCGCTCGATCAGGTCGTGGAAGTATCCACGCAGCCACCGGGCGGCCTGTATGCGGTCCTCGAAGCCGTCAGACGGCCCCCCGGCTATCGAGGCGAACGGATCCAGCGCCTGCGCCAGCAAGGCGGATGCCCAGCTGAACTTCGGCTCGTCCTGCAGCGGCACTCCCAGCAGCCGGCAGATGACCGCCACCGGCAGCGGATATGCGAGGTCAGCGATCACGTCGAAGCGGCCGCGCTTGGCGATCTGGTTTAGCAAATCGTCGACCAGCGCGCTGATGTCGGGGTGCAGCGCGTTGATGACTCTCGGCACGAAAGCCTTGCTGACCAACTTGCGCAGCCGGGTGTGATCGGGTGGATCGAGAAACAGGAATCCCGGCGGACCCGCCGGCTTCGGCCAATGCCCGGACGCGAACATTCGTTGCGCGATCGTCGACTTGGACCGGTCGCTGGCCGACGACGGGTGCCGCAGCACCTCGTCGCAGTCGCGATAGGTCGAAAAGACAGCGAGGTTGGCCTCCGACAGCTGAATGGGTCCGCGTTCCCGGCACTTCGCGTAGACCGGGTAGGGGTCAGCCCGGTTGGCCGGGTCCCGCAGCTGCAGCAACAACGCTTGCGATTCGGCCTGCTCGGTGGGCTCGGTGGGCGTGGTCGTCATCCTCATATTGTGCCCGCGCCGCTGCCGGCAGCGCCGTTCAAAGGGGTCCGTCGCAGGCGGACCGCTGCGTAGCATGTGCGCCACGACGGTGCTTCGCGTGTGCCGGTTAATGGTTGCCGCCGCTCTGCTGGCGTCGGTAGCCATGGCCATCACGGTGCTGGCCCCGCCGGGCTACGCGTGCGCGTGCGGCGCTGTAGTCGCCCCGGGCGGCCAACAGGCCACGATGAATCATGAAGTGGCGCTCGTGCATTGGGACGGGACAACCGAAACCATCCTCATGCAGCTCGCGCTTAATGCGAGCACGGACAACGTCGCACTGGTGGTGCCGACTCCCTCACCGGCGACCGTCGTGGTGGGCGACAAGGCCACATTCGTGGAGCTGGACTCGACGAGCGCGCCGCAGGTCAAGCAGCGCCGACACTGGAAGCTGGGGCTGTTCTTCGCGGCCTCCGCACCCCGCGAAGGGGCAGTCGCTGCCCGGCCGCCCGACGTCGTCAATCAGGTGCACCTCGGCCCCTTGGAGGCCACCACGCTGGCCGGCGGCGACCTGGCCGGATTGCAAAAGTGGCTGGCGGACAACGGTTATGCTATCCGCCCGGCGGTCTCGGACGCGCTGGGTCCCTATGTCCGTGGCGACTGGTCGTTCGTGGCGATGCGGCTGACGAGCACGGCCCCCATCGTGGGCGGGCTAAGCCCGGTGCGGATGACCTTCCAGTCGTCGCAATTGATCTATCCCATGCGCCTGTCGGTCGCGGCACCGAGCCCGCAGCAGGTCACCGTCTTCACCCTGTCCGATCATCGGCAGCAACGCACCGACGCCGATGCCACTGGGCAGGCCGGGCAGTCCAGCGAGGTACAGTTCGCCGGCAGTGTATCTACTGCCGCTCGTGACCAGTTGCTACATGAGTTGGCCGGAAACCATGGCGGGTACGTGACCAAGATTCAGGTGAACATCCCTACGCCGTCGCAGATCTCGTCGGATTTCACGTTCGGAAACGCACCGAGCGATGACGCGTACCGGCAGGTGGTTTACGTCGATCGCAACGTCGCCATCCCGATCGAGCTGATCCTGTTCGCTGCATTCGTTTTCGCCGTAATCGTCGCCATGGTGGCCATCGTGGCGGTCCGCAGGCAACGACGGCAGCACGCTGCCACCTCAGGTCCCATGCGCTGACGCGCTCAGCGACGCAGAAACTCCACGATGTGGTGGGCCAGTTCTTCACCGGCGTCCTCTTGCAAGAAATGGCCGGCGCCGCGCACCAGTGGGTGATCGATACCCTGCGCGCCGCGCATCTCGCGCCGAAAGATGGCGGCCATCGGCCCGGTGATGGGGTCGCAGTCGCTGAACGCTACCAGCATGGGTGTCGGACTGACACACAGCTTCGCCCAGGCCGACTTGTTGGCCGCCGCCGCGGGATCGTCCGGGGTGGTCGGCACCAGACTGGGCATGGCGCGCGGCCCGGCACAGTACTCGTCTTCGGGGAAGGGCGCGTCGTAACCCGCGCGCACCTCGTCGCTGAGCTGCTTACGACAACCACCCTGGACAAACCAGCCGATATTCAGCTTCGGCGCCGTCTGGATCGCCTTGCGGAAGCGCCACCAAACCTCGGCCATCGGCTGCTCTCCATTCGGCAGCCCGGTGTTGGCGACAACCAACCGGGCGAACCGTTCGGGGTGTTCGGCGGCTAGCCGCAACCCGATCAGCCCGCCCCAGTCCTGGCCGACCAGGGTCACGTCGTGCAAATCCAGAATGTCGAAAGCCAGCGCCCGCATCCACTCGACGTGGCGCCCATAGCTGTGGTCTTCGCGCCGGGTCGGCTTGTCGGAACGACCGAACCCGATCAGATCGGGGCAGATGACGCGATGCCCGGCGGCCACCACTATCGGAATCATCTTGCGGTACAGATAAGACCACGACGGCTCGCCATGCAGCATCAGAACGGGATCGGCGCCGTCCGGTCCGTCTTCCACCCAGGCGACCTGCAGCGCACCGCCCTCATCGTCTGATACTTCGCAATACCTTGGTGCATAAGGAAATCCGGGCAGATCGTCGAACCGGTCGTCGGGCGTTCGCAATGTCTGCATGCCTGCGAACATACGCTCTTACGTTCCTTCAGGTAGCCCCGCCACCGTGGGATGTGCCAGCAACAGATCGAGGAAGGCCCGCTGTCCCTTGAGCAGCTTGCTGCGTGCCTGCGCCACTGGAAACCAGCCGATCCGGTCGACCTCGGGGAACTCCCGCATCCTGCCCGATCCCTTCGGCCACTCCAGTTCGAAGGTGTTACTACGCGCTTCGGTGATGTCGAGGTCACCTCGAACGGCGAAGGCGGTGACCACCTTGCCGCCGGGTTGTTTCAGTGCACCGAAGTCGATTCGCGGCCCGCTCGGAACCGGAAGTCCGATCTCCTCGCAGAATTCGCGCTGCGCGGCCACCCAAGGATCGTCGCCTTCGGCGTACTCACCTTTCGGGATCGACCAGACCCCGTCGTCCTTACGGGCCCAAAACGGGCCACCGGGATGTGCGATAAGGACTTCGACGACGCCGTCACGGGCGCGGTACAGCAATAACCCCGCGCTGAGCTTGGGCACGGGCCCTAGATCCCGACCGCGACTTCCATATCGTTGAGCGACGACTCCAGGTGCGTGAGCAGTCGCTGCAGGTGCGGCACGCTGCGACGGCATCCGACCAGACCGAAATCGAGATTGCCCGCGTTGTTCACCAGGGTGATGTTCAGCGCTTGTCCCTCCGGGAGGGCCGATAGTGGGTAGCTGCCGTCCAGCCGGGCGCCACCGTAGTACATCGGCTCCGCCAGTCCCGGCACATTCGAGATGACGAGGTTGAACGGCGGCGGCGTCGACGAGATGAAACCAGGGACACCCGCCAGCGTGAGCGGTGCCATGTTCAGCGCCGACAACGCCAGCACCTGCACTCGCGGCAATTCGGCGAAGACTTTCTTGTTGCCGCGCATCGAGGCGCTGATCACTTCCAGCCGCTCCGCCGGGTCCTCGATGTCGGTGGCGAGGTTGCACAGGATGCTGCCAACCATGTTACCCCCGCTATCGGCTTCCTCCTTGGAGCGCAGGCTCACCGGAACCATCGCGATCAACGGTGCGTCCGGCAGCGCATTCTGCTCGATCAAGTAGTAGCGCAGCGCACCCGAGCACATGGCCAGGACGGCGTCGTTGAAGCTCACCCCGGCGGCCTTCTTGACGCTCAAGACGCGATCCGCCGACCAGGACTGAGCGGCGCACCGGCGCGCGCCCCCGATCTTGACGTTGAACATCGTGTGCGGAGCCGTCATCGGCAGGGTCAACTGCTGCTCGAATAAAGCTGCGCGAGCCAGCTTCACCGTCGATGGGGCAAGTCCCGCAACGGATCCCGCCGCTTTGACCAGCGAGCCCAGCGGGGACGAGCCACCTGACTTGGGACGCGGTCGCCGAGGCAGGCTCCACTGCGCCCGCACCTCGGGGTCGTCCGGGTCGACCGACAGCGTGCGCTGCATCAGCTTCATCGCCGAAATACCGTCGATGAGAGCGTGATGCATTTTGCTGTACATCGCGAACCGGCCGTCGTTCAGCCCCTCCACTACGTACAGTTCCCACAGCGGGCGGTGGCGATCGAGCAGGCTGGTATGCAGCCGGGAGGCCAGTTCGAGCAGTTCGCGAACCCGTCCCGGCGACGCCAGCGCCGAGCGCCGAACGTGGTAGTCGACGTCGATCTCGTCGTCGTAGGCCCAGGCCATCGAGGTGATCCCGCCCATGATCGTCGCGGGGTGCTTACGGAATGTGGGCTGGAATTCGTCGTTGCCAATCAGGGCGTCGGTGAACTCCCGGACGAACCCCGGACCGGCGCCCTCGGGCGGCTCGAACAACGATAAGCCACCCACGTGCATCGGATGCTCACGCGATTCCGCAAACAGAAAGACCCCGTCGGCAGGCGCCATCAGTTCCATTCGCCTATTAGACCGCGATTACGAGATGCCCGCCATCGCCGGTCCCATCAGGCGCCATCTGCCGTGGCGGAGGTGGTTACTCCGCCGCAAGTGACCACGCTGAGGTCGCGATCAGGTCGCCGCGCTCCAACGCGGCGGCGCGATGCTCGTGCACTTTGGCATACTCCGGCGTTGTCACCATGTCGATGAACGCCTGCGGCGTCGGGTACTCGACGATGAGAATCGTATCCCACCAAGGCCGTTCGCCTTCGCCAATGATGAAGGCCGGTGCTGTGCCACCGTAGCGCACGGTTGCGCCGACGCGTTGGAGGTGCGGTGCGACCTCTCGTGCGTAATGCAGGTAGGACTCCAGGCCACCCGGGGTCTTGAACTTCAACAGATTGACCATCACCACCGGTACGTCAGCCGGACGCGCGGCTAGCGCCGCGGCCTGCTCGGGAGTGGTTTCTAGTGTCTCGGCCATCTGAATCTCCTTGCGTTGGTTCGACTTTACTCAGCAAGACAAAGTAGATCTGCCGTCATTTGCAAAGCGAGGACCCCGCATCGGACTCGGAGGCATCCTCGCCTCCCGGCTTTCGGCCGGTCAAGCACTACCGCGGCGATATCCGCATTACCGAGAGTCCCCACGGGTAACTCTTGACACGCTGCCGATGTCCGCCGAGGGTCAACGGCATGTCCGTGGTGCGCGGGACCGCGCTCTCGAACTACCCGAGCCTGGTCACCGAATTGGGCGGTGATCCTGCCGCGCTGCTCCGGGCGGCGGGCGTCCGGGACCAGGATGTCGGCAATTATGACGCGTTCATTCCGTTCCGCGCCGCCATACGCGCGATCGAGTCGGCCGCGCAGGCCACGGCCACGCCGGATTTCGGGCGGCAACTGGCCCAACGGCAGGGCATCGAGATTCTGGGGCCGGTCGGCGTAGCGGCCCGGACCGCCGCGACGGTGGCCGACGCGTTGGCGATCTTCAACACATTCATGGCGGCGTACAGCCCGGTGATCGCCATCCACATCACGCCGTTGGCCGACCCACAGCTGTCGTTTATCGCACTGGAGTTCCTGTTCGATGACCCGTGCCCGCAGACGATGGAACTGGCGCTGGGTGTCTCGCTTGGAGTTTTCCGCCTGCTGTTGGGTGCGAATTACGCGGGGCTCTCGGTGCACCTGCCCCACGACCCGCTCACACCCCAAGCCGCATATGTCCAGTATTTCGGCTGCACGCCGTATTTCGCCGAACGTGCCGCGGGCTATACCGTGCGCACGGCCGAACTCAGCCGGCCGTTGAACCGCGATGACGTTGCCCACCGGGCCGTCGTCGACTATCTCAGCAGCATCACGCCCCTGGGCGCCGGCATCGTGGAATCCGTGCGCACCATCGTCCGCCAACTGCTGCCCACCGGGGCTGCGACGCTCGAAGTGGTCGCCGAGCAGTTCCACCTGCACCCCAAGACGCTGCAACGCCGGCTCTCCGACGAGGGCACGACCTTCGCCACCCTGGTCGATCAGGTCCGCAAGGACGCCGCCGATCGCTACCTGCGCACCACCGGCATGAGCCTGTCTCACCTGGCCCGCGAGCTGGGTTATGCCGAGCAGAGCGTGCTGACGCGCTCGTGCAAACGCTGGTTCGGAAGCGGCCCGGCGGCTTACCGCAACCAGACCCGCGTGCCGGCAATCACCCGGGCCTAGCGTGTAGCTCCTTGTTTCGCTAGCGTCGGTCAGCCGGCCAAGGCGGGCTCGCGCAAATCGGCCGGAGCCGACGTGGCGAAGCGCAGGTGGTCGTCGCCGACTGGACCCTCGCGCAAGATCTTTCGGTCGGTGCGGTACTCCATGGAGGTCCGCCAAGGGCCTTCGATGCCCTGGTGTGGCATCAGGCTGGCCGCGCGCTTGGCGTAGCCGGAGGTGATTTCCAGCAACGGCCGTGTCGGCATCGACTCCGGCAGCTGCGGGTAGCAGATCGTGTGCCCGTGAGCGTCCATGTGCGCCAACAGCCGGCAGAAGTGTTCGCACACCAGCCCGACCTTGAGCGTCCATGACGAGTTGGTGTAGCCGAACATGTAGGCGAAGTTGGGGACGTCATTGAGCAGAAAACCCTTGAACGCCACCTTCTCCGGCACGTTGACGGCGACGCCGTCCACCGAGAAGCTGATGCCACCGAAGGCCAGCAGGTTCAGGCCGGTGGCGGTCACGATGATGTCGGCTTCCAGCTCGCGCCCGGATTGCAGCCGGATTCCGCGCTCGGTGAAGGTGTCAATCTGATCGGTAACGACTGAGGCTCGGCCGTCGCGGATCGCCTTGAACATGTCGGCGTCCGGCACCGCGCACAGCCGCTGGTCCCAAGGGTTGTAGGCCGGCTTGAAGTGCTCGTCGACCGGATACCCCGTCGGCAGCTGCTTGGCGTTGAGGTGACGGATCAGTCGCCGGGCCGCACGGGGGTACTGCTGGCAAAGCCGCCAGACGAGCCGCTGCTTGGCGATGTTCTTCTGCCGGGTGACGGCGTGCGCGCGTTCGCGGCCGATCAGCTTGGGCAGCGTGTTGGCGATGCGGTCCTCCGACGGCACCGGCACGATGTAGGTCGGCGAGCGCTGCAGCATGGTCACGTGTCCGGCGGTGTCGGCCATGGCCGGCACCAGTGTGACCGCGGTCGCGCCGCTACCGATGATGACCACCCGCTTGCCACGGTAGTCCAAGCCTTCCGGCCAGCGCTGCGGGTGCACGATCTGGCCGGCAAACCGCTCCCGCCCGGGGAATTCCGGCGTGTAGCCCTCGTCGTAGCGGTAGTAGCCGCTGGCACAGAAGAACCATCCGCAGCTCATGGCGATCTGTTCGCCGGTGTCGAGGCGCTCGATCTGGACCAGCCAGCGCGCGTTCGCTGTGGACCAGGATGCGCTGATCACCTTGTGCCCGAAGCGGATCGCTTTCCCAATTCTGTTCTCGGCGACCGTCTCCCGGAGGTATGCCATGATCGCGTCCGCGCTGGCGATTGCCTTCTGGTTCTCCCACGCCTTGAACTCGTAGCTGAACGTGTGCAGATCGGAGTCCGAGCGAATCCCCGGGTAGCGAAACAGATCCCACGTTCCACCGATCTCGTTGCGAGCCTCGAGGATTGCGAACGTCTTGCCCGGCTGCATTTTCTGCAGGTAGCAGGCGGCGCCAATGCCCGAGATGCCGGCGCCAATGATCAACACGTCGACGTGTTCGATGCTGGTCGAGTTCATGCTGTTCCTGTTCGGGTCGGCGCCCCACGAACTTCGTTGTCGGAGGCTTGTGCTTACCCACTGTCCGGCAGCACCGGGCCCCTGGTCTTGACAGCAGAGGACAAGTTTTTGGCATTTCAGGACACGCTGCCGCGGCGCAGGTCACAGAAGATCGGTGATGGTCTTAAGGCCCGCGTCGTAGAGCACGCCTGGCAGCATTCCGCCGTCGTGTTCGATGGTGGTGCCGTTGATGAAGTCTGCAGCTCCGCTGGCGAGGAAAACGCAGACGCGCCCCACCTCTGCGGGATCGCCCGCCCGCCGCAACGGCACAGCGGCGAAGTACTTCTCGCCGGTCGGATCATCCTTGGGCAGCACAAACGATCGGAAGTTTTCGGTCATCGTCGGACCCAGCGCGATGGAGTTGACCCGCACCTTCGGCCCCCACTCTTCGGCCAGCGAGCGGGTGAGGTGGTTGAGTCCGCTCTTGGCCGCACCGTAGGAGACCAGGGTTGGCGATCCCGCGGGATGTCCTGCGCCACTTGAGATATTGATGATGCAGCCCATGCCCTCCTGGGCGCGCATCTGTCGGTACGCGCGGATCGCGAACCAGAGGGGACTGATCAGGTTCATCTGCACCGCATAAGCGTGAAACAGAGCGGTGCGTTCGTAATCGTCATCGCCGCGGGGTGCGCCCTGAATCCGTTGGACGAGTACCGGAATGTCCTCCGCGTGCGGCGCCGGCACGGTACCGCCGGCGTTGTTCACCAAGATGTCGATCCGCCCGTGAGTAGCCACGACGTCGGCGACAAAGGAATCGATCGAACGGTAATCACCTTGGTCGCAGACCCTTTGCGAGGCACGGGCTGCCCAGTCGGGTTCCGCGTCGATACCCGGGATGGTGTCCAGGGGCGAGCGTGAGCAGCCGATGACCGTGGCGCCGGCACGGAGCAGTTCATGGGCGATACCGACACCCACGCCACGGCTGGTTCCAGTGACGATCGCGATCTTGCCGTCGAGGACGCTCATCGGGCCTTTCCGCGGGCTTGTTGACGGTCACTGCCACTTAGTCATACTCTGCCATTGCGGTCGACGTGTAAAGGGGCCCGGCAGGCTGTGTCATCGAGATGTCCATGCCGCGCCCTGTCCATTCGGGAGGTCAACGATGAGTAACCCGTCCAGGCTGCGTGTCATCCAATGGGCGACCGGAGGCGTCGGCAAGGCCGCCATCGAGTGCGTACAGAATCACCCCCAACTCGAACTGGCCGGCTGCTGGGTGCACAGCGCGGATAAGAACGGCCGCGACGTCGGTGAGATCCTCGGAAGCGATGCGCTGGGTGTCGCCGCCACCAGCAGCATCGACGAGGTGCTGGCCCTGGACGCCGACTGCGTGGTGTACAGCCCGCTGATCCCGAAAGACGAAGAGGTTATTGCGATCTTGCGGTCCGGCAAGAACGTGGTGACCCCGGTCGGCTGGGTATATCCCGACCTGAGCAATCCGGCTGTCAAAGCGATCGCCGACGCAGCCCTCGAGGGTGGGGTGACCTTGCACGGTTCGGGAATCCATCCCGGCGGCATCACGGAGCGATTCCCACTCATGCTGTCCTCGCTCTCGTCGGCGGTCACCCACGTGCGCGCCGAGGAGTTCTCCGACATCCGCACCTACAACGCCCCGGACGTGGTGCGCCACATCATGGGATTCGGGGCCACCCCGGAGGAAGCGGTGCAAGGCCCGATGGCAGCCCTGCTCGAAGCGGGATTCAAGCAGTCGGTCCGAATGATCGCCGACCACATGGGCTTTCGCATCGATCCCGACATCAGGACCATTCAGGAGATCGCCGTGGCGACCTCCGACATCGACTACGACCCCTTCCCGATCACCACTGGCACCGTGGCCGCACGCCGGTTCCGCTGGCAAGCCCTCGCGGACGGCGAGCCGGTCATCACGGCGGCGGTCAACTGGCTAATGGGTGAAACCAACCTGGAGCCGGACTGGAATTTCGGCGGGCGCGGGGAACGCTTCGAAGTCGAGATCGCCGGCGACCCCACCGTGAGCCTCACATTCAAAGGGCTGCAACCGCCGTCGATCGCCGACGGGCTGAGACGAAACCCCGGCGTCGTAGCGACGGCCAACCACTGTGTCAACGCTATCCCCGACGTCTGTGCCGCCGAGCCTGGCATCAAGACCTATCTGGACCTGCCGTTGTTCGCCGGGCGCCCGGCTCCCGATCTCGCCCGGACCGGACGGCGAGCAGACGCAAAGGCCGCCAATTTTGGCACGAAATAGGGGCTTTTGCGTCTGCTCGCGCTAACCAGGAGACTTCATGACCGACGCAGTCCTATCCGACGTATCGTTTTGTCACCTCGTGGTCGGAGTGACCGACATGGACCGCGCGCTCGCGTTCTACCGCGATGTACTCGGCATGGACGTCGTCTTCGAAACACTTATCTCTGGCGAGCCTTTCGATGCGGCCCTGCACGCGAAGCGAAAGCAAGAAGGCCGCGTTGTCGGCGGCCTGCTGGGCGGATTGATGGTCGAGCTGCTATCCCTAGAGGCCAAACCTCCGACGGATAAGCCGGCACGCCGGGGCATCACCGGTATCCAGAACGTGTCATTGTCGGTGACCGATCTCGACGACGCCCACCGCCGCATCACCGCCGCCGGCTACATCCCCGACCAAGAGCCTTTCGAAATCGGCGGTGTTCGAATGTTTTTCGTGAAAGACCCGGACGGGACGCAGGTCGAGTTCATCGAATTACCCAACGGTGCGCGCAGCACTTACGAGATGCACCGCGGCGTGCGGCTGCAGATGGGACCCGCGAAGTGACTTACACCCACCCCGGCTCGATGCGCGGCCATGTCGCGATCGTCACCGGTGCCGCTCAAGGAGTAGGCAAGGGCATCGCCGCCGCGTTGCTCGAACGCGGTGCGGCGGTGCTGCTGGTCGACATCCAAGACGAGGCGCTGAGCAAGACGAGCGCCGAGCTCAAGACAGCGGGCCGCGCGGAGATGCTGGTCGCCGACTTGCGCGACCCGGACAACGCCCAGCGGATCGTGGCAGCCGCGGTCGACGCCTTCGGCACGGTGCATGGTCTGGTCAACAACGCCATCGCCACCAACGAGCCCAAGGCATTCGTCGACATCACCCTCGGCGACCTGGCGCTCGGTCACGACGTCGGCCCCCGGGCGACATTCCTGCTGATGCAGGCCGTGCACCCGGTGATGGTCGCGGCGGGCGGCGGGTCGATCGTGAACCTCGGCTCCGGGACGGGCACCGGTGGCGAAGCCAAGTGGGGCGGTTACGCCGCTGCAAAGGAAGCCATCCGTGGGCTGTCGAAGGTCGCCGCCCTGGAGTGGGGGCGCGACAACATCCGCGTCAATGTCATATGTCCGTTCGCCGAGTCCGACGGCGTCAAACTCTGGAAGCAGTTCGCTCCCGACGACTACGCGAAGGCGGTGAGACGCGTTCCGATGCAGCGCATCGGCGATGTTCGTACCGACGTGGGCGCGCTGGTGGCGTTCCTGCTCGGCAGCGACGCGTCGTTCATCACCGGACAGACCATTCACGTCGACGGCGGGATCGGCTGCTTCCGATGATTCCCAAAGAAGGGTCGCTGCGAGATCGCCAGCGCGCACAGATCCGGGCAGACATCAGCCGGGCAGCGTTTCGGCTATTCATCGAACGCGGATACGACGCCGTGACAACGGAGGAAATCGCCACTGCTGCGGGCGTTTCACCGCGCACCCTGTTTCGGCATGTGCCGACCAAAGAGGAACTGCTGCTGGCGCCCGTACGCTACGGCGGCGCGGCAATCGTCAACCTGCTCGAACAACGGCCTGCCGGCGAATCACCCGACGTCGCGCTGGTCAACGCGATCATCACCCGGACCCGCTCGTTCGACGAGGCCGACTGCGAGCAGTGGCGGGAAGCCCTGCTGGGCGCGCCCGGTCTGCTCGATAAGGTCACGATTCACACACCCGCCGACAAGGAGCGGGCGATGAAGCTGATCGCCGAACGCATGCGGGCGGACCCCCATGCCGACATCCGGCCGGGCCTGCTGGTCCAACTCGCCTTTGCCGCAGCCGATTTTGCCTTCCAGCAGTGGGTGCGCCAAGCGATGGCGCCCCGGCCGCTGGATCGCTACGTCACCGAAGCGCTCGAAGCGGTCAAGAGTCCCCATTGGGAAAGGAAGTCGAGGTCGTGAACGACAAATACAAGGTCGCCGTCTGGGCGACCGGCGGAGTCGGAAGCTACGCGATCCGTACCATCGTCGACCGTCCCAACCTTGAACTGGTTGGGGTGTGGGTGCATTCGGACAACAAAAATGGCAGGGATGCCGGCGAACTCGCCGGCATCGACCCGGTCGGCGTGCACGCCACCCAAGACGCATCGAAGATCCTCGGCGGCGATGCGGACTGTGTTGTCTACGCCGCCCCGGCACCGCACCGGATGAAGGAGGCGATCGGCGACCTGTGCCGAATCCTGGCCGCCGGCAAGAACATCGTGACGACGGCGATATCCGGGCTGGTGTACCCACGCGGCTCCATGCCGCCCAAGGTCATTGACGCGATCCGCGGCGCGGCGGAAGCCGGAGACAGCTCGTTGTACTCGTCCGGCATCGAACCGGGATTTGGCGCCGACTTATTCCCGATCGCGCTGATGTCGATGTCGCATAAGGTGTATTCCGTTCGCGGCATCGAAATCACCAACTATTCCGAGTACCCGAACCCCTACGACATGCATGAGCTGTTCGGATTCGGCCAGTCGCTCGACTACCAACGCGGGTTGAAGGCGCCCGGCACCCTGCGCTGGGGCTGGGGCGCCGCGGTCACCATGGTCGCCGATGCGCTGGGCGTCAAACTCGACGACATCCGGGAAACGTGCGAATTTCAGGCCACCCCACGCGATATCACGACCGCATTCGGACTAGTCGAAGCCGGTACCGTCGGCGCCACTCGCGCACGATGCATCGGCGTGGTCGACGGCCAGGACATCATCACCATTGAGCACGTCGACCGCCTCGCCGACGACCTCGCCCCCGACTGGCTGAAGGGCCGAACCGGCGGAACCGACGGCATCTGGCGGGTCATCATCGACGGAGAGCCGAGCATCGACGCGGAATTCGAAGTCGGGCATCGCCCCGGCGAGAGCCATAACGATCACGGCCTGCTGGCGACCGGCATGCGGGCGGTCAACGCCATACCGTGGGTGTGCGAGGCCGAGCCGGGAATCGTTGATGCGCTGCACATCCCGCTCACCTCGCCGGTGGGGTCATTGCATCCGCACCGGGATGGGGTTCCGGCTTTCTAGTGGCTACGCGCTAGCCGACGTGCCACCGTCGACGGTTAGCACAGTGCCGGTCGTTGTCGTCGATGTCGCGAAGTACAGGGCGGCTTCGGCGACGTCTTCGGGTGTGCCTTCGCGCGGCAGCGGCCGGTCGCTGCGCATTTTTGCTCTCGTTCGCTCGACGAACTTCTGGACGGCCTCGGGAGGGAGACCGCTGACCGACGAAGCCAGGATCGGTGTCGGGATCCCCCCGGGTGCAATGCAATTCACGCCGATGCCCAGGGGTGCGAGCTCGGTGGCAACGCTCTTGCTGAAGTGGATGACGGCGGCTTTAGACGCGCGGTAGGTCATCACGCCGCCGCCTGGCTGCAGTCCGCCGATCGATGAGATGTTGATGATGCTGCCGCCGCCGTGGTCCGCCATGTGCCGGGCGGCGGCCTGGGTGCCCAGCATGACGCCCAACACGTTGACCGACATTACGCGCTGGAAATCGGAGAGGTCGGCGCTCAGGAAGCTTTTGTGCATCTTGCTGGAGATGCCGGCGTTGTTGACCATGACGTCGAGTCCGCCAAAGCGTTCCACCGCGGCCTGAACGAGGACGTCAACGTCCGCGACGTCGGCAACATCGGCGTGGTGAAACCACGCGCGGCCGCCACATTGCGCGGCGACTTCCCGGCCGGCGTCGTCATTGACGTCGGCGACGACGACACCGGCGCCCGCAGCAATGAATTTCTCGACGATTCCGAGGCCGAGGCCGGATGCGCCGCCGGTGACAATGGCAACCTTCCCGGCCAGTGAGAGGGTCATCGCGGCTGTCTCCTTTCGTACAGAAGGGACTTGGTCATTTCGCTCGAGACCCTAATCGCAAGTAGTTGATATTGCGCAGATGTGGGGCCTCGCAAGTCCGTGCTGCGGTGATTAATGCGCAATGGCCGGCGGGTAGGGCAGATCCGTGCTGGTGTTCGCGTCGACGTGCACGGGGTGCCCGAGGTAGGGAAAGGCGCGCTGAGGACAGGCAGGGCGGTCGCAGATCTTGCAGCCGGCCCCGATCGGCACAATCACCTCGGAATCCATCAGGTCGATACCAACCGAATAGATCAGCTTCTCGGCGTGGGCCACATCGCATCCGAGCCCAATGGCGAAGCTCTTATCCGGGCCGAGGTAGCGACTGGGCTCTGCCGTGGTGGTCCTGGCGATCCAGAAATAGGTGCCTTCGTCGGGCATCTGGGCCACTTGCGTCAGGAACTGACCGGGCCGGGAAAAGGCGTGGTGGACCACCCACAGGGGGCAGTTTCCCCCGACGCGGGAGAAGTGAAATGCCGTGGCGGACTGCCGTTTAGAGATGTTTCCTGCGCTGTCGGTGCGGACGAAGATAAATGGGACTCCGCGTGCGTTCGGGCGCTGCAGCGTGGACAGCCGGTGGCAGATGGTTTCGAAACCCACCTCGAACCGTCGTGCTAATTGGTCGATGTCGTAGCGCACAGCCTCGGCGCCGTCGAGGAATCTTTGATACGGCAGGAGCAAAGCGCCGGCGAAGTAGTTGGCCAGACCGACGCGGGCTACGCCGCGCGCGTCGTCGCTGAGCTGGTCGTCGCTGGCGATAAGGCCGGCAATCAGGTCGGCCTGGGTGAGCAGGGCGATCTGAGTCGCGAGCTGAAAAGCGCGTTGGCCGGGGTGTAGCCACCGTGCCAGGTACAGCGTCTTCGTGTCGGCTTCAAACAAGCGTTTCGAGTTCGGATTTAGCCTCTGGCCATCGTCGACGACCACGGTGACGGCGAGTTTGTCATCAAGAAGCTCCGCCAACTGGCCGTCGAGCCCGCCGATCCGCAGGCGGTTTCGGTCGAACAACGCCTCGGCCGCAACATCCAGTTCGCCGACATAGTTCTTTCGGTCGTAGAAGAAGTCGCGGACTTCTTCGAACGGCATCGGCTGCTGGGGCGACGCCGATATCTCGACGTTCGCCCGACTGTGCAGCGCTTCCAGGTCGGTGGTGGCGTCGTGTAACCGCCGGTGCAGGTTGACCAGCGTCTGGCCCACGGCCGGCATACGGGCGACGAGCTCCTCGATTTGAGCGGCAGTCGCGGGCCCGTCGGCGAGGACCTCCCGCAGGTCCGAGATCAAGCGGGCATCGGTATCCGGCGCGAAATACCGACTCGGCAGGCCGAAACGTTCGGTAAGGGTGAGCAGTACCGGGACCGTGATCGGGCGCTGGTCGTTCTCGAGCTGATTAACGTAGCTGGTCGACAACCCCAAGACGCGCGCCAGCGCCACCTGGGTCAAGCCGTGCTCCTCGCGCAACCGCCGTAGCCGAGCACCGGCGAATGTCTTCGCCACCTGTGTCACAGTACGCCCGATTTCTTTCACAAGATTCGCAAAATCGTAGAGGTAAGGACACAAAATTACGCTTTTATAGGGGATTTACGCCCCATCCGTGGCTGCGTACTGTGCAACTTATGCGCATCCATGACGTTCGAACTCGGCGCAGCGCCGAGGATTTCCCTCGCAGCGAACACCTGGCGTGGAAGATCGCCGAGGTGGCGGCGGACCCGGTCGCCGTGCCCGCCGATACCGAGGCGATGGTGATCAACCGGATTATCGACAATGCCGCGGTTTCTGCGGCCTCGGTCATCCGCCGCCCGGTAGCCACCGCGCGGGCTCAGGCGCTGGCGCATCGCTCCTCAATCAGGGGCGCCAAAGTTTTCGGGGTGGACGGCGACTATTCGCCGGAGTGGGCAGCCTGGGCCAACGGTGTCGCAGTGCGGGAACTGGATTTCCACGACACCTTTCTGGCCGCGGAGTACTCCCATCCGGGTGACAACATCCCGCCGTTAGTGGCCGTCGCCCAACACCTCGGGGTGGGCGGTGCGGACCTGATCCGGGGAATTGCGACCGGGTACGAGATCCAGATCGATCTCGTCAAGGGAATTTGCCTGCACGAGCACAAGATCGACCACGTCGCGCACCTCGGTCCGTCAGTGGCCGCGGGCCTGGGCACGATGCTGCGTCTGGACAAGGAAACTATTTACTCTGCGATCGGTCAGGCGCTGCACCTGACGACGGCCACCCGACAGTCGCGGAAGGGTTTGATCTCCAGCTGGAAGGCGTTCGCTCCCGCGTGGGCCGGCAAGGTCGCCATCGAGGCCGTCGACCGCGCCATGCGCGGGGAAGGCTCACCCGCACCCATCTGGGAAGGCGAGGACGGGGTGATCGCCTGGCTGCTGTCCGGCCCCGAGCACACCTATCACGTCCCGTTGCCCGAGCCCGGCGAGACCAAGCGCGCCATTCTGGACAGCTACACCAAAGAGCATTCCGCGGAATACCAGAGCCAGGCCCTGATCGACCTGGCCCGCCGGATGCGCGAACGCATCGGTGACCTGGGCCAAATCGCGACGATCGTACTCCACACGAGCCATCACACCCATTATGTGATCGGCACCGGCGCAGGCGACCCGCAGAAGTTCGACCCGGATGCCTCGCGGGAAACGCTGGACCACTCGGTGATGTACATCTTCGCGGTCGCATTGCAGGACGGCGCCTGGCATCACGAGCGGTCCTATGCGCCGGAGCGGGCGCACCGGCCCGACACAGTCGAGTTGTGGCACAAGATCTCCACACGCGAAGATCCCGAATGGACCCGGCGCTACCACTCCACCGATCCCGCCGAGAAGGCATTCGGCGCTCGCGCGGAAGTCACCCTCAAAAGCGGTGAGGTGATCGTCGACGAGATCGCCGTCGCCGACGCTCATCCGTTGGGTGCCCGGCCGTTTGAGCGCAAGCAATACATGGCGAAGTTCACCGAACTGGCCGACGGCGTGATCGACGAAGCGGAGCAGCAGCGGTTTCTGTCGGTGGTTGAAGGTCTGTCGGGACTTGAGGCGGACGCGCTGGGCGCGCTCAACCTCGCGGTCAATCCACTGGTGCTGGAAAAATCGCCGACGATCCCGTCGGGGATCTTCTGATGAGCGGGCTGATCGGCAGTGCGGTGCCCGCCTCCGACAAGCGGGCCCGGTTCCGCAACGGGCTCGAAAGCGGCCGGTTGCAACGACTTCCGGGAGCATTCTCGCCGCTGGTCGCCAAGCTGGTCGCCGACGTCGGGTTCGACGGGGTATACGTGTCGGGTGCGGTGCTCTCCGCGGACCTCGGTCTGCCCGACATCGGACTGACCACCCTGACCGAAGTCAGCACCCGAGGCGCACAGATCGCGGCGGTGACCGACCTGCCCACCCTCATCGACGCCGACACCGGCTTCGGCGAGCCGATGAACGCCGCGCGCACGGTGACGGTACTGGAGGATGCCGGGCTGGCCGGCTGCCATCTCGAGGACCAGGTCAACCCGAAGCGATGTGGGCACCTCGACGGGAAAGTCGTTGTGCCGACGAGCGAGATGATCAAGCGCGTGCGGGCGGCGGTAGCTGCCCGGCGGGACCCTAATTTCGTCATTTGCGCCCGCACCGACGCCGCAGGTATCGAAGGGGTGCCCGCGGCGATCGATCGTGCCAAGGCCTACGCGGACGCGGGTGCCGATCTCATCTTCACCGAAGCCTTGCAGACACCCGCCGAATTCGAGCAGTTCCGGACCGCATTAGCGACGCCCTTATTGGCGAACATGACCGAATTTGGCAAGTCGCAACTGCTCACGGCCAAGCAACTGTCCGACATCGGCTACAACGTGGTGATCTACCCGGTGACCACCCTGCGGTTGGCCATGTACGCCGTCGAGGTTGGGCTTCGTGAAATCGCAGACACCGGAACCCAATCCGGCCTTCTTGATCGCATGCAGCACCGGAGCCGGCTCTATGAGCTGCTCCGCTACTCCGACTACAACCAATTCGATTCAGACATCTTCAACTTCGAAATTGAAGGAGCCAAGCCGTGAGCACTGTCAACGACCAACCCCGCATCTACAAGGGTCTGGCCGGCGTCGTCGTCGACACCACCGCCATCTCCAAGGTCGTCCCGGAGACCAACTCCCTGACGTACCGTGGATACGCCGTGCAGGACCTTGCCGCACACTGCAGCTTCGAGCAGGTGGCCTACTTGCTGTGGCATGGCGAACTGCCCAACGACCAGCAGCTCGCGCTGTTCACTCAGCGGGAGCGCGCTGCCCGCCGGTTGGACCGATCCATGCTGTCGCTCCTGCAGAAACTGCCGGACACCTGCCACCCGATGGATGTGGTGCGCACACTGATCAGCTATATGGGCGCCGAAGACCCCGATGAGGACGACAGCAGCCCGAAGGCGAACTACGCCAAGTCATTACGGATGTTCGCGCTGCTGCCGACCATCGTCGCCGCTGACATGCGCCGCCGGCGCGGCCTAGAGCCCATCGCCCCGCACAGCCACATGAACTATGCGCAGAACTTCTTGCACATGTGCTTCGGCGACGTCCCCGAGCAGGTGGTCGTGGACGCCTTCGAGCAGTCCATGGTCCTCTACGCCGAGCACAGCTTCAACGCGTCCACATTCGCCGCACGGGTGGTCACTTCCACCCAGTCCGACATCTACAGCGCCGTAACGGCAGCGATCGGTGCGCTCAAGGGCCCGCTGCACGGGGGTGCCAATGAAGCGGTCATGCACGACATGCTCGAAATCGGCACTGCCGACAAGGCATCGGAGTGGTTGCAGGGCAAGCTGGACCGCAAAGACAAGATCATGGGATTCGGTCACCGGGTGTACAAGAACGGCGACTCGCGGGTGCCGACCATGAAGCAAGCTCTTACCCGTGTCGCCGCCGCTCGCGATGGTCAGCGGTGGCTCGACATCTACAAGGTCCTGGAGCAGGGGATGGCAGCGGCCAATGGAATCAAGCCGAACTTGGACCTTCCGACTGGGCCGGCCTATTACCTGATGGGCTTCGACATCGCCTGCTTCACACCGATTTTCGTGATGAGCCGGATCACCGGGTGGACCGCCCACATCATGGAGCAGACCGCGGCCAACGCTTTGATCCGTCCGCTCAGCGAGTATGTGGGCCCACCGCAGCGACCACTCACGGCCGCGTCCCGTTGATCAGCGCGGCGCGCGCCAGCGTCTGCTCGGCCATCTTCACGTGCGCGGCATCGACCAGCACGCCGTTCACCCCCACCGCGCCGCGGCCCTTGGCCTCAGCCTCCCGGTAGGCCGCGACATTGGCTTCGGCACGGGCGATCTCGTCGGCGGTCGGCGCGTAGACCTCGTTGGCGATCGAAACCTGATCGGGGTGAATCGCCCACTTGCCGGTGTAGCCCAGCAGGGACGCCCGACGCGCGTCGCGCTCATACCCGGACAGGTCCCGGTAGTCGGGATAGGGCGCGTCGATCGCGTCGATGCCCGCGATCCGCGCCGCCACGATCACCTTGTTGCGGGCGTAATGCCAGAAGTCACCGGGGTATTCGCCCAGCGGGACGAAGTTGGTGTCCACCCGCGCGCCCTGCGACAGCGAGAAGTCACCGACACCGAAGATCAGCGCGTCCAGCCGCGTGCTGGCCACCGCGATCTCCTCGGCGTTGGCGAGGCCCTCCACCTCCTCGATGAGCACTTCGAGCCGAATGCGCTCGCGCAGGCCCAATTTCGACTCCAGTTGGGAGAGCAGCACATCCACCCACCAGACGTCACGCGCCTTGCGGGCCTTCGGGATGATGATCGTGTCGAGGTTCTCCCCGGCCTTGGTCACCACGTCGACGACGTCGTCGTGGCACCACTGGGTGTCCAGACCGTTGATGCGGACGGCGCGCGCGGTGCGTCCCCAGTCGATGTCGTTGAGCGCGTTGATCGCCTTAGTGCGTGACTCTTCCTTGAAGGCAGCGGGCACCGCGTCCTCGAGATCCAGGAACACCAGGTCCGCACCGCACCGGGCGCCCTTCTCGAACATGTTGTCGTTGCTCGCGGGCACCGCGAGCTCGGAGCGACGCAGAAGATCGGTCATGGTGAGTTTCCCTCTGTCACAACACGCCGCGGGCGCGCAGGTCGTCGATGTCGTCCGGGGTCAGGCCGAGCAGCTCGCCGTAAACCTCGGCGTTGTGCTCACCGAGGCGGGGACCCAGGTGGTCGACGGTGCCGGGCGCCGACGAGAAACGCGGGACTGGGGCCTGCACCATCATCGCACCCAGCTGGTGGTCCTTGACGGAGATGAACACTTCGCGATGCGCCAGCTGCTCGTCGGCGACCAAATCGGCGATGTCATAGACGGGCGCCGCGGCCACCTCGTGCGTTTCGAACACCGCCATCGCCTCCGAAAGCGTCTTGGTGGCAACCCAATCCGCAACCACGATGTCGACCTCCCGGGCCCTGGCCAGCCGCCGCTGCGGATCCAGGAAATCGGCGTCCTCGAGCAGGTCGCCCCGGCCTATCGCGCGGAACACCCGCAGCGCCAATGCCGGTGAGCTGCCGGACATGGCCAGCCACCGTCCGTCCCCGGTGCGGTAGGTGTTGCGCGGCGCCGAGATGTCCCACCGGTTGCCGGACCGCTCGGGCACCAGCCCCAATTGGTCGTAGCCCAGTAACGTCTGCTCCAGCAGCCGGGCCAGCGGATCGATGAGGTTGACGTCGATCAGTTGTCCCGGTGCGCCGTGTACGTCGCGGTGATACAGCGCCATCATCACCGCGTAGGCGGCATTCAACGATGCGACGCCGTCGGCCAACATGAACGGCGGCAGGGTCGGCGGCCCGCCGGCCTGACCGGTGATGTGGGCGAATCCGCTCATCGCTTCCCCGAGCGTGCCAAATCCCGGCCGTTCACTCTTTGGCCCCGTCAACCCGTAGCCGGTGATGTGCAGCATCACGATCCGGTCGTTGACCGCGCGCAGGCTCTCGTAGTCCAGACCCCACTTCCGCAAGGTCTGCGGCCGGGTGTTGAAGATGGCGACGTCGGCATTCTCCACCAGGCGGCGCACCAGCTGTTGGCCCTCGGCGCAGCGCAGATCCAGCGTGATCGATCGCTTGTTGCGCGATATCGACTTCCACATCAGCCCAACGCCGTCGCGCTGGTTGCCCCACGCCCGGATCGGATCGCCGTGCTTTGGTTCTTCGACCTTGATCACATCGGCGCCGAACTCGCCCAGATAGGTTGCAACCAGCGGAGCGGCCGCCAAAGTGGCGAGGTCGAGCACCCGCACGCCGTCAAGCATTTGCACCGGCGCACACCCTGGTGTTCGAAGGTCGTTGCAGCCCAAGGTGTCCGCGCAACGTCGTCGACTCGTACTCGGTGCGGAACAGTCCGCGGCGCTGCAGTTCCGGCACCACCATGCGCACCACGTCTTCGAACGCTCCGGGCAGATGCGTTGCCGCCAGGACGAAACCGTCACAGGCGCCGCTTTCGAACCAGTCCGCCATCTGGTCGGCGACCTGCTGGCCGGTGCCGACGAAGCGCGGCCCCTGCAGCAGAGTGGCGCGATGGCCGGCCAGGTCGCGCACGGTCACCGGGCGGCCCCCGCCCTGGAAAGAAATGTGGGTGCGCAGGTTCTGCACCAATCCCCGGATGCCGGAGGCGGACGCGATGAGCTCGTCGGTCACCAGGTCATCGAGATCGTGCTGTGCGAAGTCGTAATTCATCAACTCCGACAAGAGTGTCAGCGACGCCATCGGGTGAACCAGATCGTTGAGGAACAGTGCTTCGCGCTCCTTGGCGTGGGCCTCGGACTCGCCGACCACAGCGTAGGCCATCGGACAGATGCGGACCGCGCCAGGATCACGCCCGGCCTCACCGATGCGTTCTTTCTGGTCGGCGTAGTGGTTGCGCGCGACCTCGATGCCCGGGTCGCCGGTGAAGATCAATTCGGCCCAGCGGGAAGCGAATTCGCGTCCCCGGCCCGAGGATCCGGCCTGGATGATGACCGGCCTGCCCTGCGGGGTGCGCGGCACGGTCAGCGGTCCGCGCGCGGAGAAGTACTGGCCTTCATGGCCCAGCTCGTGCACCTTGGCCGGGTCCGCGTATTGACCGGACGCGCGGTCGTGCAGGATCGCGTCGTCCTCCCAGGTGTCCCAGAGGCCGGTGACGACGTCCATGAACTCGTCGGCGCGGTCGTACCGTTCGTCATGCCCCAGATGGGCCTCGACCCCGTAGTTTTGCGCCTCACTGTCGTTGACCGAGGTCACCACGTTCCAGGCGGCCCGGCCACCCGAGAGGTGGTCCAGCGTGGCGAAGGTCCGCGCGACGTGGAACGGCGCGTAGTAGGTGGTCGAGTACGTCGCGCCCAACCCGATTCGCGATGTTGCCTGCGCCAGGACCCCTAGCACCACGCCGAGGTCCAGCTTGACCGGACGAGCACCGTGGTACACGGCTTCGGCCACCGACCCGCCGTAGACCCCAGGCATCGCCAGGCGGTCGTCGAAGAACATCAGGTCGAAACAGCCCTCCTCGAGCTGGCGCCCGATCTTGGCGTAGTAGGACGCGTCGAGGTAGCGGTGTTCGGTCGCGGGGTGCCGCCACGAGCCGGCATACACCGAGGTGCTGCCCGCCTGCATGAACGCAACGAGCGCCATCTTGTCGGTTCGAGAAACCATAGTCGAAATCTAACATCTGATATTTCAGATTTCAAATATCTCATTTGATACGATGCGTAAATGCCAGCGATCGATATTTCGGGCACGGTGCGCGAACGCGCCGCTCGTGAACTCAGGGACCGCATCCTGACCGGTGCCCTGCCCGCCGGCTCGCGCATCGACCTCGACGCGATCACCGAGGAGTTCGCGACCAGTCGAACCCCGGTCCGCGAAGCGTTGCTGGAGCTCTCCTTCGAAGGTCTGGTCCAAGTCGCCCCACGCAGCGGCGTGACCGTCATCGGCATCAGCCCCAAGGACGTCCTGGACAGCTTCACCATCCTCGGCGTGCTGACCGGACAAGCAGCCGCGTGGGCGGCCGAGCGGATCGAGCCGGAAGAACTCGACATGCTGCGCGAACTGGCGGCCGACGTCGTCGCGCGATCCGGTGACGACAGCATCGGCGAGGCCAATTGGCATTTCCACCAAAAAATCCACCGCGCTGCGCACTCCCCGCGGCTGATGACCCAGATCAAGCAAGCGGCGCGCGTCGTTCCGAGTAACTTCCTTACCTTGTTCCCCGACCATGAGAAGCACTCGCTCGACGAGCACCAAGAGCTGCTCGACGCACTCGGCGACAAAGACGCCGAGCGCGCCCGCGCTATCGCGGAGCGACATGTCCTGGACGCCGGGCGATCGCTGGCTGACTGGCTGGAGCACCGCAGCACCGCATGAGCCCGTGTAATCGCGGTGCGTTATTTCGGCGGAAAGCCTCCGGTGGCCACCGGCCCCCAGCGCCGCGGCGTGATACGAATCAGGCATTTACCCTGCTCGACCATGGCGCGACGGTATTCGCCCCAGTCCGGATGCTCGCCGGCGATCACGCGGTAGTAGTCGACGAGCGGTTCCACCGCGTCGGGCCCGTCGATCACCTCAGCGTCGCCATCGACTTGCACATAAGCCCCATTGAATTCATCGGAGAAAACGACCAAGCTGGCGGTCGAGTTGCGGCGGATGTTCGCGGATTTTGCGCGTTGGGGATAGCTCGAGATAACAACTCGGCCTTGCCCGTCGACACCGCCGGTTACCGGAGAACTCTGCAGCGAACCGTCCGAACGGAAGGTGGTCAACATCATCTTGTGCCTTGGCCGGATGAACTCGAGCAGTGCGGGCAGATCGACTGCCTCAGCTGTCGCCACTTTTGAAGCCACGATCTCATCGTAGCGTCTGGTTCCGTAGCTGCTCGAATATTCTGCAGCGCAACGCATCTGACGTTCGGGGTTCGGATGGCCAGCGCGCGGGAGAGCGCCGCCGTCCCCGATTGGGATCCGAAGGGATGTTGCTCCCGACGATCTAGCCGCGGCTTGAGTATTTTCGTGTAGTGGCGATGCACCAAGTCCCGGCCCAGTACTTGCTGTCGCCGCGTGCACCGAGCCCGCGCACGCTCATCGACATCATCAACGAAACCGCAGCGCGCTACCCGGACGCCGCAGCGATCGACGACGGCACCGTGCAGCTCACCTACAGCGAGCTGATCGCCGACATCGAGGCCGGCGCGGCCTGGCTGGCCGCTCGCGGAATTGGCCGCGGAGACAGGGTCGGCATCCGGATGCCGTCGGGTAGCTACGCGCTGTATGAGGCCATCCTTTCGACGCTGGCCACCGGCGCGGCGTACGTGCCGGTCGACGCCGACGACCCCGACGAACGCGCCGAATTGGTTTTCGGTGAGGCCAACGTCGTCGCGGTGATCACCGAAACGGGCTTGCTCCGCGGCCCCGGCTCGTCGCGCGGCTGGCGGGCCACGGCGCCGCTGGCCCGAGACGACGCGTGGATCATCTTCACGTCCGGATCGACCGGCACGCCAAAAGGTGTGGCGGTGACCCACCGCAGCGCCGCCGCGTTTGCCGACGCCGAGGCACAGATGTTCCTGCGGGACAACCCGATTGGACCGGGTGACCGGGTGCTGGCCGGGTTGTCGGTGGCGTTCGACGCGTCGTGCGAGGAGATGTGGCTGGCCTGGCGGCACGGCGCCTGCCTGGTCCCCGCGCCGCGGTCGCTGGTGCGCAGCGGGATGGACCTCGGTCCGTGGTTGGTCACCCGCGACGTGACCGTGGTGTCCACGGTGCCGGCGCTGGCCTCGCTGTGGCCCGCCGAGGCACTTGAAGCGGTGCGGCTGTTGATCTTTGGCGGCGAGGCCTGCCCTCCGGAGCTGGCCGAGCGGCTCGGCCCAAGTATCCAAGAGGGCCGGGAGGTGTGGAACACCTACGGCCCCACCGAGGCCACCGTGGTCGCGTGCGCGGCCAAGCTCGATGGGGCCGGGCCGATCAGCATCGGGCTGCCATTGCCGGGCTGGGACCTGGCCGTTGTCGACGCGGACGGCCAGCCGGTCGGCTACGGCGAGGTAGGCGAGCTGGTGATCGGCGGCGTCGGGCTGGCCCGCTATCTAGACACGGACAAGGACGCCGAAAAATATGCCGCGATGCCGACGCTGGACTGGGCGCGCGCCTATCGCAGCGGTGACCTGGTGCGGCTGGAACCCAACGGGCTGTATTTCTGCGGCCGAAGCGACGACCAGGTCAAGGTCGGGGGCCGCCGCATCGAGCTGGGCGAGATCGACTCCGCGCTGGTTCACCTGCCGGGGGTCAGCGGCGGCGCGGCCGCGGTTCGCCGCACCGCCGCCGGCACACCGGTGCTGGTCGGCTATCTGGTCAGCGCCGAGGCGTCGTTCGACATCAACGAGGCACGCAAGCGGCTCGCCGAGCACCTGCCCGCGGCGCTGGTGCCGCGGCTTGTCCAAGTCGAGGAGCTGCCCACCCGCACGTCGGGCAAGGTCGATCGCGATGCGCTGCCTTGGCCGCCGCCCGGCGGCTCCGATATCGAGGAATCCGCCGACCTGGCCGGCACCGCGGGCGACCTGGCGAGGTCATGGCGGGACCTGCTCGGGACGGCGGTCGACGGCCCGGAGGCCGATTTCTTCGCGCTCGGCGGCGGCTCGCTGGCCGCCGCGCAACTCGTCGCTGCGCTGCGGCATAAGTATCCGCAGGTCACGGTTGCCGACCTGTACGACCATCCACGGCTCGGCTCGCTGGCCGGGTTCCTCGACGAGCTCGAACCTCCGCCGCAGGTCACGAAGCGGGTGGTGCGACCCACCCCTCGGCTGACCCAGCTGACGCAGACCGTGTTGGCGGTGCCGTTGGCGACGCTGGCGGCGCTGCAGTGGGTGACGTGGCTCGCGCTGGCCAACGACGTGGCGCGCGCCCTGCATCTGGTGCCGTGGGCCGTGGCGGTGAACTGGTGGCTGGTCGCGGTGGCGTTCGTCTTGTTCGTCACGCCGGTGGGCCGGATGAGTATCGCGGTGTTGTTCGCGCGCATGTTGTTGTCCAGCGTGGAGCCGGGCACCTATCGTCGCGGCGGGTCGGTGCACTTGCGGGTGTGGTTCGCCGAGCGGCTGACCGAGGCCAGCGGCGCCGAAAACCTCGCCGGAGCGCCCTGGCTGGTGTACTACGCCCGCGCATTGGGCGCCAACATCGGCAAAGGCGTTGACCTGCATTCGAGTCCGCCGGTGACCGGGATGCTGACGCTTGGGCACCGCAGCGCGGTCGAACCCGAAGTTGACCTGTGCGGGCACTGGATCGACGGGGACAAGTTTCACATCGGCAGGATCACGATCGGCGACGACGCGACCATCGCCGCCCGGACCACCCTGTTGCCCGGCGCGATCGTCGGCAAGAACGCCGATGTGGCTCCCGGCTCGGGCGTGATCGACAAGATCAAAAACAACCAGTACTGGAAAGGCTCGCCCGCGGTGAAGTCGGGCAAGGCCCGCCATCCGTGGCCCGACGAACGGCCCGCCCGAAAAAGCCAATGGGTCGCCATGTACGGGCTCACCTCGCTGGTGCTGGCCGGTCTGCCGCTGATCGCGGTGGCGAGCGGCCTCGCGGTGATCGCGGCAGCGGTCCACCACACCCGCAGCTTGTCGCAGGCGGTGCTGCCCGCGCTGCTGTGGACACCGGTCGCGGCACTGGCCGGGCTGATGGTGTACGCGCTGCTGACGGTGCTCGGAGTGCGGGTGCTGTCGATTCGGCTGCACGAGGGCTATCACCCGGTGCGCAGTCGCGCCGGCTGGCAGCTGTGGGCAACCGAGCGGCTCACGGACGCCGCGCGCAATTACCTGTTCCCGCTGTATGCCGGCATGCTGACCCCGGCCTGGCTGCGGCTGCTCGGCGCCAAGGTCGGCCGCGGCACCGAGATCTCGACCGTATTGCTGATCCCCAAGTTCACTGTGATCGAGGACGGCGCGTTTTTGGCCGACGACACCATGGTCGCGTCCTACGAGCTCGGCGGCGGCTGGATTTACGCGGCCAAGACGACGGTCGGCAGGCGCGCGTTCCTGGGCAATTCGGGAATAGCCCAGCCGGGCCGCCGCGTGCCCGACGAAGGACTCGTTGCGGTTCTGTCGGCGACGCCTCCCAAGGCCAAGCGCGGCTCGTCATGGCTGGGCAGCCCGCCGATGCGGCTGCGCCGGCGGGCGGCCGAGACCGACGCGGAAACCACATACGACCCGCCGCCACGGTTGAAGGCGATGCGTGCGGTGGTGGAGACGTGCCGGCTGCTGGCGGCGTTCACGAGCGTCGCGATCGGGCTGGCGGTGCTGGGTGCATTGCAGGCACTCGCAGAGACGTTCGGCATTTGGTGGGCCGCGCTGTGCGGCGGGCCGGTGCTGCTGGCCGCGGGCGCGGTTGCCGGCGCAGTCACCGTCGCGGCGAAATGGCTTCTGGTGGGCCGGATCAGGGCCGGTGAGTTTCCGCTGTGGTCATCGTTCGTGTGGCGCAACGAGGTCGCCGATACGTTCGTCGAAACCGTCGCCGCGCCCTGGTTTGCCCGCGCCGCCAGCGGGACGCCGGTAATGAACCTGTGGCTGCGCACGCTGGGCGCTGAGGTGGGTCGCGGCGCGTGGTGTGAAACGTATTGGCTGCCCGAGGCGGACCTCGTCACGCTCGGCAGCGGCTCCACCGTCAACCGCGGCTGCGTGGTGCAGACGCACCTGTTCCACGACCGAATCATGCGGATGGACAGCGTCGTGCTGGAATCCGGCGCGACGCTCGGCCCGCATTGTGTCGCGCTGCCCGCGGCCCGACTGGGCTCCGGTGCGACCGTCGGTCCGGCATCACTGGTGGTGCGCGGCGACGAGGTGCCACCGTCGACGCGCTGGCAGGGCAATCCGATCAGGCCGTGGAACCCCGGCCGCAAGAAGACCGGTGGCAAGAACCCGGCCGAGCCAGGCGTGCAGGACACCGCAGCGTGAAATCCTCTGCCAAGAAGGCCCAAAATAAGTTGGTACCGGCGGCGCTCGATGACTACCTGCCCAAAAACGGCAACCCCGGCTATCAGGTGTCGCGCTACGAGCTGGATCTGGAGTACAAGGTCGCGATCAACCGGCTGTCGGGATCGGCGACGATCACCGCGGTGGCGCTTACCGAGTTGCAGGAGCTCACGCTCGACCTGTCCAGCGCGTTGACGGTGTCAAAGGTGTCGGTGAACGGCAAGCGTGTCGCCCAATTCTCTTGTCGCGGCGGAAAATTGCGTATCCGGCTGCCATCCAAGCCCGCGACCGGGGCGGCGCTGTCGATCGTCGTGCGCTACGGCGGTTCGCCCAGACCGGTGCGGTCGCTGTGGGGTGACGTCGGTTTCGAGGAGCTGACCAATGGCGTGCTCGTCGCCGGGCAACCCAATGGCGCCGCGTCGTGGTTCCCCTGCAACGACCACCCCAGCGCCAAGGCCGCCTACCGCATTCAGATCAGCACCGAAAGCCGGTATCGGGTGGTCGCCAACGGCAAGCTGGTGTCGCGACGGGCACGAGCCTCACAGACGGTGTGGACCTACGAACAACCCGAACCGACGTCGACCTACCTCGTCACCCTGCAGATCGGCATCTATGACACGGCGAGGCTGGCGCGGACGCCGGTGCCCATTCAGGCGGCGCTGCCCGAGCGGCTGCGCGCCGACTTCGACCACGACTTCGCCCGGCAGCCCGAGATGATGGAACTATTCGTCGAGCTGTTCGGACCGTATCCGTTGGCGAACGGCTACACCGTTGTGGTCACCGACGATCCGCTGGAGATACCGCTTGAGGCCCAGGGGATTTCGATCTTCGGCGCCAATCACTGCGCCGGCACGCGCGGTAGCGAGCGGCTCATCGCCCACGAACTGGCGCACCAGTGGTTCGGCAACTCGGTGACCGCCCGGTGGTGGCGTGACATCTGGCTGCACGAGGGATTCGCGTGCTACGCGGAATGGCTGTGGTCCGAACACAGCGGCGGGCCCAGCGCCGACGAGCTCGCCCGTTGCTATCACGAACAGTTACGTGAGAAGCCACAAGACCTGCTGCTGGCCGACCCCGGACCGCGCGACATGTTCGACGACCGCGTCTACAAGCGCGGTGCGCTGACGCTGCACGCGCTGCGCGCGCGGCTCGGCGACGAAAAATTCTTTGCGCTGCTTAAGGATTGGACGACCCGGCATCGCCATGGCAGCGTCGTGACCGACGACTTCACCGGCCTGGCGGCCAACTACTCCAGTGAGTCGCTGCGGCCGTTGTGGGATGCATGGCTGTACTCGACTCGAGTGCCGTGACCGGAAGGCGGCGGTAGTATCCGCGCATGCCGTTGGCGAGCGGCGCGACTTTTACGACCCCGCGTTGTTTGTGGCCCCGCCTGCGCCGGCGGCGGACGGCGCTCACTGACGCCGGGCCGTAACCGGGCCGCGCTACAAGTTAGCCAGGTCGTCGGGAACGTCGACTTTGTGCTCCAGCAGGACCTCGAGAGGTACCACCTCGAGGGTTCGTTCGTGGGTGGACGCCAGCACCACGGGGGCGGCGCAGCCGTCGTGGTGGGCGCGCAGCCAGTTCAGCGCGGTAACGCACCAGCGGTCGCCGGGCAGGAGACCGGGGAACCGATACTCGGGAACCGGCGTCAACAGGTCGTTACCGATGGAACGCTGGTGCTCCAGGAACGCAGCTGTCACTACAGCGCAGATGGTGTGCCGGCCGACGTCCTCGGGCCCGCTCGAGCAGCAGCCGTCGCGGTAGTAGCCGGTAAGTGGGTCGGAGCCGCACGGTTCCAGCGGACCGCCCAGCACGTTGCGATCAGGCACGTCTTTAGTATCGCGCTCCTCGGCGTGAAGTTTGCAGGAACTTGCGGTAACGAACCATCGCGTCGCTGCGGGTCAGCGTTACACGTCCGCCATCCGGTAGCTGGATAGCGGATTGGCTCAGAACGGCCCCGCAGTCGCAGCGTCCGTCTCGGTTTATATCCGAGCGATCTGCGTAAACGCCGCGCCCGTGCGCGTGAGTTCTTCTTGCGCCGCTTGGTTCAAAGCCAGTGGGCCGAGGCGATGCCGTGACCGGGGTGGAATTATCCCGTACCCCCTCCTGACCGCGCTGCTGCACGGTAGGTTCTGCGGTGTGATACTCACGGGGGCCTTTCTGGCCGAAGACGCTGCGACGATCGATAACAAACTCAATGTGGCGGGCGGCGTCCTGTCCAAATTTACGGTGGGGCCTGACCGGTCGGCCCTGTTTGTGCTTGTGGTGCTGACGCGGCCGGACGAAGGTGATTCCGACCGGCGGATTGAGGTAGAGCTGATACCTCCGACGGGTGAGGAGCCCGTACACAGACGATTCGAGATACCAGAGGCCTCCATCGGCGAATTCCCGGGTTTCGCGTACTTTGCCGTGGACGTAAACCTGCCTGTCAACGGCCGCTGGGTGATGGTGGTGACTGGCGGCGCTGAAGCGATCACCCTACCCCTGCTGGTAGACGGCTGGGCACCGCCGCCGTCGCTCGGCATTTGACGAGCCGGCGTTCCGCGGCGAGCAACCGTCAGGGCAGATCGCTAAGCGGCTGACCTAACGCCTCGCGGTTTCATGCGCGCGTTTCCGCGCTCGACGCGGCCCCGTGCTATCGCGCCGCGTTGGCCGTAACTCGTCCGGCGCGGCTGAGGACTAGCGCCACGAGCACACCGAAGACGAAGCCACCGACGTGGGCGAAGAACGCGACACCGCTGCCACCCGTCTTGTCCGGG
>Ga0210389_10000530_pt1 | contig 34546 bp, 50 predicted proteins | sample IncBWH28OmetaG_FD_160127 | JGI IMG/M metagenome (GOLD analysis project Ga0210389, IMG submission 160127) | Forest soil microbial communities from Barre Woods Harvard Forest LTER site, Petersham, Massachusetts, United States - Inc-BW-H-28-O ... | reverse complement strand
GCGCCAGGCCGAGTTCACCCCACAGCGGGTGCGCCAGATTGTCATGAGCAAGACCTACGTCGGGACCGCCTGGAACGGCAAGCGCGAGCGCCGCGGAGCGCATCCGGCGCTGGTCAAGCAACCGCTTTGGGACCGGGCGAACCGCACGAAGGGCACGCGGACCGACCGCGTTGCGGACGGCCACCTGCTGACCGGCCTGGCGCGCTGCGCCGGCTGCGGTTACGTGATGGTGGTCAACGTGACCGGCAAGGGTCACCGGACCTACACCTGCCGTTCACGGACGCAGGGGACGGGCCATTGCGCGGCGCCGGCGAACGCGAACGCCGACCACCTTGAAAAGTTCGTGACGGACGCGTTCCTGGCGGCGTTTGCCGACGCGGAGCTTGAGCCGAGCGAGGACACCGCGGAGCTTGATGAGGCGATCGAGTGGGCCGAGACGTGCGAGGCGCGCCTGGGCGCCGCGTTCAAGGCCCAGATCAACCTCGGGGACGCAAGCGCGACCGAGCTGCGCCTGGTCGGCCAGGAGATTGACGCCGCCCGCGCGGACCTGCGCGCCGCCGAGCTGCGGGTAAGCAAGGAGCGCAACGCCGTGCGCGGCGCGGACCTGCCGCACGAATTCGGCCGCGAGCTGTGGGCCGAGGCCGGCGTCAAGGATCGCCGCCAATGGCTAAGCGTCGCCATGCGCGCCGTCGTCGTGCGCCGGTCCGCGTCTTACCGCGAGCCCGTCGCTGACCGTTCCGTCGTCATCAGCGCCGCCGAAAGCCCCGCCGACACCAGCGTCATCGAGTTCGTCCGCGACGGGCGTTTCACGCCGGCGAGCTGGAACGACTGACCAGCGCGTTCCTGGGTGCTTGCGCTCCAGGTAGCGGGCGAACGCGTCAAGCACGTTGGTCCGATCGCTCATAGCGTGCGGATCACCGCCTCCAGGCGCTCAGGAGCGCCGTACAGCTTGCGCGCATGGAGCGCGAATACTTGACGGTCATCGGCAACGACGACGCCTGTCAGGGCGTCAAGTGCGGCGCGGGCGAGCTTGTCAACGTCAGGCTTGGTCGTCATTGCCGCCGGCGCGGACGCCTTGAGCGTGCCGGCGTTGCGGCCGGTGCCGTAATGGCCCCTGGGTCGCTGAAAGTAGAAGCTGAGCGTCACGACGACGCCGCAATCAACGGGCCGGCCACCATTGGCGGCCTCATGCGCCGCGGTGGCGATCGCGACCTCCCACGGCGCGGTGCGCGGATTGGCGTCGGTCGTGATCGGGCGGTTGGAGCCGCGAGGGATGAACGCCCGCGTGGAGCCCTTTGCCTGGGGATGCCCAAGCGCGGTGAAGCGCAGCTCGGTCACGCGGCGACCTTCGCTCGGTGCGGCGGCTTGCCCGTGATGACCTTCGGCTCGGGACCGTAGATCAGCGTCAGGTTGAAGCCCAGGCCGACCGCGAGCTTGTCCGCCAGGTCAAGGCGGACGTGGCGCGATTGGCCGTGCAAGATGCGGTCGATCGAGCGCTCCGGGACGCCGGATCGCTTGGAGAGTGCGCGCAGCTCCACGCGCTCAAGCTCGGCGACGAGCGGCGCCGGGTCAAGGTAGATGCGCTCGATCTCGTCAACCGCGGAGCGGCGGTTGTGGAAGTTGCGCGGCGGGACGCCTTGCCGGCGCCGGCGAGCCTCATCCCATATGCGGGCGTACTCGCGGATGCGCTCGCGCTGCTCTGGCGTGCAGTTGGCAAGCCACTGGCGTTGATAGCGGCGCGTGCAGGTGCGGCAACGGGCACGCAGGCGACCCTTCCACGGTGCGAAGTCGAGCGCCAGGCGCCAGCGCCCGCAGCCGGCGCAGAACTTGCGCCCAAGCTCGACCGGGGAGCGCTCGCCCGCAGGCCCGCCGCGCCGGCGCAATTCCCAATACGCCTCCCTCATGCCGGCCTCGCCGGCCGCGGCGGCCACGGGTGAACCGCGACCGCGCCGTCCTCGCGCTCGATCTCGATGAAGCCGTCATATGCCCTTACCGTGAGCGTGTGGCCGTCGCTCAGCGTCCGGGCGGCGGCCACATGCGTCAGGTCCCAGAGGTAGAGCAGCCGATACAGCTCGTCCAGCAGATCGCCCAGGCCCGCCTCGTCGGTCATCCCGATCCCTCCAGCCAACGCCAGCCCATCAGCTCGCGATAGTCGAATTTGGCGCCGAGCGCGGCGTTGATCGTGATCGGCTCGCCGCTGACGCCCAGGCAACGCCCGTTGTAGAGCCGGGCGTATTTCGGCACGGTCGCGCGGCCAAGAACGAAGTCGCGCCCGAGCGCCGTCAGCCGCCACCAGCCGACGCGGTTGGAGCCGTCCTCCCGCTCGCCGGCCTGGCGCTCCATCAGCCCCCAGAATTGCCCGAGCGTGCCGTAGCCGCCCTGGTGCGCGGTGCGCGCTCCGACCGTCTCCAGCACGTCGGGCAGGAAGACGAACTCGCAATCCCCGCCGGCGTGGTAGAGCGCGATCATCACCTGGGCGCTCGCGCTGGGCAGGTTGCGTCGATAGACCTTGGCGAACTGAGTGCAACACGGGCAGCGGTGGCCTTCATCGACCAGCTCGCGCAGCTCATCGCGCGCCTCGCGCAGGGTCATGTCGTCGGTGAAGGTCATGGCCCCGTCCCCTGGAATCCCGCGAAATCCCATAGTCCCCTCGAATCCCCTACGGAGTACGCGCGCACATGCACGTACACGCATGCGTAAGGGGACCGGGGATTTGAGGGGATCATGGGATTGCTGGGGATTCGATGGGCTCGGGGAGCCGGTAGAGGTTCGCCCTCGGGTGCTCCTTGCCGATGCGGACCTCGTACATCAGCCGGGTCGCTCCGATCTCGCTCATGCGCCCGTCCAGCACGCCGTGGCCCTGGGCCTGGCCGAGCACGACGCGGAAGTAGGTCGCGACCTCGGCGACGCGCACCCAGCGCGAGGCGTTGCGGTTGTCGATCAACAGGACCGGCCGGCGCTTCCATTTGGCCTCGTCGGGCTCCACGGCCATGAGCTGGGCGTGCGGGCGCTCAAAGACGCCGCGGCCCTGAAGCGCCTGGAGCGCTTCAAAGCGGCCGACCATCTCAAGCGTGTAGCGCGTCTCGGGCTCCGCGACGCGCAAGAAGCTGTCCAGGTGCTCGCGGAATTCCTCAACCTCATCCTGGCCCTCGGCGATCGTCGCGATCGAGCACAGCTCGACCCAGACGTCTGACGCCTCGCCGGTCGTCAGCGTCGGCATACGCAGCAGGCCGTCCGTGATCGAGACGACCGAGCTGCGCAGGTTCGTCGGCTTGGCGAGCGCGCGCTGTTCCGGGAAGCGGTAGCGCACGGTGCTGCCGGCCGGCGTCGCGAACGCAACATACGCCGGGTCAGATAGGCGCCGGCCGTGGCGCTCAAAGACGTCGAAGTGATAGCCGTCCGGTGGGCCGAACGCCCGCGTCAGCCATTGCCGGTGCTCAGACAGCGGCGCGCCGCGCTCGGGCAGGTATGGGAGCTTGCCCTTCGGTCGCGGCTTCGCGTCGGCCGGCCTGGGCGCAATGTCGCCGGCGTCAATGCCGGTCATCGCAGCGCCTCGGCGATCTCGGCTTCCGTGCAACCGCCCGAGCAGTGCCCGCGTCCGCCGCGGTAGGAGGCGATGAACGCCTTCGGCTCCGAGCCGTCGCGGAAGGTCACGCGGACCGTGCCGTCCTTGCAGCTCGGGCAGTAGCCGATCGCATGAATGCCGTCCTCGTAGAAGACGGTGCGGCCCGTGACCGCTTCCCAGCGGTCGCAGAAGCGGGTCACGAAGGCCGCATAGTCGGCGCCTGGCATCGGGTCCGTGCCGGCCTAGAACGGAATGTCGTCGTCGTCCGGTGGCGCCTTCGCCGCGGTGCCTGGCGCCGGCAGGTCCCCGTTCTGCGCCGGCATGTCGCTGACGGCCTGGTCGATCGTCATCTGCGGATCTGAGCGCCCCAGGACGTCCATGTTCACGAAGTTGCCATTGACCCGAATGGACACCTTGAAATCGAGCCCGGAGATGGCGCCCAGGGCGTCATCCAGGGCGTATTCGTCCTTGAGCGCCTTGAGGTCAACGCCGCAATCACGCAGGAAATCTCGGGCGAATCCGATGCGCGTGCCGGTCAGTCCGAACCATGCGGTCCAGACGTAGCTCTTGGCGTCCGTGCTCTGCCACTCCGTGACGATCGACGGTCCCTTGCTCGTCTCCAGGCGCTCGATGCGCGTCAGCGTGGCGTCGAGCTGCGCGCCGTCTGGCGGCTCCCCGCCGATCTCACCGCGAAGCGCTTCAAAGTCGATGCTCATCCCTCGGTCCCCCAATCAAAATCGGCGTCGGTCGGGTCGGCCTGGGCCTGGATCGGGTCCGGGTCGGTTCCAGGTTCGTCGGGGACGACCTCGGCGTCCGTCATCACCTCAGAGCCCTGCGCGTCGATCGCGGAAGGCGGCACATCCTCCGGGGCAACCTGCGGCGCATCACCCTCTGGGGCTTCACCTGCGGGCGTCTGCGGCGCCTCGGGCTCTTGGGTGATAGAACGGCCCACCCACCAGGCCCATGCCCGCAAAGCGGCTCCTGCGGCCTCTGGGAACGGTCCGCCGAAGCGGCTGCTCAGCTTCTCCATGAACCGCCAGGCATCGTTGTCGGGCCATTGGTCGGCCAGGTCGCGAACGACCTCGCGGACCTGCTCGTCGGTCAGGAACGCCTCGGCGACCGGCGGCGGTGAATCCATTTCCTCGGCCGGCGTCGCGTCATAGCCGGCGAGGCTGACGACAAACCCGAGCGGCTGGCGCAGCGCCCGCGACTGCCCGCGGGTCTGCGCCATCGAGGCGAGCGCGTAATCGTCGCGGGTCTGCCAATTGCGCTCTGAGCGCGTGACGCGCCCCTCGCCCCAGCCGACCTCCAGGCCGTTCTTCTCAGCGCGATAGCTCGCCTTGAACCCGAACGCCAGGCCGCGCGCCTTCGCTCGGGCAAGCGCCGGCTCCGCCTCGGCGTCGATTTCCGGCCACGGGATTTCCGTGACGCCGGCGCCCTCGGTCGCGAAGACCCCGACGAGCGTGCCGCACGCCTGCCAGCCCTCGATGCGGACGTGCTCTGAATTGCCGATGCGTACAGACAGGTGCTTGCGGGTTATTACGTCGTGCAGGCGGTCGGCGACGTCGGTCGCTGCCGTGATGAGCTGTGAAGGGGTATTGCCGGCAAATAGCGTCGCGAGCTGCGCGGCCTCCGGGTCGGCAATTTCTAGGCTGGTGCTACTCATGCGGTCCTCGCAGTCGTCTCGATTAGGTTGTTGCGCTCGACCTTGGCGGTGCGTCGTGGGGGTTCCTCGGTGTGCAGCTCCAGGTACTCCGTGAGCTTGGGCACCTGCTTGACCAGGGCGTTCCAGGCAGCGCGGCGCAGCGTGTAGGTCGTCTTGGGCGTGAACATGCCGGCGATCGCCTCAGCGGTGAGCCCGAGGCGATCGCGGTCGGCCAGCAGCGCGGCGCGCAGTTCGCCGGCGCGGACCTTGCCGCCGGCGGTTGGCGATGAGACGCTGACCTTGAACGCGCCGGCGGTGAACGTGTATTGCGTCAGGCGGCCGGCGCGGATGGCCTGGTCGGTGCGCCTGGCGATTTCCTCGTCCAGCATGGCGATCGCCTCCGTGCGCTGCCTGCCGAGGTACACCAGGGCGTCTCGCGCGCCGGCCAGCGCTTCCGTCGATGCCTGGGCCAGCGAGAGCTTCTCGCCGGTGGCGGGGTTGACGACGGAGCCGGTGTCGGGCGCGAGGTCGAGCCTACTCACGACCCGGCGACCAGCTGAAGCCGGGCGCGTCGTCGTGGGCGGCGGCGAGCAGGTTCTCGACCCGCTCGATACGGCCGGCGAGGAAGCCGCGCAACGCGGCGCGTTCATCGTCGGTCAGGGTGCGTGCGTATGGCTGGCGCAGCGACGTTTCCAGGATTCGGAAGCGGTCTGTCAGGGCGTCAACGTGCGCCTTGACCATCGAAAGCGCCCGCGGGTGCGGTTCGCTCGGATGTTTGGTTCTGCTGCGGGCCGAAGCCTCATGGACCAATGCGTTCATTCGGGTCCTCTCGGGTCGGTGGAGTGATCGGCCTCAAACCAACCGACAGGCACCCGGAAGAAGGCTTCTAACGCCCGCTGACTCTTGGCGCCCGGAGCGGACTTTGCCTGGAGCCAGCGCTGCACCCCACGCCGATCCAGTCCGGTCGCTTTGACGATCGCATAGATCGACGTCTCTGCCAGCGCCATTGCCGCCTTCAGGTTGCAGGCAATGCGATCGCGCCGCACTTGCGGGTCGGCTTGCTCGGGGTCTACGGTCACGGCCATGTCCCGAGTCCTACCGCGCGGCACTTGCGCCCGCTAGGCGGCAGTTTCTACCGCCGGTGGTAATCGCTACCGCCCCTTTGCCCGGTATTTGCGAGCCTTCGGGAACCCTTTCGACCTGCGTATGTCTGAATCCTGACAAGTGCCGCCTCTCGACCAAAAACGTCCGAGCGCGCGCAGCGACCCATGCCGCCTAATCGAAAACTCCAAAGGCTGGCGAACGCTACGTTGCGCTGTTGTTATCGCCCGAAGTCGGCAGCGGCGCGTTGCCGTGAATCACGGTCACGTTCGCCAACGGGCGGCAATGCTCTGCCGCTAGACGCTCGTCGTGCGCCGCCTCATGCGGAGGTGTCGAGCGTAAGTGCGACATTCCGACCAGAGCGAGCATCGCTGCCGCGGCTCCGATCACGACGACTATCCCAACCACCAATTCCATCCTCCCAGCGTGTCGGGCCAATCTGGAATAAGACGGCCGACACGGTATTCCTACACGATTGCAACATGCTGTTCAAGCCTGAACAACAACCGATAACCGTGGTCAGATCGCCCTATCACGGTGATAAGGGGTACATACCGCCGTCTGGCGGGGTATTCTGCGCGCGGCGGGGTTTTCGGTGCCCGCGAACCCGATGTGAGGGAGGTAGGTTTGGACGACGACCCAGGTGCGGACGTTGACCAAGCGGTGATCACCTCGCTACGCGCGAGGATTGACACGCTCACGCACCAGCGTGAGGACCAGACCGAGGCCCTGCGGGTGACTACCGCAGAGCTACGGCGATATCAACGCACGCTCACGATGTTGACCGGCGAGACGGTGTTCTACAAAGGGCCGAACCAGCAGCGCATGGACGGACGGTCGGCCGGCCGCGAACCGCTGCGAGCGCGGGTGTTGTTCGTGTTGCAGTCGGTGGGCAAGCCGATGAGCTACAAGGACGTCGCGGCTCACAAGCTCGTAGGCGGTTATGCGGTCGATTCAATCCGAACGGCCCTTTCCGAGCTGCACGGGGAGGGCCTAGTCAGGCCGGTCGGGCGATCGACGCCCAAGGCCGGCGGCGCCCAGAGATGGGAACCAGCGCAGGAACCGGAAAGAGGCAAGCGAAAGGACCCGAATGAACGGCCCCGAGAGTGAAGCCGGGCCACCCGGCGAGGCAAGCAACAACGGGCATCACGTCGATCAGGACGAGGAAATGATCGCCATGCTGCGCAAGGCGATCGGTGTGCGTAAGGCGCGCATCGCCGAGCTGCAACAGGCGATGGACGACATAACGCCTGACCTACGGCGCTATGAGCGCGCGTTAGCGCTTCTGACGGGCGCAACGTCACCAGTAGGCAGGCCGGCCAGGCAGTCGCCGGCGAAGGCGCTCAAGGCGCGCGGAAAGACCGTCAGCGACCAGAAGGTCGAGCGGGTCGAAGCGGCGGTCAGGAGGTACGCCGAGGATCACGACGAATTCCGCCAAGTGGATATTCGCGGGGTCAACGAGGGCCTGACCAGTTCGGTGACCGCGGTCGTGTTCGACGTGCTGCGCCAGCGCAACGTGATCCGCCTGGCGCGCGTAGACGGCAACAACAAGTATTACCGCCTGACGCGCGCTGAGGTGACGGAGCCCGCATCGTGAGCCCACGGGCCGGTAAGAACCTACCTGGCAACGGATCAAAGCCCGCGATCGACCTGACGATCTGGGGTATCTCCGACTCGGAGCTGCTTGGGATCGTTGACGACCTGGCAGATGAGAACGGCTGGACGCGCGGGTATGACGTGCGCCTGCAGCTCGGGGAGAACATCGAGGAACGCGGCCGGCGCTCGGGCGTCGGTCCGCGGCTGTCCTGGATGGTGCGCTACGGCTGGCTTGAGAAAGGCGAGCCGCAACGCGATGAGGAAACGGGCAACAGGTTCGCCGTCTGGCGCCTGACCGCGATGGGCCACGCGCTGCTTGATGATCCGCGCCTGGCGCGATCGGTGGAGAACGCCCTGGAAAAAATGAATCCCGCGCAACGCCTGGCGTTGACGCGGGAGCTGGGTGAGTTTGGCTCGCACACGGCGTTGGAGATTCGGTCCGCGTTGCGAAGGCAGTGGCAGCGCTCGCTTGGGAGGTGAGTAGCCGGCGCCGCCCTGGCCGGGCGATCCCCGTCACGTTCAGGACCCGAAAAGCAGAACGTGACTATGCGATCGCCCGGCCTTCGGTGCGAGCTGATCACACGCGGCCAAGGCTACCCGGCAACTAGGCGAAGGCCCACCAATTGAAGTAATACGTCGAGCCCGAGACGAACGCGAACCAGGTCACGTTGGCGCCCTGGGCGCCGGCGCCGCTAACGAGGTCGAACTGCAAGACGAAGTTCGTCAGGTTGGACGAGACGACCTTGGTGAAGCCTTCAAAGACGGGCGTGCCGCCGTAGGCGCTCGGGGCGATGCCCAGGCCGTGCGGGACCGTGACCTGGATGTGCGACTGGCCGTTGCCGGTGAAGCTGCCACTACCGAACGCGACCCCGAGCGACTTCAGCGCCGCCTTGCGCGTTGTTGTCAACTCCGAGAGGTTGTTCGCGGCCTTGAGGTTGCCCGCCAGGCGCGGGTCCGTCGTTGACGGCACGCCGGAGTCGAGCGCTACGGCCAGCTTCTCCATGTCGGCCGGCACGTCAGCCGGCATGCTCTCGTCCGGGTAGGGAAGATTCAGGTTCGGGGTGAACAATGACGGCATCTACTTACCTCCAGGCGTGCCGAGCGATTTCCAGGCTTGCCAGGTGCCGGCGTTCTCCTTGCCCTGGTCACGGAACCAGACCGAGCCGTTGGACTTCTCGATGAGGATCAGCTGGCGCCCGTCTGAGCCGACAAGCTGGACCATCGACTGCGGGTCCGTCGTCGGCTTCGGGGTCGGGTCGGGCGCCGGCGCGTAGCCGCTGCCGCGCACGGCCTTGAGGAACGCCTGGGCGTCACCGTGATAGAGGTTGCCGTCGCACTTGCCGATGCCTGGGAACGGGTAGGCGTCGGTGAATTGCCAGAACGTGTGCTTGTCGCTGGGCTCGTTGCTTGAGTAGGCGGCCATCCACAGTGGCCGTGAGCCCCAGGAGCCGACGCCGCCGAGCTGGTCACGGAAGAAGTACATCGACGCGTAGAGCGTCGATTGAAAGCCGGCCCAGGCGTCAACGACCTTGAACCAGGCATTCGCGCGCGACGTCTGCGAGCCCGAGCCTTCTTCGACGTCCAGGATCGGGAACTCGTTGGGCTTGAGCGTTCCGATCGTCTTGATGAACTCGTTGGCCTGCGTCGCGGCGTCGCGGTCCTTGGCGAGGTACTGATACCAACCGAGCGCGGTGAACGGCTGGCCGCGGAAGTAGTCACGCCGGCCAGGCATGCAGCCATCTGGCTTGTACCCGGAGTGAGTGCGGCAGATGATCACTTTGTAGCCGCCGCCGATGTAGCTCGGCGCGTCAACGTTGCCCTGCCACTCTGAAACGTCAGCGAAGCGAATGTCGGTCACGGTGTCTCCTTAGCCGGGCAGCGATGAGACGAGCACGGCATACGTGGCATATTTGGCCTTGACCTGGGCATAGGTGTCGCCGCTGTCGCGGACCATGCCGTAGGTCTGGCCCTCGCGGACCTCAAAATCAACGATCAGGCCGGCGGGCACGACGGTCAGCAGCTCGCGCGCGATCCCGGCCTCATCAAGCGTGTCGTAGGTGTAGGTGTAGATGCGAAGGCTGTACGGGTCCGGGTCGCGCTCGGAGAAGAACAGTTGCCCGCCGGGTGTGAGGTAGCGCTGGACCGCGGCAAGGATCGCGCCCTTGGTGCCGCGCCAGAGCCCCGGTCCCTGCGGGCCGATGATCGCGCGTAGGTCGTCGGTGCTCATGCGCCGCGGGTAGCGCACGCCGGCCCACTGCGCGAGCGTGTACAGGAAATCGTCCGGGCAGCGCTGCGGGTCAGCGAACGCGCTCCAGCCGTCGTTCTCGTTGTCGTCCGCGCGGACGAGCACGGCGATTTCCTCAAGGATCAGCGCGCAACAGTCCAGGTAGGCGGCCATCGGGTAACCGAGGCTCATGTCGGCCCACCTGACGGGCCGCAGGGCGTCGTAAAGGTCCTGGCCTACCGTCGTCGTCAACGGTGCGCTCATGCTCATGACGACGGTGTGGCTCCCTCTACGGTGCCGGTGATCGTGCCGGGCGTCGGCAGCGCGTAGGCGTCGGGCAACGTGAAGTCCGCGGCGGTGCCGCCGATCTCCACGGAGACGACCCAATCGACGCCCAGGCAGTGGTCCAGCATCGCGATTAGATCGTTCATGTGGATCGCCTGGTGGCGTGGCGTCGTGCCGGTCGTTGGCGGATAGATGACTTCGCCGGCTTCGATCGCCGGCGAGCCTTCCCCGAGGCGATAGTTGTTGGGCTGCAGGTACGCGGTCACGCCGTCAACGCACGCCTGCATAACGGTGTCATGGTCCTGGCCGGCGAACGCGTACACGTCAAAGGCGACGTCCACCGCGTCATATACGGCATCAATGACATTGATCACCCAATTGACCTCGCGCAGGTCCTCAAGCGTTGACTGCACGGTCGCCTTGACCGCCGGCGTACACGGCTGGCCGTTGACGTCGGTCAGCATCAGCGTGATCGTGCGCTCGTTGTTCCAGGTGTTGGTCGCGGGGTCGTATAGGTTCATTGCGATCGCGCGCCCGACGCCTTCGACCTGAAGCGCGAGGATCGCGAAATCCTGCGGCAGCACGGGCCGCAAGGCGACCATCTGCAGGAGGTGGGAGATGCGATCCAGGTAGTCCTCGGCCGTTTCCTCATCTGCGCCCTCAGCGGTTGCGACCGCGACCTCGATGGAGCTAATCCAGGTGACCGGATCAAGTATTTGGCCGGCGCCGGAGAGGCCGTTGCCGTCACTGCCGGTTTCCACCGCGGCGAAGGGCACGTCAATCGTGTTCTGACCAGGCGGAATATCCGCCTCCTGCAAGGTGGCGTAGGCGACAAGATCGTTGCCCGAGCGCGCAAGCGCGAATTGCGTGCCGGTGTCAAGCGTGTAGCCCAGCTCGTCCGTGGCGGTGAACGTCGCGGTGCCGCTCGCGGCGGTCGCGATGTACGGGTCTATGCCGAGGACGTTCTGCCCATACGTCATGAAGATGGACGCGGGCACGGTCGCGGCCAGCTGGCGAATCTCTGAGCCGACCTCGGCCCACGCCTCAATCATCCAGGTGTCAAGGTTGCCGTCGTGCGCCTGCCAGCCGGGCGCGCGTTGCGCCAGGGCGTCAAAGACCTGTTGGGAGATCGCGTCCTGGTCGGTTTCAACGTCCGGCGCCACGTAGCTGCCCTCATCGGCGGCGAGCTGCGCGTTGGGATCGTCGGGCTCCTGGTACATACCGACCGTTGACACGTCAAATCCGGGCGTGAAGCTCACTCGTCCTGTTCCTCCGATGTGGGCGCTATAAGCGCTTGAATGATTTGCACTTCGGGATCGCTGTCATCCGGGTAGGCGCTGATCAGTGACTCCACGCGCGGCTCCCACTCCAGGATCGCCGCGGCGAGCTGCGCACGCACGACCTCCGGTTGGGTGTTGAACTCAAGCTCGGGACGCCCGAAGTCCAGCAGCGTCGTCCGCTGGCCTGCGACCGTGCGAAGCACCGCCTCTACGCACCCGCCGATCTCGTCGATCGACTCCTGCTCGACTTCCTGGGCGGCGAGCCCGCCCTGGGCAGGCCCCCACTGAAACGGCAGCCGGAAGTGCGGGAAGTCGGTCATAGGACCGCCAGCCAGTCAACGAACCAGGTCCCAGACGTCGTGAACGTCGTCACGCTGCCGGTCGCGGGCACGGTCAGCACGTCGATCTGTGCGTAGATGTTCGTCGCGTCAAACGCCGGCGAGCCCAGGCGCAGGATTCCCTCAAAATTGGACGGCTGCAAGAACGCGGCGGTTGGGGTCGCGCCGAGCCCGTGTGGGATTGTGAGCGCCAGGCGCGGGCCGGCTCCGGTGACACTCGCGACGCCGCGCACAATGCCCAGCGTCTTGAGGGTCGGGGTCGCTCCCTGCGGGCCTTGCGGTCCGGTGGCGCCCGCGGTGCCCGTCGCACCCTGCGGGCCGGCGACGCCCTGCGGTCCCTGCGCGCCGGCGGCGCCGGTATCGCCCTTGTCGCCCTTTGTGCCGACCGCTCCCTGCGGGCCTTGCGGCCCTACCCCGCCAGTCGCTCCGACGACTCCCTGCGGCCCCTGTGGCCCCTGAGCGCCTGTTGTGCCCTGCGGGCCGGCAACGCCTTGAGCACCCCTGGCGCCCTGGGCGCCGGCCGCGCCGGTCGGACCAGGATCGCCCGTCTGACCTTGCGGGCCTGCTGGCCCGGTGGCGCCCTGCGGGCCAGTGGCGCCCGCGGGACCGGCAACGGTTGACGCCGCGCCTTGCGGACCCTGGGGACCGCTTGGGCCAACCGCGCCCTGCGGACCCGTGGCGCCCTGCGGTCCTTGCGGGCCGGCCGGCGCGCCGACGAGCGAAACGGCCATCATCGTGTTGGTCTGGCTTGCCTCCGCGGTGTGCGCCTGGCCGCTGTTGCTTGAGACGCGGAGCTGCAACGTGTCCCCGGCGCTGCACCGAACCTGGTCCGCGACCAGGAGCGTCGTAAACCCGCCGGCGCTCGGGTTCTGAAGCATGTTGCCGTTCGTCGCCTGCGTGCCGTTGCGCGCGACCTGGAGCGAGCCGTACCAGACGTTGCCGCTCGAAGCCTGGATCGAGCAGGAGGCGAGGATCGAGTAGACGCCCGTCAACGGGCAGGTGTAGACACCACCCGAGAACAGCCCTTGCGGGTCCTCGTTGGCGCGCACGCCGGTCAGCGACAGCGGCGTGACCGCGCCGGCCGGCAGGTTGACGTTGGCGGTCAGGTAGGCGCGAGCTGCGGCCGTCTGCGCCGCGGCGCCGGCGGGTCCGGGGACGCCTTGAGGTCCGGTCGCTCCTTGCGGTCCGGTAGCTCCAGGCACGCCCTGGGCGCCGGTCGGCCCCTGCGGTCCGGTCTGGCCTTGCGGCCCGGACGCGCCGGTCGGTCCTTGCGGCCCCTCCGGGCCAGTAGCGCCGCGCGCGCCCTGCGGCCCTGGAGGTCCTTGCGGCCCGGTGCCACCTCCGCCGCCGCCTCCGGCGCCGACAAGCCAGAGCGTGCCGTTCTCGTCCTGCGTTACGGCTACCTCCTGGCCGACCGTCACAGAGGCGTTGGCGGGCTCACATGGCCCCCACCGCAGCTGCGGGTCAAAGCTGGCGATCGTGACGAACGCGCCGCCGGCGCCGACCGCGGCGACCTTCGCGTCCCAGCACTGCGGGCCGGCGAACGCAGGAGTGCCCGACTTGGCAAAGAGCTGATCGAGTTCAGGCATACGCGAGGCAGCTTCGGATGCGCGAGGCGATCACGTCATCGAGCAGGAGCAGGTCAAGGCCCTCCGCGCGCGGTGCGAACTGCGCCATGGAGCGGATCGCGCGGTTGCACTGCTCGGGCGAGATGATCCCGTCGTTGACCAGCTCGACCAGCGTCGCGCACAGGCGCGGCGCGTCCCATAGCCGGCCGTGCTCATCAAACAGCTTGGGCGGGATCGGTGCCGGCGCGAGGCGGTCCAGGCGATCGGCGCACTCCGGGCAATCCGGCCGGCGTATCTCCTTGACGCGAGGCATCACAGGCCGGGCCAGTGGCGCGGGTAGAAATACTCAGAGCCGTATCGCGGAACGGGTCGCGAGCAGAACCGAAGATGAGGCCCGTCCGGGCCGCAGCCGGCCGGCGAGGTGTCAGCGCGCCAGGCCGGGAAGCCGTGAAACTGCATCCAGACGTGCGTGGTGGGATCAACCCAGACGGTGAAGTGTTTGCCCAGGCCGGGCGCGCCCCAGGTGACGAAGTTGCCGGCCATGCTCGGCCCGCCGCAGTGAAACCCGCCTACGTTCGCCATCGCCAGGCACGCGCTGATGTACCCCGAGCAGCAGTAGCCGCCGCCGTTGGGCACGCAGCACGTCGGGTGCCCGCCGGCGTAGACATAGGGATAGTTGCGATCGCTAATCTGCTTGGCCGCCAGGTAGACCTTGATCGCCTCGGCCGGCTTGGACCCGGAGAGGTCTGACAGGGAGTTGGTGTTGCGCAGGTTGACCGAGGTCGTGCCGCCGACGCTGATCGTTTTGCTCGTCGTCTCGGGCGCGGGCTCCTTCTTGGCCTTGGTCGCGCGCTTGAGCGTGATCTGGGTTGTGTCATCCCAGAGCGACCGCTGAGTGTCAGAGACGAGCCAGTCGTTACCGTCGCCTGGGCCTTGACCGACGACCGAGACGCGATCGCCAGGCAGCACGGACCAGCGCTTGGCGAGCGCCGTGACGGTCATCTCATCCGCCGGCCGGCGCGAGTCGGCGTCAAAGTCAATTTCCAGGATGCCGCGCGCGCCGGTTGAGAACTGAAACCGCGGCGCCTGCTTTCGCAGGTAGTCCTCGCTCGCATACCAGAGCGTGCCGGCACGCATGAAGCGATCCCAGCCGACCTCGGTTGCGAGGCGGCCCATCGCGTCCCAGCTCGTCTCCGGTTGGCCTGGGGAGCCGCGGGAGAACTCATACGGCTTGTTGCGCGTGATCGTCTTGGTGTGCCCGCCGCTCGTTGACAGGCTGCCGAAGCTGGACGCGTCCGTTATGTCCTTGCTGCCGAGGATCTGCTGCGTGTTGGCGACCGACTCAGACCACCACTGCGCCGGCGCGGTCGGGTACGCCGAGCGCTGGGTCAGGTTGGACGCGTCGATCGGTGAGTGCCCGGCGCGGCAGTACGGCAGGTATGTGCGATAGAACCGCGCGATCGCGTAGGTCGGCGTGATGATCTGCTGGTAGCTGCCCCAGCCGAACCCGACGCGCTGCATGTAGAGGCCGGCGCTGCCTGAGCCGTCCGACGTCGAGAGATAGTTGTGCGCGTCTGACTCCTGGATCATCGTCGCCATGGCGCCGGCGATCTGGGACGCGTTGGCGCCCATCTTTTTGCCGATCTGCACGCAGAGAATCAGGTTTTTCGTCTGCTCGGCGTTCGCCGCGACGTGTTTGACGGTGAGGCCCATCTACGCGATCGGCTGCTTCTTGTTGATTTCCGGGCAGTGAAATGGGATGCGCGCCTGGGTCACCTCGCGCACCATCTTGCGAACGAACTGCGCGCGTGTCACCTTCGCCCGGTTGGCCTTGAGCGGCTTGGTGTACTGGCGCAGGAGGTTGACGGCCGTGTCCTCAAACGTGAGCTGCATGTTCGGCCCGGTGCGACTGATCTTGACCAGCGTGAAGCTCTCCCCGTCGAAGGTCAGCTCGCATTTGCCGGCGAGTAGCTTGGAGTGCAGCAGGCCCTCATGCCAGTCCGCGACCGTCAGCGTCAACGTTGACGCGCCCTGGATCGTCGTCTCCAGCGTGGCGCCCGTGATCGACTGCTTGAGCTTCGCGGACAGGCGCTTGCCCTGGAGCTTCATGTTGTTGACGTCAAGGTCCGCGCGCGGCGGGCGGACCGTTGACAGTTTTTTGACCTTGACCTCGACCTTCTTCTTCTTCGGCTTCGGCTTGGTCGTCGTCGCCACTAGTGCGCCTTGGTCTTGGCCTTGGACTTGCTGCCGTCGTTGACGTTGTGCTTGGGCTTGTCACCCTTCTGCGGGACCAGGATCGTCTTGCCGATGAACTTGGTCGGAATCTTGAACCCGCGCAGCCCCTTGTTGAGCTTGGCGATCTGCGGCCACTCCGTCGCCTTGCCGAGCAGCTTGGCGGCGATCGTTTTCAGCGTGTCACCCTTCTTGACGCGGTAGTGGCGAGGTGACTTCGCGGTGGCGCTCGCGCGCGGCAGTTTCTCGAGGTCGGTTTCCTCGCGGTACTCCATCAGGTGCAGTGTCAGCTCTTGCCGGCACCGCGCGCCCGAGTGAAACAGGCGGATGAAGTCGCCATAGTCAATCCCGGTGATGACCCATTTCAGCTCCGGGTGCGGCACGGCGCCGTAGATGCGAAGCGCCGGCGGCGTCAAGCTTGCCGGCAGCCTGGTCGCCAGCGCCTCGATCTTCTTGAGCGTCGGCTCGACTGACGCCTGCCGGTGCCAGCCATCGACCATCAGGTCAAGGTCCATCGTGTACAGGCCGCGGCCGGCCCACTGCGTCAGCGGGTCAGAGCGCGGGACCGCGATCGCTGTCCAGGTGCCGTAGCCGCCGGTGAGCTTGGCGCCGTCCGCACCGAGCAGGCAGGTGACCGAAAGCTGCGCCGCCCATGCCTGGAGCTGCACGGTGTGGCCGCCGGTGAGCTTGCCCGGCCCGCGCTTCTCCGCGGGGATCGCCTTGTATTTCGCCTTCTCGTTCGGGTAAATCTCCTTGACCGCGCGCTGCGCGTTCGTGAGCTTCTTCTTCTTCTTGTGCGTGACCGGCTTCGGCTTGTGGTGCGCCGGCGCCTTGTGCTTGACGGCCATCAGCGCGCCGCCTGGCGGTCAGCGGTGACCTGGCCGATCGCGTGCGCTATCTCGCGGTCACGCAGGTAGACGTGCGTGTGAATCGGGCCGAAGCCGGTGCCGTTGGGGTACACGGTCGCGCCTCCAGGCAAGCCGACGATCTCCGGGCCGGCCTCGCCGACGAGCGCGTAGCCGCCGCCGGACGGAATCGTGCCGCCGGCGGCGTGGCCGCCGAGGAAACTGCCGACCGAGGACACGACGCTACTGGCGCCGCCGGTGATCACGCTGAGCGCCTTGCCGGGCAGGCTGGTGATCTTCTGCGCCGTGCTGATCATCGTGTTGATCGTGTTGATGACGCCCTGGATCGAACCCTTGATCGTGTTGAAGGCGGTTGTCCAGGCGGTGGCGATCGCGCCAGCGATCGTGCCGACAACCGACTTGGCTTTGTTGAACGCGCCGGTGATCGTGTTCGCGACCGCGTTGAAGACCGACGACGCCGAATTCTTAATCGCGTTGAAGGCGGCGACCGCGCCGTTTCGGAGGTCCTGCCAATGCGTGATCAGCTCCGCGATCACGACACCGACCGGACCGATCATCGCGCCGAGGACAAGCTGCCAGTGTTTCTTGATGAAGTCGAAGACCGCATTGACCGCGTTGCGGAACCAGGTCACCTTGTTGTAGGCGACGATCAGCGCGACGATCAGCGCGGCGACGCCGGCGGCGATCAACACGAACGGGTCAACCGCTAACGCGATGTTCAGTGCCACTACCGCCGCGGTGAGGCCGATGATCGCGTAACGCAGAACCGGCGAGGACTGCAGGAGCTTGGCGAAGCCCTGCATGACCGGCAGCATCACCTTGGCGAGCTGGCTCAGGATCGGGATTAGCGCCGTGCCGACCGCGACCTTGAGCCCGAGCATCGCGGCGGACAGCTCGCGCTGCTGCTTAGCCATCGCGAGCCCCTGCTGGAGGTTGCCCTTGGTGATGCCCGTCTGCTTGCCCATGGTGTCGATTTGCTCGTTGAGCGCCTTGGACCCGTTGTTGAGGATCGGCAGCAATTGGGTGCCCGAGCGCCCAAGTAGCTTCTGCGCGGCGGCGGCCTTCTCCGCGCCCGGCGGCATCTTCGCCAGGCCGTCCGCGATCGCCCCGAGCGTCTGCTGGGTGTTCATGTTGTTGAGCTGCTTCTGGGAGATGCCGAGCGCCTGGAACGCCTGAATGGACGCCGAGCTGCCCTTGGCGACGCCCTGCATGTTGCGCCCGAGGGTCGCCATGCCGACCGCGAGGACCTTGGTGGAGATGCCGCGTTCCTCCGCGGTCGCAGCCCAGCCGGCGGCCGTCTGCGTGTCCAGGCCGGTGACGCGCTGAAGCTGCGCGGTTGACTTCGCCAGGTCCGTCGTCGTGCTCACCGCATCCTTGAGGAACTGGAATCCCTTGAAGACGGCAAAGCCGACCGCCAGCGCCTTGAGCTGCCCGCCGAACGCCGAGGCTTTCTTGCTTGATTCCTCGCTGGCGGTGCCGACGCCCTCCAGGTCCTTTGAGAGGACCTGCACCTCGGAGCCGGCCTCGGACGTGCCGATGACCTTGACGATGATGTTCAGGCTTGTGTCAGCCACGGCGTTGGGTGCGCGCTATTGCGTTGGCGATATGAGCTGCCTGGGCTTTCATCATTTGCACGCGCAGGCTGCTGGCTCGATGCGTTACACGCAGCCAGAAGGCACGCTCCAGGGGATCGGCCTCAAGGATGCGCCCGGCCGGCAGTCCGCAGATGCCGGCGACGGCCAGCAGGTCAATTACGGCGTTCGGGATTCCCCCACGACCGAATCGGCGACCTCCAACGCGCCTTCCTCGCCGGTGAGCCACTGGAAATAGCTCTGGAAGTGACTCACGATCAGCGCCTCCGCGCGCCCGCTGGACGCGTAGAGGGCGAACATGACCGACCGCGCGGTGCGTTCCGCCGGCGCCAGGCCGAGGACAGCGGCCAGGTCATCGTCATAGCGGCACGCGAAGTCTGAGCCGGGCGCCGTCAACGGCTCCAGCTCGTCGTCCTCCAGGACAAGCAGCTCCAGGCAAGCGGCGCCGAGCACGTCCGCGGCGAGCGCCGCGTCCGTGAGCGGGTTGAGGACCTGGTTGTTGCGGGTGCGGTAGATGCGGCTCATCGGCACGGCCTGGTAGCGGCCCCACAGAAGCCCCTTGAAATAGGGGAGCGCCAGGTCTACGGTCGTGTCCGCCTCGACCTCACTGGCGCGGGCGCGCAAGGCGGCGAGCACCGAACCTGGTGGCGAACCTATGGGGCTCGGCGTCGCCGCCTCCGCGTCAACGTCGCTCGCCTCGTCCTCGGTGAGCGCGTCGAACTCGACCGTCGTGCCAGGCTGGCCGGCGGCCTCCAAGGCGTCTTGAATGCCCATCAAGCCACCGTCCCTGTCGGCACGAACTCAAGGTGCAGGATCGCCGGATCGCTGCTCGTAGAGTCATGATCCGGCGGCGCAACCTGCTTGAGCTTGCCGGTGTAAACGAGCGGCCGGCCATAGGGCACCTTGTTGGTGTCAAGTGACTGTTTCGTCGCGGTGATATTCGCGACGCCGGCGAGCGCCATTAGCTGGTGAATAATCTCCGTGTCGCGGCCTTGCACGTACAGGCGCTCAAGGACGACGTTACCCATCGTCGTGGCGCCGCCCAGGGAGACGGCCGGTGCCATTCCCCCTGGGCTGTACTTCTGCTCATCGGAGTCGTTCTCGCCGCCCGTCATCTTGTCGAACGTGCCGAGGTTGCCCAGGCCGTCAATGGCGACCGTGACGTTGTACTGGTCCTCACGGGACATGCGTCAGCCTCCTAGCGAGACGGTGATCGCCTCTTTGACGATGTAGATGCGGACCAGCTCGGCGTGAGGACTCATCTTCACGTCGAGAACTGCCGCGAGAATGCCCTGCCCGAGCTGTTCGATCGGGTTGACAGCCGGACCGACGTTGACGACGAACGCATCCGTTACGTCGTCGCCGAACAGGGCGTCAGCGTCGTAATAACCGACGAGCATTCCGGCCAGCTCGCCGCCGAACGCCGCGATCGTGTGCCCACGCCCGTCGAGCTGGGAGAACACGTACTCCTGGCCGATCGCTTCACCCTGGGCAGTGATCGCCATGTTCAGGCGCGCCCAATTCAGCTCTAGCCATTGGTTGCGCGGCCCGGCCGGGTCAACGAGCGTGCGGAACGCGTATGCCTGGATTGAGCCGTAAACCGCTCGCGCGCTGTCAACGCCGGCGTACAACATCGTTTCCATCTGCTGCGCGGACCAGGTTTGCGTGAGCGCGGTGACGTACTGGCACTCTCCCCAGCCGCCCGCGGCGGCCTGGTTCGGGTTGCCGGCGAGGTCATTGCGGGCGCACAGGCCGGCCTGTACGCAGCTCCAGGGCACCGTGCGGCTAGTCCCAGGCGCGAGGCCCGGAACGGTCGCCCACGGCCCCCACAGCGCGCCATAGCGATCCTGGTCAGCACCGCGCAGGGACGCGGCGGCGGAAATGAGCGCCTGGTCGTCGTCGGTGACCGCGCCGTCAAGGAGCGCGACGCGGTTGTGGGTTGAGGCGTGCGCGAGTAGCGCCGCGTGGCTGGGAAGGTCGCTTCGGCCGCTGGCGATGATCTGGCCTGGCCCGACCTCGGGCGCGATTGCGTCGAGGGACGCCTGGAACGCGGAGGCGCCGACCGGCAGCGTGCCGTCCGTGCCGCCGGTGGCCGTGACGGACCCGGCCGCGAGCGGCGTTGTCGGGTCCCCTCCGCTGATCGTGAGGTAGTCCCCGCTGGCGAGGAACGCCGTCAGGTCAGCGAGCGTCGCGAGCGTGGCCGTTGACGTCTGCACGGTCTGGCCGGCGACAACGACCTGCGCTAGGAACAGCGACGCCGCGCCGGCCTGCACCTCGTAGGTCAGCAGCGGCGATTGCTCGGGCGCGGCAGGCGCCGGCGGCGATGACTTTGACTTGCCGCCGCCGCTGGTGCCGTTGCCGTTGCCGTTGCCGCTGTCTGCGTCCTCCGGGTCGGTGCCGGCCGTGACCTGGGCGGCGAACAGCGCCGAGACGACGGCCGTAACGTTGAGCGTCGCGGCGTTGCCCCAGGTGCCTGGGCTTGCGGCGTTGACCGTCGTTCCGGCCGCGATGGCCGTGCCGGCAATAGTGGCCGCTGTGGCGCCGTCTGCGGACCGCTGAAAGTACGCGGTGGCGCCACCCTCCCGGAAGTACACGTCCAGCGCGTCATAGCTGTAAACGCCTGCCACGCGCTGGCCGAAGGTATTGATGAAATCCTGCAACGACGTGAGACGCGTCGGCACGTTGACCGGCCCCATCTGGGCCTCGCCGACGTAAAACAGCACGCTCGTATCGGTCGGGACGCCGGTCGGTGGAGCCGCCGCCGCCGAGTAGACCTCGACTCCGGGCCTGCTCATTTGTGGTCCTCCTACTTAGGTGGCTGGTTCTCGACCGTGACTTCGGTCTGAGCGACCTCGGTCCAGGGATCGAGCGGTTGCGTCGGGTCCTGGGGCGGGTCCGTGATCGGCGGCGGGCCACCATCAGCCCAGGCGACCTCGCGGACCTCTACGTTGAAGCTGACGACGCTCGCGGAGTAGGTGCGCGTCGTCGGGAAATCAAGTTCGTCGTAAACCTCGCCGCGCCAGTCAACGGACGCCATCGTGTCCGCGACCTCAAGCGGGCGCTGCATCAGGCAGGTGCGGATCGCGGCGGCGTAGAGCTGCGCGTGCTGGCGCGAGCTGGTGCCCCAGGCGGCGTTGAAGACCGCGCCGATCTCTACGCCCCAGAACGCGGAGAGAACGCCTCGACCGCCCTCCTTACGCGGGGTAAGAACAATGCCGCCGGCCATGACGATGATTGCCGGCAACTGGTCTGCCGGGAACTTCTGAAGGTCGCGGCCGGTTAGCACCCATCCGCGCGGCGTCGGAGTCGAGCCGGCCATCCAGCCGTGTTGGCGCTCGCCTTCGGCGATGTACGCCGGCAGCCAGCCGCGCAGAACGGCCAGGATCGCGGCCTCAAGGTCGCCGCCCGTGATCATCGGGCCGACCTCGGCCTGGTCCACCGGCGCGGCGGCAAAGCCGCTATAGCCGGCTACGCCCACGATTCTTTCTCAGCCTGCGCGAGCGCCTGTGTTATGTCCTGCGCGAGGTCGGGCGCGAGCCCCAGGAACGGGCGCGCGACCATCTTGGACGTGCCGTACTGGTGATAAGTGCCGTAGGGCACGTCGGTCCCGAACCGAAGTTCGGGACCGATTACCGTGCCCGCGTCCCCGCCAGTCAGGGAGGCGCGCAGCCTGCCCGTGGCGACGAGTAGCCGCGAGTCTGTCTTGTTCTCGGCTTGCACGGCCGGCGCCCAGGAGGCGCCTAGCGCGCTGCCCTGCGACGCCCAGACCGCCGCCTCGTTGCGCGCCAGGAGCGCCCGTGCGCGCTCTAGCGCCGGCGCGGGGTCCTCTATGCGGGCGCCCATTGCCTGCAGGCGGGCGGACAGCTCGGGCGCGTTGGTTTCGATCAGGTCAGTCGCCATCGTCGGGGTCCGGTGGCGTTGGCGCCGGCGGGTTCGGTAGCGCCGGCCAGATGCGCCCGGTGTAGTAGGCGGCGACCGTGCCGCTTATGCAGTCGATCGTGCCGTAGCGCAGGTTTTGGTCATCGGGATCGTCGGGGTCAACGGGCGTTGGCAGGTTGCCCATGACGCATTGCGTCAGCCCGGTCAGCGCCTCGGCGTAACGGTCGCGAAGGTAGATGTAGGGTGAGAGGTCGGTGCGGTTTTGTTCCGGGAAATACGACAGCTCGATTTGAGCCGCGGCACCGATCGCGACAGCGCCGCGCGCCAGGTCCGCGCAGTCTGGGCCGACGCCGCCAACCTGCTCGCCGAGAAGGACTACCTGGGCGTCGATCGCTTCCTGCACCTGGTCAGCGGTTGGGCGCGTGTCCTCCGTAAATGTGCCCAGCTCGTTTCCGTTGTCGTCTTTGGTCCGGGCGCGAATCCACGCCGCAACCTCCGCGACCGTGCAGGCCAGGTCGATCACGGGCGGAACAGGCGGGTCAATGCTCATGCGCCGGCCTCCCGACGTTCACTTGATCTGACAGGCCCTCGGGCGGCTGCCCATAGTCGTCCTCGGGATCAGTGCCCGGCTCATCGGCCTCCGCGAGCCACTGAATAACCGCGTCCCAATCGTCCATCAGCTCGGCGTAGGCGGCCGGCGAGCCGGCGAGTGACGACCAGAGCGAAGTCTGGTACGCCACCCGCGCGGCTGCCTGTGCCCGCCAGAGCGCGGCCCGGTATTCCTCATCCGCGATCTGTTCAGGCGTCAGCGTCAACCGACTTCCCCCTCATCGGTTGATCCGGCGTCCGTGCCGCTCGTTTCATGCTTGGCGGCGGCGATCGCTCCACGGCCGATGCCGGCCCCGAGGCCGAGCGCCGCGAGGACGATCGTCACGTCAAGCACGTAATCGTGAAACGGCAGCGAGCCCGGACGGATGATCGTCACGACCGCGCCGGCGATCACGACGATCAGCGCCAGGGCGCAGACGAGCAGCGTCACGACCGGCTTGTCCTCTAACTGGTGGATCATGACGCCGCGATGTCAAACGTCTGCGGTTTTGAGCCGCCGCGGGACTGACTGACGACCGAAACGGCCACCGTGTCAGCCCCGGTCCACAGCTTGCCGTCGATGACGGTTGAGACGTCCGTGTCGCTGTGGAAATCGGTCCGCTCGGCCTGGCCCGCGAAGGCGATGAAGCAGTCGCGGGTGAATCCCGTGCCGATGCAGTGCAGCACGACGCTGGGCGAACCGACGACGTACTCGGTCGGGTTCAGCGACGTGAGCACGGGCGGACCCGTTGGCGCTGGCCGGGAGACGCCCGCGACTGTGTAGGCGTCCCCGTCGCTGCTCCACCCGCCGCCGGGAACAGCAAGCGGGTAGACGCCGATCGCGGTGGCCTGGGTAAGCCAGTCGGTCACGACGATGATTTGCTCGATGACTTGCTGCTGCTGCTACCGCTGGAGCTGGCGCCGCTACTGCCGCTGGACTTGCTGGTGCTCGCCTCAGCGCTTGCCGCCGCCGCGGTGACACCTTCAACGGTGTAGCTCTCGTTCGGCTCCGGGTCGGGCGGCTGCCCGAGGTAGCCGTGCTCGTCGGCGTCCTCCAGGGTGGTTGTAACCGGGTTGGCCGGCTCTGGTGCGTCTGTGCTCATTCGATCACTTCCCCAACATGACGCCGAACGGGTACGCCCCGGCGACGTTCTCTGGCTCGGGTGTCTGGGCGACCTGCCACGCGAAACGCGCGACGACTCGCATCGCCACCATGTCCTGCTGCGCGAGGTTGAACTGGATCGCGCCGGATGCGTCCTGAATCACGGCCTGGTCCAGAATCTTGTAGGTGAGGTCCTGCCGGATCGCGATGATCCCTTGCGTGAAGTCACCCACGATCATTTCCGGCACGCCGGCGCCAACGGTCGGCCACAGCCCGCGCAGCGGGTAATTGACCGTCACGCCGTAGACGCTGGTTCCCGCCGGCTGTACCTCTGTGCCGGCCTCGGGCGTCGTGAGCTGTTCGCCGGTGGTCGAACGGGCGTTACGCAGCTTGCCCTTGTAGACCCGGTTGGCGACGATGCCGTTGACGTCGTAACCCTGCGCCTCAACCTTCCCGAACAGGTCGGAAATGTCGCCGGCGACGCCGCCGGTCGTGGCGTCGTTGGTGCCCTCCGTCTCCGTGTTGCCGGCCGTGGTCGCGGCCGGGACGATGGCGGTCGGCCAGGTAGCCGGCTTGTTGGTGCCGAAGAACACGGCCGCGTCGAGCACGCGCCCGATTGCCTCAGCCATGAACGGCTGCACCTCGCCCCAGATGTCGAATGCCGTGTCGTCCAGGACCGTCTCCGGGACCGGAACGATGCACGCGACTTCTTCGGCGTTGAGGTACTGGTTTCCCCAGCCGGCCTCTGAGGTCTGCTTCAGGCCGGTGTCACCGTTTACGAAGTACGCGACGGGCAGAGCGGCCATTACGGGCATCCGCTGCTGCGCGCGCGCCATGGTGACGTGGCGGAACAGTGACAGCGCCGCGCTTGCCAAAGGGAGTCGCTTGATCACGTCAGAGGCGACGTCCTCGGGAATCAGCGCAGCCGCGTCCGAGCGACTGATGATGTTGCTATACGGCATGGTTCGGTTTCACCCTTCAGGGAGGGCGAGACGCCGGTTGGTGCAGTGCGTCGCGCTACCTGCTAGCCGCGGCCGGCGGCCTCGCGAATTAGATCGTTCATCGACACACGCCCTCGACCGCCGGCTGCCGTGCCGCCCTGGCCGATGCCTGCGGACCCGACCGGCTTACCTTCTTGGATCTGGCCGGCGAGTTCCTTGGCATCGGCTCGGAGCGAACGCAGGTCCGTGCCCTGGAGGCGGGCGGCCACGCTTGGCGGCAGTCCGACCTCGGTGGCTACCTGCGCCTTGAGCGCCGCCAGGTCGCGCGCCGCGATTTCGCCCTCTAGCTCGGCGATTCTCGCGCGGTGCGTTTCCACTTCGGCCGCGGCTCGTCTGGCTTGCGCTTGCGCGCGTTCCAGCTCCGGCTTGCCTGCGTCTTCTAACTCGGTCAGCTTGCGGCGGTACTCGGCAGCCTGACGCAGAGCCTCGCGCTTCGCGTCACGCTCCCTATCGAGTGCCACCTGCCCAGCGTCTCCGAGCGGCGTGTCGGGCGTCGCGCCCTCTGTACTGCCCGCACCCGGCGTCGCGCCAGGGTCCGGTTGGTTCTGCCCGCCGGGCGTCGCGCCACTAGCGGGGTCGGGGCTCGGAGGCGTCGCGCCACCCGAGCCGGGTTCATCGACCACTAGTTCCTCCTGGTGAGGTTGCTGTCGAAGTCTGTGAGCCGCTGGGCGGCGTTCCTGGCGGCGGGCCGGTAGGCGCATCGCCCTCGGCGACCTGCTCGGCCTGTGCGGGCGTCTCCGCGACGGTGACCGTCTCGCGCGTCTGCGTCGGACCGAGGCCGGTGGGATCGCCCTCGACCTTCCACCGTGCAATCTGCTGCGGGCTCGCGCCGATGTACTCCCAGAGCGCCGGCCGCGGGACCCCGATGGACGCGAGCTTGACCGCGGCGTCCACCGTCTCCCCGACGATGCGCGACTCCGGGTTGGCCCAGATCGTCTCTACGTCCACCAGTTCGGCCTTGGCCTGCTCGCCCTCGATGGCGAACGCCAGGCGCATGACCTCTTCCCAGCTCTCCCCGAAGCTGAGCATCTTGCGCCGCACCTTGGCGACCAGGCCCGTCTCGGTGGCTTTCAGGGACTCGCCGCTGGGGAAGCTGCCCATGGCGCCGAGCAGGTAGTGAGGCGGCGTGCGCGTCTGCGCGGCGACGTGCTGGATCAGCATCTCGATCGCGCGCACGTAGATGCCGAGGTCGGACACGCCGAAGTTGCCGAATTTGGCGTCCGTGCTTTCAACGCCCCAGATGCGATCCGCGCCGCCGAGGAACTTGGCGGCCATGCGCTCGCCCGTCTCCGGGTTGACGGGGATCTCTACGCCGGTTGCCCACCGTTGCGGGTAGGCGGCGAACTCCGACGCGACGATCATGTCCCCGCAGAGCTTGTTTACGGCGTCCTGGAGCGGGATCACGCGCTCGATATCTGAGCGTCCGAGACGATCAGACAGGGTGGGCGCGTTGGAGATGGGGACGAGCTGCACGACGCCGAGCGTGTTGGTGCCGCCGCCGGGCTCAAGCGCCCAGCGGTCATATTCCGACGCGCGCCCCCAGGTAGCCGTCTGGTCAGGCAGGTACAGCCAGCAATGCTCCGCGCCCCACTCATCGCACCAGACGCGCAGGCCGGCGAGCCGGCGGCGTCCGAGCGCGGGGTCTACGGCGACGATCGCCTTGTCCGCGGCCTCAAGCTGGATGGTCGCCAGGCCGGCGTCATCCGGGCCGACAAGCGCGTAGGAGCACCCGAGCTTGATCGCCTCCGTGTGCGCCATGTCCGATTCGGCGTCGAGCCCGTTGCGCTGCCATACCTCCCAGGCGGCATCGTCGGCCTCGTCCTCACCGAAGCGGAAGCCGTCAACGCGCAGGCGCTCCGCGGACGCGTCCACCACCAGGTCACACCAGTTATCCGCGAAGGCGGCGAACAGCGCGCCGAACGTCTCGCGAAACTGCGCGGTCGTGAACGCCATCTTGTGCTTGCCGCGGTAATAGGAATCAAAGCGGTTGAGGTCCGGCAGGCGGGCGGCGAGCGCGTTTAGCAGGTAGTCGCGCCACTGCTCCGGGGTGTAGATCCCCTGGTCGGTCGTCGGTGTCGTTGTGAAGCTCATCCTCAGTTCCAGGAGACGGGGACGCGGGATCGGTTGCCGCCGGCCGACAGAACGACCGAGCGGGCCTCGTAGGCGAGCACCGCGGCGACCGCGGCGTCGATCTTGTGCTTGGAGCCTGGGCGGTCCTTGGCGAGCAGGTAGCCGCCGCGCGTCTCGCGCATCTGCGCGTTGAGGACGTGACGCGTCAGCGTGGCGTCGCCGGTGTGGTGAAGGCGCTCGGTCGCGACGTCCGTGCGGAAGCGCTCCACGGCGCCGAACATCTTGGTCCGCGACGTTTCAAAACGCTCGATGACGCGATCGCCGAACTCGCGCGCCCAGCTGTCAATCTCTGAGCGCCAGAGCGGCGGGTCAAAGTAGGCGCGCACGACCTTGAATCGCTCCATGGCGCGGGCGAGCACGGCGTCAACCTCGTTGGCCGGCACCTCCCACTTGGGCAAGTTGTCGGGCGCCTCCCAGACCGCCAGCGGCTCGATCAGCCCGTCATCCACGCGGCACGCGACGAGCGCGGTGGCGTCCCCGACGCGGGAGCCGTCAAACCCAAGCGTCACCGTGTCACCTTCGCGCAGCTCATCGTCAACGGCGAGCTTGTGCCAGTCCTCGCCGGCGATCCACCAGTCCTCTGAGCCGACCCAGACGCCGCACGCGAACCGCGCCCACTGCCACGGCAGCATCGACGGCGAGTCATGCCTGGCGGATAGTGCCTGGAGCGTCTGCCAGCTCGCGGGGTTGGCGCGCTTGACCATGCGCATGTCGTCCAGGTCGTCGTCCTTGGATAGCGCCCACTCGTACATCGCGTAGGCGCCGTCCGCGGATAGGGCGCGCACCAGGGCGCCGGTGCGCTTGATGTTGGGCAGCGCGAGCGCGGCGGCGCGCATGAGCCCGAGGGCGCTCATCTCATGTTCGCCAGCGGTTGAAATCGTGATCATGCGCCCGCTGCGCGGGCCGAGCCCGTCGCGAAAGACGCCGTAGAGGCCGGCGCTCTTGTGGCGGTGCAGCTCGTCCACTAGGGCGAGGGTCGGGATAACCCCGTCCGCGGTGTCAACGTCCGCCGCGAGCACGCGCACGCGCCCGCTGTCACGCCGGCTGCGTATCTCGCGATAGCCGCGCTTGACGTCGATCCGTGACGACAGGCCCGGCGTGCGGCGGATGAAGCCGGCCGCCTGGTCGTACAGGATCGTTGCCTGGTCGCGGCTGGCGGCGCCGATGACGCACTCGGCGTCCGGGGTGACGATCAGGTGGTACAGGGCGAGCGCCGCGAGTAGCGTCGATTTGCCGTTCTTCTTCGGGATCACGATCAGCGTCTCGATCGCGCCGGCGAAGTGCCGGCTCAGCATTTCGCGCTGGAATTCCTCCAGGGCCATCGGCGAGCCGTTCTCAAGCGTCAGGGCACCGCAGAAGCGGCCGAACGCCCCGAGGTCGTCAGTGGGTGGTGCGGCGAGCTGCAAGCTCATCCACCTCCGCGAATGGATCAGGCGCCGCCGCCGGCGCCGGCTCATCGCGCTCCGTGCGTTGCGAGACGCGCGCCCACCGTTCCGGGAACTGGCGTTCAAGCAGCCAGGCGGCGGCCTGCCAGTTCTGGGCGGCTGCCTGGGCAATCAGCGCGACGTTGCGCGTCTCCCCTTCCGCGCGCGCCTGCTCTACGCGTGACCGGAAGGCGCGATAGGGCGCGTCCGCGGGGTCTTCGCCGTCCGCGTGCCCGCGCCGCATCCACTTGTAGAGCGTCTTGACGTGAATGCCGGCAACGCCGGCCGCGGCCTCCGGGTAGCCGCCGACGCGAAGGACCGAGAGGATGCGTGTGACGGTCGCCTCATCCAGCTTGGTCGGAGCGCCGCCTGGCGCCGTTGAGTGTCCTTCGCACAGCTCGGTTCCCGCGACGCGGAAGCGCTTGCACCGCCGGCCGCCGGCCGTCAACGCGGTGCATCTTTCACTGTCAGTAGGGGCCTTGTAGGCGGGCATGGTGACTGTTAGAAACTTCTTACGGCACAGGCGCAAGCGCGCTTGCGTTTCGAGTCGAAGTGAGTCATCGTGTGTGTTGTGATTAGGACCCGAAACCCGAAGGAGACGGAAATGAAGACCTACGCAATTACCTTGACCCTTGCTACTGACCGCCTGGACCTCGACGGCGTTTGCGAGCTGATGACCGAGATCACCGACGAGGCGCAGGAGAACCTGCTTGCCGGTGACTTCGGAACCGGCCACGGCGAGACGCTGACCGTCGCGAACGTGACCGAGGTGACGCGCTAGGGCGTTAGGCCGGCCGAGGGCGCCGCGTGAAGGTTGCGGCGCCGTCGAGCGGAGAGACACCCGCTAACCCAAACCAACCGAAAGGAACTAACCGAAATGACAACCTCAACCGATATCAAGCGTGTGAAGGCGAGCGAACTGGAGGCCGGCGACCTGATCGGCACGACGGGCTCCAACAGCCGCGCGACCGTTGAGGCCGGCGCGACCGACCGCGGCGCAACGGGCCGCAGCCGCGGCGACGGCGCCTCGGTGATCGCGAAGATCACGGCCGGCCCTGGCGGCCGGATTCAGGCGCGCGACGCGGCCGGCAAGATCATCCGCTCGATGGCGCCCGAGACGGTCGTGTGGCGCTCGCGCGAGGTCAGCGCGGACGCCGAGGTCAAGGACGACGAGGCGAAGATCATCGCCGCGGCCGACGCCGCCGAGGCGAAGCCGAAGGCCAAGAAGGCGACGCCGAAGGCGAAGGCCGCCGCCGCCAAGCCGGAGTTCACCTGGCCCAAGCCGCCGGCGAAGCTGCTGGCCGAGTACCTGAAGGCCCGCGTGACCGCGGACGCTGACGGGCCGAACCGCAAGCAGCCGTTCATCAACGAGGCCGGCGTCCTGCGCGTTCACTCGACCGACTGGATCGAGTGGCTGGCAGCGAACGACATGGCCCCGAGCAAGGGTGAGGCTGCCAAGCCGCTGCGTGACGCCGGCCTGGCCGTGCGCAGCTTCCCGCTTCCGGGCGAGGATCGCGCGTTCGGCTTCTACACGGGCGCCGCGCCGGCCGGCACGGAGCGGCTGCCGCGCCGGGCGGGCACGCGCCGCGCCGCCGCCCCGCGTAACCCGTTCAAGGGCCTGACCGAGCCCCAGCGTTCCTACCTTGTCACCGCGCTCGTTGAGCGCCCCGACGAGGCCGACGAGACGCGCGACGAGCTGCTGCAACTGCTCATCGCCGCCGCGCCGGCAGCGTAACCAACCGACCAACCGAAAGGACCCGAACCAATGACCAAGAAACTCGCAACCCTGGGCGCCGCGCTTGCCGTCGCGGCGCCCCTGGCGCTGCCGGCGCTCGCGTCCGCTACCGCCCCGAGCGCCGTCGCGCGCTCCTACTCCGTCCAGATTCACAACCGCGGCCGGGTCGCGGGGATCAGGATTGTCGGCACGCGCGTTCGCTGCGCGAGCGATGGCGGCGGCAATTATGAGTGCTTCGGAACCTACACCGCGCTCATCAGCGGGAGGCACTACACCTATGGCAGCTACATCAAGGACTCGCCGCGCGGCTGGCATACGATCGGAACCGCCCGCCTGGTGCGCGAATGGTGAAATAGGCCCGCCATGGACGCTCTGAGCCAGCTCAGAGTTGCCGCCCGGATTCACAGCCGCCGCCTCGCTCAAGCGCAGGCGGCGGCAGTCTCTCGCGACAACCTGATCCGCCAGGCACTCGCCGAAGGCGTGCCCGCGAAAGTGATCGCGCAGATAACCGGCCTGACGCCGGCGCGCGTGCGCCAGGTTCGGGACGGTCACCGTTGACCTCCCAGCAGGGCGAACAGTTCCTCGCGCGCTCGGGCGTCGTCCAGGAACCGCCCGCGCAGCTCGGAGGTCACCATCGCGCTAGCGGTCTTCTTGACGCCGCGGTGCGCCATGCAGGTGTGCTCCGCGCGGATCACGCAGGCCGCGCCGCGCGTGCGCAGGTGCGTCACCAGCGCGTTGACGACCTGGGCGGTTAGCCGTTCCTGGATTTGCAGGCGCAGGGCGTAGATATCAACCAGGCGCGCGAGCTTTGACAGGCCGACGAGCGGCGCGCCGACCTCCGGGATGTAGGCGACGCTCGCGGTGCCGGTGAACGGCATCAGATGGTGCTCGCACGTCGAGGTGAAGGGCACGTCGATCGCGGCCACGATTCCCTCATACGCCGGCTCTTGCTCAAACTGCACCGCCAGCACGTCCGCGGGGTCAAGCAGGTAACCGGCCGTCAGCTCCGTGAAGGCCCCTAGCACGCGCCTGGGCGTCTCCTGCAGCCCGTCGCGGTCCGGGTCCTCCCCGAGGTAGGTCAGCAGCTCCCGGATTGCCTGGGCGGCGATCGGCGCGTTTCCGTTCGGAGCGATCAGCGTCATCCCTCGGTCACCGAATAGGTCGCGAAGCCGTCCGAATGGCCTATATCGTCTGGTACACCCATCACGGAGAGCTGCAACGCGTGAAGGTGGTACTCCCCGCCCCACTGCGCGAGCACGCCGCGGGCGCGCTCCCACGCCTTGACCGCCTCATCGCTGTCCAGCGGGCAAGCGCCGCCGGCGAGCAGCGCGCCGAAGTTGATCCAGAGCGCGTCGGTCACGTCCTCGTTGGTGCTGTCGCGGAACGGGCGTTCGGTCAGGTGCCCCAGCACGTCGTGTAGCGCGCCTACGGTCGCCTCAAAGACCGGGAAGCCCAGCTCGCCGGTCGTCTGAAACGTCAGGCGCACGGTGCCGTAGTGCATGTGCGGGCGAAGGCCCATCGCCCGGTTCTCATTTGAGAAGTAGCAGCCGAGTGGCGCGACGCTGATCGTCCTCACGCGGCGGCCCTCACGATCCGTTCACCCTCAAGCGGCGCCGGCCACGGCTCTACGCCGCCCAGGGCACGGTCAAGGTCGGCCCACTGCGAGCGCCAGGCAATCACCTCTGAGCGCGCGATCCAGCTAAGTAGCGCCGTCTTCTTCGGCAGGCCGCGCTCGGGGTCCTCGTACTGATCCAGGTCATAGCTGAAGCCGTCATCGACCAGCTCACCGAACTGCGCGAGCATCGCGCGCCCCATGCACATCGACGCGCCGAACCGCAGGGCGTAGACGTGTGAGCTTGAGTCTGAACTGTTGATCGGGTAGGCGTTGAAGAGCTGGTTTGGCGTGTAGCCGAGCGCGTGCAGCCATAGGCGCTTGCCGTGCCGGCGCCGGCGCTCCCAGACCGCGGTCAGGATGCCGCGACGCACGTTTCGGTCGGCCATCACGACGTTGCCGATCGCGATGCGGTCATAGCCATCGGCCAGCTCATCGAAGTAGTCCCAGCCGTCTGTGAGCGGGTGATAGACGGGGATAGGGCGAAGGCCCTGGCGCTCAAGCTCTTGCCGTGTCGCGCGCTTGCAGTCCGCGCCGCCCTGGTCGGGCTCCACGTAACCCCAGAGCACGTCGCCGAACTCCTGCACGATCGCGACGTAACGGTCAAGCAGCCGGCCGAAGCCGTCGATTTCCTCGGGCGCCACGGTCAGCGCCTCATAGAAGGTCAGGTCGTGGCGCTCCGCGTGCCGGCTAGAGAGCCAGAAGATGCCGCTGTCAAGCATCAGCTTGGCGTCGGGCGGCTCCGTGCGGGCGCGCAGCTCCGCTACGCCGCTCTCGTTCATCAGGTCGTTGACCGCCATCAGCGTCCAGGGGTGAAAGTGCGCCGCGTTGTTGATGTTCACTCCTGCCACGAAGAAGGTGAAGCCCTCGTCGGGGTCAAAGCGTCCGCCGCCGGTGTTCACGGCGCCTCGATCGCGTCCTCGCCGTACACCTGGGCGAACTTGTCAAGCAGATGGCCGGCGAGCCATTGGTCCGGTTGCACCATCACGGTCCGCGTCGCGCGCGCGCGCGCCGTGAGCGCCACGATCGGTGTCGGGTAGGGCACCAGCAGCGCGCCGGCGGTAAGTAGCGGGCCGTAGGTCACCCAGCCGTCATAGACCGAGACGCACGCGAGGTGACTGTCCCCGACGCGCCAGACCTCGCCTTTCTCTACGGCGTGCTCGGGGTCCGCCAGGCTTACCTTCATCGCCTCCAGGTACTCCGCAGCCGCGCGCGCGGGCGGCGCGTCCGGTGGCGGCGCGGCTAGCTCCCCGAGCAGCGCCATAAGCGTGTCGCCCTCAATCGAGACGTCCGCTATCAGCTCCGCGAGCGCCGTGCTGTCTACGTCCGCAAGCGCCGCGATCGGGTCAAGCGCCGCCAACACGATCCGTTCTTCCTCGTCGCTCAGATCGACGTAGAGCACGGGCACGTCAACGCCTTCCGTCTCGGCCAGGTCAACGCGCAGGTGACCGTCAACCAGGTTGCCGCTGCGCTCGTTGACGACGACCTGTTGAACCCAGCCCACCGTGTCAAGCATCTCTCGCAGCGCCGCGCGCTGGTGCGCGGGGTGCCGGCGATAGTTCAGCGGGTTCGCTCGCAGCTCGGCCGGGGAAACGGTCGCCGACCGAACGATGCGGTTGGCCCAGAGCGCCGCCGGCGAGGTCGCGGTCATACGCCCACCGCGTGACCCCACGCGATTACGTGTAGCTGCGGCAAAACGATCGCGGCGTGCAGCCGCGGCTCGGCGGTCACGGCCTCACACAAGCGCGCGTAACGGGCTCCGACGCCCGCGACCGTCGCCTCATACCCTCCGGTGCCGCCGACGTCTGTGCCGGCGCTCAGGTAAAGCGGCACGCCGCGGTAGCACTCATGCACGTCCAGCGCCCAGCGCAGGTCCCCTCCGTCAAAGACGACGATTTTCAGAACGCGGCCGGCCACGCCCTCGCTCGCTTCCATGAAGTCCGCGAAGGAGTGCCAGTTGCCGACCGTCGCCTCTCCGCTGCTTGGCGGCTTCGGGCTCACCACCAGGGAGTCAACGCCGGCAAGCCAATCGCGCCAGACGGACCCTTGCGTCTCGACCGCCAGCACGGCGTAGCTTTCACGCAGCTCGGGGATCAGCGCGTCCAGGCGTTGAAGCGCGGGGTTGCCGCCGCTGATCACAAGCATCGGCGCCGGCGCCAGGTCATCGAGGCGGTTGATGATCTCGCCCGGCGTCAGGTTCTCCGCCGCGCGCACCTGCGCCGGCTCTACGGCGTAAGGCGTGTCACACCAGGAGCACCGATAGTCACAGCCGCCGAAGCGCAAGAAGTGACAGACGCGGCCGGCGTACGGGCCTTCGCCTTGGACGGTCGGGCCGAACACTTCAACGACGCGCATCAGGCGCGCACCTCCGCCCATGCGCCGGCCGTTTCCCAGACGCGCACCGCGGTCACCTCGGGCACCGTTACGCGCAGCTCGCCCAGCAGGTAGCCGGCCAGGTTCTCCGCCGTCGTCGGCATCTCCAAGACGTCGTTTAGAAACTTGTGGTCAAGCCGCGCGTGCAGTGGCGCCCAGGCGGCTTTCAGAACGGCGAAGTCCAGCACCATTCCCTCGTCCGCGCGACCGTCTGCCGGCCCGACTTCGCCGGCGGCCTCCACCTCTACGCGATAGCTGTGGCCGTGCAGGTTTTTGCACTTGCCATCGTGGTTCGGCAGCTTATGCGCGGCCTCAAACCGGAAGACCTTGCAGACGGTCGCGATCATCGCCGGCAACCGAACACCTGTTCGGTTCCGCAACCGTTTTTTCCGGTTTTTTTCGCGGTGAGC
>Ga0210389_10000529_pt1 | contig 34576 bp, 27 predicted proteins | sample IncBWH28OmetaG_FD_160127 | JGI IMG/M metagenome (GOLD analysis project Ga0210389, IMG submission 160127) | Forest soil microbial communities from Barre Woods Harvard Forest LTER site, Petersham, Massachusetts, United States - Inc-BW-H-28-O ... | reverse complement strand
ACGGAGTTCGAACCGAACCGGCTGTTCATGCTCTCGGTGTATTTGCTGGTGATGGGATTGCTGTTGGGCTACCTGGCTGAGCAGCAGAAGCATCTGCGGGCGGAGAAGGCGGGAGTGACTCGCATGCTTTCAAAGGTGCGAGTGGAATCCGGGCTGACGGGAACATTGCAGCAGATCAGCCGGGAAGTGGTCAGCATGTATGGCGCAGCGCGGATGGTAGTGGCGGCGCAGGAAATTCAAAGTCAAAGAAGATTTTTGGGTGAGGTGCGCAACGTCGAGGGCGAGCGTTCGGATTTCAAGTGGCTGGATTCGCGCCCGCGCGAGTCGAAAATCTATCTGGAGGATTTTCCCGGCGACGTTTGCTATGCGGCGCATGAGCAGGATCGCTGGTCGGTGGTGGCACTGAATCAAGAGGGCAATCAGGTGCCTTCGCCGAACACCGAACCGCTGGCCGAGTTGAAACAACGGAACCCTTTCCGCTCGGTGATCTCGGTTGCGTTCGTCTTCGGAAGCGAATGGCGCGGACGAGTCTTCGTATTTGAACCATCCTGGCGGGGCGAAACGCATGAAGAGTTGCGTTTCCTGCTCGATTTGGTGGCCCAGGTGGGGCCGGCGGTGTACAACGTTTATCTGCTGCACCGGTTGAGGCGGCGGGCAGGAGCGGCAGAACGGGCGCGCTTCGCCCGAGAACTTCACGACGGAGCGGTGCAATCGCTGATCGCGGTGGAGATGCAGGTTGATGTTCTGAAGCGGCAGGCGGAGACCACGCCGCAGGTGGTGAGAGGGGAATTGGGGCGGATACAGGGCTTGTTGCGCGAAGAAGTTCTGAAGCTGCGGGAACTGATGCAGCAGATGAAGTCGATTGATGTGGACTCGCGAAAATTCTTGAGCGTGGTGACCGACGCGGTCGAGAGGTTCGAAAGGGAGACGGGAATTTCGGCGCGCTTTGTCACCGATATAGAAAAATTGGAGATGCCGGACAAGGTCTGCCGGGAGTTGCTGCGGATCGTGCAGGAGGGGCTGGTCAATGTGCGCAAGCACAGCCGGGCGCGTCATGCGCTGGTGCGGTTGGGCTCGAGTCCGAGCCAGTGGAGCTTGACGATGGAGGATGACGGGAAAGGTTTCCCCTTCTCCGGCCGCGTGACGCAGGACGAACTGGAGCGGATGGGTAAAGGCCCCATGATCATCAAGGAGCGGGTTCGCTTAATTGCGGGTACACTCACGGTAGAATCAAGTCCCGGTGCGGGGACGCGGCTGGAGATTAAGGTTCCGAAGGCGGGAGAAAGTTCCGATGAATTTTAAAAAGTCACAACCTATTCGTATCGTGATCGCCGACGACCATCCGATTTTCCGGGATGGATTGCGGCGGCTGCTCGAAGCGGAGCCGAACCTGACGGTCTTAGGAGAAGCTTCGGACGGAGCCGAGGCTGTGAAAATGGCGCGGCAGTTGAAGCCTGACATTCTGCTGCTTGATCTGTCGATGCCCAAGCATCCCGGGCTGGAAGCTCTGCGGGACTTGAGCTCCGGGAGCACGTCAACACCGGTGCGGGTGATTCTGCTGACGGCCGCGGCGGAGAAGAGCCAGATTGTGGAAGCTCTCCAGTTAGGAGCGCGCGGAGTAGTGCTGAAGGATTCCGCGACTCAACTGCTCTTGAAAGCGATTCAGGTGGTGATGTCGGGTGAATACTGGGTGGGACGCGAGAGCGTGTCCAATCTGGTGCAGTACCTGCGGACGCTGGTGCAGTCATCGAGCGATGAAGCGCGTCAGAGGAAATTTGGGTTGACGCCGCGCGAGTTGGAGATTGTGGCCGCGGTGGTGGCCGGATATTCGAATAAAGAAGTTGCGGAGTATTTCAAGATCAGCGAAGACACGGTCAAACACCACCTCAGCAACATTTTCGACAAGCTGGGAGTATCGACCCGGCTGGAGTTGGCGCTGTTCGCGGTGAACCAGTCGCTCCCGCTGAAGAGCATCGTTTAGGAGATTATTAGAAACGACTTGCGCGAAAGCCTTGTCTGGCAAGGACTTAGAGGCCGCTGTTTAACGTGCGCGATAGCACTTACGGGCCATTGGCGGGTATCCGTCCCCGCGCCTATCATTGGTTCAAGACCAGCCTCGGGACAACAACTGATCCGGTCAAGAAGTGTAGTTGTTGTGAATTGATTAATTCCCAAACCGTAAGTAAGACTGAGTCAAAAGGAGACGGAGCCCGTGGCTAGAATTCTACATAACGTGTGGCAAGATCTTTGGAACGGTGAGCAGGGGCAGGACATCGCCGAGTACGCAGTAATGCTGGCGGTAATTCTGGTGATTGTCGTGGGCACGATCCGGTTGATCGGTTCGAACGCCAACAATGTGTTCTCCAACGTGGGCAGCGCCATCCAGTAAGAACTAAGAACTAAGTCGGCGAGGGATAGGGATATTGTTACGCTCGCAACGCGCCGCCAGGCGCGTCTCGATTTTTTCCTCAAACTGTTGAGACTGCTGAAGGGCCGGAAACTAAGGATCTTGTGGCTCCGGCGTCACGCTGGGTTTTCGCGCCCGTTCGAGGAAATGCCCTGGCCTGCCTCCCGCGCCTTCGCGAGGAAAGTCGCCCCGGACGTTTGAGTTACTAGTTAGGAGCTGGCGCCGTGGCGGCGATTCTATCGCGGGCAAGAGCGGAAAACCTGGTGAGGTAGGGGAAGAATGGCGTGATCTCGAACGGCATCTTCTCTTTCGCTGACGCGAGAGCAACGGGCTTGGCTTTGGCCATTTCCACCTGATCGGTCCAGGGATCAAGCTTGATGCGTCCGCCGAGAGGAAGCGCGGCGATCTGATCGGTGCGTTGCGGTTCGAGTTGCGGCGCAGAGGCCAACAGTACCGACATGCGGATGCTCTTGTTGCTCGCCAAACTGTCCCCCAAGTGCGGGCGAATCAGATTCGGAAGTTGAGGGGCGCTCTGCTGTAACGCTTTCAGGAACAGTCCTGCACTTCCCAGCTTGTCCTTATAGGGGGAATTCTTCAGTAGTTCCAGCGCCTTGGCGTCGGCCGCGTCTTCGTCTCCGGAGTGACGTTTGAAATCCATTCGCTGAAACGAATCTTGATCGGGGAAAAACATGCGGTCATTGAAAGCCAGCTTGGTATCGAACTTGTGTCCCAGGACGATATGACTGAGTTCGTGGGAAAGGACCATGGCCAGCGAAGCTTCGTCGGGGAGAACGTCCAGCAGACCGCGACTGACTACGATAGTGTGACCGACGGTGAAAGATTCCAGAGGAGAAGTAAGCAGAACGCGGCAGCGAACGTCAGATTGTAGATCGATGTTATTGGTGACCAGTAAATTGTTGACCACGGTCAGCAGGATTTTATCGACTTCGCCCGGCGGGGCAAGCAATCCGATCTTCTGAAGGCGCTCGATGGCATTATCTTCGGCTTGGCGCTCCCACATTCGTTCGGCGACGACGGGAGTGGCGTCGGCAGCAGCGTCGCTCTGGTCTTTCACCGATTGCGGAGAATCGACGAGGATTTGGGTGAACTCCGCATTTTTGTTGAGAGCTTTCAAGTCATATCCCCAAAGGCGAGTTTGGGCGCGGAAGTGCAGCGCGTGGCCGAGGGAAGTCTTCATGTCCGATTCTTCGCTGTAAATATAAGCGGGCAGCCATGCGCCGGAGCGCATGTTCAGGCGCCAACTGTCGAAGTGCAGATAGAAGCTGGTCTTGGGGTGAGGATAATAAGTGCCGTTGAAGCGAACCACATTGTAGTCCTGATCCTCAACCCAGACGCGGCCCTGAAAGCGTCCCGGGGGCGCGTTTTCCTTGGGCTGAACATCGATGACCAGGCAGCGGACTTCTCCGAGAAACTCGCGGCGCACAAAGGTGAAATCGTAATACTTCTTCTGAAAATCGGTGTCGAGGACAACCATTTGTGCGAAGCCCAGAGGCAGGAAATGCATGGCATAGAGGCCGGTCAGGCGGTTGGCCATGCGTCGGCCAAAGCCGGGCTGGCCCACGAACGAGGTGTCCTCGGGACCATCGCTCATGTCGAGGCGTCCCAGAAAGTACTGGTCTTTGTAAGGCGCGGGGTTTCCAGTGCTGTCGGACGTGAGATCCTGCAAATAGGTTTCAACCATGGGGCGCAGGTGGCGCATCTGGGCGAGAAATAGATGTTCGCGTTGGATGACGCGATCCATGACGTCATTGAAGGACGCGGGAGGTGGGGTGAGGGGAGCACCATTCTGCTCAGCCCCGCTGTTGCTAGTGACTGGGGGTGGCGAAGAAGCGGAACCCTGCGCAAGCGCTGGGGAAAGCGCCAGCAACACAAGCAAAAAAGGAAACAGAGCTGGGTGGAAAATACGCATAAAAACCTTCGGAGAGTAAGTTACGCCAACTGAAAAATAATGTGCAACACGACGGTGGAATCGGCTGGTTGGCCGTTCCTGGTTGCCGGCTTGAAGCGAATCTGTTCGGCTGCTTTTACCGCGTTGTCGTCAAGGCCATGACCCAAACCGTGGACGACGCGCAGGACGCGCAGGTTGCCGGAGGCCTGGAGCACAACCTCGAGAAGAACCTCGCCTTCAATTTTGAGAGAACGCGCCTCTTGAGTATAGACCGGAGTGGGTTTGGAAAGGATTTCCGCGGGCACTCCGGGAGCGGCCGAGGCTTCCGCAGGATGAGAACGCACCGACGGTGGAGCGGGAACATCGGCGTCTCCAAATCCGCTTTGCTGAACGGTGTTTTGCTCAGTGCGAGGACGGGTATCGGGAACGGCAGTGCCATTGCCGAAGCCGGTGCTTGCGACCACGCCGCGTGCTCCTTTGGTGCCGCCAGTTCCGTTGCCGGAGCCTCCGCCCGACGGGAGATCGAAGGAGCCAAGCGCAGCGATGTTCACTGCTTTCCCTTGATTGGCCTTTGCGGGAAGTCCATTGGGATCGCCGAAGCCCCCGGTTTGAACTTGCGAGGGCGCGCGGGCGATCGTCGGTGCGGCTGAACTGCCGGTGGAGAATACATTCGTCGCCACCACCTTCGGAATCACCGGTGCGGCATTGAGAGGGAGCGGCTCTAATCTCTGGGGCGCGATGTTGACCTTGGGTGCGGGAGCTTCGTCCGTTCTTACTACTTTGTGTTGGGGAGCGGGAAGACGCAAGGCATTGGCGGGTGGATCGAGGTTCGCGACGAATACGGGTTTTGGCAGCGGGCGCACGGGCTGGGGCTGATGATTCACGGGAACCGGAGTGCTCACCAATTGAATGGAACGGAAAGTGTGCTCGGGAGCCGAGACGATTCCGGGATGCAGCAAGCGCACCCACACCAGGAACGCCACCAGGCAGGCTTGTGTTCCGGTGCTGAAAACGAACTCCGTCCAGGGAGTCCTCGTTTTTGGGAGCAACGAGAACGGAGTCTGTTGAGAAGCAAAATGTCCCATGACCACGTTTACTCGACCAATGCTCAAACACCCTTCCGGGCCTGAAAGTTGCTTCGCTGACTGAATACCGTACCCCTTGAGATCCCAGAGGTCAGAAGCCTTAGTCTACTACCCCAAAGTGAAATTGTGCACGGCAAAGGCCGTTTTCTCAGGCAAATTGAAAGTGTAACTATTTATCTTTCAAGTACTTGCGACATCGCCCAGCGCCGGTGCATGCCGGAACCCGGAAGCTGGGAAAATATTTACATCCTATAAAGAGCCTTTTACTTCGTAGCGTCGCTGCATCCCAACCCTATCCTCCGCTTGCCCTCGGCCGCCGGGGCGACGGCGCTACTCTCTTCAGCAGCGCGCACCATCTTCTTTAACACCGCACAACTTTAGGACTGTCGATGCCCTTGGTGGCATTTCGGGTGTCAACCACCAGCTGGGCTTCGCTGACTATGCGGCGGTAGTCGTAGTCGGAGTGATCCGTGATGATCACGATGCAGTCGTATTCGCCGAGTTTCTCCAACTCCGAACGCTTCATCTGTAAGTCGTATTTACGCCCCTTTCCGATGAAAGGGAAGTAGGGGTCGTGATAGCTGACGACGGCTCCTTCTTTTTGCAACAGTTCGATAATGGTGAGCGCGGGAGATTCACGCAGATCGTCAATGTCCTTCTTGTAAGCCACGCCGAGGACGAGAACTCGCGATCCGTTGACTGATTTCTTGTGACCGTTCAAGGCGCCGCCGATAGAGGCGAGCACGTGATAGGGCATGTTGGTATTGATCTCTCCCGCGAGTTCGATGAAGCGGGTGCGGAAGTCCCATTCCTTGGCCTTCCATGAAAGATAGAAAGGATCGACCGGAATGCAATGTCCACCCAGGCCGGGTCCGGGATAAAAAGGGTGAAAGCCGAAGGGCTTGGTGGAGGCAGCTTCGATCACCTCCCAGATATCCAATCCCATGCGCAGGCAGAGCAACTTGAGTTCGTTGACCAGCGCGATATTGACGCAGCGATATATATTCTCGAGCAGCTTGGTCATTTCGGCTGCGGCGGGGGAGGAGACGGGAACAGTCCGCTGAAATATTGATCCGTATAAAGCGCCCGCCAACTCCGAAGCTTGTGGGTTGACGCCTCCCACAACTTTCGGGATATCGCGTCGTGCCACGGCGGTGTTGCCCGGATCCTCACGCTCAGGCGAGAAAGCCACGAAAAATTCTTTCTGTGCGTCGGATTCTCCGCGAGCGGCCTTCAACCCGAGTTTGTTTTCATTCTCAAGAATCGGGACCATCACTTCTTCGGTGGTCCCGGGATAGGTTGTACTCTCGAGGACTACCAACTGTCCGGGCTGCAGATGGGGAGCGATGGAATGCGTGGTGTCAGTAATGTAGCTGAGGTCGGGCTCGTGATACTGATTGAGCGGCGTAGGCACACAGATGATGACGGCGTCCATCTGCTCCAGTTGCGCGTAATCAGTTGTAGCGGAAAAGCCCTGGGTTTTGGCGCGTTGAATTTCTTCGGCGCTGATACGGTAGATATAAGACTCGCCTTTGGCGAGGATGTCGATCTTGCGCTGGTCGATGTCGAAGCCGGTGACCGCAAATTTTTGTTCGGTGAACAGCAGGGCGAGCGGCAGTCCCACATAACCCAGGCCGATGATTCCGACGCGCGCCTGGCGCTGCTTGATCTTGTTCTTGGTGGAGTCGACCGTACGGTTTGCGGCAGATTGATTGGTCATTTTTGTGACAGGGATTTCTAACTAAGGGTCTCTGCGAGTGGTGAAATTCTTTTTATGAATTCGTTACGATTTTAGCATGCAGCAGACTGCGGCACGCGGCGATCAGGAAGGAATCGCGGCCCGCAGTCGAGTTTGTTGTTCGAAATTGGAACTTATGAAAATCTCGGGGGCAGGCAAATACTCATGGCCCGTGGCGTTCGCGTTGCTTGCGGGGATATTCGTGATCTTGGGAGCGAAAGCGGGCAGTTTTTTAATCATCGACGCGCCCCGGCGATCCGATGCAATCCTGGTGCTGGCCGGGGAAACGGACCGCCGTCCGCAGCGCGCTTTGGAACTTCTATCCCAAGGCTATGGAAAGCAAATGGTGTTGAATGTGCCCAGCAACGCGAAGCTTTACGAATTCACCCAGCTTGATCTGGCGCGGAAATACATTCAGGATCTGCCGCAGGGTGGGTTGGTGAGCGTTTGTCCGATCGATGGACTTTCGACCAAAGAGGAATCCAAAGACGCTGAGAAATGTCTGCAGCGTGTGGGCGCAAAGAGTGTGTTGATTGTGACTTCGGATTTTCATACGCGGCGCGCCCTGGCAGTCTTCCGGCGGGAATTCCCCGGACGTGAGTACTCGGCAGCTGCGGCACGAAACGATGAGGGATTCGGAAGCCGATGGTGGACACATCGCCAATGGGCGAAAACCTTCGTGGATGAATGGCTGCGATTGATCTGGTGGAAGGCGATTGATCAGTGGCGATGACGCGGGATCCGGTGGCGCGTGGTCGCTGGTCTTTATCTCTATCTCTAGTTAGTGTTAGAAAAATCCCTCAGGTGGCCCACCAGCGGCCACTAGCCACTGATCACTTTCCAAAAGTTTTCCACCGTTTCCTCGATTTGCAGGCACAAAAGGCATTGACTGCCAAGAACTTTGGAGGGTACGATTCGTTGACAGTAATCTAAACAGTTAATAACGGAGTGTGGGATGGGCATGTCTGCTTTCCGCAGATTGGTGAGTTGCGTGCTGCTGCTGGGATTTCCTGCCTCATTATTGGCCGCTGATTCTGGCGCGGCGATGCTTTATACACACGGCGCGGCCTGGTTGAACGGTGCGCATGTGCCGGCCTCTTCCGCAATCTTTACTGGCGATCTAGTGCAAACCCGTTCTGACTCCGGAGCGAATATCAACGCGCCCGGTTCGAGCATTACGGTCCTCGGCGACTCTCTGGTGCAGTTTGAAGGCTCTTCCTTGAAGGTTGAACACGGCAGCGTAGACGTGGCCACGTCGAAGGGCGTAGCGACTACGGCGGGCGATGTGCGGATCGCGCCAGCCTCCAGTGCCTGGACCGAGTTCAATGTGACGGATGTGGATGGCACGGTCAAGATCGCGGCCAATAAGGGCGACCTGCTCATCACTGACGACAACGGTACGGTCACGCTGCCGCAGGGTCAGCAGACCACGCGCGACGAGCAAACTGATCAATCGTCAGATAAGGATTCCAGTAAAGATAAAGATAAAGATAAAAAGAAGAAGAAGCGCGCCGCTGGCGCCGCCCCCGCGGCTGGAGGAGGCGTGTTGAGTTCTCCCACCGCCATCATCGTGGGCGGGGCAGCGATTGGTGGCGTTGCGATCTGGGTTCTCAGCAGGAACGACGATCCGGTGAGTCCGTCGACACCTTAGTTCGATGCCTTAATGGACATCGACTCGCTGCACTGAGTCGTCAGAACGAATCATTAACTAAATAATAAGAAGACGCGGGCCGCCCGGCGGCAGCAGTCGGCCAGAGTTTTTCTGCGTTTTGTACTCTAGCGTTCTCCGCCTTCGAGTTCGCCGCTGATCCTACTAAACCTTTCCAAGTCCCGCAGATCCCAGATCGCTTGCTGCATCTGTCCAGCGAGATTCGAAATCGTAAATCCTGTTTTCGACGACTGAAACGCGGGATTCGGCGACTCATACTAAGTCCATTAAGATCAATAAATTACATAGTTACTATTAGAAATTACAATGGACGCCGCCGGAGTATATTCCAAAATATGTAGACTTCTATGGAAACTATATTTCGGTTTCGTCTTTGTCCCTCAAGTCTGCGCCTAAGCCATTGAAACTTCTACTCTCAGGGCTCGACACCTAATGGCCCGAAACTTGCCCTTTCAAGAGAACAATCAGAGGTTGCCTGGTTGTCTGAATTCAACCTCTTCGATTTTTCAGGCTCTTCACCGCGGGACAGAGATGAGACAAACAGGATTGGCTGGCCCTTGACTTCCGTGACTCCCGTAACCATTCCGTGGTTGACTCTTGGGATGGGCTTTCGATAATGTTCTCTATGCGGTCGGGGCGCTGCATCTTGTTCGTATGCAAGGAATTGCAAGCCTCTCAGTCGAGGGCCTGGAAAACCGGCCACCGCACCAAACTTCATCCCCCTTAAGAGAATCAGCTTCAAGGAGATTTTATGAGAGTGCGCATCCTAGTTGTGTTTGTGCTGCTGGCCGTAGTCAGCCTTTCGGCGCAGACTTTCCGTGGCACAATTCTGGGCACCGCGACTGACGCCTCGGGTGCAGTGCTCGCTGGCGCCAAGGTGACGGTAAAGAATGTAGCTACCGGACTTGAGCGGACCACCGACACCAGCGCGGATGGCAGCTACGCTCTGCCCGAGTTGCCGATCGGCACGTACACGGTGACGGTCGTCCTCACCGGCTTTCAGACCTTTGAAGCCAAAGGCGTGACTGTGGATGTGGCGTCCGAGCGCCGGGTGGATGCGGCGATGAAGCCGGGCCAGGTGTCGAGCAAGGTGGAAGTCTCCGCCGACGAACTGCCCCTGGTGGAAACGACCACCAACACCCTTGGCGGAGTGCTCACCGCCCAGACTGTTGAGAACATGCCGGTCAACGGACGTGACTATACGAAATTGATTTATATGAATCCGGGCGTAGCCGGCTCCCCCGATCAGATTTCAGACTCTCCGGGATCGTTTGGTGAGTTCTCGATGAACGGCGCGCGTGGCCGGTCGAACAATTACCTGCTTGACGGTACCGACATGAATGACGGTTACCGGAATGATCCGGCGATCAATGAGGCGGGCGTATTCGGGACGCCTTCGACGATTCTGCCCATTGATGCGGTAGCGGAAGTGAATGTGCTCTCGAACTTTCAACCCGAATATGGGCGGAGCGCCGGTGCAATCGTTAATATCGTTACCAAGAGCGGAACCAACAAGCTTCACGGCGGCGCAGCTGAGTACTTCCGCAACGATGCGCTCGACGCAAGAAACTATTTCAATCCCTCCAGCCAGCCCAAAGCGCCATTTCACAATAACCAATACGGTGCTTCGCTTGGTGGGCCGATCGTGAAAGATAAGACCTTTTTCTTTGTTGACTATGAAGGCCAGCAAGAGCCCGTAGGAGTAGTAACTCTGGCCAATGTGCCGACAGGGACCGCTCCCGATGGATCGCTCCAGCCGAGTGATTCGACTGACCCGTCTGGCGTCATTCCGGCGCTGATTGCATTGCACCCCTGGCCGGCTCCCAATTTGACCAGAGGCACCCCAGACTTCTCGTTGGGAACTGCGTCGGTGGTATCTCCGTCTTTCAACCGGCTGACCAGCTTTATCGCTAAGATCGACCATAGTTTCAACGCAACCAACAACCTTACCGGCCGGTACTTTTTCGGTGACAGCGTCCAATCCTTTCCCTTGGCCCTTACGGCTTCGGGCGGGCAGCTGCCGGGCTTCAATACTTACACGCCAACGCGAGTGCAGTTGGTCTCGCTTTCGTACGTGCGCTCGATTGGGACTAACAAAGTGAACGAGTTGCGTTACGGGTGGAATCGGTTTGCGGAAGGATTCTTTCCCGCGGACCAGAACTTTCATCCGAGCTCGATCGGTCTATGCGCCGCGACCTCCGCGACTCTGTGTAACGGGACCGCGCCGTTCGACTCTGGCATGCCTATCATTCAAGTAGGCGACTCCGTGATTGGTCATGCATCCCAGCTTGGTTCCACCAGCAGCCTCCCTCGACATCGCTTCGATAGCAACAACCAGGTGCTCGACAGTTTTTCGTGGAAGTTGAACAAGCACGATGTTAAGTTTGGCTTTGATTTTCACCGTACTTCGATCCAACAGTATTTCGACAAGTACTTCCGCGGAAGACTCACCTTTGATGGAAGCACGACTGGAAATGCCCTTCAGGATTTTCTTGCCGGACAGGTCGATAGTGGCTTTCAGTACTTCGGTGACTCCACCCGCCATACCTACGAAAACAACTTCGGCTTTTACGTCCAAGACAGCTTCCGCGCAACTCCGCGGCTGACGTTTAACTACGGTCTGCGCTGGGATTATTTTGGTGTCGTGAAGGAAAAGAACAACCTGTTGAGCAATATCACGAATCTCGACGCCGTCAACGATACCTTTACGCTGACCCAGGTTGGCCAGCCGGGATTGAGCAGCCTTTACAATCCGGATAAGAAGGATTTCGCCCCGCGAGTGAGTGTGGCGTGGGACGCGACCGGAAAAGGCAAAACAGTGATCCGCGCCGGATTCGGGCTGTTCTTCGACGCGTTCTCGCAAGACATGGCGCTGGGCCATCTTCCCTATTCGCCGTTCTTTGATCCCGGTCCCGCCTATAACAACATTGGCCCCAATCCGATCCTTTCAACAAGTGCGGTTGGAGGACCGATCGGCTTTGGAGTCCCACTCTACCAGGCAACGTCAACTTGCAGTTTCGAGTGTGATGCTTTCGGATTCGATCGGAATATCAAGACGCCCTACATGGAGAATTACAACCTGAATATCCAGCAGCAGATTTCGGGCAAATCCGTGCTGCAAATCGGTTACGTTGGCTCGCAAGGGCATCGTCTCTGGAGATTCTTTGATTTGAGCCAGCCCAGCCAGGCGCAAATTACGGCGTCGGACTGCCCCAATGGGATTGCGACCTGTGCGACAACGGGAGCGATTACTGGCGCCTACGGAGTGCCGCGCAATTACGGAGGGAATCCCTACGATGCCTTCTACATCCTGCAGGAAAACTCCAGCGGCAAGTCAAACTATAACGCTCTGCAGGCGAGCTACCGGATTACCGGATGGCACGGCATCACGTCCATCGCGAACTTTGTTTGGTCGAAATCGCTGGACAACTCAAGCGATGGCGAAGACTTCGAGCCCAACGCTGCACAGCCCAACGACAGCACCAATCCTCAGCTTGAATATGGCCCCTCAAACTTCAATATTCCGCGGCGCTTTACCTGGAACTTCGCTTATGAGTTTCCGAAGATGGGTGGGAACTGGCAGCGACTGAAGAATGGATGGGGTTTGAACAGCATATTAACGATGCAGGATGGTCAACCCTTCCAGTTTAATTACAACTTCGAAGATGATTACAGTGGAAGCGGCAATGGATTCGACAGACCCGATGTTGTCGGACCGATTAAGTACAGTCCTCACGATCCACTGAATTTCGTGGACCTGAGTTCATTCGCCATCCCGTGCACAATTCAGCAGGGACTAACGTCGAGCACGATAACCGGTAGCGCTGCAGACTGCGTACCTGGCACGAGGCACTTTGGCAACATGGGGCGCAACTCCTTACGCGGTCCGTCGTTCAAAGAATGGAATTTCGCAGTCTATAAGACCACCGCACTCACCGAGCGGATTTCCATGCAACTGCGTGCCGATTTCTTCAATATCCTCAACCACCCGAACTTCGCTAATCCCTTCCTGCCAGCTTTCATCGCAGACCCGGCCGTGCATGGGTTCCAGGCTGTCAACGGCCGGGAAGTGGGCAACCCCACCGGCGCGACTGGTGTGGTCACCGCGACCGGCGACGTGGGTATCGGCAACCCGTTCATCGGTGGCGGCGGACCGCGCGGCATTCAGTTGGCAGCCGTCTTTCGGTTCTAGCGCGGGATTGTTTATCGGCTATCTCAGCCCCTGCCGCTCGCGGCGGGGGCTTTTTTATGAACTCTCTCTGGCCGAGCGGGGGTCGCGGAGGGGTGCCCGCGGCTATAAATTCCCACTACACAACCCCCGCGCGTCGTATGACTTCCGTCACTAGGTAGGGTCGTTCGGGCGATGTTACGCTTTTCTCATAATTCTTCCCCCAAAGCGTTTGTTCCGGAGACTTTAATGCGTCGCTCGATCTGCGCTGTACTCATCCTTGGCGTGTGCTTTGTTGCGCCGGTTTATGCCCACCATGTTAAGCAGTCTGCTTCGGCTTCCATGCCGGTAACCACTTCGTCGGCGCAAGCACGCGCTCTCTACGAGAAGGGCATGCAGGACTACGAGAACCTTTACCTGGAGCGCTGCAATGACGATTGGCGCGCGGCGGTCAAGGCCGATCCCAATCTGGCGGTGGCCTGGGCCTGGATCGCGTTCAACAGCAGCGATCCCAAGGAAGTGACTGCGGCCCGCGAAAAGGCCAAGAGCCTGGCATCCAAGGCAACGCCGGGAGAGCAGTTGATGGTGCGTTGGGTGGTCAAGGTGCAGGAGGGCGACTTCATCGGCGGCATTTCCGCCATGAATGACATGCTGGAGATGTATCCCAAGGACAAGCATCTGCTCTATCTGGCCGGCAACTGGCTGATGGGAGAGAACGGTGACGAGCAGGCGCAACATTTCTTTCAGAAGGCGCTTGGCATCGACAAGAACTTTCCCGCCGCGCTGAACGACCTCGCTTATCTGGATGCCCGCAACCGGAAGTTTGTCGATGCATTTGCGGCCATGGACCGCTACGTCGCCATGCTGCCCACGGAACCGAATCCGCAGGATTCCTACGGAGAACTGCTACGGATGGCGGGAAATTTTGAGGGATCATTGCAGCACTATCACGCTGCCTTGAAGATCGATCCCGATTTCGTCACTTCGCAGCTTGGGCTGGGTGACACCTATGCCCTGATGGGAAATCAGGAGCAGGCACGAGTCGAATACGACAAAGCTATCCGCTTTGCCCACACTGAGGCGGACCGGTTGAGCTACAACATGCAGAAGGGGCTGACCTGGGTACGCGACGGCAAGTTTGCGGAAGCCGACAAACTTTTCCTCGAAGTGGCGGAAACCGGTCACGCCAAGGAGCAGGACTTGCAGGAAGCGCAGGCCTACCGGCACATGGCGGAGTATCAGCCAGAGGATGGCGCTTCCTTGAAATATCTGCAGAGCGCGGAGGATGCGCTGGGACATCGCAGCACAATTTCAAAGTCGGACCGGGATGAAGAGCTCTCGAGAGTTCTGCGCATACGTACGGTGCGCGCGGCCCGTGCCGGCGATGCGGCATTGGCTGGCAAGACTCTCAAGCAACTCGAGGCGATGGCTTCTGGCACCCGTAACCGCGTGATTCAGAGTTCTTACCACGGAGCCGCTGGAACCCTGTTGATGGATCAGAAAAAATTCGATGAAGCCATCGCTCATCTGGAAGAAGATGAGAACAACCCGTTCACCATGGAACTGTTGGTGCAGGCCTACTACCAGAGCAATCAATCCGACAAACTGGCCGAGGCCGAAGCCAGGCTGCGAGGCACCAACGTTCCGACCATCGAGCAGGCTCTAGTAGTGCCGGCCGCCCGCCTGCGACGTCCGGAGATGTAGGGACCGGGAACAGCGCTTCGGAAGCAACGCCTGAAGCGCATCGCCTGATACGAGTCTCGACTTCATCAGGCAGCCGAAGAGTTGTTTCTTGTTTTTAGGCGAAGTTCATCTATACTGACGAACGCCAGCGGAAGGGAAACCTTCTGCTGGCGTTATGCGTTTTCCGGAGCTTTAGCCCCCCTCGGGAAATGAGAAATTAATGACTTCTAAGATTGATCGCCGTTCCCGTGCGCGAGTTGCTACCCGCGTGCCAGTTCGGGTCCGCAGCAGTTCGGATTCGGAGCTGAGCGCCCAGACTCGAGATGTGAGCACCAATGGCATATTCCTTTATACCGAGTCCCGTATGACGGAGGGTTCGGAGGTCGAATTGGTTCTGATCCTTCCTCCTGAACTGACCTCGGGGGAAAAGTGCTGGGTTTGCTGCCACGCGCGAGTGTTGCGGGTGGAGCAGGGACCGGGCACCGGTTTCGGAGTAGCGGCCGAGATCCGCAGGATGGACGTATTACCGGAAATTCCGATGCCGGGCCAGTAACCTGGTCGCCCCGCGCAGAGCCCTTCTGGGATGTTCACCCTCAGCCGTGTAGGGTTCAACCGCCCCAAAATCCAATCCCCCAGTGCCTCAAGAACTCCGGAGGAACCGGGTGAGTGGGATGATTTGCCAAATAGCTAATAAAATTGTTTGCTTGGCACCGACCTTAGTGCAATAATGGCGGCCCAAGAATTGCTCTGGCCAAACTCAGTAACAAGGTGGCCCGGTTATGTGGATTGATAAGCTAGCGGACGGTGTGGTGCAAGTGCAAACTCCCATCGGCCCGCGTTATGTAATGCCTTCATTTTTTCAACGCGCTTATTTTCTGTGGATGTTCCGTCATTTTCCTATTCTTCCCCATGCTGTTCTGAGTTCCTGGCAGCAGCGACTGATCGACCGGCTATGTTCCGAGCAGCGGTTTGTTTCGATGGCATATGCCGATGGATTGGATGATGCTCCGGTGATTGGCACGGTGGAGAGACGTTCGGCTGCGGAGCCGTTGCCTCCTCGTCGTTCTCCGGTCAGCGAAGGCTCTCCGAGTCTGGCAGCGGAGGCGCGGCAGCGCTCCTGACCAGCGACTTCGACTGGTGCGTTGACGCGGGCCGCTCGTCTACTCGTCAGTTCTGAGGAGTGTCAGCGGGAGGTTGTGGATTACTTCCAGCCCCCTTGCCATTCGAAGCGCCCTGACGTCCCTGAGATGACGCGAAATTACCGCACGGTCCCCCGCCTGTAGGGCGATGGCTTCCATTTCCTGAACCGTTCGCCGCTCGCTGCTGCTGGCAAGAATGCAGAGCAACCCGTTGCTCGGGTGTGATGAGTGCATCCATTTTTTCCTGAGCCTGATGGCGGATTTCCTTCACCTGCTGTTGTTTCTGCTGCGGCGTCAGAGAGGAGTTTTCGCACACGCTTGCGACTTGCGAATGAGCGTCCGTTTCAATCGAGCGATGCTGTTCCATCACCGACCGGGTAAGGCCGGCTTGCTGCCAGCAGGGCGCCTGTCGAGCAGCCGGCGGGGGATTGCCGGTGGAGGGAGGAGCTCCATTCTGTGCCCACAGGGGAACGGTCAAACACAGAAGAGTCAGGATCACGAACCGCAGAATTCTAGTCGGCATCATCATCTCCGGTGGTCCGAAATTTCTAAGGTGCAGAAAAAAACCTATTGCAAGTGTACCGTGGACGCAATGTTCCGGAATATGAAATGAAGTGTCGAAGGTAGTATTCGGAGCGCGTCTGCCGGGCAGGCCGTGGATAGTCCAGTTGGCCCATCGCCACGGAACAGGAGACGACCCGCGTCGGCGAGCGACGGTTGAATACCAGCACGATGTGTTTCTGCTTTGCAAAACATGTTGAACTTTGAGCGTAAGGGATGCGCCGCGATGACCGTCGATGCGAGAAATGCTACAATCACGAATTGTCCCACGCACCAGGTGTCGACCGTGGGCGCGTAGCTCAATTGGCAGAGCAACTGACTCTTAATCACCTCAGCGTCAGCCACTTCCGTTATTTTTCAACGACTTAGATGCTCTGATGTGCTGCACCTTGATGCTGTTTTAGCCCCTTCCAGTGACAGATAAGTGACAGCTTTTCGCGTGAATTTTCGCCGTCAGAGCAATGGCGCTGAACTCAGTTGCTCCGTCGGGCAGCTTACTCCGCATCCACTTCTTGCCGAAACCGCTTGAGCCAGAAACCAAGACCAATTGTAAGGATGAGGATGAACAACCGTATCGTAATGCCTAAGAAGCCGTATTTCAGCCAGAGCCAACGGCTCCAGTCGGAAATCGAGCGACCATACGCACCCTTACGCGCGTAAGCAATGCTCCGCTTGCCGAATGCAAATCCGAGCCTCGGATTAATGAGCAGTGCCTGATCGAAGTCTTGGATCGCTCGATCATAGTCACCCTCTTTCGTATACGCCACACCGCGAACGCTAAGGACGTTTGCATCGGTTGGCTTGATGTTTAGGGCGTAGCTGTAGTCCTGAATTGCATCCACATAATTGCCCGTATGCGCATATGCCAGTCCGCGGTGATAAAGAGCATCAGCATCAGCAGGCGTCAGGTGCAGTGCCTGACTGTAATCGTCTATGGCTCGGTTGCTGTCGCCTTTTGAGGCGTAGGCAAGCCCGCGATTGTAAAACGCATCAGCGGAGTTGGGCTTCAAGCGTAGTGCCTCATCGTAATCTAGGATCGCACGGTTATGATCGCCCTCAGCCCAATACGCCAAGCCCCTGCCAATCAATGCATTGTCATCGATGGGTCTCAGCCGCAGCGCCTGATCGTAGTTTTCGATGGTGCGGTCGTAGTCACTCTTATGCCAGTAAGCGGAGCCAAGCCTGTCGAATACATTAGGGTCATTGGGCTTTAGTCGCGCTGCCTGAGTGTAGTCCTGAATGGCACGGTCGTAGTCACCCTTGCGGAAGTATGCCAGACCCCGCTTTTCGAATGCCTCGCCGAGTGTCCCCTCTGGCATTTCGCCTGACTCGATGAGTTCCGAGCATGCAGCAATAGCCTGTACGGGATCTACGCTCTTGCACTGCCCCCATTTCTCCTGTTGCAACCGGTTCTCTGGAGGTGCCTGGGAAAGCAGGTCAGATGCGCCGATTAGGATTAGTGTGACGAGCGACGCCAGACGCAAAACTACCCCCGACCTCTTGTTTCGACGGCGTGAAACCAAAGAATTATAGTCCCTTGTAGGCGCGAAGATGGAACTGCGGAGCTACCTGCGGTTAAGTCCGCTCAGGCAGCACTCGCTTGGGAAGATGGGCTAGTGTCATCAGATAGCTTTCCATCGCTAGGATTGGTTCCTACAGCGCGTCTGATGTGAAATTGTCCGCAGTCACAAGCGTAGCTTTCCAGATGGGGAGCATTTTTTATAACACGATCTACTTCTTCTCTGGTCTGCCATTGCGAGGGTTTCCCCTGGCGCTTGGTGAAGAGCGCGATCTTCGCGCAATGCTTCACCGCTTTGGCAGTTTTGCGAGCTGCGATCCGTGCGGCTTTTGCCGCTCGTTCGGCTTCATAAAATGCCTCGCGCTCGGCTTTCTGTGCGAGTTTTTCCGCTTCCCTTTGGGCGCGAAGTTTTTCCTTTGCTTCGCGCTCCTCAGCCTTCTTAGCATTCCGCTCGGCTACGTGGCGCTGATGCTGTATTTCTTCACGCGAAAGCATCGCGGCGGCGACACGAGCTTGCGTCTCGGGTGTCGCGTTGTTCGCCCAGTCAGTCAGTACCTGCTCGATGAACACACATACTTTGGGAGCCGGCGACAGTTCTTTGAAACGTGCGTAGAGCGTTTCTGGAATCGAGACCGCGCGCTTCTTGTTCTTTGAATAGCCACCTTTCGGATCACTCCCGTAGGCTTCGACACACAAAGCACGGAGAGTTTTGGCACTGAATCCCTTCTCTACTACAGTCGGCAACCATGCGTCCGTAAACTCGACCGGAAAGCAGCAGAGACCGCGATAGTGCTCAGCAGTCATATTTGGAAAGCGGCGTGAGGGGTCGAATCTCTCAGCAATTCTGGCTCGGCGCTTCAAGTAAGCAACACTGAGTTTGGTCGCCTCATGCGCCAACTTCAAACCGTCTGCCGCGCCCCATCTTGTGATGGCATACTGCGATAGATCACAGGTCCACAATTCATCAGCGGTGTCGAGCGCAACCAAAGCCGCACCGATGCGGCGGAATTCATCTGGCGTACAGGCGGCGCTGATGTTGAGTTCACATGGCGCAAAGAGAGCGCATTCTGGCAGAGCGAGATGGCGCTGTGAGACTGTGAGAGCAGACGTACTCATTTCTTCACCTTCCCAACCTTTGATCCCTTCGGCGGATCAAGGTAATAAATGCGACTGCCCGGAACAGGTCGTGTTTTACGTGTCATTGCCATAAGAATTTAGGGGGTGCGGCAGCAAGTTTCAGAGGAGGCTCTGATACTCACTGCCGCGCGGGGACGTGAGCAGTCGTCCCATAATCACTGTGTCTCTGTGACGATTACAGTTTGCGGATTCCATTCTTGTTGAGGTCTTCAGCAGGACCGGGGAGTTCGACCGTGACTGACGAGATGCGGAAACTTGGATTGGCTGGGAGTGCAAAATATGGAGGCGCCTTTTGTTCGGAGAGCACTGCCGTCTCGGCAAAGTTACGACTGAGAAATTCGCAGAGGTCTTTGTCAGTTAGCGGAATGAAAGCCTGCTTCGAGTAGGTTCCTGAAGTCGTGCGAATTTGCTGCGGATCGACATTTATGCCGACTACCGCCCAAAGCGCCGCGGCGACTTCTTCATTCGTGAAATCTAGAGGCAGATTTCTCATCACCACAGTTACGGAACGACTCATATTTTTGCCTTTCTGAAATCTCCCCGCGAGGCGCGGACAGGTTCTTCGCGCGCCTGCGAGAAAGTTACGCGAGACTGCCATTGGTCACATCTCTGCGACCCCTGCACTTCTGCTGGCGCAATGGGTGGAGCGCTTCAGATAGTGGAGGCAGTCTCGAATCTTTTTGAAAAAGCCTCCGGCGATTCTATCGGTCACTTATTGAGCAGTAAGCTCAAGCGCCTTCACGCCGGAGAGCTCCGCATCGTGTCGGGCTTGCAGCCGAGATTATTGCGGCTTGCGTGTCGATGAGGGGCGGCAAATTGAGTGGACGCAGGTCGATCTCGACGCTAGACTCATCCGTTTAGAGGAAGAACAAACGAAAACAGAAGAAGCGCGAACCGTACCTTTGCCCGCGCACTTGGTCATGATGCTGAAAGAGATCAAACCGAAAACTGGCAAAGTTTTCTCGGATACGAATCTGCGCAACGAGTGGCAGAAAGCCTGCGCCGCTTGCGGACTCGGAACGCGAAAACTGATCGAGCCTGAGAAGGAAGACGGTCATGCATGGTATAAATATACGGGGCTTCTTGTTCACGATCTGCGGCGCTCTGCCGTCAGAAACCTCGTGAATGCAGGAGTTCCGGAGAGAGTCGCAACGCAGATCAGCGGTCACAAAACGCGAGCAGTCTTCGACCGTTATCACATTGTCTCTACGGATGACGTGACGAACGCGATGCGCCGTCTCGAAACCTCAAGTGTCAGATCAGTGACAGTTTTGGCGAAGAAGACCAAGCGATTGTCCGCAAGTCGTTCAAAATAAAAGCACGGGCGCGTAGCTCAATTGGCAGAGCAACTGACTCTTAATCAGTAGGTTGTAGGTTCGATTCCTACCGCGCTCACCATCTTTTCAAGCACTTACCTGGGTTGCTATTTTAGGTGTGCCGTAGAGTGTGCCCTAACTCCATCCGGGTACGCCCGTTTCTCAACTGCTGCGTCCCAATCGAGCGCCGCGCGCACGATCTCTAGTTCTGGATGCTGATACTGCATCGCAGTCTTCACATCCTTGTGGCCCATGGTTCTCATGACGGCAGCCAGGTTTCCGGTTCTCTTCAGAATCCGGGTGCTGTAATCATGCCGCCGGCACGCGTCTCCTTCCTTCTTCGGTCTTGCTGTCCGGCACGAAGATCACGCGGGTTTCCCAGTCCAGGTTCTCGACGCGCATCCGGTGAAGCTTTCGTTCCGCATGCCGGCATCGCGCATCAAGATGATGATGTCCTGGAAAAGTTGAAGGCTGCGTTTCCGCCAATGCAGGCAGCGGCGCCCGCCAACAATTTCTTTTCCGCTTCATCGTCAAGCCTGAGTGCGTATTCCTTCATCAATTTCAGTTTCGGAGCGTGGCGAATCAGCCTCCACCCCTCCGCCTGGTGCACCCACAACCTAGCCCTGCGCCTCCAGGCTGAAGCTCCTGCACCCATCCACGCGAAGCACCTGCCGCGCGGCGCAGCACTGATCAGGATCGACGCACCGGCGACATTTGTCATTCACGCTGTGAGTTTTGACAGTAGGCTGCCGGGTTATCAAGGAATGACAATCCGGTAGTCAATTGTTCTCGCGTTCGCGGAGCCGTGACTCCAGCGGTGCGCTGTGGGGCCCGTACTTGTGCCCTTCCTTTGCCGAGCTAGTTCTGCGAGGGCCCAATTGTCGAAGGATGAGTGAAGAAGTTGAAACGGATCTCAGAAAATGGGTGGGGTTTAATCCAATCAAGAGGAGTAACAGATCATGCGCGAGAGCACTGGAAGAATCGTGTCTACCGCAAGTCTTTTCGTAGCGACAGTTCTGCTGGTCTGCGGATTTGCTGCGGCGCAAAATCTGCAGGGAGTTATCAATGGGCGAAGCGGCGCCACCATGACGTTGCAGACCCAATATTCTGGAACCGTGGTCGTCCTCCTGACCCCGTCAACGGAGATTGACGAGGTTCAGGGAGTCCTCAAGTTTCGCAAGAAGGAGATGGGCGTCACCGCTCTGGTGCCGGGCCTCCCAGTGCAAGTCCAAGGGTCCTACAATGCGCAAAACCAGTTGGTGGCTGACACTGTCAAGTTCAAAGGCTCTGACCTCCAGAATGCGGAGGACATTCAAGCTGGGATAACCCCGACCGAGCAGCAGGCTCAGGCCAACCAGCAGCAGATCCAACAGAGCGAGGAGCAAATTCAAGCTCAGAAGCAAGCGCTTCAGGAGCAACAACAGCAGCTCGCGGCCGAGCAGCAGCAGACGGCCACGAACCAGGCGGCCATTGCGGCCAATAGAGCGGCCATCGCAGCTGACAACAAGCGCTTCGGCGAGTTGGCCGATTACAACATCCTGGGCGAGGTGACCGTTTACTTTGCTAACGGCAGCACAGAAATTGAAGACAAGTACAAGCCACAGCTGCTGCAGCTGGCGCGGCAAGCCAAAACGACTACTGCGTACGTCATTCAGGTGCAGGGGTATGCCTCCAAGGTGGGCAGCGCGGCGCTGAACCAAAGGCTCAGCATGGAGCGCGCTGATCACGTCCTCGAACTGCTGGAGCAACAGGGGAACATTCCGCTGACGAATGTTCTGGCCCCGGGCGCCATGGGCACCAGCAAGCAAGTAGCTCCCGACGCAACGACAGAGGGTCAAGCCGAGAACCGCCGGGTTGTAGTCAGGATCTTGCAGAACAAAGGCATCGCCGGCACGTAAAACAAATGTAGTGATTCCACTCCATACCCAAGGATGACGGGAGCTGTAATCGCACAATGAAAGGCGACGCTTTTATGGCGAGTGATGGCAAGTTGTTCAGACCTCACGCCTGGACGACCTCACCGCCGCACATCCGACCTTGTCGCTCGGTGCCTACGTGCGCGTGACCAACCTGCCGAACGGCAGGGCCGTGATCGTTCGGGTTAACGATCGCGGCCCCGTCACAATCGCACGCTGATTTCTCTGACATGCAGCGTCTAAGATACGGCAACAAATGAAGCCATGTTCTCGTAATCATGGAGAAGCCTTTTCCCGTGTCGTTTTTATTCTTTCTCGTTGGGCCGGCCTTTACCGGTAGTAATCAAGCTCCGCAAACTACCGTTAATGTAAGAGCCCCATGCGTTTGAGCAGGCGCCATAACATTCATGGTCAGGAACTAGGCCCACGTGGGTGAAGCGGACCTCGGTTTTTCCACCCTTCTCAGCGATTTCAAAAGTGACTTTTGTGGCCTTCCACTCGCTTTTGTCTTCAACAAAATTAAGGTAGGCGTCCAAAACCAGCCAAACGACTTTCTTGCCAGGAATTAATGCCGTTATCGTCTGTTTGGAATAATGGACGTCTCCATAACGATACGTAAACTCATCCCCGAGTTTGTCGGTGCTACCTTCAATCTCTCCTGACCACCATCCACGAACATTATTGATGGCAGCAAAGGCTTCGTCCGGAGTTTGGTCTACGGTAAAGGTGAAATTTAGATCGTTCATGTTTTCTCTCCTTTCGGTCATCGTTCCTTTGCTTCTTCGCCTGACGTTCTCTCGGGCAACGCCAGGCCACGAGCAGGATTGAGGCGCGTTCGAATATTCAGCGCGCCGGCACAGCTTCCGCAGGCCAGTACGGCTTATCCGCATCGGCCAAGTAGCCATCCGCGTAGCGATCATGATGGCGAACCCATGACATCGTGAAGGGCAGGCTATCCTCGTCGCGGCCCTTGGGAACAAGGTCGAGATAGTTGTATGTGTTGACAACGTTTTCGGTCCCGCGGGCGTAGGCGGAATAAGTGTGGAAGATGCTGCCACTCTTATCCTTGTAGAAGACGCTGATTCCCGGCGCTTCCGCGCTGGGGAATTCCACGAGGTCGAAGTTGTACTCTACCTTGCCTTTTGCCATTTCCTCCTTTGTGAAGGAAGTGCGGTAGTCGTAGTTGAAGTCGGTCCCGAACGACGAGACCCAGGCAAATCGCCAGCCCATGCGCTTCTTAAATTCGTCGATTTTGGATAAGGGCGCTCGTGAAACCGCTGCAAAAGAAACATCGCGTTGCGCCAAATGCGCCAGCGCGCCATCCGTATGATCCATGTTGAATGAGCAACTGGGGCAGCCTTCGTTCCACTCCGGGCCGAACATGAAGTGATAGACAACGAGCTGGCTTCGGCCGTCGAACAGGTCGGCGAGAGTTTTCTTGCCACTCGGTGAATCAAAAACGTAGTTCTTTTCCACTTTGACCCAGGGAAGCTGTCGGCGTTCCGCAGCGAGAGCGTCACGCTCGCGCGTAAGCTGTTTCTCTTTGGCCAATAGTTTCTTCCGCGCCGCAAGCCATTCATCCCGCGACACTATTTTCGGGTTCTCAATCGTGTTCGTCGACATTTTCAATTTTTCCTTTCATCTGAGTTCGGCAGGACATCTCCTGCTCGGTTCTTGCGAGACACTTTCACGGCGACCGCTGCTAGACCGCCGGTAGAAACCGCCCCGGCGACGACTAATCCTATGGTTGCCAAACAGAATGGGCACATGGTTCACCTCCTGGGTGGCCAACTTGCCCCCTAAGCCGCCTCTATAGGGATGACGGACAAGGTGCGGTTATTTCGACAAGGGAAAATAAAAACGGTTAGCCCCAATGGCAAAGAGCTTAATTTTGCACGGCGGGCTGCCGCACGTGATCTGGGCGTCAGATGGCTTTCAATTTGCTTGCCCGTCAACCGGCACCGTTCGCGATCGCTTCCCTCGAGCCGATTTTTCGGGAGACTGATTCCACTCTATTCAAACCAGAATGGCCTCAGGTCAATGGAGAAAAGTGCATTGACGAGAGGCCATTAAGAAGAAAATGTCAACGGGTCAGGGCAAACTCCCGTCGCTTACGGCGTCCGGACAAATCCGTGCTCAACGTTAGCGGAGTCGATATAGATACCGACGATGACACCGCCAGGGTTTATGCCCGATGCATCAGAGAAAGCAGCTCCAGGTGGATCGAACGATGTGAACACACCATTGCTCAGCAGAAATGAGTGTGTGACGTTTGCGGTATCCGTGTACGCCCCTATGACGTCGCCCTCGGGGTTATTGCCCCCGGCAAACGTAAAGATAGCGCCCGGAAAATCAATCGTGGTGAACGTCCCATGGTTCAGCTGGTACCCGTGAGTCACTCCAGCACTATCCGCGTAAGCGCCGACGACCGTTCCCGACGGGTTAACAGTACTGGCAGTGCTGCTGACTGCACCGGGGGGATCGAAGCTTGTGAAGACTCCTTTCTTGGAGACTGTAAAGCTGTGGTTCGTCGTAGCGTTGCCGGTGGTGCCGCAGGCCGGGTCGGAACAGGAAAATCCGGACATCTCACCCGATGGGTTGAGACCAGTGAGAGTAGTGCCCGCTGCACCTGCGAAATCCAGCGTTGTGTAATTTCCTCCACTCAGGATAAAACCGTGGCTGACACCGCTCGCGTCGTTGTAGGCGCCCACGATAGTTCCTTGCGGGCTGATGAAGTTGGGAGTCGTCAACGTGGACCCCGGAGGGTCGAACGGCGTGAATACGTTTTTCTTCGTTAACGTGAAACCGTGAGTTACACCAGATGTTGTTTCGCTACCGACACTGTTGCCTTGCGGATTGGGACCGCCGTTCAGGGTGGTGGCAGTGGCGCCAGGAAAGTCGACCGTCGTATAGGACTGCGCCCACGCGATCGACAATGTTGCGAGTGCAACACTCATCGTACACATTGCCACGAAACGAAGTACCTTGGTCATGGGATTATCCTCCTTTTGAGTTTTTTCGTTCGAAGTGGCGAAGCGGAAATGCCGGTAAATGCCGACCCACGGGCCACGGTTTCCTATGCCCCGTGAGAGATGACCCTGAATCTTTGGGTGGTTGAGTTTTGGTTCTTGACTTCAGGATTAAGGCCGTTGCACACCCGGCCGAACCTGAACTCCTTTTGCCGGTTACCCCCGTGGGGAGACTTACTCGTCCGTGCGCAGGACCGTCAGTTCACAGGGCGCTTTGGATGGAAAACTTGGAGCAACTTTCCCTTGGGCAAGCGGCTTACGGGCAGTAATAGTGCAATTTGGTCGCCACGAGACTAGTGGCGGAAATCGTTTCCCTAACAATTACATACGGCAGTCTATGGAAGGAACTTGGGGCCGGTCATACTTATTCTTGGAGATTCGTAATCATACCTACCGAATAATATAGCCAAGCTTCCTTTCCGGCGCCTCGAACTGGTCCTGGAGGTGCCCGCTAAGAGGCCTCCGGGGATGCTGAGACCTTGGAAGCGCTAAAGGAATCCGTCGGTCAGCGGTTCGCCTCACGAGTCGGATGGTCCTGAGAAATGCGCGTTTGTCGTAGTTTATCCCCGTGTTGTCAACGAGCCGGAAATTTGAGAGCTCTTGCCCCGAAATCCCACGTGTTCATAGGTTAGGGTTTTGTCACTCTTGTCCGTCAGAGGACACCAGACCATCACAAACTACCCTCGCTTTTGCAGCAGGAACTGTCTCACCGCTGGGTCCTCGGCGAGACCAATCGCCCGGTCGAACGCATTCGCCGCCTCAGAAGTTTTTCCCAGCCGCTTTAAGAGATGAGCGCGAACCGCCCAGTAGGGCTGATAACCCGAGACGGACTCGATATCGATCGCGTCCAGTGCCGCCAGTCCCGCTTCAGGTCCCCTCGCTTCGGCTACTGCCGCGGCGTGTCCAGTTCGCGTGCCGAGCGTCGGAGATATGCGGATCAGCTGTTCATAGAACAGCATGATCGCACCCCACTCAGTCCGACCGCTGCGCGCCCGCTCAGCGTGTACCGACTGAATCGCGGCCTCGATTTGAAAGCGGCCGGCGCGACCGCGACTCGACGCTTCGGCGAGATGGCGCTCTGCCTCTTCGATTAATGGCAGAGACCACTGCTCGGAATCCTGCTCCGAGAGAGGAATATAGCGGCCTTCCGGTCCCCGCCGTGCCCGGCGCCGCGCTTCACAGTGGAGCATGAGAGCCAGCAGCCCGCGAACCTCCGCTTCCCTGGGCATCAGCTGAAGAAGGACTCGTCCGAGCCAGATCGCTTCCTCGGCAAGCTCCCGGCCGCTCTGATCGACGCCCGCCATATCGTCCCAGCCAATACCAAAGGCGGCGTAAATCGCTTCGAGCACCGCGTCGAGCCGCTGCGGCAGCTCGCGCTCTTGCGGGACTTCGAACTGAATGCCGCCGTCGCGGATCTTGGTCTTGGCACGCACCAGTCGCTGCCCCATCGTCGTCGGCGAGACCAGGAAGGCCTGGGCAATACGCGCCGCATCCAGTCCCAGAACGGTCTGCAGCATGAGCGGAGTGTGCATGGAGGAATCGATCGCGGGATGAGCGCATACGAACAGGAGCTTCAAGCGGTCATCTGGAAACTCCGCAGCCAACGTCATCTCGCGTTCCTCCCTCAGGAGTTGGAGAGTGGGCTCACTTGCTAGGGCCACTTGTTGGTGACGAACAAGATCGATAAAGGAGCGACGCGCCGCCGTCAGCAGCCAAGCCTCCGGATTTTGCGGCACGCCGCCTCGCGGCCACGCCTTGAGTGCAGCTACCAGCGCATTGCTGAGAGCGTCCTCCGCGCTGGCCACGTCTCGCGTGTGTGACGAAAGATAGGCCACCAGACGACCGTACGACTCGCGGGCCACCCGCTCGATCGCGCGATGAGTGCTCTCCTGGCCGCTTCCGTTCATCACGTGATCCGGTGCTTGGCTGCGGGCGCAAGGGGACGGACCTCGACCGCACCGGTCGCAGCCGTCGGACAGCGAGCGGCCCAATCCAGCGCTGCGTCAAGCGAGGGGAGTTCCATGATTATGAATCCCCCCAGCTGCTCCTTGGTATCAGCGAAGGGGCCATCCTGTACGCGCCGCTTTCCTTCCTTAAGCCGCACTGTGGTTCCAGTCTCCGGCACTTCAAGCGGATCGCCCCCGAGGTAGCTGCCGGATTCGACGAGAGCCTTGTGGTATGCGCGCCAAGCTCCGGTGTAGGAGTCGGTTCCATCGCTCTTCCGGGCCGCAAAAGCTTCCGGTAATTCGTAGATCAGCAGGGCAAATTGCATTTGCTTTCTCCTTTGGGAATTCTGGTGAGCGCCTTGTTGCGCCTGAACGTATGACGGATGACAAGCGGCCCATTCGACAGATTTCAGGAAATCTAGAGAAATTTCAAGCATCCATAAGCGAATGCAATATTTACGTGAGAATACAGTAATGCTACGTATCCGTTACAAACATGCAACAAAAACTCAGGTACGTCATCCAATGGAAGACCGGATGTCAGGAGCCGGAAATGGTGCAGATTGGCATCGACAGCTTCGCGGCGGTTATCTCGGATCCGGCCACCGGGTTCACTCTTAGCCCTGTCGAGCGCATGCAGCATCTGCTGGAAGAGATCGAGCTCGCGGACCAAGTCGGCCTCGACGTTTTCGGGATCGGCGAACATCACCGCGCCGAGTTCCTCGACTCCGCCCCGGCCGTCATCTTGGCGGCGGCTGCGGCGCGCACCAGGAACATCCGCCTAACCAGCGCCGTTACCGTTCTCAGCGCCGCCGATCCGGTGCGCGTTTTCCAGGAATTCGCGACGCTCGACCTGATCTCGCATGGCCGCGCTGAGATCGTCGCGGGCCGCGGCTCGTTCGTGGAGTCCTACCCGCTCTTCGGCCTCCGCCTCGAAGACTACGACGAACTTTTCGCCGAGAAACTCGATCTACTCCTCGCCATCCGTGAGAGCACGCACGTCAAATGGTCCGGCAAGCACCGCGCTCCACTCACCGGCCAAGCCGTCTATCCGCGTCCGCTGCAGGATCCGCTGCCCATATGGGTTGGCGTCGGCGGCACGCCCGCCTCCTTCGTCCGCGCCGGCATGCTTGGGCTGCCGCTGATGGTCGCTATCATCGGTGGCGAACCGAAACGATTCCGCTCTCTCGTCGACGCCTACCGCGAAGCCGGCCGCCGCGCCGGTCACCCCGCCGAGAAGCTATCCGTGGGACTTCACGCTATCGGCTTTCTGGCCGACACCACACAGCAAGCTGCCGACAGCTTTTATCCAGGCTACGCGCACACCTTCACCGAGATTGGCAAGGAACGCGGCTGGCCGCCGGCCACCCGGGCGCAGTTCGACGCCGTGCGCGGACCTACCGGCGCGCTGCTCATCGGCGATGCCGAAACGGTTGCGGAAAAAATACTGTATGACAATGAAGTCCTCGGCGGCATCTCGCGCATCACTTTCCAAATGGGAGTCTCTACGCTTCCGCACGAGAAGATGCTGCGTGCCATCGAGATCCTGGGGACGCGCGTCGCGCCCATCGTTCACAAAGAACTCGCCGTCTCTCGCCCCGCGCGAAAAGTAGCTTCGAGAAGATAGCTTAGCTTCTCAGGGTCGCATCGCTTGCCCGGCTGATTCATCTAAGCAACCATGCGTAACGGATTAGCTGTTTCAGTACTTGATCTTGTGGGGATGCGAGCCGGCGAGCTCGCGGGCACCGCAATTGCACGATCGGTAGACCTGGCGCAGCACGTCGAGCAGTGGGGATACAAGCGCTACTGGCTGGCCGAGCATCACTCGATTCCTGGATTGGCTTGCTCAGCAACGCCGGTGCTGATTGGGCATGTGGCGGCGGCGACCAAGACGATTCGGGTCGGCAGTGGCGGAGTGATGCTGCCAAACCATGCACCGCTGGTGGTGGCGGAACAATTTGGGACGCTGGAGGCGTTGTATCCAGACCGAATTGATCTGGGGCTCGGACGTGCTCCGGGCGGCGACCCGCAAACCATGCGGGCGCTACGAAGGGATTTAGGACAGAGCGGTGACGACTTCCCGGCGTTGCTCGACGAACTGCGTGCATACCTGGGGCCCGAGCGACCGGGACAAGTAGTGAGAGCGATTCCCGGCCAGGGAAGCAATGTGCCGATCACGCTGTTGGGGTCGAGCGGCTTTAGTGCGCAACTGGCTGGGACGCAGGGCTTGCCCTTCGCATTCGCGGCGCACTTTGCTCCTGAACACTTATACGCCGCGGCTGAGCTATACCGCGAGGAATTCCGCCCGAGCAAAGTACTGCTTAAGCCGTACTTCATGGTAGCAGTGCAGGTGATCGCGGCAGAGACGGATGCTGCAGCCCGCCGGTTGTTCACGACGCCTCAGCAGCGCTTCCTGCGCCTGATCCGAAACCAGCCTGTGGAGTTGCTGCCTCCTGTCGATTCTATGGAACTGCTCTGGCAGGACTGGGAGCGGGTGGCCGTGGAGAACAGACTGGGAGCAGCGATCGTAGGATCAGATGCCACGGTGAAGCGAGGGTTGGAGAAGCTGGTCGGAGATACGGGAGCTAACGAAGTGATCGTTGTGACTGACACCTATGAGCATGCGGATAGGATCGAGTCGTATCGTCGGTTGGCCGGTGTTGCCGCCACGATTGAGGTGAAGCCCACCGTAGCTTTGGAAGCCTGAAGTAGAGCCGAACGCGAGAGTCTCGGGCAGACCTGTGACAATGGCCGTTGACTTAGGCTGAAACTCGCTGCTGCTCGTCCCGCGCGAAAAGTAACTTGAGAAGATAACTTAACTCTGCATACCAAAACCGGCAGCTATGCGACTAAAGCAATCGCACAATCCAAGACTACCGTGTCCTATTCTTGCCAGCCGCCGCCTAGAGCTTGATAGATTTGGACCAGAGAAATGAGTTCGTTCGCCTGGGCCTGCGCCAGTCCTAGTTCAGCGGAAAAGGAATTCGTCTCATTGGTCAGCACCTCCAGGTAGTCGGTGGTCCCGGCCTTGAAGCGCACCTCCGAGAGCCGTGCCGCATCCTGGGCCGATTCGAGGAGATGTTCCTGCTGGATCCTGAACTCTCGATTTTTGCGATAAGCAACCAATCCATTCGAGACATCCCGAAACGCGCCTTGAATCGTTTGTTCGTAGGTCAGACGCATCTGTTCGCGCTGCGCCTCGGTCAGACGAACATTCGACTTAAGCCTTCCTCCCTGAAATATGGGCTGAGTTACGGAGGCGGCCAAATTCCATATTCCAGCCGGGCCAGTGAAGAGATTCGTCAGCGCCGGACTCTCGTAACCCGCAGTTCCGGTGAGCGAGATCTGGGGGAAGTAAGCCGCACGGGCCACACCGATCTGCGCGTTGGCGGCGATCAGGTTCTCTTCGGCTTCGCGAACGTCCGGCCGTCGCTCCAGCAGGGATGAAGGAAGTCCGGCAGGGACTTCGGGAGCGTGCGGCTCCTCGGTGAGCCTGAGTCCGCGAGGGACATCTCCGGGATTGTTCCCCAGAAGAATGCTGATGGCATTTTCCTGTTGTGCGATCTGCCTTTCGAAATCCGGAATCTCGGTGGCGGCCGTGTAAACCAATTGCTCGGACTGGCGTACGTCCAACAGCGAGTCGATTCCGTGTTTCTCCAGGGTCTGCGTCAATTGCAGAGAATCGCTGCGCGAGTGGAAGGTCCGTTTCGAGATTTCCAACTCGAGATCCAGTTCGCGGAGCTGGAAATAAGCTGTCGCCAGGTTGGCTACGAGAGTTGCCGTAACTTCTTTCTGAGCCCACTCATTGGCCAGAAGATTTGCTCTGGCAGCTTCGGTGGCGCGGCGATACTTTCCCCAGAAATCGAGGTTGTAGGCGGCAGACGCAGTCAGCTGTCCTTGCGTGACCTCATAAGCTGGGATCGGGCCGATTTGCGGGCTTTGCTGGCTGGTGACGTTACCACCGGCGCTCAAAGAAGGAAGCTGATCGGCGCGAGTGATTCCGAGTTGTGCCTGGGCTTGGAGCACTCGCGTCGCTGCGATGCGAACGTCATAATTATTCTTGAGTGCAGTGCGAATCAGGCTCTGAAGTTGGGGATCCTGGAAAACCTCCCACCACTTCGCGTCTCCCAAGGACTCGGCCTTCGCATGCTCGGGCTGGGCTGGTTGCGGCTTCGCGTCCGCAGTCACCGGCGTGTCGGCGGTTGATCCTCGATACATACCTGGTACATCCACGGCCGGCCGCTTATAGTTTGGTCCAACGGTGCAGCCGGTGAGTCCGGCCATAGCTAGAACAAGTGCAAACGAGAAAGAAATGCGGTTCAGAGTTTGAGTCATCCGAATATGAGTCATGGATTAGTCTCCAGCTCCTTCTTGCAGCGCGTAAGCCGGGATCGTCTCCGGCGCCGTTTTGCGCGTCGAGCGGAAGAAAGAGAACCGGTCCAGCACTTTCTCCTGGAATTCTTCGAGGTAGAGATAGATGGCCGGCGTGACGAATAGCGTGATGAACTGCGAGACGATGAGGCCGCCGACCACGACCAAGCCTAATGGCCGGCGCGAGGCTCCATCTGCGCCGTACCCCAGCGCAATTGGCATCGCGCCCAGCAGCGCCGCCATCGTCGTCATCATGATGGGACGGAAGCGTTCCATGCTGGCATCGTGAATGGCTTGAGTATCTTCGATTCCCTGACGCACTCGCTGCTCCGCGAAATCAACGATCATGATTCCGTTCTTCTTCACGATGCCCATCAGCATGAACATTCCAATGTAGGCGTACAGCGACGCTTCCGCACCGAACAGCCACAGCGTGAGCAGTCCGCCCAGCAAAGCCACGGGCAGGGATGAGAGCACGGTGATCGGGTGCAGGTAACTCTCGTAAAGAATCGCCAGGATCACATACATGACGAACACCGCGACCAGCATCAGCACAGCAAGATCCGAAACCGTGTTGCGGAACGTTAGCGCCTCGCCTTGAAGTGTTCCAACGATGCCCTGAGGCAGAATCTGCTTCGCAGTCTGTTCCACGAACTCGGTCGCGGGCCCAATGGCGTATCCGGGCTTCAGATTGAAGAACATGGTCACGCTGGTGAATTGATTGATGTGGTTGACGGCTTGCGGGCCGATGACCGGATGCGAGTTCGTCACCGCGTTAAGCGGAACCATGCGCTGCCCGTCGTCGCTCTTGATGTAGAGCTTCCCCAGGTCTTCCGGTGCGGAGCGCTTGTCATCCGCGACTTCGAGAATCACCTGATACTGATCGGTTGGCTTCTTGATCAGATAGCTGTAGTTCTGCGAGTAGGCGTCGTGCAAAAGCGTGAGAATCCGGCTCTCCGATACGCCGTAGAGCTTTGCCTGCTCGCGCAGAATGTCGACTTGCAGGTTTGGCGTGTGATTGTAGAGATCGGAATTCACAAACAGGAATCCGGGATACTCGTGCATCTTCGCCATCATCTTTCCCGCGGAGTCGTAAACCTGGTTGGGGTCGATTCCGGAAAGGGCATAGGCGAATTGCCCCTGCGCGTTGGCAGTGGCGCCGGTGCTGATCTCGAGCGCGGGATTGGGCTGGAGAAAGGCGACCGTGCCGGGAATTGCATTGCCGATTGCGCCCATGAGCTCTCCTGCCACTTGTGCGATTGGAGGGCGCTCGGATGGGGGTTTTAGAAACGCAATGAGGAATGCCTGATTCGATCCCATGAATTGTGCATTCCCGCTCATAGTGAAAGTGCTGCGCACGGCGGGATTCGCCTTCATGATCTTTTCTGCCTGCGTTTGATAGGCGTGCATCTGATCGGGCGAGGATCCTTCCTGCGCCACTAAAATCCCGCGGATAAACGAACTGTCTCCCACCGGCAGAAATGCCTTCGGAACCACATAAAAGAGATAGCCAGTCCCGGCGAGACATACGGCCCAGGTCACAGCCGAAACCCAGCGATGGCGAAGAAAGAACCATAGCGAGCGCCCGTAAACATCCAGCACGCGATGTTCAAAGGCGCCGAAGGCGCGCTCCATCCATGTCTTCTTCGCGCCCGCACCGCGCTGGCCGAGCAGTCTGGAAGTCATCAGTGGAGTCAGCGTGAGCGACACAATTCCGCTGGCCAGAATCGAGATCACAATCGTCAGCGAGAACTCGCGGAAGATGCGGCCCATAAGCCCGCTCATGAACACCAGCGGGATGAAGACCGCGGCCAGCGAAAGTGTCATGGCCAGAATGGTGAAGCTGATTTCCTTCGCCGAGTTCAGCGACGCCTCGAAGGCGTTCTGTCCTGTCTCCATTAGGCGCACTGTGTTTTCGAGAAACACGATGGCATCGTCCACCAGAAAACCAATGGCCAGAGTCAAAGCCATCAGCGAAAGATTGTCGAGGCTGTAGCCGAGGACGTCCATGGCTATGAACGTCAGCAGCAGAGACAAGGGCAGCGCCACGGCTGGAATTAAAGTGTCGGTCGCCCGTCCGAGGAAGACGAAAATAACCATGACCACAAGCACGAAGGCGAGGTAAAGCGTCGTCTGCACATCTTTTATGCCGCCTACAATTGTGAGCGAGCGGTCATAAGCCGGAACCAGCAGAACTGAACTCGGGAGTTGAGTTTGAATCGTTGGAAGCAAATCATTTACGGACTTCGCCACGGCAACTGCATTCACCCCCGCGCGGCGAAACACCGCAACCACCACTGTTGCACCGGGCTGGGGATATCCGCGCACCCAGAAACGCATATCGATACGCTCGTCCTGAACACTCTGGCGGGCGCTTGCAACATCTTTCAGGTACACAGGTGCGCCGCCGCTTTGTCCGACGATGAGGTTGTTGTATTCGTCAGCCGTGGCCAGTTGTCCCTGGGGCTGGAGCAGAAAGCTGCGGTGTGGCCCGTCAAACTGGCCTGCGCCGGTGTATGCAGTTCCGTTCTTGATCGCACCCGTCAGATCTTCCAGCGTGATGTTGCGGACCGCCATCGCCGATGGATCGGCCTTGATCCGCACCGCCGATTGCGTGCCGTAGATTGCGATCTGGCTTACGCCGGGCAGTATGCTGAGCCGCTCGCCTACTTGAGTGTTGGCGTAGTCGTAGAGTTGTCCTTCGGTGACCGTATTGCTGACCAAGGCGATATATTCAATCGGTTGGTCGTTGGGATTTGTCTTGGTGAAAGTGGGAGGGCTGGGCAGATCGACGGGAAGCTGTGCCTGAGCCCGTGTGATGGCCGCTTGGACATCAGTCGCCGCGCCATCGAGACTCTTCGACAGATCAAATTGCAGAACGAAGCTTGAGTTTCCCTGACCATTATTAGAGGTCACCAGTTCGAGACCCGGGATCTGCATGAACTGGCGCTCCAGCGGCGTGGCCACGTTGTTGGCCATTGTG
>Ga0210389_10000528_pt1 | contig 34631 bp, 38 predicted proteins | sample IncBWH28OmetaG_FD_160127 | JGI IMG/M metagenome (GOLD analysis project Ga0210389, IMG submission 160127) | Forest soil microbial communities from Barre Woods Harvard Forest LTER site, Petersham, Massachusetts, United States - Inc-BW-H-28-O ... | reverse complement strand
TACCCTGAGGTAATAATAAGCTGACAAGTGTTTCGTAAGTGGTCTGCAAGGGATGTTCGTTTGTGTTAAAATATCCCGCAAAGAAAATATTTATTTCATCTTCCCCCAAGTTTTCCTACTGATCCAGCTATACCCCAATCGAGATTGGCGGCCTGGTGCAAGCCTTTGAATTCACTTTTGAATTAGGCTGGAAGACCATTAAAGACTTTTTGTACTTGCAGGGCTTAAATACTAATTATCCCCGGGAAGTGATAAAGGAAGGTTTTCAAACTCACATAATTGAAGACGGGCACGCGTGGATCAGCATGCTCGAGAAAAGGAACGAATTATCACACACCTATAACCAGGCTGTTGCTGAACAGGCTGTTGAAACGATTAAACACCAGTATTATCCGGCCGTGGAACAGGTATATTTATTTTTTAAGGGAAAAATAAATGAATGACAACTATTTCGGGTTTAAACCGGGTGACCTGGATATCATTGTCGGGGCCATTTCTAAATTCCCGGATATAACTAAAGCCGTAATTTTTGGTTCAAGGGCAAAAGGGACCTATAGGCCGGGCAGCGACGTCGATTTAGCGGTATGGTCGGCAAATGATGCATCAGCTTCGCAATTGGCCGGCATTTTAAATGATGAAACCTTGCTGCCTTATAAATTTGATGTGGTTAACTATGATCAAACTGACAATCCGAATTTAAAGGCTCAAATAACGGATACTGCTGTAAACATCTACCCGGAAAAATAAATTGCGATCAACCTTTTTACGTCCAAAATGTTATTAGTGCACATCTAACAAAAAAACATCATGGACAAACTACAAATTAAAGGCGGCTGGAATGAGCTAAAAGGAAAAATAAAACAGGCTTACGGCGATCTGACTGACGATGACCTGGTACGCGAGGAAGGCAAGGACGACGAAATGCTGGGTAAGCTGCAGCAAAAAACGGGAAAATCCCGCGATGAGCTGGTGAAATGGATAAACAGTTTATAAGATTAAGAAGGGCCTCGTGTTAACGGGGCTTTTTTGATTTAAAAAGCTTTGACAAGTCTAAGCTAAAACCAGGCAATACCGTGGAGTTTAGAAATTCATTCTTTTGTGCTTTCTGATGGAGAGAATATGTGCCTTCCTTTAAAATGAACAATTCTGCATTCTTTAAGATTGGATCAATAATGATATACTCTTTTACGCCATATTTTTCGTAAATCTCTTTTTTTTGACGCAGGTCATAATATGCGTTTGATGGCGAAAGAATCTCAATCGCAAGGTCAGGCGCGCCTTCAACGCGTTCTTCAACTATAGCGTCTACTCTTTCTTCGCAAACATATAACACGTCGGGTTGAAAAACATTATCAACATCAAATACCACGTCCATCGATTGGGCAACGTACCCTTCCTTGTCTATACCGTCTAAAAAATTAAGGATACTTTGAGAAAGACGTACAGCAATAGCCTGGTGAAACGAATTTGGTGATGGTGACATGATAAGTTCATTATTAATCAATTGAAAAGGGGCACCTTCCTCCAGCATCATGTAATCATCAGCGGTGTATTTCTTTTTCTTTTCAACAGTAAGCATAAGTCAAATAAATTAAACTTAATAATTTATACAGAAAGTTTTCAAAAACCTCTATTTAAATATATAAGTCAAGTCAAAATTAAAGCCGGGTAAGATTAGCGAATGCAATAACTCACCTTTCTGAGCTTTTTGATGTAAATAATAAGCGTCATCCTTTAAAGCATACAGGTGGACGTTTTTTGCAATAGGATCAAAAATGATATATTCTTTAACACCATATTTTTCGTAAATTTCTTTTTTCTGGATCAAATCATAGTAAGCGTTGGAAGGAGATAGTATTTCGACAACTAAATCCGGAGCGCCTTCTATACGATCTTTAGCAGTTTCGGCAATTCTCTCCTTTGAAATATAAATCAAATCTGGTTGATATGTATTACCCTCATCAAAATGGACATCCATAGGAGGTAAAACTACCAAACCTTGATTCCCCGTCTCCCTTATAAAAGCTTTTAAAGCATCATAAAATTCGCCAAGGATCAACTGATGAATCAGTAAGGGTGAAGGTGACATAATCAAATCATAATTAATTAATTGAAAAGGCGCGCCTTCTTCCAATTGCACGTAATCATCTGCGGTGAATTTCTTTTTCTTTTCAACAGTAAGCATAAATCAAATATAACTAATTTTGCCCCGAATGACAAAATCAAAACCTGCTATCCTTGTTGTAAATGACGACGGCATCACCGCCCCGGGTATCAAATACCTGATGGATGCCATGAAAGATATTGGCCGCGTAGTGGTAGTGGCGCCTGATAGCCCGCAATCGGGTATGGGGCACGCCATTACAGTGGGCAAACCTTTGCGATTTGATAAGGTTGATATTTACCCGGACATCGAAATGTATAGTTGCTCAGGCACGCCGGTTGATTGTGTAAAGCTGGCGGTGAACAAGGTATTTAAAGGCAAAAAGCCCGACCTGTGTGTTTCGGGCATCAACCACGGTTTAAATAATTCTATCAATATTTTATACTCCGGCACCATGTCGGCGGCGGTTGAGGGGGCGATTGAAAGCATACCATCCATCGGTTTTTCATTGGATGATTATACCTTGCAGGCCGATTTTTCGCATTGCATCAAGTTTGTAAAGGAAATCTCAGGGCAGGTTTTGCAGAATGGCCTTCCGGCCGGAACTTTGCTCAATGTAAACTTCCCGGCCGGGCCGCATATCAAAGGCATAAAAATCTCCCGCCAGGCAAACGCCAAATGGGCCGAGGAGTTTGACGAACGCATGGACCCGCATAAACGCCCCTACTATTGGCTTACCGGTGTTTTTCAGTCGAACGACGGTGGTGAGGATACCGATGTTTGGGCGCTGGAACACGGATACGCCTCAGTAGTGCCCGTACAATTCGATATGACCGCCCATCAAGCCATCCCGTTGTTAAACAGCTGGACTTTTAACGTTTAACCATGCTCAAAAAAGACAGTTATTTAACAGGCATTTTGTTGGCTATCCCCTTGCCGGCGGCGGCCTTTGTATTGGCGACTTACGTTTTGCAGGACAGCATGCTCCTCTCTAACAAACCTGCGCTGCCCTACCTTACCGCAATCGCCCTAAATTTGATCATGATGCGGCTGTTCTCGGCGAATGGCATGGTTAAAACCGTAAAAGGTATCTTCATCGCTACATTTTTGATCACCATTGCCTTATTTATTTTAAAACTTCGCCTTAAAACATGAAGTATTACCTGGTAGCCGGCGAAGCCTCAGGCGATTTGCATGGAGCGAACCTGATGAAGGCCCTGAAAGAACAGGACGGCCAGGCTGAGTTCCGTTTTTTTGGCGGTGACCTGATGCAGGCCGAAGGCGGCACGTTGGTAAAACATTATGCTGATATGGCCTACATGGGCTTTTTGGAGGTGGCGCTTAATTTAAACCAGATTTTAAAAAACCTTAAAACCTGCCGTGAAGACATTGTTGCCTGGCAGCCTGATGCATTGGTGCTGATCGATTTCCCCGGTTTTAATTTGCGCGTGGCGGACTTTGCAAAAAAGCACGGCATTATGGTTTGCTACTATATATCGCCAAAGGTTTGGGCCTGGAACCAGAAACGCGTGCTGAAAATAAAACGGGTGGTGGATCACATGTTTTGCATCCTGCCTTTCGAAGTGGATTTTTATAAAAAGTGGGATATGAAGGTGGATTACGTGGGCAATCCGCTGCTCGACGCGGTTGCGGCATTTAAGCCCAATCCCAATTTTTTAAAAGAAAATGGCATCGAAAATAAAAAGGTCATCGCCTTATTGCCGGGAAGCCGCAGGCAGGAGATCAGCCTTATTTTGCCCGACATGCTGGCCACGACCGAAAAATACCCGGGATATCAATTTGTGATCGCCGGAGCGCCTACTTTTAGCCGCGAATATTACAGTCAATTTATAGGGTCGAAAAATATTCCGGTCATTTTCAACGCCACCTATGATATTTTGAGCGTCGCGGAAGCGGGCATCATTACTTCGGGCACCGCGGTGCTCGAAACGGCGTTGTTTCATGCGCCCCAGATGGTGGTGTACAAAGGCAGCAAAATTTCGGTTGGCATTGCTCGGTTGGTGGTTAAGATCAGGTTTATTTCGCTGGTGAACCTGATTATGGATAGGTTGGTAGTGAAAGAATTGATCCAGCAGGACTGCAGCCCGGAAACCATTGCTTTGGAGTTGGATAATATCCTGAATAACAAAGCCTGTCGCCAACGAATGCTTGATGATTACGCTCAGCTCAATGAAAAAATGGGTGAACCGGGTGCATCGGCACGAACCGCCAGGCTTATCATAAAATATATGGCGGGTTAAAGTTAACTTCAGCACCGTAACGTCTACCCTCCATGTCATTGCGAACGAGGTACGAGTGAAGCAACCTCGTGGCTAACAGGCGGTGATGCACAACGACGAGATCGCTTCGTCGCGCCCGGCGCACATCCCGGCCTGCTCCTCGCAATGACATGGTGGTTACAGGGTAAAAATATAGCGCCCTGCATTTGCAGGGCGCTATATTTTTCATAGAAAATGTAAAAGTATTATAAATAGATAGTAAAAGAGAATATATGATGGTCAGGCTACCGACAATGTCGACGGTGTCAGCGCCCGTGTATTGCTTGTTAAATACGGTGTTTTAAACGTAAACCGGATCAGGTCATTTAATAACAGTTCCCTTAATTCGTTATCAAAACGGTTGATCAATCTTTTTGCGCTGGTGTTTTTGTAAGCTTTCATAAGGTGAGTTTTAACAGTTAATAATTATTTAGTTTGTTTATCAGTTTTATCTTCTCCCGTAGTCAAATTATCTTTTCTCCGCTTCGCCTCTTTGTATTGACGCAATAATTGCTCCTTATCCCGGTCGTCCGAAACATTGGCCGGCTCAACGGGGTTTTCCCATTCCTTCTCTTCGCTGCCGCGATCTTTTTTGATTTCAAGGTCCATCATAAATTGCATATGAACCTTTATTCCAATTGGATGCCAAAGAGACAGAATGGTTTAAGCAAGCGTTGCACCTTGTACTGAAAAATCAGTTAAGTGGCTCAAAGCATGAGGATTAAAATATCTTTTCGAGTTTTTAGCTTATCAGGGCTTACCCAATAAAACTGTATGCTTTTTTATACAACGATTCGTTTTTCACGTCCGTTTTACAAGCCCGCCGATGGGATGATTAGCGAAATGGATGACAAAAGTAAGGATAGTGAGTATAGCCCCGATGGCGCATACGCCATTCCATTGATAATTTTTCCAAAGGAGGGTTGCAATAAAAGTTCCGGCGGTACCGCCCAGGAAATAGGTGACCATATAAATGGTATTAATGCGGTTGCGCGCCGCTGGTTTTAAAGCGAATATGATAGATTGATTGGAAATATGCGTTGCCTGCACGCCGGCATCCAGAACAATGACGCCAACAATTAAACCCCAGATGTTGTGCGCGGAGATGTAAAAAATGCCGAATGAGATCAGAATCAGCAAGATGGTAAATGCCGACAATTTATAAGCATCCATTTTATCGCTTAGCCGGCCCATTAGCCCGGCAGCTATGGCGCCTGCCGCGCCAGCCAGGCCGAACTCGCCGGCAACGCCGCTGCCTAAATTAAAATTTGCTTTTAACAGGAACACAATGGTCGACCAAAACACGCTAAAACAGGCAAAACACAGAGCGCCCCGTAAGGCCGCTACCCTAAGTTTTGGTTCATGCTTTACCAGGTCGATCAGAGAAGTCATCAGGCTGCCATAAGTGCCATCGTAATCGGGTTCAACCTCGGGTAAAAAGCGCCATAGCAGCAGCCAAGTGACCGCCATAATACCCGCGGCTACGTAAAATACGCTGCGCCAGCCAAAATGCTGACCTAATATCCCACTGAAAGTCCGCGAGAGCAAAATCCCAACGAGCAGGCCGCTCATGATAAAGCCTATTTTTTTACCGCGTTCTTCGGGTTTGGCCAGGTGGGCTGCCATAGGCACCAATATCTGCGGAATAAGCGAAGCAGCACCCAGGATGAAACTAAAACAGACCAGCAGGTTAATTGAGGATGAAGCTGCCGTGATCAGCAACGAGAGGATGATAAACCCAAAGATTATCATCATCAGCTTTTTGCGCCGTACCATATCGGCCAGGGGGGCCAGGAAGAGCATGCCTGCTGCGTATCCCAATTGCGTGGCCCACGATACCTGCCCCACTTTTGCGGTACTTGCATTGAAAGTGCGCGCCATTTCGTCCAGCAGCGGTTGGTTATAATACAGGTTGGCAACAATAAGCCCGGTGGCAATCGTCATGATCCACAGGGTAAGTGGCGTTAATTCCGGATGTTTTTTTACTGAATGGGTAGAAGACATGATATCTAAGGGCACTATTTTTAACAAAAGTGTTAATGTTATCTTAATTTGATGTTTGAAAAAAGCAATTTTTTGCCCGTTTTGTTGAAAATTTGAGAAATTACCGGGAACGGTCCCGAAAAATATTTTGCCGTAAAGTTGTTAAACAATTAAATAATTTGGAAAAATTGCCATTATTTTCTTAAAAAGAACCTAAAAATGGGAATTAGGCATTTTTATGAGCCTTGTTTCGTTAAAAATTTTTCACGGCAAACAAAAAGTAAAGAAATAATTTGTTTTTGGCCGCCTATTTATATGCAAAATTGTGTTATTATGAAAAAAAGCTAAAAAAAATTTAATGAAAGAGCTGTTTTTTGCGCCTTTTTCCGGTAAATACTGTAAATAAAAAAATAATTTAAAAAATTATTATATTTATAACAAAATGTTTCTATTTTTGACAAACAAATCGGAGTTAACCGGTTTTTTACAAAAAGATTACAATAAACTACGGTAAATATTAAAAGTTAGTGTTACTTTTACACCGTAGAAATTTTAAAAAAGTCTTCTCATAATTTAGGTTTATAATTGGTTAGTAAAGGCCCCTGCCCATCAGGGGCTTTACTTTTTTACCCCCCGGCCCCCTTGAAGGGGGAATTGCGGATCAAGTTGAAAACGGATCAGTAGGAAAAGTTGGGGGAGGGGTGTGTCATACACGCGGCCAAAGGTGAACCAAAAAGGCAAAAAAAAACAGGGCCACTTTTCAGTAAGCCCTGTCTGACGAGTAAAAAACAATTAACACTAAGTAAATTTTGTGCCCCGCTTACTTTGAGTGTTCCCGCCAAATAATTTAGAGCGCATCGCGCGTAATTCTAAACCTCTGATCAAAAATAATAGTTCATTTTATATGCAGCTTGTACAAAACCATACAAGATGATACAAGATTGTTCAAATTGATTTTACAGTGGTTTTTTGCAAAAAAGCGCTCAAAAAAGCGCAGCAGGCCTATTTCATGCCGGCCGCCAGCTTGTTGGCAGCATCCAGGTGACCTTGCACGGTTGGCAAAATTTTGGTTGCAAAGGCCTTTAAAGCCGGGTCTTTCCCGTTTTGCGACTCGCCGGTGATCAGTGCAACCGCGCCGGTATGATCGGCCACCATCAGGTTTACATACGCTTTGTTAAAGTCGTCGCCGCTCAATTTTTGCATGTCGTCATATTTCTTCTGATGGTCGGAATCCAAAGCAGTTGGCAGCGTAATATTTTCCTTTTGGGCGATGGCCATCAACGTGTCGGCTGCTTTAGTGTGATCGGTGATCATCATAGCGGCAAAATCCTTCAGCTTACCGGCCGCAACTTTTTGCTCGGCAAGTTTGGAGAAATTGATCTCGGCCATACCGCCGCCGGCCAATGTTGTGGCAAACTTCACGTCGCCGGAATCGGCCGGCGCCGTGCTGGCGGCCATCTTTTTAGTGGTATCGTTTGTGGTGGCAGTACTATCGGTTGTGGAGGTACTGGTGTTTGAGTGGCAGGCCTGCAGGGCATACGCTGCAAAAGCCAGCATCAAAAAATAACTTAATTTTTTCATGACAGAATAATTTGGTTTACTGTTGGTCAAACAAATTATCCGTCTTTAGGTTTTTGCGAAGGTGAACGGGGGGGGCGGTGATGAACTGCGGCGGGTGCATTGGCGGTAATTCAGGGCGGGGTGACTCACCTCCCACACGTGCGGTACTTCGCTGTACCACCCTCTTCGCCTGCGGCGGAAAGAGGGCAGCTGCAGATTGCCGGGTTGGGATAGGCGCTTCTATTTACGTCGCGATAAAATACAGGTAAGTATACACAACCGGCGCGGCAATCAGCAGGCCGTCGAAACGATCAAGCAGGCCGCCGTGGCCGGGGAGTATGCCGCCGCTGTCTTTTACGTTGATGCTGCGCTTAAACATGGATTCAACCAAATCGCCGAGGGTGCCGAAACAGGAGATGAGTATGGCGATGGAAACCCATTGATTCCACTTCAGCTCACCCCAAAAATGGCCGATAATAAGCGCGATCCCCGCACTGATAATAATGCCGCCAATGAAGCCTTCCCAGGTTTTTTTTGGTGAATGACGCTCAAAAAGTTTGGTTTTGCCAAAGGAGCGGCCCACCAGGTAGGCGCCGGTATCATTGCCCCAAAGCAGTATCAAAAAGGCCAGCGGGAAATGAAAGTTATAGGCCCCCTGTGTATAGGCCATCGCGAAGAAAAAAGTGAAGGGCGCAATCACCAGCAATACGCCCAGGCAAGTATAAGCAATGTTGTTAAAAGGCATCAGGGACCTGGTAAACAACTGCCGGATAAATATCATCGAGGCCGATACCGGCAGCAAAAACAGCAGCGCATGAGTTGTTTTATAATCGATCAGCAGCGCCATATTATTGGAAAGGGTAAGCAATGCAAAACCCGCAAAAACCATAACGCCGTTAATGATGCCGGCGCCAACATCCGGTTTTGCCGTTTTTTCGGAAACCAGCTTGTAAAATTCGTAAAGTGTAAACGCACTTAACACCAGGTAAAATGCCCCGAATATGTATTGACCCAGCAGCACAGAGCCCACCATAACGATAACAAATAAAATGCCGGTAATGGCGCGTGTTTTCATAAACTGATTTGATTAAGGATGATCACTTCCAGTGCGTTGCTGAAATCGCTTTGGTGCACGTACACCTCTACTTCGCCAAAATTATGATAGGATGAATCCTGTTTGCTTAAAATAACACTGTCAATATGGTGGCCGGCAAGCGCCTGTTTCACCATTTCGGAACGGTAATAATTGGCCGATGTAAAAATTTTAATCCAGTTCTTCTCCATAATGTACCGGGATTGGCGGTTTCGAAGCGGCAGTTTTGCGGTAATAAAACATCAGTGCCAGCAACGCAACAAAGCTGACGAGGTAGCCCGCGTAATTAAACATGTGCTGGTCGTCAGGGTTTGTTTTTGAAATACGGTTCTGGTAAAGATAAGTCAATATCACATCTGTTGCGTTATTGATAAAATGCCCCCAAACGGCCGGCCATATGCTGCCGCTCCAGGCCACAAAGTAGCCCAGCAGTACGCCCAGCAGCAGGCGCGGCAAAAACCCGAAAAACTCCATATGGAAGGCACTGAATAAAATGGCGGTTATCCATACCGCCGCGTGCACGTTTTTGGTCCAACGGATAAAAATGGTTTGCAGGGCGCCCCTGAACATCAATTCTTCTACAATGGCCGGTACCAAAGCAATAAAAATAACGTCAAAAATCACAGCCCAAATGGTTTTCATGGTCAGCATGGCATCCATTAGCTTCGCTGCGTTATCTTCGCTTTCGCGCATCCATTTCAGCCAGGTAGGCAAAACCATTTGCTGGTTAATGTTGGATAAAAACTCGATTGCCGGAAACGCCATGAACATCACCACCAGCACAACCGGCAGCAGTTTCCACGAAAACCGGAAGGTTACTTTGAGGTAGTCGGGCGCACTGTTCATAACCAGGCCGGCGAAAACTATCGGAGCAGCCAGGATGGGTAAAGTAGTTCCGGCGGTTTGCAATATCCATAAAATAGTGCTGGTGTGGGGCGAATCCAGTTTCATATCCACCACATCCATTACTTCTTTAAAACTGAATGCCCATGAGGCAATGCCCACCCCGATGATGTTGCCAACGAAAAGAATGAGGACAAAAATGCCGGCGAAGACCAAAAACTGGATGCCCGGGCGGATATGAGTTTCGCCGGTTATGAACGGTTTTTGCTGCGGGTATGTCATCCGGCTTAAAATTTGTAATTTTGCCACGAAGATACAGCATGCCGGTACAAATTGGAAATATTGATTTAGGGGAATTCCCGCTGCTTTTAGCGCCTATGGAGGACGTGAGTGATCCGCCTTTCCGTTACGTGTGCAAACAGAACGGGGTGGACATGATGTATACCGAATTCATCTCGTCAGAAGGGTTGATACGAGATGCTGCCAAGAGCCGGCAAAAGCTCGACATTTTTGAGTACGAACGCCCGATAGGCATACAAATTTTCGGCAGCGATATTGACCACATGCGCGAAGCGACCGAAATAGCTACCCTTGCCAATCCCGACCTGATGGATATTAACTACGGCTGCCCGGTAAAGCAAGTGGCCTGCCGCGGCGCCGGCGCGAGTTTGCTGCAGGACATTGATAAAATGGTGGCTATGACCAAAGCCGTTGTTGAAGCAACCCACCTGCCAGTAACGGTAAAAACCCGGCTAGGCTGGGACGACAATACAAAAAATGTGTACGAAGTTGCCGAAAGATTGCAAGATGTGGGGATAAAAGCCCTCACTATTCACGGTCGTACCCGTGCGCAGATGTACAAAGGCGTTGCCGATTGGAGATTGATCAGGGAAATAAAAAAAAATCCGAGGATACAAATCCCCATTTTTGGGAATGGCGATATCGATTCACCCGAGAAAGCTGCTGCCTGGCGCATGGAGTTTGGCGTTGACGGGATGATGATCGGCAGGGCGGCAATTGGCTATCCATGGATATTCAGGGAGATCAAGCATTATTTCAGAACAGGGGAACACCTTGAAAAGCCCACAATTGAAGAAAGAATTATGGCTTGTACTATCCATTTACAGAAATCAATCGAGTGGAAAGGCCCCAAAACAGGCGTTTTTGAGATGCGGAGGCACTATTCCAATTACTTTAAGGGAATTGAGCATTTTAAAGAATACCGCATGCAACTGGTCACCGCATCAAGTTACGAAGCGGTGATGGAAATATTACATGAGGTTGCCAGCGACCCCAGGTATCTGGCCGGGTCGGCTGTCTTAAGCCTCTAAGTATTGGCCAAACTCTTTTGGCCGAGACTTTCACATAGTTAAAATAAGTTTATTGTAATTTTCGGTACAAATGGCTTGATTTTTGAATGTATGAGGTTATATTTGAACGATTACAATGATCACAATGGTTACTACTATTACCGACGGCGTTAAAGTTTCAGTTGAAACAATCTATCAGCCCGAGTATTCGAACCCGGCAAACGACCATTTTATGTTTGCTTACAAAGTTAACATTGAAAATATGAGTAACTATGCGGTTCGCCTATTGTCCAGGCACTGGTATATTTTTGACTCGAACGGCGCGAAGCGCGAAGTAGAAGGCGAAGGAGTAGTGGGCCAGCAGCCCGTAATAGAGCCCGGACATTCACATGAGTATGTATCCGGCTGTAACTTAAAAACGGATATGGGCAGCATGAAAGGCGAATACCAAATGTCGAGATTGATTGATAATTCTGTTTTCAGTGTGCAGATACCGGAATTTTACCTGATCGCTCCGTACAGGATGAACTGATCGGAGCGTTCAATAGGACAAAAGATAAAGGAAAAGCCCCTGTGATTGCACAGGGGCTTTTCTTTTATCAGGCCTCTAAAAATGGTTAGTCGACTTTTTGAGGCTTGTTTGGATGTTGTGGCTGATGCTGTGGTTGATGTTGCGGTTGCTGATGCATCTGCCTTTGCTGATGCATCTGCTGATTCTGGCCATTTTGCCTCCCGTTGGCATTACCATTTTGCGGATTCATCATCATCTTCCGGTTACCATTTGCATTACCCAATTTGGAGTTTGCAGCAACCTCTCCATGTTCGTTTATGGGTTTTCCGCCAACTTTGTCCATTGCGGTTGCTGTTGGATGGCCGCCATTATATTTTGCAAACTGGCTTCTATCCTGGCTGGCATGCTGCTGGTGGTTTACCTGTTGGGTGGTTGGCTGAACGTGTTGTTCCCGCATAGCCGCCATTTCTTCAGGCCTGGGCTGGGCATTGACGCCGCCGGGACCATTGAAACTGGTATGGTTATTTACAGTTACATTATTGATAACCGTGCGGTCGACATAGGTGTTGCGCACAACGGTAGTATTTACATTAACTACAGCTGTATTGTAGCGGAAGTGATTGCCGTACCACCCACCGCCGCCAAAGCCAACTCCACCATATCCATAACCGTAGTTAATACCACCGTAAAAACCTACGTGCGGGCCCCAGTAGCCGGCGTGAAAACCGTAATAGCCGCCGGAAAATCCCCAGTAGGCCGGGGTCCAAAGCAAGCCAAACCGCGGTGGCGCCGCCCAGTAACCAGGCACCCAATAGTACCCGTCGGCATCGTCGTAAGCCCAATACCCCGGTACCCAAAGGTAGCCGTCAACAGGGCAGGCCGGTTGTACATAAACAGGTAAGGCTGGCGGCGCAAATCCAACGGAAATGCCTACGCTAACCTGGGCGTTCGCCTTTGTGAAAGCAAAACATGTGGCACATATAAATGTGATGCTCAATAAAATCTTTTTCATTTGAAGTAATGTTTAATTTATTTTGAATTTAGGGTAAGACTATATTTATATAACAAAGTTTAAAATGGATATTATTGGTCTTAGCAAAGTTAAGTTTGATATTTTGATAAATACATAAATATATTATAAAAATTTATGAAAAAAGGCTGTCCTTTTGAGACAGCCTGATATATTTATTAAACAAGCGATTGTTAATTTCCCTTTTGAGGTGCTTGCTGCGGTTTTGGTTGCCGGCGCTGCACCCGGCGTTGCTGCTTACGACTAATCTGACGATGCTGGCCGTTTGCCGGCGCAACTTTACCCTGTGCAGCCTTGACGTTTGGGGCCGGATTCCCATTTGGATTATTGGGGTTATTCGGCTCATTTACCTGGTTGCGATTTGGGTTGGGATTAGCCGGGTTGTTCCCGTCGTTTGAGGCCGGTTTGCGGTTCGCATTCGGATTATTGGGGTTGTTCGGCTCATTTGCCTGGTTACCATTTGGCTTAGGTTTATCCGGATTGTTCGCCATATTTTTGTTGGCATCCGGGTTTTGATTTCCCAATTTTGAGTTTGCAGCAGCGTGGCCTTCCTGGTCCACCGGGTTGCCGCCTACCTTGTCCATGGCAGTGGCGGCGGGCTTGCCGTTATTATATTTTGCAAACTGACTTTTGTCCTGGCTGGCGTGCTGCTGATGCGTTACCTGGTCGGCAGTTGGTTGTACGTGCTGCTCCCTTTGTGCAGCTAATTCTTCGGGCCTTGGCTGGGCGGTAACGCCGCCAGGTCCGTTAAAGCTGGCATGGTTGTTTACTGTCACATTGTTTATAACGGTGCGGTCGATATAGGTGTTGTGGACAACGGTAGTATTTACGTTTACCACCGCGGTATTATACCTGAAGTGATTCCCTTCCCATGCGCCTCCGTAAAAACCCACACCGCCATAACCAAAGCCGTAATTAATACCGCCGTAAAAACCAACGTGCGGGCCCCAATATCCTGCATGGAATCCATACATGCCGCCTTCAAAGCCCCAATAAGCAGGGGTCCAAAGCAATCCGAAACTGGGCGGCGCTGCCCAATAGCCCGGCACCCAATAGTAGCCGTCGGCGTCATCATAAGCCCAATAACCGGGCACCCAAAGATAGCCGTCAACAGGGCAGGCGGGCTGCACGTAAACGGGCAGGGCAGGAGGCGCAAATCCAACTGAAACCCCGATGCTAACCTGTGCATTTGCCCTGGGCAGGGCAAAACACAGGGCAACTATCAGTGCAAGTATCAATCCAATCTTTTTCATTTTTTGTTTTATTTAATTTATGATAAATTAATAATAATCTGAGTTAATAATTATATTCATATCAACATCCTGCAAGAAATTATGTTTTTGTTTTTTATAAACAGCGAACCAGGTATTTATTAAAAATAAAAGCCCGCATGTAAGCATACGGGCCCTTATTTTTAATAAATTATTAAATAATTAGCCCCTGCGTTGACGGGGTTGCGCTTGTCTCTGCGCAGGACGGGGCTGCTGTTGCGCCCTTTGCATGCGTTGTGGCTGTTGCATCCGCTGCTGTTGCTGCGCACGCTGAGTTTGAGCGGCCTGGCGCTGCTGCTGCGCACGCTGGGTCTGAGCCGCCTGGCGTTGCTGTTGCATACGATCTCTTTGTTCAGCCTGCCGTGTAGCCTGGGCTGCTTGCTGGCGCTGCATACGATCACGTTGCCCGGCACGTTGAGTGGCCGCATTAGCTTCCCGCCTTTGGGCCTGGTCGCGTTGCCTTACTTGCTCGGCTCTTGCGTTAGCATTTTGCCGTTGTGCCTGGTCGCGTTGCCTTACTTGCGCGGCTCTTGCGTTAGCATTTTGCCTTTGTGCCTGGTCGCGTTGCCTTACTTGCGCGGCTCTTGCATTAGCATTTTGCCTTTGTGCCTGGTCGCGTTGCCTAACTTGTGCGGTCCTGGCATTAGCGTTATGTCTTTCAGCCTGGTCGCGTTGCCTAACCTGTGCGGTCCTGGCATTAGCGTTATGTCTTTCAGCCTGGTCGCGTTGCCTGACTTGTGCGGTCCTGGCATTAGCGTTATGCCTTTCAGCCTGGTCGCGTTGCCTAACTTGTGCAGTCCTTGCATTAGCGTTCTCCCGGGCTATCCTGCCGTTTGTCGCGAATGAACGTCCGTTAACCCTATCCATTGCAGCTGCTGCCGGGCGCCCGTGGTTTACATTTGCAAACTGGGCACGATTATGCCTGGCGGCGTCCTGGTGGGCAATTTGGCTGGCTGTCGGCTCAAAATGATGTTCACGCATCGCCGCCTGTTCTCTTGCATCCGGCCTCCGGTTAACACCACCCGGGCCGTTAAAGCTATAATGATTGTTGTTACGAACGAAGTTACGGTCGATATAGGTATTATGTATAAACGTACGGTTTACACGCCAGGCGGCAGTGTTGTACATGAATCGCCCGCCGGCCCAACGACCGCCGTAGAATCCAAAACCGCCGTACCCGAAACCGTAATTAATACCGCCGTAGAAACCAACGCTTAAACCCCAATAGCCAGCATTAAAGCCATAAACGCCACCGGCAAAACCCCAATAGGGCGGAGTCCATAAATAACCTGTTTGCGGCGGCGCAACCCAAACGCCTGGCACCCAATAGTAACCATCGGTCGGGTCATAAGCCCAGTAGCCGGGCTGCCACATATAGCCCGGAGTCGGGCAGGCCGGTTGTTCATAAACCGGCAGGGCGGGAGGTGCAATATTTGCAGAGATTCCCACCCCCACGCTAACCTGTGCGTATGTCTTCGTAGTTACGAAGGCAACCACAGCCATTAGCATTATTATTTTTGCTATTTTTTTCATGGTAGATTTATTTTAATTTAATATTAAGACAATCGCCGCCTAATAAAGTTTAAAATAAATTTATTTCGTACGTAGAAATATTCCTGAAAAACGCTGAGAAAATGTGCTTTATTGGTTTGGTTTATGCAGTTCCTTATTGGCTTAATTCCTGCGGTTAAACAGAAACGAAGCGTAATAGAGTAACGTAGCTAATGCACCCAGGGCGGCAACAACATAAGTCATAGCGGCCCACCAAAGTGCGTCTTTGGCTTCGTCGTGCTCCTGCCGGGTTTGCATAACGCTGTAGTTATTATTTAACCAGGCAAGGGCGCGGTTGCTGGCATCAAACTCAACCGGAAGCGTAATAAAGCTGAAAGCGGTTACCAGGGCCAAAGCAGCCACGCCGATCGCCAGCACAAACGGGTTGTTAGTAAAAAACAGCAGCATTACGCCGATAAATAAGGTCCACTGCGTGATGGTTGAAGCCACGGTAATAACGGGAACGATAGCGGTACGGAGGCTTAGCCATGCATAAGCCTTTGCATGCTGAACCGCATGCCCGCACTCATGAGCGGCAACGGCCGCTGATGCTACGCTGCGGCTGTAAAATACGTCGGGGCTAAGGTTAACGGTTTTGGTTGCAGGGTTGTAATGATCAGTCAGCGACCCTTCAACCGAAACCACCTGCACGTCATAGATCCCATTGTCGCGCAGCATCCTTTCGGCAACCTCTTGTCCCGAAAGGCCGGATGACAGCGGCTCCTGTGCATATTGATTAAATTTGCTTTTAAAGCGCCATTGTACAATAAAGCTAACAATGGCGATCCCGATCATCAGCAGCCATGCCGGGCCGATGGGGATATATCCCAATATAAATGCGATGTGGTTCATCTTTTTGTCCTTAAATCTAAAATCCGCAGCCGTACACCTTAACCAGGATAATTCTCTAATTTTGGCGACAGGCGGACAATCGCCATAAATCAAAAAGTATTCCGTAAAACATATCCGTACTTGGAAACAAACACATTTTCGTATTGGGAGCGGACCGCATTTATCGATAATGCTGACGTAATCATTATCGGCAGCGGCATCGTAGGCCTTAGCGCTGCACTGCATTTAAAAAAACAGCAGCCATTGTTAAAAGTGCTGGTTTTGGAACGGGGCTTTCTGCCTACGGGCGCCAGTACAAAAAATGCCGGTTTTGCCTGTTTCGGAACGGTTTCGGAGCAATTAAAGGCTTTGGAGCATGCCTCGGAAGAAGAAGTAACTACGCTGGTTGACTATAAATGGCGCGGCCTGCAGCGCCTGCGGGAAAATTTGGCAGGCGCCGATATCGACTTTCAGCAGAATGGCGGATATGAATTGTTTATGGATGGTGAACAGGAGAAGGCAGAGCACTGCAAAGGCCAGGTAGAACGGCTAAATAAATTGTTAAAAGATGCCACCGGACTTACCGACATTTATTCATCTGCCGATGCCAAAATGGCAGGTTTTGGCTTTAAGGGCGTTTGTGCGATGATCTATAACCCCTACGAGGGCCAGCTGCATACCGGTAAAATGATGCGCGCGTTATTGGATAAGGTTTATAGCGTTGGCGTGATCGTATTAAATAATTGCGCTATCAGCGGGATAAATCGTGAAAGGGGCTTTATTAGCCTGGCCACCAACCAGGGGAACTTTAAAGCCACACAGGTCATCCTGGCAACTAATGCATTCGCCAGCCAGTTGTTTCCCGAATTGAAAGTAATACCCGGCCGTGGGCAGGTATTGGTCACCAAACCCGTTGAGAGCTTAAGATTGAAGGGCACTTATCATTTTGATGACGGCTATTATTATTTCCGCAATATTGATGGCAGGGTGTTGTTTGGCGGTGGCCGCAACCTGGATTTTAAGGCGGAAGAAACCTGGGACTTTGGCCATACAGGAGCGGTAAAAAACCAGTTGACCGAATACCTGCGGGAAGTTATTCTGCCTGGTCAGCCATTTGAAATTGACTACTGGTGGAGCGGGATCATGGGTTTTGGGGAGGATATTAGCCCGATAGTAAAAGAGGTTGAGCCCGGCATTTTCTGCGCGGTGCGATGCAACGGTATGGGGGTTGCTATGGGCAGTTTGGTGGGTGAGGAAGTGGCTGAGCTGGCGTTGAATAGTAAATAATCGTCTGTGGGGACACAGACGATGGGTTCGGGGACACAGACGATGGGTTCGGGGACACAGACGATGGGTTCGGGGACACAGACGATGGGTTTGGGGACACAGACGATGGGTTTGAGGATACAGACATGAGATTTAAAGGCGTTACAGCATTTAGAAATAAATTGTAAATTTGATATATGTTGACAGTTCAGGTAAAAGTTAAGCGTCGAGGATATTATAGCATCTCTTGATAATTTAAATAAGGATGAGCGGGAAAAGCTCCGATATGCGCTATAGGACCTACAAAACGATGCCGCCCTTGACGAGGCGATAAAAGAAGTGCGCGAGGATATAAAAAACGGAAGGGTACACGCACATGAAGATGTTATGCGGGAAATCAAGGCCAAGTACGCCCGTTAACCCACCTGGCAAAATCTTCAAAAATTGATACTGAAAGACGAGGATTAAAAGAATATCCAGATGCCGGTGGCATCTCAGCGCCGCGTAATTTCATACACCATCACCGAGTTTCCCCCGGTTTCATAACGTCCCTGCGCGGTCACTACCAGGTATTTGTTTGATTTGTCGATAGCCATGCCTACCGGGAAGGGATCTGCCTTAATTGAAGCTATGATTTTCATGTCGGATGTGCGCACAATGCTGATCTTTGATTCCTTATTGGCATTGGCAAAAAGATAATCGCCATCGCCTGTAACCGTAATGGTCCTCGCGCCCAGACCTGTAAATGCGTTTTGCCATTTTTTATAATCGGATCTGCCATTGACCGGGATGGCCCTGAAAAAGCTGAGCATGTCTTTCCAGTCAGCCTTCTCCACATATCCGTCCTGGCTCGAACTCAGGAAAAGAGAGTTACCGTTGATCACCAGGTGGCGAACATTCCTTTTTGTGCCGAAAACACTGCCGAGATACTTTTTGGCCTTCAAATCAAACACCGCTATTCCGCCGCCGCCCATCCTGCCGACAAACAGGTAATTGCTGTCGGGTGTAAAAACCGTTCCGCGAAGGCACAGCCCGCACTCATGGTCTCGTATATGCCCCCGCCGGAGGCGGGTAGAATCGCTGAATGCAAGTTTCAGCCGGTGATCAACCACAAAATGTGCGATATAATGAAATTTAAAAGGGTCGCCGGAGCTAATATCGATCAAATGCACCGTGTTATCGCCCCAGTTGGTAACGGCGATGTATTTGTTATCCGGCGAACAGGCGATCATTTTCGGCAATGGCGCGGACGGGAAAACCCGGATGATCTTGTCCTTATCCGCGTCAATTAAAGCAATTGCGGACGGTTGGGTTGACAGTGTATCAAAGCTGCGGCGGTAATAAGGGACCCATAAATATTTGCCTTTGTTTGACAGGCACATTTCCACCGGCTTGCCTGTAAAAACATTTGGATGGGCTTTGTTTTTGACAAAGGCATATCCCGGAAAATCGGTCTCTTTAAAAAGGTTGGAATCGCGCAAGGTAAAATGGTGTTTTATCACAGCGATCTTTTTTAAAGAATCATTCATGTCGTAAACCGAAGTGGTAAAACCTTCGAGGTTGTTGATATAAAGCTTTTTGACAGTTTTGCCGTTAACCGTTTTTTCAAGGATAAGTGCAGCTTTTGGCGAGTTTATCGCCCTGTCAAAATGATCGGATTCGTTGCCGGTACGTTGATTATTACTTTGAATGCGCGCTACCAATTTTAGCGTCATTTCGGGGCTTCCGGTTGATATAAGCCCGATATTAACTTTCGGGTATTGACAATAAGCGGCCAGGCCGCACATTAACAGCCAGAAAGTTAGTACAAAGAATTTATTCATTATTGAGTTCAGGAAGTTTTGGCCGAATATAAAAAAATGCTTTGATCTAAAAGAGTTCTACAAGTCTTTCCAATGCCATCCCCCGCGACCCTTTTATTAAAATTGTTGAATTCTTTATAGGATTTGCTTTTATTGCGGCGATTGCATTCTCCGCTGATTTATAGAAGAAGGAGTGCCCGGCGCCCTTGTTGGAGTTGTCTCCAACAAGCTCCGGTGTGCTTTTTGCATCGGCGGCATTGCGGTTTGTTGGAGACAACCCCAACAAAGGCGGAGACGAGGCCTTTAATCCTGCTTTGAAAAATTCTTCACCAATAAATATCCGTTCATCAACAGCTGTGTCCAACGCCTGATGGATAATCGCCTCATGCTCGGCAGCTGCTTCATCGCCCAGCTCAAACATATCGCCCAAAATCAATACCTTCCGGTTGGCGCTTAACTTATCCATGTTTTCAATGGCGACGATCATGCTGCTGGGGTTAGCATTGTAATAATCGCAGATGAGGGTGTTGGTTGCAGTTTGAACGATTTGTGAGCGGTTGTTTTTAGGCTGATAACCTGCTATGCCCCGGTTGATTTCATCGGGGGTTAATCTGAAATAAACGCCGATGCAAGCAGCCGCGAGTATATTGTCGAGATTGTAAGCGCCGGTCAGCTGAGTTTTCACAGCGCGGCTTTCCCCGGTTTGACTATTTGCCCATTGAATGGTTAAATAAGGTGAATTTTCCAGCAGCGAACCACTGACCAGGTTGTTATTGCCGGTTGTGCCATAGTATATTACGTTTTCCAATCCCCGGGCTTTTTGCATTTCCAGTAAGATCGGATTGTCATTATTGATAAAGGCAACCCCGAATGCTCCTTTCGGTCCTGATAGCCATCGGGATTCGGTCGCGATAGCTATTCCCTCGCCCTTGTTAGGTTTGTCTCCAACAAGTTCCGGTGTGTTTGTCATACCTGCGGCATCGCGGTTTGTTGGGGACAACTCCAACAAAGGCGATGACGGAAATTCACTTTCGGACTTCTTCAAATAATCGTACAACTCGCCTTTACCTATTTTCACCCCTTCAAATCCGCCAAAACCTTCAAGGTGTGCCTTGCCTACATTGGTGATCAGCCCATGGGTTGGCTGCGCAATCGTGCATAAAAACGCAATTTCTTTTTGATGATTCGCGCCCATTTCAATCACGGCCATTTCGTGGCTGGCGCCGATCGTTAATAGCGTGAGCGGTACGCCAATATGGTTGTTAAGATTGCCCTGGGTAAACTGCGTTTTAAAATGCTGCGACAGCACCGCGCTGATGAGCTCTTTGGTAGTGGTTTTTCCGTTGGTACCGGTTAACCCGATCACAGGGATGGTTAGTTGCAGCCGGTGATGTTTGGCCAGCTGCTGCAGCGCTGTTAAAACATCCTCAACCAGGATATATCTTTCATCTGCCCGGTACGCCGGGTCATCAATTAACGCATAAGCCGCGCCGGCTTCGATAGCCAACTGCGCGAATTTATTAGCATCGAACTTGTCGCCTTTTAAGGCAAAGAAAATGCACCCCGGCGTGATTTTCCGCGTATCCGTGCTGATAACGGGATGCTGAAGATAAAGCTGGTATAGTTGTTCGGTTTGCATTTTTTTGCTTTAAACATAGCGGTGGGTTAAACCTTGAGTGTTCGAAACATTCCTGTTCCCTCTTTACTGCTTGCGGAAGAGAGGGATGCCGATCCGCCTTTAGGCGGAGTGGCAGGGTGAGTCGACCCAGCGGACATTACCGTCAATGCATTTGCGTCAATGTCCGCCGGGGTCTACTCACCCCGGCGTTGCTTCGCTCGCCGACCCTCTCTTCGCTTCGCGGAAAGAGGGTAGCTGCGATTATTTTTCATGTTTCGAACACGCTTAGTTTCAAACCCACCACGATAGGCCTCATATTATTTTTTCTTTTCTCATCCAGGCCACCGTAGCTTTTATTTCGCCATAGCTATAATCCTCTCCCAAAACCTCTTTTAAGGGGCCTAATGTTTCTGCCCCATAGCTTTCAACGACGTCCTGTATCTTCAATCTCTTTTCGTCGGCTACCAGTTCATTTACTTCAATGCCGCCGGTATAAATATACTGGCTCAAGTGGCCTTCAATCGTCGCCGTCGCCAGCCCCCGCGCTGCGGCAATCTCGGCCACGGTTTGCCCCTGCTTGAAAAGACTATAGCTGAGATAGGCGGTATCCATATCCTTTGGCGTACTTCGGGTATTTCGTTCCGATTTTGTTTTGCGCTCCCGCTTCGGGCTCTTTTGGCTCATCCTGGATGATAAGCCTTTGGAGCGGCAATAGCCTTCAACCAGCATTAAAAACTCGCGACCATAGCGCGCCAGCTTGATGTCGCCAAAACCGGAGATGAGCCGCAATTCATCCAGCGTTTGCGGCAGGTAAGTGGCCATTTCAACCAGCCCGGCGTCCGACAAAATGATATAAGGCGGCACGTTTTCTTTTGCCGCCATATCGCGCCTTAAATTCTTTAAGATTGCCAGCAGCTCGGCCTCATATTCCAACGCCACTTTTGGCTGTTGATCGGTTACCGTTTGCGATGCGATCAGTTCCACTTTTACCAGGCCTTTTAATACGGATTCGCTTTTTGGCGTGAGTTTTAAGACAGGATAAACATCGTCGGTAAACTGCAGGTAACCCATTGCAGCCAGTTCCCGCAGGTATCGCTGCCAGTCGGCTTTGCTGATATCGGCGCCGATGCCATATGTTTTTAGCTGTTTATGTTCTTCGGTTATTTTGGGATTGGCCCCTGCGCGTAAAAAATCAACCACCACGCCTGCGCCAAAACGCTCTTTCAATCTTGCCACAGCTGATAATGCTTTTTGGGCGATCAGTGTACCGTCAAATGTCTTAAATTCTGTAAGACAATAGTCGCAGGAACCGCAGGGGGCTGAAAAATCCTCGTCAAAATATTTTAGCAAAAACTGCCTGCGGCAACTGTGCATCTGGCTGTAACGAACCATGTCGTCCAGCTTTTTCAGCATGATGCGGCTTTGCTCGGGATTATCTTCTATCGTGGCGAACTTTTTCAGTTTGGTTGCATCGCCGGGCGAGTAAAGCAGTAAAGCCTCGGAGGGCAGGCCATCCCTGCCCGCGCGGCCGGTTTCCTGGTAATAGCCTTCAATGTTTTTTGGCATATCCGCGTGGACAACATAGCGCACGTTGGATTTATTGATGCCCATCCCAAAAGCGATGGTCGCCACAATAATCTTTACCTCGTCACGCAAAAAGGCCTCCTGCGTGTTGGCCTTTACCGAATTATCAAGCCCCGCGTGATAGGGTGCCGCGGAGTACCCCTCGCCTTTCAAATCCTCGGCAAGTTCTTCCGTGGATCTGCGCGAAAGGCAATAGATGATACCCGAATCTTCTTTATGGTCATTCAAAAAATTGAGCAGCTGCCCGAAGTAATTTTTTTTAGGCACTACCCGGTAAGTAATGTTTTCGCGGTTAAAGGACGACACAAAAACGCCGGGATCTTTGAGATTTAATTTTTCGAGGATATCTTTTTTAGTCAGTTTGTCGGCCGTAGCGGTAAGGGCGATTACCGGTATGTCCGGGAACTCCAGCTTCAACCCCGCCAGCATCAGGTATTCAGGCCGGAAATCGTGCCCCCAATGTGATATACAATGCGCTTCATCAATGGCGATGAGTGAAACCGGCAGCGATTTCAAAAAGCTGATGAGCCTGCTTTCGTTTCCAAACAAACGTTCGGGCGCCAGGTAAAGCAGCCTGATCTCGTTATTGCGAAGCCGGGCGGTAAGCTGTACCTGTTCCTGTGAGCTTTGACTCGAATTATAAAAAGCAGCAGGTATGCCGTTAACATTCAGGCTGTCCACCTGGTCCTTCATCAAGGCGATAAGCGGCGAGATAACGATGGTAAGCCCCTGTAACAGTACCGCCGGTAACTGGTAACAAACTGATTTTCCGCCGCCGGTGGGCATCAGCGCCAGCACATCTTTTTTGTTTAATACATGCCGGATGATAGCCTCCTGCTGGTGCCTGAAGCTATTATACCCAAAATACTTTTGTAACGCCTGGACAGGTTCCATTTGTTTAACTTACTAATTTGCAAAAACTTTCGACTTTCAGATTTTCAAATGGGCTGTTTAACTGATATTTTGTCAAGAAAAATACCGGCTATTAATTCCATAATACAAAGTTCTTCTGCAAATATACTGTTTAAAGATACAATTTAGGGGGAAACAAAAACTAAAATTATTAGCAATAAAATCAGGCGTCCTGCATCATAATAATCGCGAATGATTGCTTCAATCCCGGACGAAATAAATTAGGCAGCCTTATTCGAAAATTAAGTTTAAAATCCCCGCTCCGCCCCTTTCACCCAATCATCCAGCGCCGTCATTTGCTGTGCATTATTTTTTACCCACTCCGCGCTTTCGGGCGTGCTTTGGCTCACCAGCCTGGCGAAGGCAGGCATGTTTGCCGATTGCCCCAGCTTATAAAAATAAGCGGCATAATATTTTTTAAAAAAGTCATCCCCGGTTTGCTGGTCGGCCAACGGACCGACGGCGTTAAATATGGCTGTTAACTGGGCGGTTAACAGATCGCCGGCGCTGGGGTACTTCTTTTTACCGGCTTCGGCAACCGCTTTGGTTATGGCCTGGTTTAGTGCAGCGGCGTTGGCGTCAAAAACGGGGGCCGGTGCGCCGGGATCAGCTTTTAAAATTCCGCCCTGCATAATATGCTGGACGTTGCCATAGGCCTCGGCGCTTCGGGCGGTATTCGGCTCAAGCAAAATAAAGCTGCACAAGCCAAGCAAGGCATTAGCCCTTTTGTTTTGGTGAAAGCAAACCAGTGCGTACATCCGCTGGCTGTTGGCGTGTTTGGCGTCGAGCATTAAGGATTGAACCGCGCATTTTTCGGCTTCGGCATAGTTTTTATCCCGAAAATAAACCAGGCCCAGGTTATAGTACAAACGCTGATATTTAGGATCTACCTTAATGCCCTCGTTAAACGCCGCTATCGCCTTCGCCGAATTACGGTCCTTGTCATAAATACTCCCTAAAAGATCATATGCCCATGCCGTGATAGAACTGTTTGATTTAACGACTTTTTTTAGATAGGGTATTCCATCATCACCCTTACCCGAAGCCAGTAATGAGAAGGCGATGCCATAATTCGCATATACATTATTCGAATCGAGCTTTAAGGCTTCGGCATATTTATCGGCGGCCTCAGTGTATTTACCGTCCTTGTTTAGCTGCACGGCATCTTTTATCAGCTGCGACGCTTCGGGCGCACTTTGTGCAAAAACAGGATAATGTTGAAAAAGAGCCAAAAACAACAGCAAACAATAAAAATATCTCATGGTTAAAATTATTAACACTTCAACTAAAAGAGAAATTATTTATTAACATTATATTAATCCGGTGGTATAATTTTTAATTTTTGCATACGTTTTTACCGGTGGAGTATTTTTTATGAGATTAGTGTACAGAGGGTTCTTTTTTATCTTCCTTTCAATCCTGTTTTTAACATCCTGCTCGTCAAAAGCAAGCAACAATAGTTCCGGCCCGGCAACAGCCAAACCGCCTGCACCTTTTGACCCCAAAGCATTACTTGCTTATAACCCCGCAGACGCCGATAAACGCATCGACGAAGTGATGCAGGAATTGCACCGCACGCGCGGCTTTAACGGCAACGTATTGGTGGCCAAACATGGCAAAATTATTTACGAAAACGCCATCGGCTGGGCCGACTACCTGCACCGCAAGGAATTAAACATTAACTCGCAATTTGAGCTGGCATCCATCACCAAAACAATCACCGGCACCGCCATCCTGATGCTGATGGAACAAGGCAAGCTTTCGTTGAATGACGATGTAAAAAAGTTTTTTCCCGATTTTCCGTATGATGGCGTTACCATCCGGCTGCTCCTCACCCACCGGTCGGGCATGATGAACTACGTATACTTTACCGATGACCTGTACCGCGCCGAGCGCCGCGATGAGCGTAAAGGCATTAGCAATGCGCAGGAAATGGCGCTGATAGCACAATATAAACCCCACCCCTTTAATAAACCGGACAAGCGTTTTTTATACAATAACTCCAATTTTATGGTGCTCGGCTCGATCATCGAAAAGGTAACCGGCCAATCCTACGCCGATTTTGTGAAGGCCCATATTTTTGTGCCGGCGGGGATGGAGCACACAGCGGTGTACTCAAAGGCTGTGTATGATAAAATACCGGTTGACGTTGTGGGACACGACAGGGGGCAATGGCGCTACTCGGTAGTACAAAACTTTTTGGATGGCCCTGTGGGCGATAAAGGCGTTTACAGTACCGTAGGCGATTTGTACCTTTTCGACAGGGCGCTGCGGGCGGGCAGGCTGCTGAAACAGGCCACCATGGATTCGGCTTATGTACCCCGCAACCCCATGCTGCATGGCCATTTCAGCTATGGTTACGGCTGGCGCATTTTTGAAGCCCCCGGGCAGCAGGTTATTTACCATACCGGCTGGTGGCATGGTTTCCGCCATATTTTTTTACGGGATATGAAGGACGATATAACCATTGTGCTTTTAACAAACCTGGCCAATGGCAGCCTGTTAAAGTTAGACGATCTGTTTAAAGCAACCGGCATGCCCATTGTGCGCAAAAGCGCCTATAAAGGGAATGGGGATACGAGTGATGATTAACAATATGCGGATGTGCAGATGCGTGGATGTGCAAATGTGCGGATGAAGAATTTAATAATTACGCCGTCCACATCAAAATAATCTGCACATCTGCATATTTGCACATTAAAACTCACATTTGCACATACACACATCTGCACATCCAAAAAATGTTCGACAAACTGATGCAGGCCCAGCAAAAGGCGGGCGAAATAAAGAAAAGGCTGGATGCCATTACCGTTACCGGCGTCGCCGAAGGCGGCAAAATTACCGTTACGGCTAATGCCAACAAAGTAGTTCAATCGGTGGCAATTGATGATGAACTTTTTGTCCGTGGTGACAAAGAGCAGCTGGAAGAACTATTGCTCATCGCCATAAACAAGGCCATGGAGCAGGCCGAAAATGTAAGTCAAACCGAAATGGCTGCTTCCGCCAAAGAAATGTTTGGCAACCTGGGCGGATTGTTTTAAAATCTTTACAGCCCGCTAACAGATTTTTCTTGAATATTGACCGGCGAATAACGAATTTCGACTGCTGAAGTATAACCGCTTCAAAATTCTGTATTCATTATTCGATTAATAACATTCAAATCTTATGAAAATCACCTTCTTAGGCCACGCCTGTTTCCAGGTAGAAACTGCCGGCAAAACCCTGTTGTTCGACCCCTTTATCACGCACAACCAACTGGCAAAGCACATCGATGTAAACAGCTTAAAGCCTGATTATATTTTATTGTCCCACGGCCACGCCGACCACATGGCCGACCTGGAGACCATCCAGAAAAACAGTGATGCAAAAGTGATTTGTATTGCCGATATAGCCGGCTGGTTGGGTAACAAGGGCATAACCAACCTACACGCCATGAACTTCGGCGGCGGCTTTAATTTCGATTTCGGTCGGGTAAAGATGGTTTATGCACTGCACTCCAGTTCAATGCCCGATGGCGCTTATGGCGGCAACCCGGCAGGCTTTGTGATCTCATCGGAGGGAAAGAAGATATATTTTGCCGGCGATACCGCGCTAACCCTTGACATGAAGCTGCTGGCGGATGAAAACCTCGACCTGGCGATATTACCTATCGGCGATAATTATACGATGGGCGCAGACGACGCCATAAAGGCTTGCGGCTTTATTAACTGTAAAAATGTGATCGGCATGCATTACGACACCTTCCCGGTAATCGTTATCGACAAAGCTGAGGCAAAACAAAAATTTGAAAAGGCAGGCCTCAATTTAACATTGCTCGAAATCGGCGCCAGCGAGGAACTGTAGTTACCGGTTTCCCTGTAGTGAGCCAGGCGGCGCCCCATATATTTTTTTAAAAGCTTTGCTGAAGTGCTGCGGAGAGGAATAACCCAACTCATACGCCAGTTCAGTAATGCTTTTATCTTTTTGCAGCAATGCATTTTTGGCAACCTCCATCCGCTGGGCCGTCAGGTAATTGAAAACCGTAGTGCCGAAAACCTCCTTAAACCCTTTCTTTAGCTTAAATTCATTTAGGCCTGCAACCTTTGCCAGCGCGGGCAGCGTAGGCGGCCCGTCCAGGTGGTCAACCAGGTAATCGCGGGCAAATTGGATGCGGTCGCGATCATATGGCGTTTTACAATAGATATATTTTTTTGCTGCTGCCTTGTCGAATAGCTGTGCCTGCAACACCAGTATCTCAAAACACTTTGACAAAAAGAACATTTTTTTAATGCCCCCGGTATATTGGCAATTCAAAACAGCCTGAATGGCTGATTGCAGTTCAAAATCTATCGATTCGTTGTGATCAGACAGGGCCGCTATTTTTCCTGCGAGCACCTCATCGCGGAAGTACATGAGTTTATCAGTCGTGTTCTCTGTCAGCCGCGTGAAAGCATCTTTGGTAAACTGAACCATAAACATTTCCGTTTTCCGGTCCTCATTGCGCATGATGCCCTCTGCCTCGCCAAAATAAAAGATATTGTGCTGCCCTTTCGCAAAGGCGAATGTCTTGCCGCTACCCTTTTGCTCAACCATCAGCCGACCGCCCAGGTTAAACCCCATCGAAATTACATCCAGGCTGCCGTTCCATTCCACCGCGTTACATTCGCTGTATGACAGATCGCTGTGCGACATCCGGATCCCGTCAAAAAACCATTGGGTCATCTGGCCCTTTACGCCCGGAAGCAAAAGGTCTTTTCGCTGTTCCACCAATTCGTTTACGTCCAGGTCCGATGCCACATACGGATTGGTGTGCACCAGGCTATTATCCCTTGTATCTGTTACTATAGTCGGCATGTTCCCGAATGTATACTAAATACTCCCTGTAATACAAAGGCAATAAGCATAGCCCTTATAATTTTGTTTGATAAAAATAACAAAATGATATCAGAACAGGATAAAGCGCAGATTGGAGAAGTGCTAAAAAAGATGAGAGATGCCTGGGCGGCGGGCGATGGTGCTGCTTACGGCAGCGTATTTTTGGACGACGCGCGTTACGTTGAAGCCCCGGGTTTCAGGGCCATCGGGGCCAGGGTCATCGCGGAACGACATCAAAAAATATTCGATACTTTTTTTAAAAATACAAGGATCGACGGCAGCTACCCCAGCGAAATACAAGTGTTGACGCCCGAGGTAGTCATCATCCATTCAGCTGGCACTGTTTACTTCCCCGGCGAAGGGGGAAAAACGATACCCCCGAATGGGATTATGTCTGCGTGCCTGGTTAAGCGCAACAATGAGTGGAAAATAGCCTCGTTTCAAAATACACCGACAGGAAAGTTCAGGATGATCAAATTTTTCCTGCGCTTCTTGCGATCTCGGTTATATATGCTGAACACGAAACGGCGAGGGGAGAAAGCGCTTCTGCGATAAATTAACCCTTAAAAATTGGGTAGCGAGCCAGGTAACGAAAAAAGCCCCGGGCGACCGGGGCTTTTTTCGTTACCTGGAGAATTTCTTCACCATGGTGGTGTCTTTTTTCTTTTTTGTGGAGTCTCTTTTTGATTTCTTCTTTTTAGTGGTGTCGGTCTGCATTGAAGATTTAACCGTGGTGACACTACTGTGCGCGTAAACACTTCCGAATGAGATCGCTGCTAAAGCAATCATACAAAATAGTCTTTTCATTTTTTTTGAATTTGATTTAACTAATGTTTCTTAATTGCAGATTAATTAATTTAACCTGTGAAACAAACGAAGCCTTTCGCTATTTGTTTTACGTTTTTTTGGATTTTTCTTTTTTTTATTTTCCGGCTCCGCGTTGGGTGGAAAACCAGGCGGCTATCCTGGTGGACAGCAGCGAAGTAAAGAAAAGATTTGACGCGGAAGGAATGTGTCAGACTTTCGAAGCGGGCGAGGGTAAATGTCGACAAACGACTAAAATATTACAAAAAGAAGAGCATCGTTTTTACCGAAGCTCTCCCTTACATTAATTCGTTTTTGTGGTATCCTTCATTTTGGTTTTTACTTTGGTATGAGGACCCTTGGTTTTTCTCTTATAATTGTGGTGAGCCATTTTGGTTTTAATTTTCGTGGTGTCCGACAATATTTTCACCGGCACCGACGCGGATGCTATCCCTAAACTGATCGCTGCTAAAGCAATCATACAAAGTGCTTTTTTCATAATTTGAAAGATTGATTTATAGATAAACCAACTGTTTCAAAAAATGTTTTTTAGCAGGAATGGCATCAAATCACGGTTCCGTTGGGGATCACGGCGCGTTTTTTTACAATCACTATCCCATCCTGAACAGTGTAAGTTTCGTAATCGCCGTTCTCCAGGGGTTCACCCACGTTGATCTTTACATCGTCGCCGATACGGGTATTTTTATCGATAATGGCGTTGCGGATATGACACCTGTCGCCGATACCCATAAACGGCGAATGGCTCAGATGCGATTCTTCGATCTGGTTAAGCGTTTCATAATTGTCGCTGCCCATCACATAGCAACTCTCGATTACCGATCCAAAGCCTATCCTGGTTCGGATACCAATGATCGACCTGGTAATATGGCTGGCATTGATGATACAACCGTCGGCGATGATGGCCCTGTCAACATGCGTGCCCGACATTTTTGAAGGCGGCAGCATGCGCGCACGGGTATAAATAGGGTTTTTATCAAACAAATTAAACTGCGGGATATCATCGGTAAGCCCCAGGTTCGCCTCGAAGAATGATGGGATGGTACCAATATCGGTCCAATAACCTTCATATTGATAGCTTAATACCCTGTGGTTAGTGATGGATTGCGGAATGATCTCTTTTCCGAAATCCGTTTTATCATTTCCATTCAAAAGGTCATAAAGCATGTTTTTGTTGAAAAGATAAATACCCATCGAGGCCAGGTAAAGGCGGCCCTCGGCCTTCATTTGCGGGCTAACTTCCGACACCCAGTTCTCAAAACCGCTTTTTGGCTTTTCGATAAATGAAGTGATCCAATTTTCTGCATTGGTTTTCATGATGCCGAACCCGGGCACGTCATTCACATGTACGGGTATCGTGGCGATGGATATATCAGCATCCATCTCGATGTGCTTCTCGATCATATCCTCAAAATCCATCTGGTACAGCTGGTCGCCTGACAGGATAAGTACATAATCAAATTCGTGTACTTCCAGGTGTTTGAAGCTTTGCCTTACCGCATCGGCCGTTCCCTGGAACCAGGATACATTTGACGGGGTTTGCTCTGCCGCCAGGATGTCCACAAAAGCCTCGCTGAAATTGCTAAAGTGGTAGGTGTTTTTGATATGCTTGTTTAACGACGCCGAATTAAATTGCGTTAAAACGTATATCCGGTGAATGCCCGAATGCAGGCAGTTGGAAATAGGAATATCCACCAAACGGTATTTACCGGCAATTGGTACTGCGGGTTTTGAACGTGTTGCGGTTAACGGAGATAACCGGCTGCCCTGGCCGCCGCCAAGCACAATGCAAATTACTTTCGAGGTCATGTTGTTTGAGTTAAGCTTTCGTAAAGAGTTATATATTCCTTCGCCGACCGATCCCATGAAAAGTCGAGCGCCATCATTAATTTTTGTAAATGCTGCAAATGCAGCTGGTTGGCATAAAGTTTTATGGCGCGGGTTACCGAGTGGCAAATATCTTCAACACTTGCCTGGTTAAAACAAATACCGTAGCCGCCTTCGTCGCCAAAATCAATTACAGTATCCCGCAAACCGCCGGTACGCCTAACAATAGGGCAAGTGCCATAACGCAAAGCATACAACTGGTTAAGCCCGCAGGGTTCAACTCGCGAGGGCATCAGCAAAAAGTCCGACCCGGCGTAGATCAGGTGCGCTAAGGATTCGTCGTACCCAATAAATACATTACACTGCTCGCCATAAAAGTTCTTTAATTCAACAAGTTCCCTTTCCACATCTTTTTCACCCGCTCCTAAAAGCAGGAAATTGAAGCCATTTGGATGCTCGTTAAAGCTTTCTTCCATTGCGGTGGCCAACAGGTCGGCGCCTTTTTCGCCAACCAGGCGGCCAATAAACGAAATCAGCGGTTTCTCCGCCGAGAGCCCGAAACGCTCGCACAACGCTGCTTTATTGGCCTGTTTCCCTTTGGTTATTTGTTTGATGGAGAAATTATTCGGAATCATCGGGTCCTTTTTAGGGTCCCAAATTTCAGTGTCAATACCATTAATGATGCCCTGCCCCTTTTGTCCTTCCAAATGAAACAAAAATTCAAGCCCGTTTGAACTGATGGAAAGCTCGTAAAGATAGGTGGGCGAAACAGTTGTATAACGCCAGCAGCACTTTACCGCCGCCGCTAAAGGATTGATGGAACCGCCCCATTCCAACAGGCCAATTTTTGACAAATCGATCTCAGGCAAATAGGATAATTTATCCCAGCTGAATGAGCCATGATATTGCCCGTTATGGATCGTAAGCACAGTAGGTACATTAGCCAGCCGGGAATAAAGCCGCGAATGCTGCAATAGAAACGGCACCAAACCCGAATGATGATCGTGGCAGTGAATGATATCCGGCGACTGCTGCGAATAGCTGATCCAGTCTAAAAAAGCGATTTGAAAGGCAATGAACTGCTCCGTTTCGTCGGGGTACTGGTAAACCTCTACCCTGTCAATTAAACCCGGTATCCTCACCAGGTAAAGTTCAAAGCCAAGCTTGTCCGTTTTCTCCTTTAATATCTCGAAGTAAAGCCTGCGCGTGCCCAACAAGGTTGACGCCCTGAAAACGACGTCAAACTCATTTTCCTGTACAAATTTGCGGTTATAATAAGGCATCACAACGGCCGCCTGCAAGCCAGCCAACACCTGGTATTTTGGCAGCGCCCCCACCACATCGGCAAGGCCCCCGACTTTAGCAACAGGATAACACTCGGCACTCAGGTGAAAAATTCTCATAGGTTTATAATTGGCTCAATTTAAGCAAAAGAATTACTCAAATAAACAAATGCTTATGGATAATATGTTTGAAAAAATAATTTTTATTAATTGTTCAGCAGTTTTGAGTGTTAATTCAATAATTAGAATCCAACATTATCTTTTTTTAAAGAATCGTTAAAAAAAAGCCATAATAATCGGCTTTTTTATGAAGTTCTCAATCTTAATAAATCGATTATGATATCTGCTTCAAATATTATACACGGCATTAAATGAAGCACCTTGTGGATTAAATCAAACAAACTGAAGTTGTAGATAGGCGAATTGGGATGGAGTGTCGATGCAACGACTTAGTGCAATTTTTCGTTAGCTTTGATCACTACTTAGCCAGTTAACCTTAAAAACGAAAAAACCTATTTTAGTACAACAATCATTCATTGCAAATAAGAAAAAGAAAATTTTATCCTTCAATGAACATGTAAGAGGTCCTTATGAAAATAACCTCGATGACGCCCCTTCATATACCGGCAGGTATTTTTTAATTCCAAAAGACAGCGAGGCCGGCCTTGCAAAAGCAAAAAAGTTGCTTGAATCCAAATTGGGCTTTTCTGTTGCAAATACAAGGGAATTTATCAATGAATCTTTTGACGAGAACAAAATTCAAGATGCTGATGCATTAATCTATGAGGATTTAGGTATTACACTTTTAAGCGGTGAGAAAGATCAAATTCAAATTTTGGAATCAGCGAATGCTGATTTTATTATTGAACCTGAAAAAGTAGTTTACGTTCCTGACGATGTGATGGAGAGGCCTAGCATCCCATCAACATGGGGCATAAACATTACTAACGTGCCACAATCTCTCTATACAGGTAATAACATAAAAATGGCCGTATTAGATACTGGTTTTTATATTAATCATCCTGATTTTACTGGAAGAAACATTACGGCAAGTTCATTTGTTCCCAATGAGACAATTAATGACTTGCACGGTCATGGCACTCATTGTATCGGTGTAGCCTGTGGCTCATCAAATTTGATCGGACAGCGTTACGGCGTTGCTAAAGACGCTTTGGTATATGTTGGAAAAGTGTTGAATAACCAGGGCATAGGAGCCCAGGTCTGGATACTAAACGGAATGGTTTGGGCTGCAAATAGCGGGTGTAAAGTTGTATCAATGTCTTTAGGTTCAAAAGTTGCTCCGGGACAGAATTATGATATCGCCTATGAGCGAGCAGCACAATTTGCCTTATCAAAGGGAGCTATTGTTGTTGCGGCTGTTGGCAATGATAGCCAACGCTCAATAAACCAATTCAGACCTGTTTCAAGTCCCGCCCACTGTCCGTCAATACTTGGGGTAGCTGCTCTTGATACAAATCTGAATGTGGCCGATTTTTCCAATCGCCAAATAAACCCAACCGGACGAATAGATATAGCAGGGCCGGGTGTGACAATTTATTCTTCGTGGCGAATGCCTGACAGATATAAAACTATTTCCGGAACAAGTATGGCAACGGCTTATGTCGCTGGAATACTTGCTCTTATTTGGGAAAAATATCCAACTGCTCCACCGAATCAAATTATAAATGAATTGCGTAACTTAGCAAGAAATTTACCGTTACTAAGTATTGATGACGTTGGTATTGGATTATCAATAGCACCATAAATCAGCGCGATGAAAAATATTGTGATTACAATTTCAGACAGCTATTTGTATAGATTAAAAACTATAGCTGAAATACTGCGCAAGGAAGGTTTAAATATTACAAATCTCTATGAATTTGGAGTAATTACCGGAAATGCAGAAGATAGAATCATTAAAAAGCTTCATGAGCACAAAGAAATTGTCTCGCTGAAGGAGGACAAATATGTTGAAATAGCCCCTCCTGGCTCTGCAATTCAATGACTGGAATTAGGGTCTTCAGAAAAGAACTGACCTCCTTTTAATTCTTTTTCGTTCAGCAACGACAATACAATCTGTTCAACTCTCGCTTTCGGCACTTCCTGGCCCTCCAGTGCCATAGTGGAGAAAACAATATTAGTGAGCATTTTCGTTAAGAAAGCCTTATCTTTTAGAACATGTTTAAATATTTGTGGACAAGTTGATAACGAAAATGTAAAAAGAGAATCGGTAGGGATAAATTAGATTTTACCACAAATCGATTTATCCAATGCAAACAAAGTTTACAGGGCCGACC
>Ga0210389_10000526_pt1 | contig 34669 bp, 56 predicted proteins | sample IncBWH28OmetaG_FD_160127 | JGI IMG/M metagenome (GOLD analysis project Ga0210389, IMG submission 160127) | Forest soil microbial communities from Barre Woods Harvard Forest LTER site, Petersham, Massachusetts, United States - Inc-BW-H-28-O ... | reverse complement strand
ATCAAGAACTGATGGTTCTGGAATTTGATTGTTACTTCGGTGTCAAATAGCTGTGACGCCGTAGCTAAATTGATCTGGTTAGTCATCCTGACTTCTCCCAATAGAGTCCAATAATTAGAAAGGCTTTATGCCAATCATCTATTGACCATCTACCAGGTTACCGTCAAAGACAGGCTGATAATTGTCCTGATCCCGGGTTGAGGTTTCCGCTTGCGCAGGCTCTTGTCAGGATGATTTAATTCTACGCTATAGTTTTTTATTTCGTCAACTATGCCTGGACGGCTTTTTGTGCGACAAGGTTTAAATACCGGTTGATGTCGTTAGGCATTTTTGTTTTTTCCTTTTGCGCATAAGCTTTGCGAATGTCTTCGTCTGATACTGTATAACCACCATGTGACGGTTTTTCCATACCTGGCATACGATTGTCCAAAGCCCTTTGGCGCTGATTCAATATGGCTTGACGCGCTTCCTTGTTCACAACCGTTGCATTGATAATGCCTTCCGCGACTTCTTTGGGATAAGCTTTATTAACAAAGTCCTGAATCAGATTCATGGTTTCTTCGCCTAATTCTTTCTTGGCCTTTTCGAAATTCTGTTTTTGTTGCTCAACCCGTGCCTTGTCGCTACGCAGGAATTTTTCATATTGCGCTTGCGTCATGCCTGCTTCCTTTGCTCGTGCCTGAATGTCTGTTGCTCTCGCCTGATCAACTTCAAGATCAGCGGGGTTTAAATAACTAGATGGTACTTCGCTTAATTCAGACATCTGTTTTTTTAATTTTTCGTTTTCATCATAAACTGTCGCAGCATTTTTATAACCGGTTTCAAGGTCTTCGACGGTTTTAAATTTTCCTGCATATAACTTATTTTCGTTTTCGTTTGGGTTTGTCTGGTTCTGGTTGTCCTGTGTCATTTTGCAATTCCTTTATCAAATACTGAACTTTTAAAATAGTTCGGTGAATGTCCCTAAACACCGAACGCCTTCCATCATAAAACGCAAAACCCACTCCACCAAACTCCTTGTCGGATGGTTCATCCATGAAGGTATCTTGCATCATCCTGTCAAGGGTCTTGCGTCCTAACTCATTGGTCTGAAAGAGTATGTACAAGTCATACTCTGGCTGACTAATCTTTTTAAGCTTCAATAAATCATCAATCATCGTCGTCACTCAAACATGGGCAAACTGTTTTTGTCCATTTGCCGTCACCATAAAAATCACGCACTATCCCGCCATCTTTCTTACTAAAATAGGGTCTACTCCATATAACGCCTTCCGTTAATATCTCACCCGACCCTTTGCACTCTTCACAATCTTTATCAGCCATTAAATCGTAACTCCCGGCGATTCAGGGAATTTAACCGCACCCGCTGTGGTACTTGGGCTTGGCGGTGGCAGATTGCCCAGCTGTTGTTGCTGTAGCATGTTGCCCAAGAAGCCCCTGATCTCATCATCTGTCGCAAACAATTTTCTGGGTAAATTAAGTTTATCTGTCAGGAAGTTGCTCGCTTCAAATATATTGACTGAGGCAAGCGCTGCACCCTGTCCAAAGAATTGCTGCTTGATCTGCATATTAGTAATAAAGTGGTTCAAGTCCTGCTGGTTCTGTAAATCATAGAGTGGTGAGACATAATCAAACTTGAGCTTGCGTGTCGAAAAGCCCGGTATGTTCTGTCGGCTTTTCAATAGCAATCCACGTTCATTTAAAATTTTAGCGGCCACTTCAAATATCTGTTTGGGTAATTCATTGATCAAGCGTGAAATATCTGTCGCGGATGTTCGCTGTGCACGGTTCTCACGGATTGAAACTTCGGTCGCGCTACGTACTGGCGTTTGTATTTCACCCAAAGGATCAACCTGAAATCCCCGTTGTATGGCTTCCTGCAAGTGCATGATGTGTTGCAATACGTCTGGATATTCCGGCATCTGTAAAGCTTCCAGAGGATTGCGCCCCTGCGGGTTTCTCGCAATCATGGCACCCGACCATTGACGTATTGAATATGGATTAAAATAGGTTCCAGCGTCATAGAACATAGGCGGATTGGCTTTAAATGCCATATTCTGACGGCTGTATTGAACAATTAAATTCACATCCCGAATAGTCGGCAACATGTCCGTACCAATACCACGACCCTCAGCTTCACCGGGTCGAACACGATCACGATAGACTATGATTTGTGGATAGGTTGACTCACGGTCAAAGCAAAGTGAATGAGGATCATCGTCGAGTACTGCATAAATATAAAAACTATCATCGCTATATTTAATCTGACCAAAGTTAACCGTAAAGATTTCGTCTGGCTCTTCCATCAATGTTGCACGTAACTTGCCACGATAGTTGGGAAAGTATTGTAATATTGATCGCGCTGTCATCTTTTGCGCGAACCAGCATGTATTTATAACGTCATCAGTACTGTACTCAATATACAGAGCAACAGCAGGAATGCTTCGAAAATACAAAGGCACTTCGTCGGATTGACTTTCAACCCAGATTGCGCCAGTCCCCCCAACCAAGTCAAGGTTGGAGCTACTAACAACACGGGATAGATTTGATTCATTAAGGTAGAAAAAGATTCTGTCATTGACTTCATCCATTGTTATTTGAGCTTGTTTAATTAATTGCGGATCATATAGATGAGGATCGAGTACCAACTTTCCCCAGATACGATCTTTAGGCAATAGCAAACCATGCAGGTCATTCGCTCGCTGATACGCTGCAAGCATTGCTGTGTTATCCCAGATTTGCTGGGTTACGGGCTTGCCATCATCACGGTAATTGAATTTGACGTTAAAGGCATCGCGATCTGGAATGACATAGAAATAAAGTTCTTTATACAATGCAAGCCAGCGATCTTTATACTGTCGCGCTTCCCAAAATCGTCGGTAAAGCTTCTGGAGATCTTCGCTCATCTGTTGCCATCCTTAGCAATCAAGATAAAAACCCACGTCCGCCAAATGGGAACCCAGCCGGTAAGCGGGTTTCTTTAGCAACAGGTGCCTTTGCATTATAGTCAGGTGTCCATACCTGTCGGCCTTCGCCCTTGATAATATCAAGTCTGGTCTGATATAGACTCTGCTTCTTGGCTTCCAGTTCCGCCTTGTTCATTGACAGCTGTTCGCTGGCTAACTGGTCGGCCTGACTCTGACCATCGTCGTTGTCGTTGTCGCCCCCGAAAAATCCCATGCTTACGCCTCCATGCGTCTAACACTTCATAATTTCGTGTATGTCTATACTTTAACAATTTCTTGTACAAATGCACAGGATTGAACGTAAACCCTATATTGATTCCAGCGGTGTATCTACATATCTCATTACAGGATCGGACAATAAAAGGCTTCCATTTCGTTTTATGTCTTTTTTTTATGATAACTGTAATAACTGCTGTAACATCTTTGATAACTCTCAAGTTTCTGATCAAGCCGTTTGGATCATTACATTTAATCTTGCGTGTCAATATACCCGTTCGATCAAAGTCAAGCATGATCCAGTCTGAACCATCATAAGTAATTGTATTGCAATGCTTGAACTCATCAGAGAATGCAAGACCTGCTTGCACACCTGTTGCAATTTTATAGAATATAAATATTGCTACTAAGTCACACTCTTCATTGACTGGCATATCGCCTCATATAATTCAATAGCAGCATCGTATTGTTCAAACACTTTATTGAATATAAGTTGCTTGGTACATAACTGTATTAGCCAGCTATTTTTTTCACCTGATTTTTCATCAGATGGTCGAAGGCGAATTGTTACTGATTCAACATGACTTAAATTAATGAGAGTTCTATTATTAATATCAATCCATTCAAAAAAACTCATAAATATCTTTCCAGTACATTGTGTGATTTGGCTAATGCGTCACGATAGACAACTTCGCATTTAATCGCTACAGCATTTAATATGTCTTCTATTTCCATGATCGTATCGGTTCGATGCTCACGCTCAACAGCATTGTTGATAACATTCAATGCGATTTTATATTCCTTAATAAATGATTTGTTTAATGACTTTAAACGTTTTTGAATTTTATCAATCTGATCAACAGCCAAACTTGCGAAATCGTAATCCATTACAATTTACTCCATTAGTTAAAAACGTGGTTTCTGCAAAAGGTGTTCCATATGATCTAATACATATGGATGTAATTGAGCCAATTTTTTTCTAAATTCATAAAGATATTCAATTGCTGTTTTCATGTCTTCGAGTTCGTTTCTATCCCATAAATTATTACTGACAGGAACAGATGGACTGGGTAATGGAGTGCACGCGATACGTGATAACATTTATTTCTCCCTAGTTAAGTTTTTTATTACTCTCAAGTATTTCAACTCTAGCTTTTAATTCCTGAATCATATCATTCAACGTTGTTGTATTATGACCTATGATATCGCTTAAAATTTTTAAGCTGTTATGTAGCTTGTCCAATGTGTTTTTATGATTATTAAAAACTTCATCAAATAAATAAGCTGCCTTTTTTAAAACAGCAGTTTGCTGTACCAGATGGTCTTCGACGGTTTCACATATCGATTCATCATAATAAAGTACGCCTTCAATCGTTGATTTATCTATTGTCATTGTATTAAACCTTTTTCAACTAATTCATGAATATCAATTATTTCAGTCTTGAATGATATATGTAAATTACGATAAGTAAACATGACATTATCCCATTTGCACTCACACTCAAGCTCATACGCAACGCCTTCGTATTTGAACTCGCCCACATATTTCCACCACTGATCACGTGGCTTGCGTGCTACAAAGTCAAAAAGGTATGAAATGATTTCGCGTTTAAGCAATGGAAGTTCTTTCATGCGTTCAAACTTCATCTTGTCATTCATAACTTGCAGCCATAATGCGGGTGATATTCTAATTTTTTATTCAAATCATCGATTTTTTGTAATAACAAAGCAATTTGTGTTTCTTTTTCTGTAATGATCTGTTTGAGTATTTCAACTTGATTTATATGATGCAGCATTGAAATAGGCGCTAATCCTAAATCTTTTGTTCTTTGTTCGCGTGATAATTCTATTACTTGATTTTCAAGATTTGATATTCGAGTATTTAAGCTTAAAATAAATTCATTTATCTCTGACATAATTTCTTCACTTTTTCAATTTGTTTGGTATTGAAAGCAATTCCTGCCTCAATTTTCTCAAAAAATCGCACATGATTGGGTAATTCGCAAGATTCTTTTTGCCCGTGACAATATACTGTTACCCACACCGAATCAGTCTTATAACAATTAACCCATTCGATTGTCTCGACAGGTTTGTTACATACCGCACAATGTGGTTTGAGCGCTTCGATCAAGGCCAATATCCATTTAATCTTGAGTCAATAAACGATTTAAGTTTTGCTACCCGACCACGCTTGATCATTTCTATAGGGGTGATACCGCCAAGCCCTACATTTGGCGATTGAAACCAAATCCAGGCTTTTTCGGTATCACCATCAAAAAAGTTTTTAACTTTATTGAAATAGTCCTGTGGAATCATGCAGCGTCTGGCGCTTCCTCAGCGGGTGCGGGTGCTTCATTTACTTCATCTTGAGGTGGCACAGCTTCAGGTTGCTGGAAAACTGGCTTAACTTCTAATTGCATCATCAAGATGCCTTTTTCGATCCAGAGAAATGCAGAATCAAATAAACCGAAAGCCATTTCAATTACTCTTTTGTCCAAAGGTAAATTAGCCAGTGATGAAACTAATACATTAAAGTTATTCTGAAAGTTGGCAAAAATATTTTGTTTGATTGCAACGATTTGTTGCGGTGTTACGGTTTCAGCGGGTTTGTTTTCAACTTGTTCGGTCATGACTTTACTCCATATGTGTTATTTTTTCTTCCTTAGCTTTCCTAATGTTTTGGCCAGTCGTGCACGCTGTCCGAGCTTGCCCCCTTTCCTGGCTGCTGCATTGAGTTTCTTTGCAGGGATTTTCTTACCTTTCTTGACGTGAAGGGCTTTTCTTAATGCGCCTTTCTTCTTGATAGCCTTTGAAATCCATTTCTCAGCCATGATTGATTGCTCCCTGCAATGGGTTGATTTCCAACCGTTTTAAAGATTGCTCCATTTTTTCTGCTTTTTCAAGCAGGATTTGAATAACGCCAGCATCGGCTCCAAAGTCTTCACGAAAGCATCGTTCAAGTAACCACGCAATCGCCTGCCAGTTTTTAACCTTGGCTTTAATCTCAGCCACCATGATTGTTATTTCATCCGCTTGAGCCTTCTTTAACGCATAAAAGAACCTGGCGTGCTCTGTCCATCGACCTTCCCGAATGTCCTGTTCGCCCTGATTTAGCCAATTATAAACACTTACAACATGTACCTCAGCCAATCCCGCAGCATGTCTCAATACAAATACTTTTCTGATTCCATCTACTAATTTATCAATCATTTCCTGATTGAATTTAGTAGGCTGACCTCCTCCGACTCCTCTACCAACTCCCTTTGCCATTTTCGCAATCCTTTGCGTAATTGAAAGATAAAAAAATTATAACACCTAAAAATAAATGTTAATACATATTGACACCGTTATTCTTTTAGAATATTATTGTCATATATTAACTTGTGATGAGGTAATAAAAATGCAACCACTTGACATTTCAGTTTCAACCGTTTCAACACCCCGTATATATGTACGATGTCTGACTGCTTACAATAGCGGAAAGTTACATGGCAAATGGATTGATGCCAATCAGAATGCAAATAGCATAAGAGAGGAAATCAGAGAAGTCCTTCATTCATCCCCTGAGCATGACAAGTTTTATCCATGTGAAGAATGGGCAATTCATGATTACGAATATATGCCTGATCTTGGTGAAAATCCATCAATAGAGAAAGTTGCCGATGTTGCGAAATTTATCGCAGAACATGGCGATTTGGGTGAAGCAGTGATTGAACACTTTTGTGGTTCTATCGATGATGCAAAAGTCGCAATGGAGAATTATCACGGTACATTCAACAATGATGAAGATTTTGCAATGTATTGGGTATTAGAGGTTGAATGTCGTGAAATTCCCGATTATCTTTCGCACTACATTGATTATGCGAGTATGGGGCACGATATGTTAATAAATGATTTTTACTCAATTGAATCAGGAAATAAAATTCACGTTTTCTTGCATCACTAAAAATAAGTTATCCCCCCTTTCGGGGGGAATATAAGGATATAACCGATGAATGAATATACATGTATAGCACAAAAAAACCATTTTGTAAGCCTGACCGGTTTCAAAAATGTAATGAACACAATCAAGGCAGCTCGCGAATTTGGTTTCACAGAAAAGTTTGAGATTCACTATATTGTCAGCCATGAAAAAATAAATTATTTACATACTCTTTTTTTCATTGGAAAAAATAACGAAATAAACGGACGAATTAAATCTTTCATGCCATATGAAAGGGAGCTTTCGCCCCCTTTAAACATTATTGCTCACCGCCATTGTAATATGACACATTGTAGTGACCCATATCAGCCATTGCCCCTTTAGCAGCAGCAGCGTGTTTACCGTGGTCAATTTTGTCTACCATGTGATGATCTACAATACCTTTATTTGCACCCGGACGTTCAGCAGCTTTGTTACCGCCCTGGTTCGGGTCAATTTCAACAGCGTTTTTTGCTGCACCATTTACACTGATTGCATCCATGCTTAAGTCTCCCTGGTTGTGGATTTGTGGGAACTACCAAAGTAGTAGCTCATGATCATTATAAGCACATCCTGAAATCTTGCACTAATTACATCAATTGCACTTGACGGATGAGTGACACAATAGAATTGAATTAGCGCATAATTAAGCAAAAATCCGACAGCCAGAATAGTAGGCACATAATCCCGTAAAGCAATCTCTCGCGATCTGGCATTTTTTCGATCATCCACTTCCGTCGCATAATCACCCGATGCAATCTTTGAGAGTGTCTCAAAGTGTTCATATTCCAGTGTTTTGATTTTAAGGTTTGCCTCAGGATCAGCAACAATTGCATCATGAAGTGCAGTCACATTCTGTGGGTCAACATGAAAAAGATTAGCCAGAAGAGTGATACCAACGGCAGCCAGAGGACTGCCGAGCACAGAAGCCAGAAGAGGGGCGATCTTGCCAACCGCTCCAGCAATTCCGTTAAATTTTGTAGCATCGGTCAAGCCAGCCATCCAGAAAATCCTTATCTTTGGGGCGAATCTCAACTAATAACCTACAATATGATGCACGCATGGCAATGAGTACAGGCAAAAAAGAATCACCGAGATCATTTAAAACTTCCAGTGTGCCAGACCCCATAATACCGTCATCACGTATATAGCTGCGCTTTCTATACACAGCCCAGCTGGCACGCTGAACCAGCTTAACAGCTTCATTAATGCCATGGTGTACAGCCATATCAAGGCAATAATTACAAACCAGCTGGTCAGTAACAGATTCAAACGGAGCAGCTTCCCAAAACTCACCACGATAGATATTCCTGGCCTGTTCAACATGCAGCTCCCTGATCACATTGACAGTCAATTCGCCAAATATTCCGTATTTTTTTAACCTGTCAGCATCGATTGACCGTAAAAAACGGAGCGACAAACCGAAGTTGGTCGCTCCTCCCGCATCATTGGGGTTGTTCACAAAACCTTTTTCATTCCCCAAAACATACTCAATTGCGTCGTTGAAGTTACCCATCAGCCACGTGTCCAGCTCATTGATTGCTCCATGCCGGTATTTTTGGTATTAAAATTACGCTTCCAGCGGTTCTCATGGTTCGTCATCCATTCCTTGCGCTGTTCAGGGGTTAAATCATGCCATGTCTGCCCAGGCTGAACAGGATATCCCCGACTGACTTTCCTGTATGGAACCGCTTCCTTTGTCGGATTGATCTGATCACTGAATATTTTTTCAGGAATTGGCGCACTCTTTGGCATTAACTGTGAAATGATGGTCGGTATGGCTCCAACTATGGCTTTTGATACAGCTTCCTCAATTGCAACCTGCATGGAAGGGCTTAAATCCTTCGATACAGCCGTTTTCTCAACCTGACCCTTATCTACCCTACCCTCTGTTACGTTTCGTTCTTCCTTGCTCATGTGTTAGCTCCCAATAGATAATTTTTAACGTATTGAATTAAAGCTTCCGCACCCTGTGCGACAAAAACATCATAACCCTGACGCTTCAATTCGTCTAACCAGTATTGCTGATTTTCAGATATGACCCCTTTCTCTTTCCGTTTAAGCTCAATATAAAGCCCGTGGTGCCCCGATCTTGCTACAGGTATGCAAATGTCAGGGATGCCAGCTTTAACGCCCATACGTTTAAATTTCATGGCTTCAATAAGATTTCTGCGTCCGCCATTGGGGATGTGATAGAAAGGGATGTTGTTTTTATCAAGCCATGTCGCTGCTACGATCTGTTCGTGGTCTTCTTTCGGTATGACAGGCGTCAAACGAAAGTTGTTCGGGTTTCTTCTCTTCATTATTGGCATCCTTGCCGTAAAGCAGACGAAAAGCAGAAAAGAATTTAGCTTTCTTCTTTTTGCCCATACGCTGCCACTGGTTGTCCATTACCATAGGGTTTCCATCCGTACTTGGGTATCAGGCTTTCAAAGCAATCAATTGCGTCCTGCAAATGAGTTGCATATTTCCTGACTACCTCCCGAGCATAATCCCTTAACCATTCCCTGTCATCCCCTCCATAAGCGTCTGATAATTTTTTAATCAAACTACATAAATAATCTCTTTGTCCTTTCCATGTTTGCTTCATAATTCACCTCTGAGTGCTCTCTCGCGCGCGTAGACATGAACACTGGTGTTCACTTAAATATAACATATTAATTTTATTATATTTTTTTTAAAATATATGGTGTTCAAACCGGTGTTCAAACCGGTGTTCAGAGTGTTCAGCTCTGAACACCTGCTGAACACCAACTGAGTACCACATGGTGTTCACCCTTCCGCCTTACAGCCACGTGGCTTCCAGCGATAGTGAACACTGCGCCTCAGCCACCGTCAGTCCCGAATGAGTCGGAGGTCTTTGGCCTTGCGAATCAGTTTACAGACCATTGTCTGACTGCATCCTAAATCAGCAGAAATTGATCTTGTGCTCATTTTCATGCTAACCATCTCAACAACCCTATCCAGCTGAGTTTGTTCAATTGATTTACAAGACCATATGCCATTTTCAAAATTGACTTCATATGAAAGGGCATCCTTGCCACCAAAGACGCGAGATTTTCCATAAATGATTTTAAATTTTTTGATTTGAACAGATTCGTTTTCTAATGAATCATCATTGATCGCATGAAGCCCGATTGCGACATCGGCACAATCGAGCATTTTGGAAGTACCACGATAGTCATCACCCTTGCCAGCATGATGAACAATAATGATGGTCTTTCCTTTTGAGCGTAGCTCAAGTAACCATTCCTGTATTTTTTTCCATTCGTGGGCTTTATTTTCATCGAATGATGAGAGCATCGAAAGATTGTCAAAAATAATGACTTCAATATTGTATTTGTCCAGCAGCTTTGTGTAGAGTTCCTGTCCGTAGGGTTCATCTATCATTGGCATTTTGAAAGGTAAAACTTTATCAGGAGTAAGCAGATTAAAATTTTCTTTAAAATCCAGTTCACCCTGTTGTTTCGCTATCTGCATGATACGGTTATAGATTTGAACATAAGGCATTTCGCCATCCACATATAAAACTTTGCGTGGTTTTTGACAGTAATATCGTAAAAAGCTACCACCCGCAGCAATGGCGTAAGCAAGATTTAATGTGAATAAAGTTTTACCAAGTCCGGTTTTTGCATATATCCAGCCGATTCCCTGTACTGTCAGACAGGGATTTAAAACAAATTCCAGAGGTGATGGCTTGTCATTCTCAAGCTGATCAAAAGTTAATGGAACATAGCGACTGGTATCGGGTGACGGATTAAAATTAAGAATATTTCCTTTTTCATCAAACGAAACATCTGCTTCAAAGTCGGGATCGGATTTTCTTATCTCATCCAGTAATTCCTTTGGTGTAAATGTATCTTTGATTGGTGTATCATTGGCGTTGCTCATGATTTCGCTCCTTTGAAAAATTGACATGGGTGTTCCTCAGACCAGAAATAGAGAACTCTTGGTCCGAACCTGAGTAAATGGAAACAAATTTTGTGCAATGTAGTTGAAGAAAGTCCTCCCGTATCGTAGACAATGATGTGTTGGCCATATATCGGCCACGTGTACCGGCTGACATCATCATTGTTCGGGAGATAAGAACAGAGGGTGCCCATCCTTTTTTGGGTATATGCTTCATCCCTGGCCTCCTTGCCAATGTAAATGTAGATCGGATGATCCAGTCTAATGGTTTCCTGCTGATAAGCTAAGAGTACCCGGCCGAAAGGCGGTAATGGTCGCTGATCATTCATACAAATTTATCCTTAAGAGTGATAATAGTTGCAAATCCGTAGCTATCCATTAAAATCACTCTTGTCGAAAAGTAGAAATTAAATTTTTTACGATTAGAGGGGAGTTCGTCGCTCCCCTTTCAAATCCAAATCCATGTTACTTCTTAAGCCCCTCATTCTCAATAACATTCTAAAGTGCTATAACTGAAAAAGTTTTTTCAGAATAAATAAAGGATTATTTATGAAAAAGTTTTGGGGTTATGTAGATAAATCAGGATGTATCTCAATCAAATATTTTGTCAATAAGAGTCAGTTAACTCATGTTTTAAATTCAGCAAATATAAAAATCATTATCCATCCATTTGACGCATGTAATTTTTTTGAAGCGTATCAGCTTGTCAGAGCAATGCTGGACAACGCTTCCTGATACGTTAAGATAAAACTTCCACTCACTCATAAGGATATGATCATGAAAAAGAAAAAAGGATCAAAGCCCGCGACTAAAGCAGATATCGCAAAGGCTCGAAAAGAAGATATCAGGCAGGATAAAGAAATGATGAAGAAAATGAAAAAAGTTAAGAAAGCCCGCAAGAAAGCCAGGAAAAAAGCCGCTAAATAAGCGGCTTTTCTTTTTGAATTGTCTCGATAATCTGGATAAATTTCTTACGTTCATCCATTCGTCCTATGATGTAAGAACCAAGGCATACTATGACATAACAAAGTAACGCAATTGTGATTGACTGCCAGTGTGTCATTTCTTCTTTTCCAATTCTTTAATTGCAAAGTTAAGTGCAGCTGTCAGTGAACCAATCGACATATGTGCCAGATGCGTATTAATTAAAATAACTACTTCTTTGAGTGACGCGACATAAGTTTGTTTACAACATTCATTCATTGTTTATTTCCTTTTTTATTTTTTAATTCATCGTCATTACTAAAAAAATCAACTTTAGTAATAAAAGTCAAGCTCTCGACTGCTTTAATTAAAGTATTTTGTGCCATTTTAATGTTTACAAATAATTGAGGTTCACCCTCAGTCATTTCTAAAATTTTATCCAGAACATTTACTAAAGAACCTAAGAAGACACCCATAGTAAGATTAAGCAATGGAGAAATATCAATATCTTGTCTAAATTCTTTATAAGTACTTAATATCGATAAATATGAGTGAGTTAATTTTTGTGATATTTCTATTATTAAATGATCAAAATTCATTATCCTTTACCCTCCATAAATTTATTTACTTTTAAATTGTGATAACCATTATCAAACTGAGGTGAAAATTCAATTGGCACAGTGATCTTTTGAAAATCCTGTTTTCTTTTTCTTCGCCACATTTCAAATTCTTTAAGAAGAGAGTCTGCAAAAAAATAAGCTCTCGGGAAATAGTCACATTCATCTATATGTGCAAGTCGTGCTGACTCACACGTGCTAGCTGCTTCATATGCGCATACCTTTGTTTCAGCTATCCATTTGAAAGAACCCCGATCACTGCATGATGCAAGAAGTTTTTCAAAATGATTGATCGTGAAATCTGTTTCGACAACGATGTAATAAGCATCGTAACAACCCAGCAAATATGCAAAATTTGACAGATTTGCTTTACCACCTACCAGTACAAAATCTTTCATTATCCTAAATGTCCTTTCATAAAAATTGTTGCCAGTGTCAAAACCAGTCCTAATAATGCACCCATGATCCATCTGAAATGCGACCATGAAAGTGAACGCATGTCTTTGATGTCCTGCTCTACCTTTTCAAATTTTTTATCTCCTCTCTCAAATCCAAGATCTATTTTTTTTTCCAGTCGCATTAATGTTTCATTGATATGCCCTATACTCTGTTCCAGTAATGCCAGTCTGGTAATTTCTTTCATATGACTCTCCCCTGATTGATGAGCATTCATAATCCATTCCTTATGACAAAAAATCCTCTATATTCATTTTTATCTTATGCTTGCGGGCTAACTCAACCATTTTTCTGATCTTGGGTAACCTGGGCGATCTTCGTCCTGCTTCCCAGTTACAGACAGTTCCCGTTGTCACTTCAAGCTCCTGACCAAATTCTGATTGTTCCAATCCTATCAACAGTCTGAGCTTCTTTATCGCTTCGTTGACTGACATATTTTTTCTCCTTTAATTCAAAAATCTTTATATACATTAATTATTACCTAGTCAATCAATAGTTTGCAGAATGAATATAAAAAATTATCACACTATGTTGACAATAATATTCTTTGAGTATATTATCGCAATTGTAACTAATTAACAGTGATGAGGAAATAAAATATGAAATATGATAATAATGTAGTGTTTATAGTAATATCACAAAGCCAAAAGGATTTTGGTGTAATTGACAGACTGGTCAAACCCAGTTTGTTAATGGGTTAAGGGAGAGCTGACCATGAAAGAAATTAATTCCTATATTGATCGTTGTCTGATTGATGAATATGCCACTAAGAATTTTGATGATGGTTATTATCTTGATGTTGATGATCTGTCAGAACATGAACGCTCAAATTTCCTTGATGTATTGATGAAGCATGACACGAACGTCCGTGACTATGTGTTATTTCAAATGCAGAAATTAATCGATCAGCGACTTCCTGAAGTTGAAGCTGAGAAGCGCTTCTTTGCTCGGGGTGCAGCATGAAAGATTTTGTGACTGCAAGACAACGGTTAAACAATCCATTTAAGAAACGCCTCTTTACTGAAGCGTTCTGGATCAGCTGCACTTTCTTTTCTATCACAATTATTATTTTTGAGGTGATCAATCATGTCTAATACATCAATCATTATGGGCGAATCGGGAACCGGTAAAAGTACGTCAATGAGAAATCTTGATCCGGCTGAAACATTCATCATTAATGTGATGAATAAGCCCTTACCATTTCGCGGTTACAAAAGCATGTACACCAAGGTTTCACCCGATGGTCTGACCGGTAATTATTATGCTTCAACTAATTACGATAATGTCACACTGGTCATTAACAAGATCAATTTAAAACGTCCTGAAATTAAAACCATTATCCTGGATGACTTTCAGTATTTAATGGCGGATGAATTTATGATGCGCTGCATGGAGCGTGGCTTTGACAAGTTTGCTGAAATGGGAAATCACGCCTATCAGCTTTTGAAAATGTTACCGACGTTACGTGATGACCTGGACATTTTTATTTTGACCCACTCTGAACCCAATGAGCTGGGCAAAATGAAAATTAAGACTATCGGCAAGATGATTGACAATAATGTGACGATTGAAGGAATGTACTCAACCGTACTTCAAACAGAATTACGTGACGGTCAATATACTTTTATCACCCAGGGTGATGCGCGTCACATAGCAAAATCACCAATGGGCATGTTTGATTCACGCAACATTCCAAATGATCTGGCTATCGTAAAACAAAGAATGTCTGCTTACTTCAATGAGGGGGCTATTCTATGAGCAAAATGGGTCAGTGGTTTTTTGAGCTGGAAGAAAAACATCTTAATAAAGAATGTGACAATAAATGTTATTTTTGTGAACACGAAGGATATGAACTATGAAACTGTTTGAAATTGCGAATGAATATGAATCTTTGTTAGAACAGGCTTTTGACGCTGAAACCGGTGAGATAGATGTACAGGCCATTGCCCGTCTGGATGAAGTACAAATAGATATTAAAGAAAAAGGGATTGCGGTTGCATCGTATATTAAAAATATCGATGCAGAACGTAAGGCCATTGAAGATGCAAAGAAAGCCATGGCAGAACGGGAAGCGCGACTTGAACGTCGCGTTTCCTATCTGACTGACTATCTTAAATCGAATATGGCACGATGCGGGATGACAGAAATTTCATGCCCTTATTTTGTAGTGAAATTGAAAAAATGTCCTGTATCGGTTGAGATACTTGATGAAGCATCCATTCCTGACAGTTACAAAAAAGAAAAGGTAACGGTCAGTCTGGATAAGATGAAAATCAAGGAAGAAATTCTGGCGGGTACATCCATTCCGGGTGCAAGACTCAATCAGAATATGCGGTTAGAAATTCGTTAATTTATTAAAGGGAGAACACCAATGGCTTTATCGTATCACCGTATTAATGAAGAAGAAGATCAAATGCGTAATGTCTTTGAAAAGGGAGAATATGCGTTTCAGGTCAAAAGTATTGAATCAAAGAAAACAAAGTCAGGTAACAATTTAATGCTGGTTGTGGAATTAAGCGTTCATGATTCAAAGTGCGCACGCACCGTGAATGTCAAAGACTGGATTGTACTCGATATGGAAGAAATGGCTTGGAAATTACGTCACTTTGCAGCGACCTGTGGGTTGCTTGAAAAGTATGATGCTGAAGAACTGGATGCTAAAGATTTCCTGGGAAAATATGGAGTAGTTAAGTTATCCATTCGTGAATATGAACAGGATGGTGAGCTACGCAAGGCCAATGCAGTTGCTGACTATATCAAGCCCGGCAAGGAAAATTTGAAAGAAGCGACACCGTCCAATGACTTTGTTGACGACGATATTCCAAATATGTAAAAGTCTTGCATACTGAATGAATATTGCGCCAAAATGTCCGGCTTTGTGCATGGAGGCGCAATGGTTTCACGATGTTGTTCCACGGACGTTGATCTTGTCCGGTCAGAAACAGATTATTATGCCTGTTGTAAATGTTTGAGACCGTGTGAATTAAAGGAATTGAAAGATGACAGCAGAGTGGGAAACGATCAATCAGATTTCTACCAGTGATACAACGCAGCGCATGTCGGTATTAGGTGGCTGGCTTGTCTGTCGTGTCAATGGCATACATTTACCACAACAAATGGCATCATGGTTTGTTAGTGATCCAGAACATAGCTGGGTCATTGATTAGAGTTTATGTCCGCAGTGGCCTTTACCTCATCACTAATGGCCAATAATCTGCGGACGCCTTTTATGGCCGACGATACTGGAGACTGGATTATAAAAACGGTCGCGCGCAAACGCATAAATTCCGTGTAATAAAAATCCTATGCACTCACGGGAAAATAGGCCACCCATTAATTTATTAAGGACGATTTAAAATGAGAGCGCAAGGGAATGTTAAGTGGTTTGATAATCAGAAAGGTTATGGATTTATCGCAGGCGATGACGGAAAAGATGTCTTTGTTCACTTCTCGGCTGTACGTGCCAAAGGCTTTCGTACACTGGATGAAGGACAGCGAGTTGACTTCACTGTCACTCAAGGCAAAAAAGGTTTGCAAGCCGAAGATGTTGAAGTTATAAGTGAGCGTTAATTAAAAAATGGCAATCAGGATGTAACCTTGGCGAAAGGTACATTGAATGGCTGCGGGTCATTCAGATTGCCACCAATTTAAGGTGAAGATATGAAGAAATTATTTTTATTAGGATTAGCTTTAATCAGTTTTAATTGTTACGCAGAAGATACGAAAACTATTAATTTACCCACAGTCTGTAACGGCAAGCCGTGCCCTCGTTGTTGCCCACCATGGGAGCAACCTGATCCTTGCTGTCAGAAGAAATTGTGTCATTAAAAAGTTTATGGCCGACGATACCAGCATTAACTGGTTATAATGCTAGCATACCATCTGGGAAAATAAGCCACCAGTTTATGGGGAGAGAAGGGATAAAGACCCTAGTAGTCGTCAAAGTAAGCGTACGATGAAATGATGATGGTCGGTAAAACTCGCGGCCTCTTCCCCTCCAGTTTATGTTATTAAGTTATTACAAAAAAATGTTGTTACAAGTTTATGGCAATCGCAGCGCGGACAGTGACGCGCTTGGATATGTGTACGACAAGCTCGATACTCAAAGTAGAGAACAAATAGCAATATTTGGTGATTAACTCTATGCCGGACTATAAGGGGGTCTTAACGGCGCATTGTGGGGTTCGTACGGTAGCTATCATCCCGGTTATATCGATAGCAACTTACTGAGTAAGCAGGTGCAATTCCTGCCGATTGCCACCAGATTTATAGTGATTTAGAGCAACCTCTAAATTTATAGTTTATGTTAGCAGCAGTGCGGACAGTGACGTACTCAATCTAACTTGAGGATGTAGAATGGGATATATATTTGCGCTTACTCAAGAAGCGTGATTCAAAACCATAGCCGGTGCAATTCCGGCCTGCTAACACTTATTTAGGAATGAAAGAATGAAAAAAATGTTAGTTGTATTATTTCTTTTTTCTCTGGCAAGTATTGTTTCAATCAATATTGTTCTTGGACATTGCATCTATCTTTTAACTCATAGTTTGGTATATCAATGCCTCTTTCAAACATCATCGAGTTTTCTATCAGCGTTATTTCTTTTTCAATGGATAATAGATAAATTTGTTAAACCATTTTACCGAGAGTTATTTCTTATGAAGAAGGTTATCAATGACTAATATCGCATCTATTAAAGCTAATGATAAAAGCGAAAAAATTTTCTCTCTCTTAAAGAATAAAAAGTTTTTTGCAATCAGCCTAGAGAAAAATGGAAAAATGGTTCTTCATCAAAATAAAATAAGTAATGAAGAAATTGTATATGCTTCAAACTTTGTTATTGCTTCGATTATAAATCCAGATTTAATTAAGTAAAACCTATCGAAAAAATAAATAAAAATCGACATACTATGCGCACATGTCGAATGGATCGACATACTCTATCTACAAGGAAAGTCATATGCGCACCTTACTCTTATTATCTTTTTTCTTAGTTACATTTAATGCGTTTGCTGATCAGGTACGTTGTTATTCAAACGGTCGAAAAGTCTATCAGCATCAGGTTCAGGATATCCGCTATGTCAATCCTGATCTTCTTGCTTTTCAGGAAACAGACACGCAAGATGTTATTTTAACTTCCATGGACTGTATCGTTAAAATTTCCTCATAGGAGTTTTATCATGCCATTAGTCAAAGGCCGTGCTGCCCGATCAAAGAAAGGATTTTCTGAGAATGTACGTCGTGAAGTGAATGCTGGAAAACCACAGAAACAGGCTGTAGCCATTGCCTATTCTGTTGCGCGAAAGAGTAAAAAGAAAAAGTCTAAAGCAAAAAAGAAAAGGGCTAAAAAATAGCCCTCACGAAATTAAGTATTATCTTGCGCGTCTTGCTGCAATAAATCCAGTGGCAGAATATGTTGATGCGGTAAAACTTGTAAACACAACTAAATAGACTGTTGTCGTTGTTGCCAGAGACAATCTTATAGATGGAATAGCTCCGGCTGGATTTGCACCTATTATTGGACTGGTTCCAGCGCTATATTCAAAATTCCAATTTGGATCAATAGTTGCGCTTACTGTACTCGCACTAGCTAAAGCATATGATACTGAAGTTGAAGATGTTCCCTGAAAAGCAATTGCTCCAGTTATATCCCAGTCACCGGCCGTTAATGATATTGATGTAACATTTATCTGTTGACCACTCGTTAATGACTGGCCCCCCGTATTTTGAGCAATAACATATTCACCTACATAACCAGTACTGGCATTATTATTTGTAATCGTGCCAACAATTCCTTGTGTGCTTGGATTAAATGTAATGCTGGACGTTGTAAATGATGGAAGTGTTTGTGACCAATTGGGTAAGTATTCAGCATTCCATGATGCAGCAGTTGTGCCCGTAAGTAATATACAAGTGACGAGCAACGTAGTTCCAGCAGCCATTGCCTGGATTGTATTACCACCAGATGATTCAACAGTAACAACACCTGTTGAATTATTTGTAATATAAAATGCCTGACCAAGCACCAGGGTTGATGTCACCGGAAGAAGAACAGTCTGTGTTGTCGTTCCTGTGAAAAATTGCTGATAAGCACTCGTCGCAATTAAAGTTGTCGTAGTTGCTGCGGTTGCTGTCGTCGCATATGTAGATAAATTATTGGATACCGTAATAGAATTGTGACCGTTAACAATATTAACACCTGCGCCGGCTGTAAGGTTTGCAGCACCAGGCGCCCCTGTGCTCGATCCTATTGCCAGTTGGCCATCGGTAAGTGCCGTCCAATTGGGCGCGCCCACACCCGTACTTGTTAATACTGAATTCGCAGTCGTAGTAAATTGCCCTACAACATTAGTTGCACTTCCATATAAAAGCTGTCCTGATACAATCGTTGAAGGATAAGTTGCTGTCGTCCAATTGGGCGCGCCCGCACCACCTGACTGGAATAATTGTCCAGAGGTGCCAGGTGCCACTAAAGCAATGGCTGATGCTGTTGAATAAGGAATTGCACCATTAGCAGCAGTTAAATTTGCGTTCGTTCCACCATTTGCTAATGATAATGGGAATGACGGAATAGCAGAAGCAAGCGCCAGGGTTCCATTAGCATCCGGAAGATTCCAAGTGCGTCCGGCACTTAATGAAGCATTTGTCAGTACGCCAAGAAAGTTGCCACTTGAAGCAGCAGCAATAAATTGTAAAGAACCATTATTAGCTGTCGCAGAAAATGTTTCAAAGTAAGCATTCCCACCGGCTGCACTACCGCTGATAATAGGATATCCAAGCGCGGTGATTGCACCCGCTGCGGTTATAGCACCGGCATTCCAAATACCGGATGTAATCGTACCAAGGCTTGTAATATTGCCCTGAACTCCACTGGGTAATGTAGTTCCCCAAGCAGGTACACCACTACCATTTGACATTAAAACAGAGTTATTTGCGGGATTAATTACAGCATAAGTATTTAAGGCTGTCGTATAAATTAAATTGTTTGCAACCGTCGTTAATCCTGCGATTGAGCTTAATGCAGGATAGGCTGAAATGACTTGCGCAATCGTACACTGCACTTCGTTCCACGCATCCGCACTGTCACCCACATAAATAATATCAGCGGGTACGGGGGACGCTTTCGAGGGAAATTGATATAAACGTTCATTAGCCATTCCATTGACTCCTATACGTATTTTTTAGCGATTACAAAGGCGCTCCGTGACGTCACAACATAGCTTAATCGTTTGGTAATCACACGATCGAAACCTGTTGGAATATCCTCAGTTTGATCCATTACCATGACCTGTAAAGGCAACATGGTTGTAATCAGTCGAAGTAAGAAACGCATACCATATCCTTATGGTGCATCGTAGGTTGTGTTAACCGCAGTCCAGACCAAACCAGTTGCTGTAGTTGATCTTGCTGTACCTCTAACTGTAGCTGCACTCAAGATTCGGGTTGCCCCTAAAATATAGTTTTGCCCTTGCAAAGCACCCGGATACCATTGTGGTTCACCCTTGTTATTTTCCCAGACGATATCGCCTGACAGACCTGTTACTGAGATATAAGCAGCTGTTAGTTTGGTAAGATTGGTATCGGTAATCGTGAAGTATTGGTCATTAACAACCACATCACTATAACTCGGTGGAAAGCCCCATGTAATCATTAACAACCTCCATGTTGTTATCAAGCATAATATACAACGTCAAACGGCCTGTCGCTAATCATATCGCCATCGAGAGCAAGCGTCATCGTCTGAAAAGAATCAACTCCATGCGACGCCCAATTGTGTAATGGCCGGTTCTTGTATGTACCCATCTTATCATCAAATTCTTTGGAATAGTTAGCGAGGCAGTCAATTAATCGTTGAGTATTTTCTTTATTAAAGTCACACAAATAAAGCATTCGCCTCATCGATTCAATCGCATTTTCCTTGCTTGTCGGACGGGGAACTACAAACCCGCTTTCACCCATATCCCGAAGAAAATCAATGGTGTTTTTACCCGTATTAAAATCTCTTTTCTGGCCATCATGTGGCACAAAATGATCTTTAAAAGTGAGATTATATCGGTTACAGAACCTTCTTATTTCCATCACATAAAATGCAAGATCACGGTTATTATTTTCAAAGTAACCAATAACTGACGGCTTCAGATAATTATCAATTCGTCTGACTTGAAAAAGAGTAATCGCAGTACAATCATTCACGCCAATATCAAATGCCGAGTACACATTTGCATTAGGAATAACAAGGTTCGGAACAAGGCGACCGCACTCTAAAATAACCTTCATTGCATGGGCAAAATATTTGGTTTCCTGATTGATTTGGACAACACCATAATATTCCTGCTGAATCAGATATTCAGGCATTCCGGCTCGTCTATCTTCCTCAATCATCTCATCCGTTATATAGCGATTTCCATTCTCATCAAGCAGAGTCACAATGCTATCCGCACGGCAATACCAGAGCGGATCATTCTTGTTATGCTCAATCAATTGGTAGAAATGATTCATGCCATCGAAGGTCGATTGTCCTATGAGCCATCCTCCATTTTGACGCAGCGCCGGAAGCATGACATAGAACACTCTCGGGTCCTGGAAAGCAAACTCGGAATAGACAATTCCGCGCGGGTTTGTACCACGAAGTTTGTCAGGATCGATGTCGGAACCCACTACCCATATGACTGATCCATTGACGAGCTTGATCTTCATTTCCTGATTGTTAATGCTCTGGATTAACCGCTTCGGAATCATCTCAAGAAACTTGACACTCGCGCCATTCGGCATCAGTATCGCGCCATCCCAGAGCACTGCTTTTGCTCTCACGTTGGTTGGGTAAACCATCATGTAAAGGCCGGGTGACTCGATTGATCCTTCAATCAGTAAATTCCATGATTCGACTTCTTTACCTGATCGTCTTGGTCTTTCAAGTAAATGACGAAGTACTTTTTCTATGTAAAGTTTAACCTGTAATTCAATCTGATATGGTCTGAATGGAATGTAAGGAAGCTTGACCTCTTCGCCATCGTCAAACGTAACAAAGAGATTTGCATCCTTGTCACGTCGCGTTTCATAGCGCGAAGATGTTCGACAACTGATCGCTTCGTCAATCATTGAAAATCTTTTTAACAACTCTCGTGATCTGCTCATGTTCTACGTAGAACCGCTTAAGTTTTAATAATTTTAGTAACAACAGCACTGGGCTGTATCAAACTGACAGCAGTTTGAGGGCCACTATAACTATGTATCAGACCGGTTGTTGAGCTTTTGCCACCGCTTGTTCCTCCAGTGAATGGGCCACCTGCATTCTGGTCAGTAATAAATTGAGAACCCGGATCATCATGACTGTGTTCAGGAATATCCTGTAAGCCCAGTGTATGAGATTCAGTACCACCTGTATTGCCAGTGGCATTTCCAATAATCCCTGTACCTGAACCACCTGAACCAATAGCAACAGCACGTCTGAAGTCTGGAAGATTGAATGTGGTTGAACCATCACCAACACCCCATGTCGTTCCAATAGCTGCAAAAAGGGTCGCATAGGTTGTTCTTGAAACCGCTGAACCATCACATAGTAACCAGCCAATCGGTGCAACAGTACCGGCGAAATCATTCATCATACCGGCCTTGAATGTATATTCACTGGTTGAAATCAATGCCGGAATCCCATCAAGATATGTACCGACCGAATTGAGATAATCCGAGACATTTGTGGGGTTGAGTGCTGTCGGATCATAGTAACCTACAATCGAGGCGCCATTGGTGACAGGCTGATTATTGGCAAGCTGGGATCGTAACGTGCTCGTATCTGGATTTTGTTCCAATGTAACTGCTATGACGCCCGATGCAGTGCCCTGCCATATCTGCTGATTGGCAAGTGTAGGCAGCTGAGTATAGGGTACGGAATTGGGTAAATAAGTATTAATGACGTAGGATAAATTTCTTTGTAACGCATAATTCTGATTTTGCTGACAGAGCAAAAGTAATCTGTCAAACGCAGCATCGAGGTTTGCGCCATTGATCGTTTGAGCATTTGCAAAGGTCGTATTTAAACTTGCTCCAACCTGGCGATTGATCGTTAAAATAAAGCCGGTTGTCGCAGTAAAGAGCAACGTAATATAGCCACCCGTAATAGGATCAGCGTTATAAGTAACCGTGTAATCCGTATTAAGTAATAGAAGATCAGTTGCCGGAATGGGTGGTGCATTGGACGCCTGATAATAGACCTGAATATCAGTTGGAAGTGGCGCATAAAATGCAAAGGTATATTGAGACTGTGCGCTGTTTGCAACGTACTGAACAATCGTTTGCTGTTGTGGAATATTTGGCATTGGTTGATATCCTTATCGTCCAAAAATGTGTGTCTGCCCCGGTTCTAAATGTGCCTCATCACCCATTGCCTGCCTGATCATGGGTGAGATAATCGGCGTTGTCTGAATGGGAAAAACATAATTTGCAGCAGCCTTTAATTTTTTGGCTGCACGCGCCGGATCACCTTCCGCCAATGCAAAGGGAACCGACATTGCATTGCCAATCAAACTTGTCGAAGGTGATCCTAATAAACTCCATACCATTGAACTATTCTGATTTTTAGGATCAAGCATCCCAGAGAAAATCGCAAGGCTTGGAGCGAGAATGGATAACAAATATTTTTCACGCTCCGGCACATTCATCTGATTATAATCAGGCATTGTCAGACCCTGACTGATATTATGGAAATAGGTCGACATGACAGAAAGTGGTATGGTTCCCATCAGCATCGATGTAGCCCATAGAATCTTTTGAGAAGCCGTGTCCGCATCTCTAAATCCTTTTATCAATACACGATCAATATAAGCCAGGGTGTACATCTTGAAATGACCAAATATTCTTAATAATTCACCCGGCACTGTACCCGGATTTTTACCGTGAAATACAAATGCCCTTTCAAATTCAGTCGGTGATAAAACCGCATTTTCCGATGCGATCGTAAACATGGAATGGACTTTACGGTAGAGATCATCACGCACTTCACTTAATGGCAATGATTTATCAGTATTGGCATAGTGCGCTCTGATTTCACTATCTGACAGTGCATCAACATTTTCAGTAGTAAATAATCCCTGGGAATTTTTTTTCCTTAATAAATCCCATTCTTTTTCATCTAAAAATTTATTGACCCATTTTTGTAATGACAGGTCTAAATCAGAAAATGATTTACTGGAATTATCAGCAACATGCTTTGCCATTAAGTGCATCATTCCAACTTTATTGCCACGGTCAAATGCTTCAAGCATATTGTATTTAAAAAATTTCGTGCTGATCTTTCCAAGTAAGTCGGTCGCATTATTTATTTCAGTCCAGCGACCCATGTAACCCAAATGTGAATCAACCTGTGTCTTGAATAATTTCGCAATCTTTCTTCTTTCTTCATTGCCAAACGTATCAAATATATGCGTCATCTGATTTAACCACGCACGTGAATAATTGATTCCCATGCGTTGGGCAAATGATGCGATATATCCAATATCTGATATGGAATCGATTGCGATAAAAGGCAGTCGTGCCATAGTCGAAATGGTGCGAATGTTTGCCATGAAATTGGTAAGTGTGGGCGACGTACTTGCCTTATCAAGACCCATGACGGCTTTAAAATAATTATCCGTATTTTGCCACCAGAGCGATCCTTTTGGGTCAGTCTCTTCCTGCACTTTTCTCAAATCGTTATACATCGTATAGGGATTATCACCCCACATTTTTGTACTGCCGATTTTGTTGGCTGACGCCTGAGCATCAGACATAAACATATTGAATAAATTTCCTTTACCATATGTCTTGTTGTACTCATAAAGCGATCGCAAATCTTTCCACTTGAAGAACATACGTGACTTTTTAGCAACAGCATCACGATCATTAGCGACGACGGACTTGGTAAAAATATTACTTCGACCAGTCGTAATATTATCGAAAATACGATCGAGTATTTTGTTGGCTTCGGCTTCATCGAGATTGCCCTCAATGTCTACTGCTTTTGTTCTTGAAAACGTTGCATCCATATCAAGAAAAGGTTTAATAAAATTTCGCCATGCCGTCTTATGGTTTTTTAAATCATATTTTTTGGATAGCCTTTCAGCTGCAATTGTTCTTAAACTTTTCCCTGCATTGATAATCTTTTGTTGATCGTGTACCGCACGAAATAGTCTGTCTTCATTTATCTCTGAAAATTTCATTGCACCGGATAAAACAATCTGAGCATTTCGATAAGTGAAATAATCTTTTAACTTGTCAGCAATCTTTTTACTGAACGGGTCTTTGATTTCTTTCCCATCAAATGAATCAATAATTGTTTCATCAAAATTACCTGAACTGAAGTGTTCAACTTCTTCATGAGAAAGATCATTCAGCACATAATTAGCTATTTTTTCGTACTCGGCTTTCTGTGCAGTTGAAATATTTTTTGAAAGATTTTTTCCACGCGCTGCAAGTAATCCGCGCACATCTAATTTTCCCTCACGGATTTCTTTTGCATTACGATCAAACTTCATGACATTGTTTGCTTTGATCGTTGCATCTTCAAAAAATGATTTGAGTCTTTCATCATTAATTTCTTTCATTGCCTGATCAAACGCACGCATGTTTTGAAGATTGTCATAACTTTTCGCACGCAGGAAAACATCCTGAACATATTCTTCAAGCTCATCCTTGCTGAAATTTTTAAGCGCCTTGAGCGCTTCTTCAATACAATCCTGACTGATCCTAGCCACCAAGTCCTCCCATGACACAAGAGATTAAATTTTTAAAAATATTGGGTGACTCTTTAAATTCTTTAAAGCGTTCGAGTGACGTATTAAATTCGTTCCTGGCGTCCTCAGCTTTGCTATTTTTAATCTGCGCTTCCTGATCTGACAAAATAGTATCGGAATCAGCCGGAACCGCCTGTTGTTCTCTGACAGCTTTTTCAACATCAGCAATGGGTTCAACTTTATTTAAGGTGCCTTCGATGCGGCGTCTTAAATAATCCATCACGTTTTCTGGTCTTGCGAGTTTCGGCATGTCAGAATCAGCTATCTTTAAAGTTTGATGCGCGAGGTCACGAAATGCTTCCTGTCTTTTATATTCATGTTCAAGGTGCACTCTATCGAGTAGAGTTCGGGCGTTATGCCAAACGTTCGATAGATCGAGTAAACGGTGGTAAGCATTCGAACGATCAAATTTATTTGAAAGCCCCTTTGAAAGAAGATCAGAACGGATCTGGCGAAGCTCCTCGCGTGGAGTTAATATTTTTGGAAGGGTTGCTGTTAGTTCGTCAATCCGGCGAACAGTTTGTTTATTGGGATCCAGGCCTCGACGCTTCTCTGAATTGACCTTTGATTTAAGCTTCTTGATCTTGTTATTCATGCTGATCAGCTTGCTCATATTCTCAGGCATGGTGATCGGCAAGTGCTTTAAATGTGAAGGTTCGAAGTTAGCTTGTTTGACCATCTTGAATATTTCTTTCTGACTGAAAGGCAAATCATTCTTTGCACCTTTCTCTAAATGCTCATCCAGAATTTTATCTGCTTCAGCCAGTTTGGATGCCTTGTTATCGAGTTTATTATTAATAAAGTCTACATAGCCTCGAACGCCATCCAACCATTTAGGGTCTTGTCGTATATAGTCCATTCGGTTATGTACAACAAAATCAGATAATGCTTTCTGATATTGCTCTGGTACGCCTCCCGCGACCTGATCCGCTATCATGCCATGAAGTGTTGACACATCATTGGGTGACAGAATATCGAACATGGCTTCATTACTAACGGTATTAGCGGTATGACCATTCTGATTGATAATTTGAGAGGCACGATTTTTAAGATCATCCATCTTTGCTGTATCTTCGGGATTAGCTTGGTGCGCGAGATAATCGTTATACCACTGGTGTTCATCTGGTGTGATGTGCCCAGCTGCCAGCGCTTTATCCAAAGTAGAAGGTTCAACCGGATCAGTTACATCACGACCAAGGCCACGATTAATTTTTCCACGAAGGACACCCCATGCAAAAGGCACACTTCCAATTGCCAATCCAAATGCACCCATTTCACCGGCTTCACGTGCAACACCGCCCCATTCAATGTGGTTGGTGTCAGCCTTGTAATTATCAACGATACCTTGCGGAACACCCGCACCCGCGAATGTGCCAAACGTATTGAATGCCTTGTCAGTTATCAATCCAAATGAAAGTGGTTTTTCAGCTCCCTCCTTTCCAACCATTTCAGGGATGTATTGGCCTATTGGCTTTGACACAATATCCTTGATGGGGGATCGCATAAAGACCGATGCAGCATCAGGTGCAATACGTGAAGCACCTGTCGCTAATCCACGCGCAGCCAGACCACCGGCTTCACCAAACGCCCATGTCGCAGGGTTTAAACCAAAGCCAAGCATGTTTGATCCTTCCGATGCGAGCCACTGGCTTGTACTCATACCCGGTGTTTCATTCTGCAAACGGATTGCATCGAAGGCGCTTAGAATCGCGCGCCCTTCCGGTTTTTTAGAGAACTGACTATCCAGCATGTTTAATGCAACGATGGGTGTTGCAAATCCCATTGCAAGATTATTGTAAACAGATTGCGATAAGGTTGGCTGCGTCAAAAGAGAATCAGCATAATATTCCTGTTGTGGTGCTACCTGATTACTGCGCGTTAGCATCTTCGGGTAACCTCACATTGAGTTGTGTTTTAACATTTTGCTCATATGCCTGAAGATTCATTTTTCTCATTTCAGCTTCGCGTCGCATTTTCGATTCTCTTGCATACGGAATCGTATTGCTGGTGAATGGCATCGAGTAATAAATTTTTCCGTTACCATCCACCGCCTGTAAATTATTGGTAGGTGAGATAACCATATGCAATGGATTACGGCTGGTAGCTGAATCATATTCAGCATCTGAACGACCTGCTTTCAAATATTTATAACCTTCATTCGTTACATGATCAGCCAGAATATCAAGATCAGAATGTGATAGTGGTTGTGGCAATTGCTGGGGATTGACCATCCAGTTTGTACCGCTCATTTGCTGGAATGATGCAGCATAAATTTTTGAAGCCTGATCAATATATTTATTCGCCTGACTTCCCCATGATAGAAATCCTTTATTTTCCATCAATAAATTATTATCTTTTTGCGCGAGATACTTTGCATATTTTAGTGTGGTCGTAAGCATTGCATTTTGCAGTGCCTGTGCATCTTCATAATTATAATTTGTGCCAATCATTTTCATAGCTGGCGAAAGGTTTGAATAGATTCGATTCATCATTGTTTTATCTTTTTCGTCAGCACCAACTTCTTTACCTAAATAATTTCGCCCAGTCTGATTTGCAGCAATGAAATCTAATTTATCCTGTGGCTTGATTTCATTTCCGGATAATGTCATCGATTGCACAATCATGCGCTGTTCCGGATTTTTCATTGAGTTGGCTAACCATGCCTGATTTTGTTTAGAGTATTGACCCACAATATTTAAAACGGTTGTTGGGTCTTGACCTAACTTGAATGCCCCTTCCACTTCCGCAACATCAGCCTGTGGAACTGGGCGAATGTAGTCACTTGGAATATGATGCGCTTCACCATATGACACAGCCTGATTAACCAGATTATTTTTATTTTGTAATAACTGAACTGCTTTCTGTTGTGGATCGATCGGTGAATTTTGAATGGCGCTATTGCGCTGAACAAAGTCACGCATGATTGCGTTGCCCGCTGGCGTCTGTCCTATCGTATCGAGATAGTTGCCGTTCTTCAGCTGATTAAGATAAAGGCCTAACGCATTGCGTGTGGCTTCATCCCGATAATTTAAAACACGACCTTTCTCACTCAATCTTTCGTGCATGTTTTGAATGACAGGATAAGGTTCGCCAGAATTAATATAGCCATCTGCTATTTGTGTACCCTGCATGGCCATGATCACATGTTGTCTTTCATTCGGCGGAAGTGAATCAAAGGCTTCGGGATTAGGTAACATCCGATTATTAATATCGGATAAAACACCCTGTAAACTTTTATCATTATTATGATAGTTAATCAGCCATCCGGTTGATTGATTGATTGGCTGACCTGTATTGTCATTGCCTTTATTTAAAGCGTTTGAGGTAACAGTATGATAATCACGTGCAGTCGTATTGGGATTACCAAACATGGAATAATGATCTTGAGCAATCTCTACGACACCCTGCATTGTTTTGATACTGCTTCCAGCCTGTTCAGGTGTGATTGCACGAATTGAAACAAGGTTATGCAGATTGGCAATCATCGCGTCTTTCAAATTCTCTGCATGATTTGGATCGCTCAATAAAGCTTGCTGGTAAGCCTTTAACTGTTCCGGCCAGTTAGCGTAATGCGTAAAGGCTGCCTGAAGCTGACCCTGCTTAACGCGGGTTTCTGTGCCTTTCAAAGCTACATCATCAATCGCACCGCTGATATAAGCATTTAATTTTGTACGGTCACCCTTATTAACAAAGGATGCCTGCTTTACCATGTCCATTGCTTCGGCATTTTGATCAGTTATCTTTTGTGCCTGATCTGGATTTTCAATCAAACGCATTTGTGCGGTTGTTTTTAACTGTTCAATATTCGCAATCGAATTGATATACATCGATTTTGACTGTTCTGAAACAATATCTTCGGCCTTATTTTCAGTCTTTTCAGCCAGTGCTCCCAGAGTTTTTGCAAACGCATCATAGCTTTCTGCACCACTTTCAACACTTTGTGGGGCTAATATGGGCTGCGAATCTTCCAATTGAGGCGTTTGTTCTGCCATATTCTAATCCTTTAGTGTTGGCATTTTTGAAGTAAAGCTTGCTGCTGATTCTGCACTCGTCGCTACATCACCAAATAGCTGGGCAAACAGGGTATTTCGGACATTTCGTTTTTCCTGTTCGATATTTTCTTCAGCAACATCACCTTCAAGCTCAAGATTTTTTGCTTTCTTTTCACCAATGTTAAGTGTGTTTCGCTGAATTGCATTGAAGCTTGGGGATGAGAACGCCGTTCCAGTTGTCGTTTGATGTGCTATCTGAGCGTCAATTACTTTTTCCATGACGTCATAATTTGCAAGCGTTTTTTGCTGCGATTGAATTTGCATCTGCTTGCCTTCAAGATCGAGTGCTTTTTCCCGCTCGTTAGCAGCATTAACTTCCATCACGCCCTTGCCGACTTCGGCACCGACTGCAACACCTGCCAGAATGAATGCAGCTGTTTCAAGACCCATAGTGCTATCTCCCTATATCACAGCGGATGAGATCTCATATCCGATACTTAAAATTTGTAAATCAAAAGGCGAGGATTGGGTAATCGAAAAAGTCGCAAATCGATTGTAGCCTTCAACTGGTGCTATAATCGCCGTTCCTGTTTGCGGTGTGAGTGGCAATCCTGCCTGTATATCAGAATAGACCTGATATGGAACTAATTTACCATTGATCGAAAAATTGAGCGACTGGTAATAATCAACATAAATACGAGTCATCTGCTTCTTGAATGGTGCTTCAGCTGAACCGCTATATAGAAACATTGGTGTTATATCTACATCATAAAGTAATCCAACTTCAACAGCTCCTGATAACTGCCCGGGATTGTTAACCGTAATCTGACCGCCCTGAACTACATATTGTCCGAAATCCTGATTCTGAAAGACAACCTGAACCATATAACCATTCAGTAAACTTAATCCCGTGACCAGTCCATTACTTGCCATGCTCGTCAGTATCTGACAGTCAATACGGGCTGTATCATCAAATGCTTCAATCGTATATTGCCCGGTCAGTTCATAAAATTTTAAAATATAGATTGAGTTATCAATGGTACAAACATCAATTAATTGCACATTTTCCTGAAACTGAATGGGTGTCAGCGCTGCCAGTTTATATTCTGTCGCAAACTGGAATGCTGTGAGTGTGTCATCCTGATCATTCAGAAAGTAAATGAAATTGTCCTGAGATGTATCACTTCCTCTGAGCAATGCGCGATTGATTGGCTGCTTGACCAAATGGCTTGAAGCGACCGAAATATTACTGGATGAATAAGTTAAACCTACGCCATTAAAGTGAAAATTAACCAGAGCCTTGCCTGTTTTCGTCAGGTAGTAACTGTCATTAATATAAGTTATGGGTTTAAGACTGGGTGAAGAGCCATATGCTGATTGCTGGCGTATGGAGAATGTACCTGGTGTTAATGCAGTGTTCTGATCCTGCGGACAGGCAAACTCAAAATTCTGACAGTAAATCTCCATCTGCTTGCCACCATTCATCCAGAGAATCGCACCGCTATTTGTCTGACCTATCGTATAAACAATTGCATCTGTATCTTTACCGGTTCCCACATCAAAGTTAATGGGCTGATTGATCTTGGAACCAAAGACTGTATTGGATAATGACGCCGTGTTACCGAACCATAACCTGTTTTGGAAGAAAAGAACTTTAGCCGGATATCCCAGTGCTGCGCTCCATGCAGGTTGTCTGATCGAATATTGAGAACCCTGTGTTGCATAGCCTGTTGTTTGAAATGGTATCTGGACGTTACCTGTAAAAGTAACTGTTCCGCCACCTGATCCACTGTAGGACACTGCAGTAATAATCGCATAACCAATTGGTGCAATATCCGATGCCCCTCCACCAATGATTTGGCCGCCAATCCAGGCATCAGTATAGCCGGGATTGGCACCAATTCCGGTAAACTGAAAAGTGATAACATTACTTGAATTGACGCTTAACACAACGGTGTAATTATTATAATTAATCGTATTGAAATCATAGGATGGTAGCGGAAAGATGTTTAAAACTTGATAAGCAAAAGTAGGCGGATTGACTCCATTGTACTGACTGATATAGACCCGTGCTGGCGGATAAAGTGGATGACTGAAAATGATTGCATCATTGTCCTGCGTGTAATCGAGGTTATCTATATCGCCTGTCTGGTAGGGAACCGGAATTGCCTGTACGAATTGCACCCCATTCCCGTGTGCTACCACATTGGTTCCACGACCTGTTACAACGTCATGACCGTCCATTGTAACAACCTGAACTTCATCAGTGGGTGCAGTAAATATATAGAAATTTCCAGCAGCAGAAAGCAATACATAATGATTTCCGAAGTTATCAACGAAATCATACATATTGGAATTAAACTGGGCGTAGCCTGTGACATTGATTAAAAATGATGTGCCTTTGCGTTTTTTTGCAAGGCCAGTGGTTCCTACTTCCGCGTTCAAAAGAGATTGAGCAGACGTTAAATATACATTAACGTCTGTACGCTTCCATGTGACAACATCCACTTCGCCAGTGTTAAACATCGTTTGGCGTATCATCTTATCTGCCATAGCGCATCCTTGTGCTATACAAACGTGATTCGATTGAAGTCGTTATAAGGTGTCGACATAACGCTTCGTTCCATATCATTTTGTAGTATAGCCTTGGTGCGGGCTTTCTCATATTCCTTTTCAAGATAAGAGGCGAGTTGAATATTGTTGGTAAGTGTTGGCGCTACTTTAGATGCTGCATAAAGAATTAACGCTCTTGAAACGAGCGGTGGCCATATTTCAAATGGTGCATCATTACGAATGTAGTAGTATTGAATTGGCAATGTATTGGCAAGTAACATGCCGTCGATAATGGCGTATAAAGGCCATTGTGCACCGGTTGTTGCCCATTGAAAAAATTTGCCATAGTTACCCGGCAACTGATAGCTATACACATAATCAGGGGAAAAATTCATTGTTTCAGGGGAATAGTTTGCGACATAAACAACCGCAAAATTCCAGTTGTAATCCAACAGTACTTCCGGAGCGAGTTCAATTATTTTGTTTGAAACAATAAGAGCATCATCACTATCTGAAATGGCTGATACAGGCAACCTTCCTAATTCAGACAATGCCCTATTCGTTAGATCAAGCAATGAAGGCATCCAGTCCTCCTAAGAAAAGAAGGGGGCATAAGCCCCCATATAGCCTATGGTTAGGCAGTCGCAATAATGCGATAGTGGATTTTAGCAACCCATGTACTGTCACCTGTTGTGAAGGCACCGGAAGCATTGGACAGATACAATCCTTTGTTCACACTGGTTGAGAATGGAACCGCACCGACTGTGTTGCCTGAAACGCCATTGAACAGGAAGGAAGTACTTGCAGCTGCAAAGAAGTCAGCAGCAGCTTCACTGTTAGTAGCCAGAGCACCACCACCGTGAACCGTGCTGTCGTATTGTGCAGCTACCACACCACCCGCAGCATAATCAGCTGAAACGAATGTCATGACCAGTTCCATACGGTCGACAACGATCACCTTGTTAGCACCGGGAGCAGCAATTAACTGTACAGGGGCTGCATACATTCCATTAAACTGCGCAGCTGTGATAGGCACACTTGCATATAACAGTAAGTTATTTACGTTATAACCCGAATCAGCGCCGATACTTCCATTCGTATCACCAGCCAGTAAAATATCACCAACGGTATATGAAGCGGGAGCACCATCAACAGACGCCACGTATGACTTGGTGTTGTCAGTCACATTCTTGGCAGCTGCCTGACCGAGACCTGTCAGAACGCTCGTTAATCCCCAGTTACCTGCTGAATAGGTAACCATAAACTCACCTAACGTTGAAGCTTCGCCTGTGTTTAATGGAAATACTGACGTATCGCTATAGTTGATATAGAAAACGTCATTCAGTTTGACACGATGAGACTGGTCGTTTAAATAACCTGTTGCTGTAATCGTTCCCAAACTGTCAGCCGTAGAAGCAACGAAGATAGTGGGCGCTGTGCCTACCAAGCCTTCCGAGACTTGCGCTAATGAACCAAAATTTGACATGAGTTTATCTCCTGTTAGTTAGCAACGTAAGGGTTGTTAACAGTCAATAGCGCAATACCGTTTGCCTGGATAACCTGAGCGCCAGAGGTCATTACTGTCAGTAATTCCCATCTGTCGTTTTGTGGAACCCATGTGATTGAGGTTTGCACATCCCTGTTGAAAATTTGAACCATTGCTTCTTTATTAACCAATGGAGTTAAATAAGTATCAATGCCCATTGAAACTGTGAAAGGTATGGTGTTGATACCATTGCTACCCAATGTACGAATGTCGACGCCAAGGTATGAAACTAACTGGTTATCTACCAAAGGACGGCGATCGTTATAGAATAAATTGACAACCCGATCGTCATTCAACATGGATTGTTTGGTAATAGCAGGTAACCACAAGGAACACGCATGGTTCATTACGTCTACGCCCTGATCTTCAAGATAAGATAAACCTTGCGCCAGTTTTCCTTCGTTCATACCGCTATTCACGCCGACTGTGACAGGCACAGTGAATATGCTGCCAAATCCACTATAGGTGAATAAAGAATTGATCTTGATATAGTCACACATACGACCCGCTGCTTTTGCATGCAACTTTGCATGGTCAACGATCTTGTCGTAAGCGAATAAAGTCTTTTCACCGCCACCAATGACAGTCTTAAGTGCATAGTTGTAAGGCACGATCATGACGTTGGTCGGATTAACAGGTGTTACGGGGATATCAACAGGTGCGTACGTTTGTTGCTGCATTTCGATGATATCGGAAACAGGTACGTTTGTAGCATCACCCGTTGTGCCGTGACGTTCTTCGATGGTGTTCATCAAGAACTG
>Ga0210389_10000525_pt1 | contig 34684 bp, 30 predicted proteins | sample IncBWH28OmetaG_FD_160127 | JGI IMG/M metagenome (GOLD analysis project Ga0210389, IMG submission 160127) | Forest soil microbial communities from Barre Woods Harvard Forest LTER site, Petersham, Massachusetts, United States - Inc-BW-H-28-O ... | reverse complement strand
TCTGGACGCGGAGCTCGTGCGCTATGAAGTCGAACTGCACCTCGATGCTGCGGTCACCGCAGGGCATGGGGGATGTCGTCAGTCCCCGATCGGTGAGGTAAAGAGCCACCTGCCACCAATGGTTTTCCATCGGCGCCAGTGCAAGCCGGGTCTTGCCGACGATCTGGGACCACATGTGCAGCGTGGCATACGTGGCCCGCCAATCGCTCAACGGTAATTCCGGCCAGTCCGAACGCGGAGCATTCACCATACGACACTTAATCCCGCGCCGCCTCTCGTTGTCAAATCCCGGATCAGGCGGATTGGCTCGATGCGGCCCAGATATTGAGCCCGCCGTCCCGTGCGTAGCGATCAATCGATTCGAGTTCGCGTGCACTGAATTCAGGATTCTTCAGCGCGCCCAGGGATTCCTCGATCTGCGCCCAGCGGCTGGCGCCGATCAGCGCACTCGTGATCGCCGGCTTGGCCAATACCCAGGCGACCGCCATTTGCGCGAGACTCTGTCCACGCTTCCCGGCAATCTCGTTGAGCGCGCGCACGTTTGCCAGGTTGGCTTCGGTCAGCATGCTCTTCCGAAATGAACCATCGTGGGCCGCACGCGACGAATCCGGGATCCCGCCCAGGTACTTGGCGGTGAGGAGGCCTTGAGCGAGCGGCGAGAATGCGATGCAGCCCAGTCCCTCCTGCCCGAGCACCTCGAGCAAACCGTCTTCCACCCATCGATTGAGCATGGAGTAGGAAGGCTGATGAATCACGAAGGGAATCTTGAGTTCGCGCAAAATGGCCGCTGCCTCACGCGTCTTCTGGGGTCCGTAGGAGGAGATGCCGACGTACAGCGCTTTGCCGCTGTGCACCGCGGTCGCGAGCGCGCCCATCGTCTCCTCGAGCGGGGTCTTAGGATCAAAGCGATGCGAATAAAAAATATCCACATAGTCCAACCCGAGGCGCATGAGGCTTTGATCCAAGCTGCTCAGCAGATATTTGCGCGATCCCCACTCGCCGTACGGGCCGGGCCACATGAGGTAGCCCGCTTTGGTGCTGATGATCAGCTCGTCACGGTACGCCGCCAAATCCGTGGCGACGATCCGGCCGAAGTTCTCCTCGGCAGATCCGGCAGGAGGCCCATAATTATTGGCAAGGTCGAAATGCGTAATGCCGTGGTCAAACGACTTCAAGATCATGCCGCGGACATTGTCGAACGAGTCGGCGCCGCCGAAATTTTGCCACAGTCCGAGTGAAATGCGCGGCAATTGCAACCCGCTTCGGCCGCAGCGTGCGTAGGGAATGCGATCGTATCGGTCGGCGGCGGCTGTATACATGCGCAAGCTCGGTTGTTCGGTTGCTCAATTATAGGCGGCCCTGCGCGCAGGTTGGCATACTTCGCGCGAGGTCAAGAGCGGGCGCGATGCCTCATCCGAACACGGCGGCGCGCACGATCAGCCACAACCCAAGCCCGATGATGATGGCTCCGGTGGCGCGGGCGACGCGCTCACCGGCCGGCGTGAGACGTTCCAGCGTGATGATGGCGGTCACGACCGCCATGGCGCCCAGGTTCATCACCCCGGAAACGAAGAGAATCGCCGTCGGGCCGGCACAGCAGTAGCAGCAGCGAAGGCCGAGGCGCAGACCGTATTTCCAGGCCTCGCCTGCGTCCGCCGGCCGGCGGCGGGCGTGCCATGTGGGCCGGTAGCCATGCGATGCCGTTGCGCAGCCGTGCCATGCGGCCCGGCAGCAGGCAAGCTGACGAGCCTTCCACGCGGTGAATTGGAGCGCGCCGGCGATGAGAACAACGACGCCGGTCGCGAGCGGAACGCCGCGCGCGAGCGCCGGCAGTTGCATCTCCATCGCCGCCAACGCGACGCCCAGTGGGAAGGCGGCCATGCCTAACACCATCCAGACGAAGAAGTATCCCAAACCCACCAGCGCGTTCAACCGACCGAGGCTCATCCCGCCCGTGCCCGCCAGGGCCTGTCGGTGGTGCAACAGCACGGGCGTCAACGATGGCAGCATCATGGCTACCATCATTGCGATCCACATGCACAGGAAAGACACGGCGACGCCGAGCCATGTCTGTTCCGGCATGCGCATCCACATCATCGACATCGTCCAGCCGCCGGGCATCGGCATCCCGCGCATCGCCGACATCGACGCGCACCCGATGATGGTCGCCGCACCGCTCGCCGCGAAGAGCAGCCCCACGAGGACGAAGAAGGCCCGCTTTGAAGGTTGCTCGGGAAGCATGGCGATGCCGGGCCTCACCGGATCAGCCTTCGCTTTTCCGGAAGGCGGCCTCACCGGCGTCCGACACCTTTACCCACTTCGGGTCGGGCGCGGCGTCGGGGACATAGGTATCGTGCCAGTTCCACCACTTGTACGGTCGGCTTTGGGGGTAGCCCTCAGGCGAGTCCTCCCAGATCTCCTGCCGCCCGAGGGCGGTCATGTCGAGGTAGCTCCAGATGGTGCCCATCGCCTCGTCGCCGCGGGTGTTGATCAGGTAGGTGCGGAAGATGCGCTCGCCGTCGCGGATGAACGCGTTGTGGCCGTGCCATTCAGCCACCCCGAAGTCGGCGTCGAAGCTGTCGGTGATGGTGTACCAGGGCATTTCCCAGCCCATGCGCGACTTCAAGCGCGCAATGTCGGGCTGCGGTGCCCGCGAGGCATAGGCGAGAGTTGTGTCGCGCGCGTTCAGGTGGGCGAGGTGGCCGACCTGGTCGGCCCCCAAAGAACAGCCGATGCAGGCATGCTCCGGCCAGCCGTGCACGCCGGGCTCGAAGAAGGCGCGGTACACGATCAGTTGACGGCGGCCCTCGAACAGGTCGAGCAGGCTCGCTTTGCCTTGCGGTCCGTCGAACACGTACTCCTTGTCCACAGCCAGCCAGGGCATCCGCCGGCGCTCGGCAGCCAGCGCGTCACGGGCGCGCATCAATGCCTTCTCCTTGACGAGAAGCTGCGCGTGCGCAGCCTCCCAATCTTTTGGCGAAACGATGGGTGGCTTATTCATTGTCAGCTGTCCGTTTTTTCGTGATGTGCTCATGGCTACAACCTCAGGTTGTTCGTGAATGGTGAGATCGTTATAGCGCCGGACATCGTCGGGGTGGGAGTAACAAGTGTGGCGGGATTGCGCGGGCCACCGCGGCCGCGATCGCCTTCGCGCCGCGTTCATCGGGGTGCCGGTCGTCCGGCAAATGCCAGCTCGGATCGAGTTTTACCTGCACATACGGCAAGTTCGGTTCATCGAGGATGCGCCGCCGCAGCATCTCATCCGTGGCGCTCTCGGGTTCGAATTGGGGAACCACGATGAGGGCTTCGGCGCCCCTGGATCGGGCAAGGTCAACGAGCGCACATAAGGTTTCGCGGGTCCCCTGAACGCTCCTTTCAATGGCGGCGCTGCTGCGATAAGGAATCAGCCAGTGAAAGAGCTGCACCAAGCGCCATGGCTGTACCGCCGGCCGCCAGACCAGTCCCGTGTCCAGGTGCGGCCGATTGCCCAGAAGATTGCGATCGAACAGCGACGGCATGAATAGGGTCACCACCGCGACCGGCTGCCGGAAGCGGGGCAGCTCGGCGGCGAGCCGCAGATAGGATTGGTCGTTGCTGTAGTCAGACACGGCCATGTTGACGCTTTGCATCCCGAGCAGCGCGCTCACTCGCGCCGGGATGGTGTTCTGCCAGTCCAGGCCGTATCCGGCAACGATGGATTCACCCGTGAACAGAACGCTGGGGCGGTCAGCATCGACCGTTGCCCCCGGCGATGGCACTCTATGGCCGGAGGCGTCAAAGCTATACGAGACTCGGCGGCCCGCCTCCAGCGCGAGGACGGAACGCGCCGGCACAAAAACCCAACCGAGCCGCGGATCAGGTTGGCGCCGCGGCTCCAGCTGCAGCGAATCGGCGTCGTGTGGATGCGGCGGGCGAGCGCGCAGCGCGACCTCCGATGCACCCAACGCCAACAGCAGCGCGAGGAGAATCCGCAGCATGCCGGCGAGCGTTGCCCGACTCAGCACGCCCGCGATCGGGCGGGCAAGAACGAGCGCCAGCGCAGCGCCCGCCAGCGCCATCACAACGCGCACCGTCTGTTCCGCGATCAGCAGGGTCTCGCGCCGCAAGGCGAAGATCGGCAGGAAGTGGCGGTCCCACCAATCCTGGTTGGCCAGACGGGCCGACAGTAGCAACGCGATGCCGACGCCCACGAGCGCCGCGTGGGTGACGCGGTACAGTCTCATGCCGCCCGGCGACGGCCCACGGTCATGAACAATCCACCCTCGTGTCCCACGCTTCTCATCCAACCCAGTTGCGCCAGCCACGTCTCGGGAGTCCAGGAATCGCCGGCGGCGGACAGCAGATGCTCAGGAGTCTCGCCGATGAGCGCGCTGGGGTAGGTACGAACGTACTCGACTCCACTTTCCTCAAACCAACGCTGCACTTCGCGCAGCGTGTGCCGGTGCTCTTCGGGATGTTGATATTGATCCCGCAGCCATGCCTGCCGCCGCGCCGGCTCGCCATGGCGCTCGCGCAGCACCGGATCAAACGGAATCCATCGATAACCCGATGCGCGCGCGACGACACGGCGGAGCCGCAGCGGTATGCGCGCGAAGGCGTTGTAGAGACCCACGACAATCATGGCGCCGGGCCGCGCCAATTCCGCGATGCGCGCAAAGGATGCGCGAGGATTCGGTGTATGGTGCAAAACCCCCGATGCGTAGATGACATCGAAAGCGCCGGCCCGCAGACCGGGCCGGCGCAAATCCGTTTCGACAAATTGCACACCCTCCAGTCCCAGGCGCCGTGCCGCCGACTGGCCGAGCAGGAGTGCCGCCCGCGCCAGGTCCGCGCCGATCACGATCCGGTCGGCGCGTGCCAGGTACAGACTCATCTGCCCGGTGCCGCATCCAATTTCCAAAATCCGTGCATCGCCCGAGATCGCCTGATCGAGCAGCCGCGCAAACTTGCCGCGTTCGGCCCGCGCGTAGAGCGATGCCAGCGTGTCGTGAGTCCTGTACCCCGGAAACGGGGCGTACTCGTAAAAGCGGCGCACGGCCTCGGTGCGCGCGTCGCTACCCAAACGCAAATTCGGGATACCATCGGGCGCGGTGTACCTTGCACCGCATCCGCGGCATTGCCATCCGGAACGCAGCGCAGCACCGCAGGCGGGACAGGCAAGCAGATCCCGAAAGATGTCCATCAGAAGATCGAGTAGACGAATGGCGCCAGCGCTTCGACGCTTGCCGCGACAACCAGCACCAGTCCCGTCACGCATAGAAAGACGGCCAGCGGCAGCATCCAGCGTTTTGCAGCGCCGCTTTGCCACATTCCCCGGGCGAGATCGGCGATTGAACCGCCCGCACTGGCGAACACGATCAGACTACGTCGCAACTTGCCGCGCTTCTTGAGCATGCTGGTCCTGCTGGATTGCTGATGGGCGTTTCGCCACACGCGTCCGGCCCGCGACGACGACATCGATTCCGCTGCGCCGAAAAGTCGAGTACCCCTCGACGGCGCGATTGACGATCGGCTCCCCCGCAAGGTTGAACGAGGTGTTGAGGAGCACCGGTATGCCGCTGCGCCGTCCGTAGGCCTCGAGCAGCGCGTGCAGACGAGGCGCCATGCTCCGCTCCAGCGCTTGCACCCGCGCCGTGCCGTCAACGTGCGTGATGGCCGCCAGCTTCGCGCGCCACTCCGGACGCACGGGAAAAACGCCGGACATGAAGCGGGCGAGGCGCGCTCCGCCGGACGGCAGCTCAAAGTACCGCTCCGCGGCCTCGATCGGGACGACGGGCGCGAACGGGCGGAATTCCTCGCGGTATTTGATCTCGCGGTTCAGCCGGTCACGCATTCTCGAGGACTGCGGCGCCGCCAGGATGCTGCGGTGTCCGAGCGCTCGCGGTCCAAATTCCAAGGCGCCGTCCATCCAGCCGACGACCCGGCCGGCCAAAAGATCGTCGGCAATGCGTTCGATCAACACCGGGTCATCGAGCTCATCGCATGGCAGCTGATCCTCACGCGCGAGTTGCGCCAGCGTCAATGCGTCGACGGCCGGTCCCCAAAATGGGTGGTCCGGCACGTCGCGGTCAGGATTTTTGAAATGAATCCGGTCGGCATAGAGTGCCGCGCCCAGCGCACAGCCGGCATCGCCGGGGGCGGGCGGAACGAACAACCGCTCGAAACCCGATTCAGCGAGGATCCGCGAATTGGCAACCCCGTTCAATGCGACACCGCCGCCCATGCACAGATCCGGCATGCCCGTTTCTCTGCGCAGCGCCCGGGCAATGTCCACGAGCGTCTCCTCGAGCACGCACTGCACGCTCGCGGCGCAATCGGCAAACCGCCGGCCCTCGGCGCTTTTCAGATCGATCGGCTCGTAAGGACTGCGGGCCGGCCCGAACAGATCGAGGAACCGCGACGAATAAGAGCGCTGCGTCGTGGTATGAAAATCAAAGTACTCGAGCGCCAGTGCAAAGGCCCCATCGGGCGTGCGGCGGATAACTTTCCGGACCTGATCGATGAGCGTCGGACGGCCATGGCTCGCCAGCCCCATCACCTTGTATTCACCCTCGTTCACTTCGAAGCCCAGATAGGCCGTGAACGTCGAGTACAGCATCCCGAGCGAGTGGGGGAACTTCACCTCGCGCAGCAACCTGATCGAGGCGCGCCGCTCAAAGCGCTCGCCGATGCCGACCGTCATCGTGGCCCATTCGCCGACACCGTCGGTCGTCAATATGGCAGCCCGCCGCGTGGGCGCGGCGAGAAAAGCGGCGGCCGCGTGCGATTGATGGTGCTCGGTGAACAGCACCTTGTTGCCCGGCACGCCCAAATGGGATGAGATCACGCCGCGCATCCAGACCTTCTCGCCGAGCGCGTTCTTCATCGCTTGCGGAAATGCGCGCCAAGAGCGGGGGAAGGCGCGCAGCGCGCAGGTGAGGATGCGTTCGAACTTCAGCATCGGGCGCTCGTAGAACACCACCGCATCGAGCGCCTCCAGCCCGATTCCGGCATGATCCAAGCAAAATTCGATCGCCAACAGGGGAAAGCCGGCGTCGTTCTTGCGGCGCGACAGCCGTTCCTCTTGGACCGCGGCCACGGGTACGCCATCGACAATGAGCGCCGCGGCCGAATCGTGGTAGTGCGCCGAGATTCCCAGAATGTTCATTCAATATTGCCGATCGAGCGACGCGTTGCGCCCGGGCGCTATGCCTGACCAGCCCGTCGGCTCCCGCGAAGCCGCGCGTTTGGCAAGCCATGCGAAGGGAACCAATAAGCTGAAATACAGAAGGGTGAGGATCAGGCCGCTGGTCATGCCGGCGATCGCCAGCGCAAGCCGAAGATACCCATTCCACAGACGCTTGAGGCGCGCCCGCCACAACAGAATACGGTGGCGGTCGGGCGACAAGCGCGAGAGCTGGAACAAGGTGTAGTTCATGTGGTAAGTCTCGTCTCGAAGAATCTCCTCAAAGACCGCGCGCGTCGCCGGATCGTGCTCCAACACATCGCGGTACGATGCGAAATCCGCCGCCGCCGATTTTTCCGATAGATGCAGAAAGGCAAGCAGGGGCCCATCCTGCAACTCATCGACACGCAAATCATCCAGGCCGCGCTCCCCCGGTGCCAGCCAGTCCGCTCGATAACCCGATCGAGAGTGGGACGATAAGAGCAGCGCGGCGCCGCGCCGGCGAAACAGTTCCGCGTGGCGCTGCTCGTCGCGCGCATGGAATAAGAGCAGCCTGCGCAGCAACGGGTCTCGCGTCATTTCAGCCGCGCGCACCAAGTCGCGGCCGCCATCAGCCTCGGTTTCGGCAAAGTTTAGAAGCTTGCGCGAGCGGCGCCCCGCATCGAGCCAGACCCAGCGGTGCAGCGGCTGCAAAAAGAGACGCCTCATTTCCGCGAGACATTGGACAACATCGATGTGCCTCCAACCATTGAACTTCCCACCGGAAGTGCGCCCAGGGCCGCCACGATCGACGCTTACACAGCGCTCAGGGATGCGAGCTTGTTTATGAGTGCCGAAGATCGGGGATTTCGTTGCCGTCGTGGTCCCAGCGCTAGGTCAGGCGGGCGGGGAATGCGCAAATCAGCGCCAACCAAATGCTGAAAATCTTGAGTCTCAATAGGAGCTTAGCGTCGATTTAGACCCTCGTCTTGCCCGTCCGAGCGGTTCGATCTTTATATTCGCTAAGCTCATAGTGAATATTGACTGAGAAATTAGTTAATGTAAGTATTTGGCCAGGCGCCGAAAGAGCGCAGGCAACGCAAAAGGGGGAGCCATGAAGATCCAAGAATTGTGCTTGAGCACGGCCGTGGCCTTGAGTTGGTGCGGCACCGCTGTCGGACAAACCGCGCCGTCCGCGCCCGTCGTCGGTTCGGAACAATTGACCGAGGTCGTCGTCACGGCAGAACGCCGGCACACCGACCTGCAGAGCACGCCGATCTCCGCAACGGTCTTGAGCGGCACTGAACTCGCCAACATGGGAGTCACCACGATCGATCAGCTGCAATTCGCCACGCCGGGGGCAACGATCGACAACTTTGGTCAAGGAATTGATTTCAATATTCGCGGTGTCGGTAAAGCGGAGCACAACTCGCAGACCACCGTCGGCGTGGTCACGTACCGCGACGGCATCGCGACCTTCCCCGGATATTTCCAGGAGGAGCCGTATTACGACGTGGCGAATGTCGAAATATTGCGCGGGCCGCAAGGCACCTTTGGCGGCCAGAACGCGACCGGTGGCGCCGTGTTCGTGACCACGAATGATCCCGTCATCGGCGGGGGTTATAACGGCTACCTGCAGGGCCAGGTCGGAAATTTCTCTGATTTTGCATTGCAGGGCGCCGTCAACGTGCCGATCAGCGACACGTTGGCAGCACGCTTCGCGTTCAACGGTGAAAGCCGCGACAGCTTCTACAACATCGCCGGCCCTAACGGCGGCGCTTACGCCGGCAACCCGGGCAAGCTTCGCATCGGCAGCGGACGCCTGGGCCTCCTGTGGAAGCCGGACGACTCGCTGTCGGTGCTGCTGAAGACCGACTTCAACTATCTCAATTTGGGCGCGTACCCTGCCGATCCCTATAACGCCACGAACGATCTCTTCAATATCGGCGCGAATTCTCCGCAACAAGCCCTCGACCGATTTGGCCGGACGGTGCTGAAAGTCGACTACGTATTGCCGGACGGCATCACGCTTCGATCCGTCACCGGCTACCAAAAAGGCAATACTCAATATCAAGCCGATTTGGATGGTACGAATGTCGGAAACAGCTATTTCGCCGACTCGGTCGACGAAACGCTCTGGTCTGAGGAATTCAATGTCATTTCGCGCGACACGGGCTTTCTGACCTGGATCGTCGGGGCGTACGCGGACTGGGACAAGTACAATTTCCTGCCAAATTATTATTTCCTGATCGGCATACCCCCCGGGAATCCGTTGACCGAATACCGCCTGCAGGGCACCAACCCTGAATCGGCGTTTGCCGGATTCGGCCAGTTGAGTTTTCAGCTCGCCCCCGGTTTCCAACTCCAAATTGGCGGCCGGTACACGGATGCCAAGACCACCAATCATGTGCAGGTGCTTCAATACGGCTTGCCGTTGGCTGACGACCAGACGGCCAAGTACGTCAACACCTCGGGCAAGGTCTCCTTGAACTGGACCGTCAACCCGAACAACTTTCTTTACGCCTTCGCCTCCTCGGGTTTTCGCCCCGGCGGTCTCAACGTTCCCGTGGGCCTTGGCACTCCGGCAGCGTTTGGCGCCGAGAAGCTGATGGATTACGAACTTGGCTGGAAGGTCAGCGGATTTGACGGGCACTTGCGCACCCAAATTGACGGGTTCTACGACGTCTACAAGAATTTCCAGGTCATTGTCGGCTATCCGCAATTTCCGACGTTCGGCTTCGAATTGAACAACCCAAACCCGACCCATCTGTACGGTTTCGAGGCGCAAACTCAAGCCGTGTTCGGACAGTTCGCGTTGGATGCCGGCACGACCATCATGCACAGTTCGCTCGGAAGGTTCTTTGCCACCGACCCCCGAATCGCGAGCTTCACGCCGTGCAATCCGGGGGCGGGACCGTCGAGCGCTTCGTGCATCGACCTCACGGGACATTCGCAGACCTATGCGCCGAATTTCACTTTCAATATCGGCGCACAATACAAATTTGCGCTCGGCGGCGACACACTGACACCGCGTGTGAATTTTGGCTACGTCGCTCCGCAGTGGGCGACGCTGTTCGAAAACCCTGCGCTGGGAGACCATCTTGCGGGGCGCGACATCGCCGGCGCGCAACTGGCTTGGACGCACGCGCGCATTGTCACGACCTTGTATGGCACGAACATCACCGATCAACACTATGTCGGCGCGCTGAATTCAGGCTTGCGTTTCGCGGGTCCCCCGCGCCAATTTGGTTTACGATTCCTGACGAGCTTCTAGAGCGGACAACGCGGCCGCCGGCAGTATAAAAGCCGGCGGCCCGTACTACTGATTTTCCACGTACACATACACAGCTGGCGCATGCAACCTTATGCCCTTACCGTCGACAAGTTTCTCGATCACGCCGCCAAATGGTCGCGCGATCGCGAGATTGTCACCGCCGTGGCCGGACAAACGGCGCGGCGCACGGACTATGGGAACTTAAGGACGCGAAGCAACTGCATGTCGGGCGCGCTCGCGGCACTGGGACTGCGCCGCGGTGATCGGGTGGGCACACTTGGTTGGAACACTCAACTTCATCTTGAAATGTATTACGCGCTCATGGGCGCGGGAATGGTCTGCCACACGCTGAATCCGCGTCTCACGGTGGCTCAACTTGCCGTGATGATCAATGAAGCTGAAAACCGTGCGCTCGCCGTGGCCGCAAGTCTCTTGTCGATGCTGTCCGAACTGGCGCCGCTGTGTCCCAAGCTCGAGCACATCATCTTGATGGACGGCGACGGGCCTTACGAAGATGTGCTGCGTGGCCACCCTGCGCAGGTGTGGGATTACGAGACCCTGCTCGAATCGCGTGGTGCCGCGAGCGCGTGGGGCGGTTTCGACGAGGAGACGCCGGCAGGACTTTGTTACACGTCGGGTACCGCCGGCGCGCCCAAGGGCGTGCTCTATACGCACCGCTCCAATTACCTGCACACGCTGCGCGCCCTGCAGGCGGACGCCATTGCGCTCTGCGGCAGCGATGTGCTGCTGATTGCCGTACCCATGTTCCACGCGAATGCCTGGGGGCTGCCGTTCGCCGCGCCGGCCGTGGGTGCCAAATTGGTGTTGCCCGGCCGTTACACCGACGGCGCAACCCTGGCCGCCATCATGCGCGACGAGGCGGTGAGCGTGGCTGCCGGCATCCAGACGCTCTGGCTGGGAGTGCTCGATCATCTCGACGCGGTCGATGGCGAGCTGCCCGCGCTAAAACGGGTCCTGATCGGCGGCGCGAACTGCCCGGATGCCCTGATCCGGAGAATGGAGCAGCGCCTCGGCGCGCGGGTGCAGACCAGCTGGGGCATGACCGAGCTTTCGCCTGTGGGCACGATCGCCTCGCCGGACACGGCCGCCGAGACGCGAGCTTCCGGCCGGCCGGTCATGGGCCTCGACTTGAAGCTCACTGACGCGGACGGCCGCGTCCTTTCGGGCCAGCGCGGCGTGGTCGGCCGTCTTAAGGTCAAGGGCGCAAGCGTGATCGAGCGCTACTTCAAGGCGGAGGCCAGTGCGCTGGATGCCGAGGGCTATTTCGACACGGGCGATTTGGCCAGCATCGACGCTGCCGGCAATGTGTCGATCTGCGGACGCTCGAAGGATCTGATCAAATCCGGCGGCGAGTGGATAAACCCTGCCGAGATAGAAGACATTGTGGGTACTCATCCGGCAGTGGGTCTTGCCGCGGTCATTGCGCGTTCGGATGCAAAGTGGGGCGAGCGCCCCGTTCTGATCGTCGAGTGGCGACAAGGGCGATCGGCGGATGCGCACGCGCTGCGCGAGTTCCTGCGCGGCAAGGTCGCCGGCTGGTGGCTTCCCGACCAGATCCTGGAAGTCGACGCCATGCCGCTCGCCGCGACGGGCAAGATCGATAAGAACCAATTGCGCGCCGACTACGCAAATGGGACACTCACTGCCGGCTGAAGTAAAGTTGAGATCTTCGCTGTCGACAAGAAGGGCTAGCTTGGTGCCGGAAGCTCCGAAGCGCCAACGGCGCAGCAAGGCGCAGCAACGCGCCGAAAGCCTGGAACAAATCCTCGATGCGGCCGAGTATCTGTTCTCAAAACATGGACTCTACGGCGTCACGCTGCGTGATGTCGCTCAACGAGTCGGGATCCATACCACACTCCTGCACTACTATTTTGAAGACAAGCGCAACCTCTTTGCGGCTGTATTCGCCCGACGGGCGAGTGTCACGAGCAACCGTAGAATTGCCGCGCTTGAACGGTATGAAATCGAGGCCAAAGATCACCCAACCGTTGAAGGCGCGCTGCACGCATTTTTGGACACCGACCTGGATCTTTACCATGAGGGCGGCGAGGCCTGGATGAATTATGCCGCCTTTTGCGCCCGCGTCAGCAATACGCCTGAAGGAGCGGAGTTGATGGACGTGCATTTCGATCCGGTGGTCTTGAAGCTCGTCAGCATCTTGAAGCGCGCGCTGCCCGATTACCCGGAGGAGGACATCTTCTGGGGCTATCACTTCGTGACCGGCGCGCTGATGAACACGCTTGCGCGCACGGGGCGCATCGATCGTCTCTCGGGCGGGATTTGCCACTCCGATGATTTTCCTGCCGTGAAGAAACGCATCGCGAAATTCATGGCCGCGGGATTCCTTACCCTCAAGCGTTGAGAAACTTGGGGTAGTATTGCTCGATTGTGCAGAACATCGAGTCGAAGCAACCGGGAGTCGGCGTGGTCCTGGCGATCATCGGCCTCGATGCATCGGGCATCGGGCTGACGCTGCCGATTCTGCCGCGCCTGTTGAGCGAAGTTGCGCACACGACGGAGTTGGGCTGGCGCTACGGCGCATTCTTGAGCCTGTACGCGCTGATGCAATTTTTGTTCTCTCCGGTGCTGGGCATGTGGAGCGACAAAATTGGCCGGCGTCCCGTGCTGCTGTGTTCCCTCGCCGGCGCCACCATCGACTATCTGTTCATGGCGCTCGCGCCGTCCTTGTCGCTGCTGTTCGTCGGCCGCGCGATTTCCGGACTGACCGGCGCCAGTCAAGCCGTCGCATCGGCATACATATCCGACGTCACCTCGGAGACCCAGCGTGCGCGGCGTTTCGGTCAACTCAGCGCCTTTCAGGGATTGGGCTTCATCGGCGGACCGGTCGTCGGCGGCTTGCTGGGCGATGTTTGGCTGCGCGGACCCTTCGTTGCCGCCGCGGTCTTGAACGGCATTACCTGCTTCGTGACCTTTTTCTTGTTGCGCGAACCCGCGCGCCACCATCGCGCGGCGGAGCAAGGGGGGTTTCTCAATCCGATCAAACCCTTTCGGTGGGCCCTGTCGATCCCCAGCCTGCTGCCGTTGCTGCTGATTTACATGGTGTTCACGCTGATCGGCCAAGTGGGTGGAACCATCTGGGTGATTTACGGCGCGGATCAGTTCGCGTGGACGCCCTTTTGGATTGGAATCTCCATCGCCGGCTTCGGACTCGGACATGCCATCGCTCAAGCTTTCATTGCCGGACCTGCGGCCGAGCGTTTCGGCGAGCGATTCACGTTGCTCGCGGGCGTGTTTGCCGATTCGGCCGCATCAGTTGCGGTGGGATTCGCGACGCGAGGGTGGATTGCCTTTGCAGTGTTGCCGCTGTTTTGCCTGGGCGGCGTCGGATTCCCGGCCTTGCAATCGCTGCTCACGCGCCAAGCCGACGCGCAAAATCAGGGACGTCTGCAGGGCGTGCTCGCCAGCTTATTGAGCTTGACCTCCATCGTCGGACCCCTGGCGATCAGTGCGGTCTACTTCGCCTCCCGAAATCGCTTTCCCGGTCTGGTCTGGGTCGGGGCTGCGGCGATGTATCTCATCACTCTGCCCTCACTGATCAACCTTTCGGCGAAGGCGCGGAGCGTTACGGCAGCGTAAGTGGCGCGAAGCGGAATCCCGTGGGAAAATTGTGTGGGGCGATTCCATCGCGCTTTCGTAGGAGTTTGGCCATGGCAATCACGACGCGACGCGATTTCATCTATTTGGCGGCGGCTGCCTCGGTGGGGTGCGCAGCCCGCGGAACCACAGTACCCGCAAGCGGCGGCCCTGCACCGGTGGTCCGCGCTCCGGCGGTGGGCCAGTCATGGCGGTATGCCAAGCATGACTTCTTCACCCGCAGAGTGGTCGATACCCAGATCGATCGCGTGTCCAAAATCGGCCAATCGGTCGAGATAGAGTCGCATTCTGAAAAGTCCGAGGACCGGCCGATCACATTTCCTTCTTGGGGCGACAGTTGGTGGCAAGAATATCTGGGCAACGCAACAGCTGTCGCCCCGGTCCCGACAGAAGTTCAGAAGCCGTGGGGAATGATCGTCATCGATCCGCATTGGAGCGAGCTGCAGGCTTTCCAGAAAGCCATTCCGCTCTGGCCGACGCAGTTGGTTCCTGGTTGGTCGACAACCGTCGGTACGTACTACAAGAACCCGCATAGTGAGGAGATGATGCCGTCTCAGCTGACCATGCGTGCCCAACGTTGGGAGTCGATCACAGTGCCGGCCGGCCAATTCACTGCGCTTCACTACTACAACATCATCGACTTTCGGTTCAAAGATTCTGCGGAACGAACCGCCGCCCTACGGCAGGAAAACATCTGGTTCGTGCCCGACATCGGGCGCTGGGTGGTACGCGAGAGCCGTGGAATCTTCCGCGAAGATGTCGGGTTCGAGGTCAAGGAAAGCAGCTTTCGCTGGGAGTTGCTGAGCTGGAGCTAGCGCTGGGCGTATCGCCGCGGATAGCGATCAGAACGTGAAGCGAGCACCAATTGTCGGAGCAGTGTTGCTCTTGTTGAGATACGGGACGCCGGGACCGTGAGGAATCGCGATGGCCAGACCGCCGCTGACGTTGGAATACGCAATGCCGGCATAAACGTCGAAACGCTTGGTGAAGTGGTGATCCGCGTACAACGACCCCTCGTTGAGGAAACCCGAGCAGGAAGCGCGGAAACTTGTTGGCGGGCAGGCCGGCGGAGCACGGAAGTCGTTCTGCCACTGATGATAGAAGGACAAAGTGATGTCGGTCTTGATGTCGTACGCGTATTTCACGCCCGTCCAGGCGATCTGCACGATCTTTGGAGAATCAAGATTGTTGTCTTCGACGCCGCTCAAGAGATAACCGCCCTGCGCCGAAGCGCCAATGCCCAACGGGTTCGACGGGTTGAACTGCTGGATGTGCTCGTAGCCGGCATAGAACTTGAACGGGTCCCAGGTGTACCTGGCAGCGAGCATAATGGCGGTGTTGTCGGTCACGATGCCATATTCGGTGTTTTCCGTTCCGATCAGATTGGCCCCGGTGATGGGGTTTGTGTTGATGCTGTTGGTGGTCGATTGATAGGGGGCCGCCGGACTCTGAGGCCCCAGCAACGGGTTGAGGACGCTGATTGCCTGGTTGTAATGTTGGAAGACCAGGTCCGCGGAGAACTTGCCGTACTCTCCGCCGAGATCGAATCCATAGGCGGTGTTGCGCGCCTGTTCCGGCGTACAAGTGGCGGCGCTCCAGGTTGCGGCGGCGGAGTAGCAACCGCCTGAACCATCGGCGAATTTGTACATTGCGCCGAAATGGACCGGACCCAGGCTAAGGCGATATTTGATGGCCTGGTCCCAACGGGTGTCCTGGGTGTCGCCGCCGCCGGCCATCGTGCCGTTATATCCGATGTAAGAAAAGCTGTACGCGCCGCCGGCAGGATCGTAAGTGAGCATCGCATCGGTACCGAGAGAGCGCTGACGACCGAAGGTCAGCGTGCCCAGATGGGTGGACGATGCGCCGGCATAGAGTTCGTCATTGAAAGCTTGGCCCGCGCGCGCACCGTCGCCGGTGATCGAATAAGCGTACCTGGGTAGACCGTTGTTCGTGGTATTCGTGGCTGCCATGTTGGCGAGCTGACCGGACTGAGGATTGAAGCCGGTGGAGGCGTTGAACACCGCGTACCAGTCGGCCATGAACTCGATCTTGCCCTTGATGCCCAGACCCGTCTGTTGCAGGTTGTTCGGCGCCAGGACGAATCGCGAGTTGCTGGCGTTCCGGTTGACCAGCGATTCGCCTTCGTAGTTATAGCCGTTCTCCGGTAGGCCGTGGCTGACCCAGCCCACACCGACGTCATATGCGCCGTAAATGGTGATGCCGTGCCAGCTCAGCGGGCAAGCGGTACGGACGAAGTCCTCGAAGCTCGCGCAGGCTTCGGGGGTGGATGAGGCAGCCGGAGCCGGTCCTTCCGCCGCGCGCGCGACGTGCGCGATTGCACTCATGACCACCAACGCTATGACTGACTTGTTCATGCTTATGTTTCTCCCTACGAACGGCCACCGCGACAGACTTTCCCTTATAGCGGACGGTATATAGCGCTAATAATACCCTGAGCTTTAGGGTTGTGGGAATTTGACAATCCCGCCCGTTCGACTCCTAATAAAGAGAAAGGCGCGGTAATTTCTACATACGCGCGGGATGTGTGGCCTTGAATAGCATCGCGGAACACCATGGAACGCTCGATGTTGCGCTCGCGCACGCGACCGCATTGCTCGGGAAGGACCCCGCGCGCGCCGCACAACAGGCACATGAAATCCTTAAAATCGTTCCGGGCCACCCCCTGGCGCGTCTCGTCCTCGGCTCCGCGCGTCGCATTTCGGGACAGACGCAGGATGCGCTGGCGGTGCTGGAACCGCTTGCGCGCGATCAGCCGCGCGCCGCGCCGGTGCGCCTGGAACTGGCGATCGCCCTGGGCGAGGCGGGCCGCACGCAGGCCGCGCTCGTAGAATTGCGGCGCGCGGTCCAATTGAAGGCGGATTCACCCGATGCATGGCGGCTGTTGGCGGACCAGTTGGACGCCGCGGGCGATCCCCAGGAAGCCGACCACGCGCGCGCCCAATACCTCAAGTGGGCCACAAAGGATGCGCGGCTGATGGCGGCGGCGGCGGCGTTGGTGGCGAATGACCTGCCGGCGGCGGATGCGCGATTGCGGGCGCATTTAAAGACGCATCCTACGGACGTTGCGGCCCTGCGCATGCTGGCCGAGGTCGCCGCCCGATTGCGCCGCTATGCCGATGCCCAAGACTTGCTCGAACGCTGCCTGGAACTGGCCCCCAGTTTCGATGCCGCGCGGCACAACTATGCGATTGTGCTCAATCGGCAGTCGAAGGCGGCAGAGGCACTGGCGCAGGTTGAGCGGCTGCTCGCCAAGGAACCCCGCAATCCGGGCTATCGCAATCTCCAGGCGGCAATCCTCGCGCAGCTTGGCGACTTCGCCGAATCGATCCAGGTCTACGAGACGGCGCTGCGCGACCATCCGCAGCAACCGAAGATCTGGATGAGCTACGGGCATGCCCTGAAAACAGCGCGGCGCCAGGACGACAGCGTGGCTGCCTACCGCCGCGCGATCGCCATGCAGCCGACGCTGGGCGAGGCGTACTGGAGTCTCGCCAACCTCAAGACCTTCCGCTTTTCGGAGGCGGATAGGGCCGCGATTCGCCGCGTTTTGGAACGGGAGGACTTGAGCGATGAGGACCGCCTGCATTTCGAGTTCTCGCTCGCCAAGGCGCTCGAGGACATCGAATCCTACGAGCAGTCCTTCCTTCACTACGCGAAGGGCAATGCGATCCGCGGACAACTGCATCGTTACAGCGCAGAAGAAAACTCACTGTATGTGAGCCGCTGCAAGCGGCAATACACCGCTGATTTTTTTACGGCGCGCAAGTCCTGCGGCGCTCAATCCGCCGAGCCCATATTCATCATCGGCCTGCCGCGGGCGGGGTCCACGCTGCTGGAACAAATTCTATCGAGCCATTCGCTCGTCGAAGGCACCATGGAACTGCCGGACCTTCCGCAGATTGCCCGCGAACTCGCCGGAAGAGATGAGCGGGACCACGAGGCGCCATTCTTCGAGGCGGTCGGCGCGCTTGATCATGCGAGGTTGCGCGGCCTTGGCGAACGGTATCTCGCATCGACCAAGGTTTACCGCAAGACGCCGGCACCGTTCTTCATCGACAAAATGCCCAACAACTGGCTGTACATCGGGCTGATTCATTTGATCTTGCCGAATGCGAAGATCATCGACGCCCGGCGGCATCCGCTCGGCTGCTGCTTTTCGGCGTTCAAGCAGCATTTCGCGCGCGGCCAGAATTTTTCCTACGACCTCGCGGATCTCGGCCGCTACTACCGCGACTACGTTGACCTCATGGCTCACATCGATACGGTCCTGCCGGGTCGGGTGCATCGGGTATTCTACGAGTCCACGATCGAGGATACCGAAGCGGAGGTTCGCCGGCTCCTGGATTACTGCGGACTGCCCTTCGAGGAGCAGTGCCTGCGTTTCTATGAAAACGAACGGGCCGTGCGTACCGCCAGCTCCGAGCAGGTGCGGCGTCCTATTTTCCGGGAGGGCATGGATCATTGGCGGCATTACGAGCCCTGGCTCGGACCGCTGCGGGAGGGGTTGGGTTCGGTCCTCGAAACCTATCCCGCCGTACCGGACTTTGCGCGTGAATTGAAGAATTCGTCGATCAATTAAAACTTAAGGGAACAGGGGAAACATCATGATTAGCCGATCTACCAGGAGGCGTAAACGCCCCAACGCCGCCGCTCATCCGGGCGGCTATCGTCACGACATGCTGCGGCAGTTGCCGCTCGCCTCCGCCATTTCGGCGATCCTGGCCGGGGCCCCCGCGGCACATGCCGCAGCCGAGCCCGAATCCAATGCGCTCCAAGAGATCGTGGTCACCGCACAAAAGCAGGCCGAGAATCTGCAGGACGTCCCGATCAGCATCGCGGTTTTTGACAACAAGAAGCTCGAAGAACTGCACGTGGTGAGCTTGGACGACTATGTGAAGTATTCGCCCAGCATTTCCTACTCGCGTGCCGAGGGACAGGGCGGCAACGGGCAGCCGGGCACCTCGCATATCTACATGCGCGGGGTCGTGAGCGGCGCCAACGAGAATCACTCGGGATCGCAGCCGAGCGTGGGCACGTATCTGGACGAGCAGCCCGTGACGACCATCGACGGCGCATTGGACGTGCATCTATACGATATTCAACGGATCGAAGTGCTGGAAGGTCCTCAGGGAACCCTGTACGGCGCGAGTTCCGAGGCCGGCACCGTCCGCATCATCACCAACAAGCCGGACCCCACCCAGTTTTCCGCGGGCTACGATGTCCAGGGCAACCGAGTGGATCACGGGGGTACAGGCTGGGAGGCGGAAGGCTTCGTCAACATACCGCTGTCCTCCTTTGCGGCGATCCGCTTGGTCGGTTGGGACGAGCACGATGCAGGCTACATCGACAACGTCGCGGGAACCAACGCGAACGCCTGCATCCAAAATGGCGTGCGCACGTTCCCAAGCTGGGCCGGCCAGCCCGCCGGCACCTGGTTTGGCGCGACGGTTCCGAGCGCCGCGAACGTGGCGCCGTGCCCGACCGTCGCTCCCGTGGGTGCCGGCGCGATCAGCAATGCCGCCTACGTCAACAACAACTACAACACCGTCGAGACCAAGGGCGGGCGCGCGGCGGTCAAAATCGACGTTACCGACAACTGGACGGTGACGCCCACCGTCATGGGGCAAACGGTGAGCACCAGCGGCTTCTTTGGTTATGACCCCGCGGTCGGCGACCTGCAGGTCACCCACTTCGGTCCGGAGCGCTCCGACGACACCTTCGTGCAGTCCGCGTTGACCGTCGAGGGCAAGATCGGCAATTTCGATCTGACGTACGCAGGCGCCTTCTTGAAGCGTACGACCCACTCGATTGCCGACTACAGCGACTACACCGAGTTCTACGACCGCGTGTACGGTTCCGGCGCGTATTGGACGGGCGCCGACGGCAAACCGATCATGGGGCAGCAACTCGTGGTGACGAAGGGCTATTTCCAGAAATGGAGCAATGAAGTTCGCCTCAGCACGCCGCGAGACCTGCCGGTACACGCGACGCTGGGCGTGTTTGCGCAGCGTCAGTTGCATGACATCTGGGAGCAGTACGTGATGCCGGGGTTCGGATTCACGAATCCGTACGGCGTTTTGAACTCCCCAACTCCCAACCCAAACGGCCTGGACCAGGCGCTGTCGGTCCCCGGACTGGCGAATACCATCTGGCTGACCGACGAGCAGCGCGTCGACCGCGACAAGGCGGCGTTCGCGCAGGTGACCTGGGACATCAGTTCGCAGTGGTCCGTGACCGGCGGTATTCGATACTTCACGTACGACAACAACCTGAACGGGTTCTTTGGGTATGGCAGCGGGTATTCTCCCAGCGGCTCCGGTGTATCGAAGTGTTTCGCGCCGGCCTCGACCGCTTTTGCCCCTTGCACGAACTTGGACAATCGGGTCACGGGCAGCGGCAATGTTCCGCGGCTGAACCTGACCTACAAGATCACGCCGGATAAAATGGTCTACGCCACCTACTCCAAGGGTTTCCGGCCGGGCGGCGTCAACCGCACCGCCGAGCCGGGCATCGGACCCTATCAGGCCGACTTCCTCAAGAACTACGAGATCGGCTGGAAAACGCAATGGTTCGACCACCGGCTGCGGTGGAACGGAGCGGTATTCTGGGAGGACTGGAAGGATTTCCAATTTTCCTTCTTGGGTCTCAACAGCGTGACCATCATCGTGAATGGCGGCAACGCGCGCATCAAAGGCGTGGAGAATGAACTCGAGTGGGCCGCGACCAACGCGCTCACCTTGTCCGGCAGCTTCACGTTCATCGATGCCAAGCTGACCCAGAACTACTGCGGTGCGCAGGGTGTGACGGACTGTCCGGATCAGGTGACCTCGGAAGCATTCCAGCCGAATCTGATCGGGCCGCAAGCACCCGCCGGGACCCAGATGCCCATCACGCCCAAGTTCAAAGGCAACCTCGTCGCTCGCTACAATTTCGAGGAACTGTCCGGCTTCAAGCCGTTCGCTCAGGCTTCGCTCGTGTATCAATCGCAGGCCTCGCAGGCGTTGCGGGTGGATCAGAACAGGATCATCGGCAATACCCCGTCGTACGCCTTGGTTGACTTGGCGGGCGGCGCGAGCTTCGGCTCGTCCATGCTGCAGTTGGTGCTGACGAACGCCATGGACCGCCGCGCCCAATTGTCGCGCTTCACCGCGATCACGCCGCAGTTCGACAATCAGGCCTACATCATCCCTTCGCAGCCTCGTACCATCGCCATCAAGTTCGGGCAGAAGTTTTGACATGGCCCCCTCGCGTCAAAGACGCGAGGGGTTTTCCCGCCCGTCATTGGCATGACTGGTATCCCGATTCAGACGTCAAGTGGATGTTGATCGCCACGCCCCGGTTGGCTAGCTTCGGCTGATGCGCATCGCAAGCGTGGGTCATGCCGTCTTCGCCGCGACCATGATCGTTCTCGGCATCATGGGTCTGATCAAAGGTGGTTTCGGCCCGATATGGTTGGGGGTACCCAAGGGCTTCCCCGCGCGCGAAGCGCTGGCCTATCTGTGCGCCTTGGTTTCCCTGGCATGCGGCATCGGCCTGTTCTTCCGGCGCGCAGCCCCCACCGCGGCCCGCGTGCTGTTCGTTTATCTGCTGCTGTGGATGCTGGCGTTCAAGCTGCGCTTCATCGTCCTCGCGCCCACGGTGGAGGTTAACTATCAAACCAACGGCGAGAACGCGGTGATGGTGGCGGGCGCTTGGGTGCTGTATGCCTGGTTCGCCGCTGATTGGGACCAACGCCGGCTCGGGTTCGCGGTGGGCGAGCGGGGCGTGCGCATCGCGCGGGTGCTCTACGGCCTGGCGATGATTGCCTTCGGCCTGTCCCATTTCGCCTACCCGGATCTGACCGCGCCGCTGGTGCCGGATTGGCTGCCCGCGCATCTGTTCTGGGCGTATTTCACCGGATGCACCTATCTTGCGGCAGGCGCGGCGGTGCTCATCGGAGTGTGTGCGCGGTTGGCGGCCGCGCTCTCGGCGCTGCAGATGGGTGCCTTCACACTGCTGGTGTGGATACCCTTCATAGCGGCAGGCCATATCAGCGACCAGCACTGGGTTGAGTTCGTCGTCTCCTGGACGCTGACGGCCGCCGCCTGGGTGGTGGCGGATTCCTACCGCGCAATGCCCTGGCTCTCGCTCCCTCGCGCAAAGGCTTTGCCCGCTCGTTAACCGTCCAGCACCGCGCGCAGTTTTGCGTAACCCGAGCGTGAAATGGGCAATTGAGTTTTGTCGAGCAGGATCGCGATGCGGTTTTCCTTCTCCGATAGCTCTATTTTGGCGAGTCTCGCGATATTCAGCAGGAACCGCCGATGAATACGCACGAAACCCTTCGCCGGCAATTGCTGCTCCAAATCACTGATCGTCTGTTCCTTCAAGTAATTCTTGCCCGCCGCCCGGATCGAGATGTAGTCGTCCTGGGATTCCACGAAATCCACGTCCTCGATGGGAATGACATGGACATGGGAGCGGTCGCGAATCAGCAGGCGATCAATCGTCGCGCCGTCGCGACGAGTTTCCAGCAGCTCGCGGGCAGGCACGGGCTCGGCCTTGCGCAGCCGTGTTCGCGCGAGCGCCAACGCCTCGGCAAAGCGCTCGGCGCTGAAAGGTTTGAGCAAATAGTCCACCGCATGCACATTGAAGGCGCGCAGCGCATAGGTGTCGTGGGCCGTCGTAAAGATGACGCCTCGAGCCTCGGTGCCGAGCAATTCCAAGACCTCGAAGCCATCGAGCTTCGGCATCTGTACATCGAGAATCATCAGGTCCGGCTTGTGCATATTCGCGGCTTTGACCGCCTCAAAGCCGTTGGCGCATTCGGCAACCAACCGCATGTCTTCATGGTCCGCGAGATACTCCCGAACCAAGCCGCGCGCCGGCGACTCATCGTCGACGACGATCACGGTGATGGCGCCTGTCCCGCTCATGGCGCATCCCCGGTGTGGCGGGGCACGTGGATGTTCACCCGGTAACTACCCTCCGCTTCGACGGCCTGAAACAGGTACGCCGCGCCGTAGTGCGCCTGCAGCCTTTGCCGGACGAGGTTCAGCCCCAGGCCGCTGCCCTGGCTGCGAGGCCGATCCGTGTCGGCTGGATTCGTGATGTTTATCATGAGTGTTGAATCGCGGCACTCGGCGTGAATGGACACGGTACCCCCCTCCAAGCGGTGTGCGATGCCGTGGACCACGGCATTCTCGACGAGCGGTTGCAAAAGAAGCGCGGGGATCTTTTCTTGCATCGCCTGATCGCTGCCATCGCATTGCACGTTCAAGCGAGAGCCGAGTCGCACTTGTTCAATGGCGAGATAGCGCTGCAGCACTGCGAACTCCTCCCCCACGGATATTCGTTGAGCCGAACCCAACCGCAAGGTATCGCGCAAGAAGTCGGCCAGCAACAGACACATATGCCGCGCGGCCGCGGGATCGCTGGTGGTCAGCGCACTGACCGAATTCAAACTATTGAACAGGAAATGCGGGTTGAGCTGCGCCCTCAAGGCTTTGAGCTCTGCCTCGCGCACCAAGAGGCTGGATTCCAGAATCTGATTCTCCGAGCGCTGCGCGTCGAGGGAGGCGATGAGCGCATAGTGAAAGGCGATCGCCAGCCCGAAGAGCAGCACGCCCACCGCGAACAAGGTCCACGGCTGATCGAGATACATCCTGGGGTGGACATCGAGGTTCAGCGACTCCAGCATGGCCGACCAAACCCATGCAATGCCGACCGAAAATCCGCCGGCCGTCACGGCAGCCATGGCCTGAGCCGGCAGCGCACGCCAAATCCGATACTGCTGCGTGATGGGAAAGGCGCGGCACACGTAGTAGGCGGTCATGCCGAGAACGCCGTAGAGCACGGTGAGCGGCAAGAAGAATGCCGTGGCGGTACCCCAGGCATCGGCATGGCCGAAGCCGATCACCAGCACGGCACCGATGGGCAGGTAGCCGAGGATGTACAGCGCCAGTTGCTTCCCATTGGTGAAAATAGGATGCATGGCGGGCTCAAGCTCCGGTGCTGATCAATTGCTGATTTCGACGCCGCCCATCAACACGGTGCCGTGGACGTAGAGAAACTGAGCGCCGCCCATGACGGGACGGCTTTTATCTTCGACGCCGCCCATGATCGGCGTCACTTGCAGGACCACTTTCCAAGTCGGGGGCACGAAAATATGGACTCCGCCCATGAGGGAAAACACCTCGACATGCGCAGTGCCGTCGGCACCGAGCAAGGCGTCGCGCAAATCAAGCGCGCAACCTCCCATCAACGAGGTCAAGTCGGCGCTGCGGAAGATCACGCCCGACACGCGCTGCTTCGTCCCGCCCAGCATGCCGAACATTGAAATGTGATCCGATACGGGCGGCGAGCCGCTCGCGGGAGCTGAGGGAGCTGCATTTGCAAAAGCTGAGTAGCCTCCGCTCGAGGGGGGCGGTGCGGTAGGCTGTGCGGGCGGCTGAGGAGGCGGATTGCCTCGCAAGAGAACGCGCGCGCCCACGACCACCAGAATCAAGGGCCACAAAAACTGCCACGGGCTCAAGGTCAGCCAGTGCAGCGTGTTGAGCAGCAGCCAGCTTCCAATCACGATCAAAATGGTGCCCATGACCACGCCGCGTCCGCCGCGCTGCAAAATCGACAGTCCGTAGAGCACCACCAGCCCCGGCCAGAAGCGCGTCAGGTGATCAGCGTCCACCCATCCTAATTGGTCGAGGGCCAGCAGCAGACCCATCAACACCAGAAACGCGCCGATGAGCAACCTCGGGAGCGGCGCGGGTCTGGGCGGCGGGGGCTGTTGCATATCAGGCGACATGACGGTCCAAGTTCAAAGAAGAACGCTTCGAGCGGGTCATACCGCCCGCGACTATCCACGCGCCGACGCCTGCCAGCAGCACCGGCCACGTCAACTGCGGATATGCCCAATGAGTCATGGTGTTCATGAAAAGCCAGTCACCCAACAACAACAATCCAAAACCGCTCAGGCGCGGACTGCGCATCGTCACCACCAGCTCGGCGAGGCCCATGGCAATGAGCGCCAATGGCCAGCTGCGCTGCAGTTCGACCGTCATGAAAAGCCCGGAATTCCCCAGGGCCAACGCGCCCCCCGCAACGACCAATATCGTACCTGCAATCAGCCGGGTACCCGCATGCATTTTCGCTTGAGATTCCATCGCCGTGACTCCCGTGGTTGATCGATGGGGGCATGCTGCCTCGGTGAGCGTCGGGGGTCGTGCGATATTCGGTGAATGCACGGGGAAACCCGGCGAATGACCTGCGCGGGCGTGCACAAGTCACAGGGCGATGGGGTTTCGGCGCTGTGGCGCGCGGGCGATTGCTGTAATACTATTAAAGATAGAAGAAACAGATAGATGCGCCTGTGACGTTACATTGAAAAAACTGGAAGGATGGACACATGCGAAAAATCGCACGCTCTTTGATGCTGGCCATATCAATCGGCGTCGCCACCACGGCGGCGGCGCAGTCTCCGCAGTCTTCCCCACCGCCGCTCGATCCCGCCTGGAAGGTACCGGAAGTCATCGCGTTCATCGGTCTGAAACCGGGTGACAAAGTGGCCGACATCGTGGGGGGCCGGCTGACGGCATCGCTGGCGAAGGCCGTCGGTGATTCCGGAAAAGTGTATGCCGTTGAGACCGCCGAAGTCGTCAAGGACCATCCCACAATTATGGACAGGATGAAGGCGCTGGCGGCGCAGTCACCCAATGTCGTCGTCAGTGCCGATCCGGTCGCCGCGCCGCTGCCCTCGGGACTCGATGCCGTGTTGATCCGGCAGAACTACCACGATCTCTACGACAAGTTCATGGGGCCCGCGGATGTGCCTGCATTCAACAAGGCGGTTTTCGCCGCGCTGAAGCCGGGCGGTGTCTATGTCGTGCTCGATCACGTGGCCGCCACGGGCTCGGGGATCGGGGCAACCGAGACACTGCATAGGATCGATCCGGCGAGGGTCAAGGCGGACGTGCTGGCAGCCGGCTTCAAACTGGATGCCGAAAGTTCGATTCTTGCCAACAAGGACGATGATCACACCAAAAATGTGTTCGACCCCTCCGTCCGTGGTCACACCGACCAGTTCCTGTATCGCTTCAAGAAGCCGAAGTGACGGCAAGGCAGAGCTGACACGCTGCGTCGCGCTACGCCGTTAGCCGACGCACGTTCGCGAGGCGTTTAGGGAGTCGATACCAAGGTACGATCGACGCACGCGGCCGAATGGCGCATCGTTGCATCCAAGACGATGCGGCCCATGGACCACGGCAATGAGTGAAGAAAGTTTCGTCGCGGACAGAAAATGAGCGAGACAGCCAAGGAACGCCTGGTTGTTGCGTGTTTCATCCTGATGGTAGTCGCGGCTGTCGGCTGCATGATCGCGGTCGTCCTGGTCAAGCTGGTTCGGCAGCTCTTCATCCCCGGCCATCATCACAACTCCATCATCGCAGTCAAATGACGTCACTTCTGTTCAATACTGTGCGGAACACTCCTCGTAAGCTCGCCATCGGGTGAGCATGGGCGCATGAGGGCTCCGCCGCCTCGGCGAGGTTTCGAAAATGACGTTGGCTGCTTCGAAAATGCATTCCTGCATCGTCATCGCTGATGATCATGGGCCGGATTGGGCGCCCGCGGTCCACGGCGATGCACAGCCTCGACCCGTTCAATATTCGCGGTTGGGAACCTCCTCAACACTGCTGCAGAAGGCCTTGATCAGGGCGTCAAAAATTGCGCGCCCCTCCCAAATCTCGGTCACGGTGCTCGAAGAGGATCGTGAGTTCTGGGAATCCTCCCTCTGGTTTGTGCCGCTCGCCAATCGCTTTGTCAGCGACAACCGCGCGACATCAGAGCTGTCAAGAGCCGCCGCCATGCTGTCGATTGCCGCCAAGTGGCCGTCGAGCATTGTGACGGTTCTGCCGGCCCGGTGTTACGTGATACAGGAGTGGATACTAAGCGCCGCGCTCAAGGAAGCGATGCATTGCCTTCCGGGTGTGAAGGAAGGAATCATCACATTGGGGATGCGGGACATGGAGGAGGGAATCGATGAGGACTATTTCGTCGTAGGCCGTGCGCCCCGCGGTCCTGGATTCACGATTCAGGGGATGGCGCGGCGGCCCGTTTCATGGATCGCGCGCTCCCTGCAAGGCCAGGGGGCAATGGTCGCGTCCGGCATCATGATCGGTTACGCCGGCGCATTTGCCGCGTATATCTCTGCGCAATGGCCCGGGCTTACTCTGAAGCTGAATCGTTTGGCGGCGGCAGCGGCCGCGGTTGGCGAAGAATGTGAAGTCCCCTCGTCGCTGCAGCGGGGTGTTCCGAATACGATTCTGCGGTCCCTGCGGTGTCATCCGCCGAGCCTGGCTCAACGAGTCTTTCGGGTCTCTCATTGCGGCTGGAGCAGTCTTAAATCGCCACGCGCTGTGGCACGGGTCAGCACTTTCCTGGCAAACAGTGCTGATGCACCGCATTCGGCTCCAAATTGGATCAATCCATCGGCGCGCGCGGCGACTGAAGACCTCCTATAATTTGCGACGCCGACGTTGACCCCGGAGGACCGTCGCTTGAGCCGGACTCGCGGCGAAGAAGCTATTGAACCTGCTCTGCAGCGTGTCGAGGCGCAAGGACGAAGCGCGCCGCTCGGCGCCGACGTATCGCCCCGAGGGACGAATTTCAGCGTCTATTCCCGGAGCGCATCCGCTATCGAGTTGGTTTTCTTCGATCGGGAAGATGACGCCCGGCCCGCAAGAGTGCTGCCGCTCGATCCGGCGGCGAATCGCACCGGACCCTATTGGCATGCCTTCGTGCCCGGCATAAAGCCAGGGCAGCTCTACGGGTATCGGGTCCGCGGGCCCTTCGATCCCGCCGGCGGAATGCGATTTGACGGCGACAAAATATTGCTCGACCCCTATGGCCGCGGCGTGGCCGTCCCCAAAAACTACAGCCGCGAAATGGCGGGCCACAAAGGCGATAACGCGGCGACCGCAATGAAAAGCGTCGTCATCGATTCTCGTGCCTACGATTGGGAAGGTGACCTTCCGCTGTGCCGGCCCGCCTCGTGCACGATCATCTATGAGATGCACGTGCGCGGCTTCACGCGGCATCCCAACTCCGGGCTTGCGGAGAGGACCCGCGGCACCTATGCGGGTTTGGTGGAAAAGATTCCCTATCTCCAGGAACTCGGCATCACCGCGGTCGAGCTGCTGCCCGTGTTCCAGTTCGACCCGCAGAATGCACCTCCCGGCAATGTCAACTATTGGGGCTATGCGCCGATCTCATTCTTTGCGCCGCACCAGGGCTACAGTTCACGCCAGGACCCGCTCGGTCCGGCGAACGAATTTCGGGACATGGTGAAGGCGCTGCACCGGGCGGGCATCGAAGTGATTCTGGACGTCGTTTTCAATCATACCGCGGAAGGTGACGCCCTCGGACCGACCTTGTGTTTCCGTGGGCTGGAAAACAGCACGTACTACATCCTTGAAAGAGACCGCGCGCGCTACGCGGACTACAGCGGCACCGGAAACACGCTCAACGCAAATCATCCCGTGGTGCGGCGAATGATCCTCGACAGTCTCCGGTATTGGGTGGAAGAGATGCACGTGGACGGCTTTCGGTTTGATCTGGCCGCGATTCTGGAGCGGGGTGAGTCGGGCAATTTGCTGCCCGCCCCGCCGGTGTTGTGGGATATCGACTCGGCTCCGATATTGGCCGGCACGAAACTGATCGCCGAGGCGTGGGACGCGGCGGGCCTGTACCAGGTGGGCAGCTTCCTCGGGGATAATTGGCGGGAGTGGAACGGACGATTCCGGGACGATGTCCGCAGCTTTTTCCGCGGGGATGACAATTCGGTTGCATCATTCGCTGATCGGCTGCTCGGCAGCCCTCAGATCTACGGTCACAAGGAGCGCGAGGCGGAGGCCAGCGTTAATTTCGTGACCTGTCACGACGGCTTCACCCTCAACGATCTGGTTTCCTACAACGGCAAGCACAACGAGGCCAATGGCGAAGACAACCGCGACGGTGCCAACGACAATCGAAGTTACAATTGGGGCGTTGAAGGCCCCAGCGCCGACCCCAAGGTGGAGGAGCTCCGAAATCGGCAGGTGAAGAATTTTCTCACGGTGACGATGCTGTCGTTCGGTCTACCGATGATTTCGATGGGCGACGAAGTGCGGCGCACGCAGCGGGGCAACAACAACGCCTATTGCCAAGACAACGAAATCAGCTGGTTCGACTGGGCGTTGGTTGGCAAGCATGCCGACGTGCACCGGTTCGTGAAATATCTGGGCGCGCTGCGCCTGATGCGAGGTCTCGACCGCGAGTTTCAAACCTCGACTCTCAACGAACTGTTGCGGGCCGCAAATGGAGTCTGGCATGGGGTGAAGCTCGAGCAGCCCGATTGGCACGTCGATTCGCACAGCGTGGCATACAGCGCAGCCCGCGCGGACGGAAGCCTGCTCTTTTATGCGATTTTTACCGCCTATTGGGAGGTGCTCGAATTCGAACTGCCGCCGACCACACCGGAGGCGCCGTGGCGGCGTTGGATCGATACCAGCCTCGAATCGCCTCAGGACATCGTCGACTGGAAGAGCGCTGCGCTCGTGACGACCCGTACCTATCGAGCCGGACCGCGCTCGGTGGTTGTGCTCCGCACGCATGAGTGAACCCGTGGGTTCATCACGGGTCCATGCGTTCGACCCATTGAGCGCGTGACGGGCCGGGCGCGAATGGGTCCGCAAAATACTGTGTTTCCCTTGCGACCTTGGCGTCGCTGAACTCCATGATGCTCACGGTGTAGGCCGGTTTGTCGTCATACGTCAGAATGAATTCCGTGATCCAAAGGTCGCCGCTTCCAATGATTCGCCGGACTGTGAAGCGCTTTTTGCTGGGCTGAACGGTTCGGGTGATCTGTATGTTGCGTCGCCCCCGGATTCTCTCGCCTGACTGCGGATACTCGAGCACAGCGTCTTCACGATAGATGCTGTGCTCGGTTTCGAAGTCATCGGCATCGGACGCGGCCCAATGCCGCTCCAGTGCCGCGCGTATTTCTTGATCTCTCATTTCGCAATCAAGTTAGCATATCCCAGCGTAGCTTACGCGTTGCCGCCATCACCGTGGCGAGTACCGCAAACAAGGCAATGGCGCCGATCAGCAGCGCGTAGCTTTCGGACAGCACCAACATGAAGAGCAATCCGTAAACAAGGCTCATGACGGCGGCGATCATCGCCCCCATCCGAATGCCGGCCATGGCCCCGGATACATAGAATCCGAGCAGCCCAACCAGCGCCGCAGCGCCCAGCCAATAACTGAGCCAAAACGGCAAGTGTTCCGCCAGAGCGATGAGCAGCAGGTAAAACGTACTGAGCGCCAGCCCAATCAACAGATACTGCATGGCATGAACCCGCAAATTGCCGAGCGATTCCCACGCAAAAAATGAGAGAAAGGTCAGCGAAATAAACAGTAGAGCGTATTTCACGGCGCGCTCGCTGCGCTGGTAGACGTCCACGCTCTGAAATAAGTCCACGCCGTAGGCCGCGTTGGCAAGTTGGGGGCTGTCTACCTGCCTGTCGATCCACGACTGCGCGAACGCCCGGTTGAGGGCAAGCACCTGCCAGTTGGCGTGGAAGCCGTGTGCGTCGATCGTATACTGCGAGGGCAGAAATGCGCCTTGAAATTGCGGGTCAGGCCAATCCGACGTCAAATTCGCCCGGGTCGTCGCGGCGGTCGGCAGGAAACTCAGTGACTGGCTGCCGGCAAGCACCAGTTGCGCGGAAAACGGCAAGCTTTGGTCGCGGAAAAATTCCGACAAATCGATTTCTGCCTCGACGGCGGGCATTCCCTCCGGGAGTGCCGGGCCGAACGTCAGGCTGCGTTGACCGGCCGCTGCTCCGGTAAACTCACGCACACTGCGAACGTCCGACAGCGGCAACCGTACGCGGGCTTCTTGCCAACGAAAGATTGCATTCGGGTATGGTCCCAGCGCGGCGGCGGCCATGACGTCGGACATCTTGAACGTGCCGCTCAATTTGGCCCGCACCAGGAATACGGGGACGCCGTAAATCCCAATCCGCCGGGTCGTTGTCTGGTCGATGACCGCTTGGATGTCCAAATCATTCGCAAGGATAAAGAGTTGGTGCGATTTCTTGGAGATCTCGCCCGTGTTCGATTTGCTTTCGACGTCGAACGGCACTCGAAGCAGTGGGCCGCCCACCGTCAGGCCTCCACCCCAGCCTTTTGCGACGGTTTCCACCGCCTGATTTCGCATTTGGCTGCGTTCCAGGATGAGCCCGCGCAGCATGGACAAGGGAATCATCAACCCCAAGACGATCAATGCGATTGCGGACAGCTTCGCCGCGAGGGGCCTGCCTTCGAACATGCTCCATGCCATTCGCTTCTCCCGGTGTTGCTGAATTTCACCGTTAGCGTGCCGTGAATAAATGGCAAGGCAGTGGGGCAACTGTGCGCAATTATGGCAGTGGCGGCGGGATACGCTGCATAATGCGGAAATGATTGCGCCCGAAAGTTCCGCGGCTCGAGATTCGCCGAATTGCCGCAACTGCGGCGAGCATGCACCGGACAAGTACTGTCCGAATTGCGGGCAAGAAACGAAGGAGCATCTGCCAACGGCTCGAGAGTTCGTGCACGAGTTCGTCTTGCATTACCTCGCTGCCGAAGGACGACTTTGGCGCACGCTGAAGGTGCTGATATTGCACCCCGGCAGGCTGACGATCGAATACATTCGAGGTCGCAAGCAGGTTTACGTGTTGCCGCTTCGGCTGTATCTGACCGTGAGCCTGGTGTTCTTTTTGATGCTCAGGCTTGCGGCGCCAGGCGCCGACCGGATGAGTTCGGCTATCCATCGCTCGTTAAACGACGGAAGTGTCTCCTTTACGATCATCGACATGGGCTTCGCGAAAGCCATCAGGAACCCGGACGGTTCGTTCACCTGCAATTTGCCGCAAAGGCTTTGCGATCGCATCAACGAACGGGTACTGCAACCGCCGGGGGAGCTCGAGAGACGCTATGCGAACGTGCTCCCGGAGTTGCTCAGTCATTTGTCGACCGCGGTGTTCCTGCTGCTGCCGCTATTTGCCTTCTACATGCGGCTCGCGTATCGCAAACGAACGTACGGGGAGCATTTCCTGTTTGCTCTGCATTTGCACAGTTTCTGGTTTTTGCTGCTGCTGGTGCTATTGCTGCCGATGCCCGAGTGGATCCGCGTGCTGGTAAAAGGGTATTTGGTCGTGTACAGCGTGGCGGCCCTGCATGCTGTTTACACTTCGAGCTGGTGGAAAACGGTCCTGAAAGGGTTGGGTCTGAGTCTCGCCTACGTTGTGAGCCTTTTCATCGCGACCACGCTGCTCGGAATCTGGACGATTGTGGCATAGAGACTTCGAAATGCTCAGAAAATCAAAACATATCGGGATCGTGGCCTGCAGTATCGAGGGTGCGGCGCTGTGTCTGCGCGAAATCGCGGCATACTCGCTGAATTTCATGGGCGAGCACCGGCATCCGCAGGTCACTCTGAGCTGCATTGCCATGGGCGAGTGGATGCCCGCATTCAATCGCGGCCACCAGGAGGGCGTCGCCGACTTCATGCTGCGCGAAACCGAAATCGTGGCGAAAGCCGGTGCGCAGCTCGCGATTTGTCCCGACAATTCCGCGCATCTCGCGTTCAAGCATGTGGCGGCGAGATCACCCATTCCTTGGCTGCACATCGCGGAGGAAGTTGCGAAAGCCGCGGTGCGCGGCGGCCATCGTCACGCCGCGCTGCTCGGCACGCGCTTTACGATGAGCGGGCCGGTCTACCCGGAAGTGTTCGAGAAGTACGATCTGAAGATCAGCTCCCCTGCGGAAAGTGATCAAAAAATCGTCGATGAGATAATCTTCAAGGAACTCGTCAACGGAATATTCAGCGAGGCATCCCGCCTTCGCTACAACGAAGTCATCGACCGCATGAAGGCGCGCGGCTGCGATAGTGTGATCCTCGGTTGCACCGAGATTCCGCTGCTCGTTCGGGCGGAGGATTGCCCGTTGCCGGCGCTCGATTCGACGCGTCTCCTCGCCCGCGCGGCGGTGGATGCAGCCTTGCAATAGGCTGATCCGGCGGGCACGAGTCAGGTCAATTGTGCAGCGCGTTCATTTGGGCCGGCGTCGACGGCGCAGCCACGCGCCGAGGCCCGACCAGCGCCGAGCCTTGGCGACCGCGCCCTTCGCATTCTTTAGCGCACGCCGCGCCCAGAGAAACTCGCTTGCCAATATGGCGATGCCGGCCGCAACGATGGGCAACCCGGGCCCGGGCAATACCAGCAATGCGATGCCCACCAACAGCACCGTGCCGCCCACCAGGGCAACAATAAATTTCTTCATCGCGAATGTAGCGTGCCCTCATCAATTCCGCCGCGCAAGTGACTTGATTGCGGCATCATGCCGGCATGAGCAGCGATTACGACGTCATCATCATTGGTGCGGGTGCGCCGGGAGAGCACTGTGCCGGTGCTCTCGCGGAAGGCGGTCTGCGGGTCGCGATTGTCGAGCATGAGCTGGTCGGTGGCGAGTGCTCCTATTGGGCGTGCATCCCATCCAAGACACTGCTGCGCCCTGGCGAGGCAGTGCATGGCGCCAACGACGCGGCGGCGACGGCCCGGGTCGACGTCGAGGCGGCCCTTGCCTGGCGCGACTACATCGTTTCGAACTATTCCGATGCCGGCCAGGGACGCTGGCTCGCCGGCCATGGCATCGTTTTGCTTCGCGGACGCGGCCGGCTCGCCGGGACCGGCGTGGTGGAGGTCGACGGCATTCGGCACACGGCGGAAAACGTGGTCGTCGCGACCGGCTCTGAACCGATCATACCGCCCGTCCCAGGCCTCGGCGTTCTCGAGGGCATCTGGACGAACCGTGAAGTGACCGGCATGAAGGTGGTTCCTCACCGGCTGCTGGTGCTGGGCGGTGGACCGGTCGGCGTCGAGATGGCGCAGGCCGTTCGTCGTCTTGGCGGCGAAGTGGTTATCGTCGCAGGGGGCGCGCACCTTCTCCCACGCGAGCCTCGGCCGTTGGGCGAGGCACTCGCCGAAGTCCTGCGACGCGACGGTGTCGAACTCGCCCTCGGCGTGAGGGCGACGGCGGCGGGGCGCGAGGGCGAGCACTATTCGCTGGAACTCAGCGATGGCCGCACCTTCACCGGCGACCGGCTCCTCCTCGCCACCGGCCGGCGGCCGCGCATCGACGGGCTTGGTCTGGAGACGGTCGGCGTGGTTGCCGGCGGCCGGGGCATCCCGGTCGACGCGCGTCTGCGCGCGGGGGAGCGCCTCTGGGCAATCGGGGACGTCAACGGCATCTGGCAGTTGACCCATGTCGGGAAGTATCAGGGCCGCGTCGTCGCATCGAACATTCTCGGCGAGCCGCGCGAGGCCAACTACGAAGCGGTGCCTCGAGCAACCTTCACCGATCCGCAGGCAGCCTCCGTCGGCGCGGCGTCGGCCACATTCAGCGCGACCGCCCGCCTATCGGAAGTAGCAAAGACCGCCACCTATATGCGCAAACACACGGAGTCGAACGGATTCCTCACGCTGCTCAGCGACGGCGAGCGCTTGACCGGCGCCTATGCGTTTGGCCCGGAGGCCGGCGAGTGGCTGCAGCAGGCC
>Ga0210389_10000523_pt1 | contig 34823 bp, 29 predicted proteins | sample IncBWH28OmetaG_FD_160127 | JGI IMG/M metagenome (GOLD analysis project Ga0210389, IMG submission 160127) | Forest soil microbial communities from Barre Woods Harvard Forest LTER site, Petersham, Massachusetts, United States - Inc-BW-H-28-O ... | reverse complement strand
CCGGCTCAAGAGCAAGCTCGGTTCCTCGGTCATCGTCCTGGCGAGCGTCCAGGAGGGCAAGGTTCTGTTGGTGGCGGGAGTATCAGAGGACCTGGTTGCGCGCATCAAGGCAGGAGAGATTGCGGGTCTTGTCGCGGCGAAAGTCGGAGGCCGCGGCGGCGGTCGAGCGGATTTCGCTCAAGCGGGGGGCACACAGCCCGAAAATCTGGGTGCCGCGCTGGCGGGTGTCGAATCGCTGGTGCGCGGCCGGCTCTCTAATTGAACGATTGTTTTATTCTTACAGAAGTTGTAACAATTGGGTTTAGTATTCTTGTATTCTTGTCCATCGACTGAAGAATTGTTGTGGGAATAGCAACCACCGTTCGACTTACGACCGAACGCTTGGCGCGAAGCGGTGTGCAGCACGGTAATTTTTGCCGCTGCGCGTGCCAGGTTAGCAAGGAGCTGGATTATGTTGATATTGACTAGGCGAGTCGGCGAGACCGTAATGATCGGCAACGAAGTTACGGTAACCGTGCTGGGCGTGAAGGGCAATCAAGTCCGAATCGGTGTGAACGCACCGAAAGATGTCGCCGTGCACCGCGAAGAGATCTACGAGCGTATCAAGCGCGAACAAGATCATGACGGCAACGTGGGCACAGCTGCCAAGATCGTCGACGACGCCTGAAAAAGCCGTATAGATCCTCTTAGCTTTACCTGGACTGCTTCGGGCAGGTATCATCCCGCGCTCCGCGAATAGCCTCGTAGGCTTGATCCGGAGAGGTGGCCGAGTGGTCGAAGGCGCGCCCCTGCTAAGGGCGTAAGGGTCAAAAGCCCTTCGAGGGTTCGAATCCCTCCCTCTCCGCCAGCGGTAACTTAAAATTTCGGTGGCCTGGATCAGTTACGCGTGACAGCTACGAAGCCGGGATAACGCCCGTCAGGGCGGCTATTGCGAATTCCCGCATGTATTTGATTTTGCGCGATGGTTGGCTCAAGTCGGCCCCCTCGGGGTTGCGAGTTGCGGGAATGGTGATCCCCAGTCGTTGTGATAATATTCGCGCCCCTTGCGCCCGTAGCTCAGTTGGATAGAGCGCCTGGCTACGAACCAGGAGGTCGGGAGTTCGAATCTCTCCGGGCGCGCCATAATTTTGCGTGGGTCGATGCTGCGGCAGGCACTAAGAACGCCGTCCACAGTCGCCAAGCGGGCCAACGTCGACCTGTATATCGACCACGAAACGGACCAAAGCAATGTTCTTCTTTGAAGAGATCGTTATGCAGCCGTCAATGACGGCGGTGGATATCGGTGCGATGTTGCTGGGGGGCCAAATTGACCCACTGGCCCGGTTGAGCGAGCTTGGTCGACTCCGCGTAATCGGTTTCGAACCACTGCCCGCGGAGTGCGATAAGTTGAACGCTCTCGGCCGGCAGGGCCGGCGGTACCTGCCCTACGCAGTCGGGAATGGTGAGCGGCGTAAGTTCTACGTGACAAACACGGGGATGACCTCGTCGCTGCTACGGCCCAACTTGAGCTTCGCGAAGCTTTTCAACAATCTGTCCGAGCTCATGCAGGTGGTCGCGACCCCGGACGTTGACACCGTTCGTCTCGACGACGTCGCGGAGATCCGCGAGCACGGATGCGACATGCTCAAACTCGATACCCAGGGAAGCGAGGCGGAAATACTCGCGCATGCCACCAGGACTCTCGAGCGGTGTCTAATCGTCCAGTCCGAGGTAGAGTTCGTTCCACTTTACGAGGAACAGCCCCTCTTTGCCGACGTTGATCGGTTGTTGCGTGGCCACGGTTTTATGTTCCACCGGTTTCTCGGCTTGGCCGGTCGCACCTACAGACCGTTGATGGTGAACGACGACCCAAACATGCCCCTGAGCCAACAATTGTGGAGCGACGCGGTTTACGTGCCGGATGTGACGCGCTTGGAACGCTTGGAGCCCAACGAGCTTCTCAAGCTGGCCGCCTTGCTGCACGAGATCTACGGTTCGTTTGATCTGTGCCACGTAGTATTGTCCGAACATGATAGGCAATGCGGCACAGCACATTCCCGGCGATATTTTGAACTCCTTGCGCGTCAGTAGCGTAATGCTGCGCGCAAGCCGAATCGCAATCTGACGTATACGCATCTCGGATATCGACCGACCAACGCCCAGATTGATCACCCCTGGTCGGCCAAACTAACTCGGCCTGAGAACGACTGCCCTTATGACGGCCACTACTTGGCATTGAATACCGCAGTTATTTTCAAGCTCGCGGGATCAATCACGGCTAGAAGCGGATGTCCCCTGCCCGTCAGCGGCATGGTATTCAAACGATCATCGGCCATGCCCGCCGCTTTCATCTTGTCCTTGAGCCTCTTTTTCTCGCTCTTGGCAAAATACGCAACGTCGTCCACTTTCTTGAGCTGGCTCCGCAGCGAAGGCACTCCCGCCGCCCAGGGCTTGAAGTATCTCGGCATCGAAATAACGTCGTCACCCCCGGAAACAGCTGCGGAAACAATTTTTCCCCGCTCGTCCGGGTCTTGAGGCAACGGCGCCCATACCCAGCGCGGCAGGCTATACCAATGCGGCGCCAAGGTGGGATTCTGCTCGCGACCGAGTTGGGCTTCCTTGGCGTCGATGTCGTAGGCCTGCACCATTTGCAGTACGCTTTCGGAGAAGGCGTAATACAGAGGCCGGCCGTTCCAGAGCGATACCGACCCGTAGCCAAGCGCGCAGAGTTGTACGGCAACGATGATGCCGATGTCGCGGGCAAGTTCACGCCGGGATTTTTTCTGGTTGGCGATGATGAGCGTCAGCGTGGGCCCGAGCACGACGTCGACGCACACCATCACGAGAACCACCCGGGTCACATCGGTCAGGTACCAGCCTGGCCATCGATACCAACCGAAATAGAGACAACCGAGTATCAGGGTCAATACCATCGCACTGGAGAGCAAGTGCAACGAAAAGGCTTTCAGTCGAAAATGCATATCCCAACCCACTCAATCGCTACATAATTTTAGCGTCAATCTTCAGGAATGGAAGTCTACCGGGTAGAGTCGGCGGGGTTGGGAAATGCGTGAACAGTTGAGGACTGTGCACTCTCCAAACGAGAAATGACGGACGGCACGTCCGAAGCGGGTACCGGCCGGCTGAACAGGTAACCCTGTGCCTGGTCGCATCTCATCTGCCGCAATTTTTGTAGTTGCTCGGCGGTTTCCACACCCTCCGCGACGGTTTTCATGTTGAATGCCCGTGCGAGGGTCACGACGGTGGCGACCAGGGTCGCGACATTGGGCGTATCCGCGATGCTTTGCACGAATGACTTGTCGATTTTGAGCGTATCGACCGGCAGCTTTGCCAAGAGGCGCAGCGAGGAATATCCCGTGCCGAAATCATCGATCGCGACGCCGAGTCCGGCCTCTCGAAGCTGGGAGAGCTTGCGGATCGACAGCTCCAAATCTTGCATCAACATGCTCTCGGTGATCTCAATGTCCAGTCCGACGCCTGAGGAGCCCGCAGGCGCGATGCCGGCCAGTACCCGGTCCACAAAGTCACGGCGCCGCAACTGCAGCGGCGAGACATTGACCGCGACGCGTACGTTCAGGCCGGCGTCGTTCCACTTGCGGATGTCACGTGAGGCTTGCAGAAAGATCCATTCGCCGACGTCGACGATGGCGCCGGATTGCTCGAGCAGCGGAATGAATACCGACGGTTGAATGATGCCGTCCTCGGAGTCTTGCCAGCGAAGCAGGGCCTCGAGCCCTTGAATCTTGCCGCTCTTGATATCGACCTTGGGCTGATAGTGAAGCAGGAACTCTTCTCGATCCAGCGCCCGGGTCAGCCGCGCTTCAAGGGCCAGGCTTCTCGACGTCGGGCGCTGCGTGACCAGTCCGTACATCATGTACTTTTCATTGTCCTCACGCGCAGCCTTCAGCGCGGCTTCTGCGTTTTGCACCAGGGCATCGGCGGTTTTTGCATCATATGGAAAGAAGGCGATTCCCGAACGGATGGTGGGCCGCAATTCCTGTCCGTCGATGAAGAAGGGCTCGGCGAACAGAGGCGCGGCCGCGCTCTGCGTCATGAGTCCGGTATCCGACGCATTGCCGCTATTGGGCAGACTGATGACAAAGGTTCCGCCGCCGAAATAGCCGACGCATTCGGAATCGGTATACGCCTGCTTCACGCGCGCGGCGATTTTTTCGATCAGACTATCGCCCACGTAGCGTCCGAACGAATCGTTGATTGCGCCCAGTTTCTGTACGTCAAACACCAATACGGTGCGGCCGGAGTCTTCGTTTGCATCGCGGCTCAAGGTTTGCGCGAGCCGCTGGCAGAACAGGGGCCGCTTGGCGAGTCCTGTCAGGCTGTCGAAGTAAGATAGAAAATGAACCGCTTCGTCTTTCTCGAGATATTGGAGCGCGAAGCTGATATTGGCGGTCAGTTCGAGCAGCACGCCGACTTCCGCCGCATCGAACACCCCCGGCTCCGTGCTGAAGAACCTGATGACGCCGATTGTGGCACTGTCGATTTTCAGAGGCAGGGCTGCTACTGCCCGGTAGCCGAGCAGGATGGCACTTTCGCGAAGTTGCGAGTTGCGCGTCTCGCGCTGCAAATCGTTGTGGATCACCGGCAAGCCGGTGCGCATCACGCCTTCCATGAGGTCCGATTGCGGCCCGAAGGGATCCATGACGTAGTCGGTCCCCTCATGCGGCTGCGAGTCCAGGCCCGCGCACGCAAGCTGCTTCAAAACCTTCGTGCCGGAATCGATGAGGCTGATGGCGCTGCGCTGGTAGCCTCCCTGCTGAACGGCGATGCGGCAAACCTCGTCGAGCAACTCCGCGCGATTTTGCAATCGCAGAATCGCCGAACTGGTGCTGCTCAGCATGCGGTAGGTTCGGGTCAGGCGGCGCAAGCGCTCTTCTTGTTCGGTGCGCACCTGCTCGGAATGGCGCCGTTCGGCCTTGAGGTCCGCTTCGCGCAGTGCCCGCTCAATGGCGGATGAAAGCCGCGACAGATTGCTCTTGAGCACATAGTCGGTCGCTCCCCGGCGCAGCGCGTCGATCGCTCTCTCTTCGCCGATGGTTCCCGACACGTAGATGAAAGGCGTGTCGGGAGCGTGAATCACGGCAAGATCGAGGGCCCGCAGGCCGCTGAAATTGGGCAGGGAGAAATCCGAAAGAATCAGATCGGGTTTGACCCGATGCAGCGCATCGAGGTACTCAGGTTCCGTTTGCACCCGGTTGATGACGCAGTTGAGTCCGGATTTTGCCAAATGCCGCGCCAACAGCTCGGCATCCGCCACGCTGTCTTCCACGACAACCAGATTCAATTGAGTCTTCATCGCAAGTTCATCGGCCAACTCGTTGGGATCATGAGGCCGACCTGATCGGAAGTGCAAACTGGAAACAGGCTCCGGCATCGGGGGAACCCTTAGCCCAAATGCGGCCGCCATGTCGGACGATGATGCGTTGCACAATCGCCAATCCCACGCCGGTCCCCGCAAAGTCCTCGCTTCGGTGCAGGCGCTGAAACACGCCGAAGAGCTTGTCCGCGTAGCGCATATCGAAACCCGCGCCGTTGTCTTCCACCTGATAGACGGCCTCGCCATGTTCGACGCGGCCGCTTACGCGAATTTTCGGCTGGGCGCGTTTAGCGCTGTACTTGAGCGCATTCCCGATCAAGTTGCACCAGACTTGCCGGATGACGACCGGGTCCGCATCGACGGGGGGCAGGTCAGCAATCTCGATTTGCGGTTCAGGCCCTGTGTACAGCGAGCTCACTTCCTTCATGGCGGCCTCGGCGAGCAAGGTCATATCGACGCGGTCAATCTGCAGCGCGGACCGCCCGGCGCGGGAGAATTCCAGCAGACTGACGATGAGTTCGTCCATCTTCTGGCTGCCCGCTCGAATGACGCCGATGATCCTGCGGCCCTCCTCGCCGAGTTGCTCGGCGAAGTCGCTTTCGAGAATGCCGGCGAATCCGTCCATGGAGCGCAGCGGCGCTCGAAGATCATGCGAAATCGAATACGAAAAGGCTTCAAGGTCATGATAGGCGGCGGCCAATTCCGCCGATTGCTGCTTCTCGCGGGCGTGCAGCTCCGCGTTTTCGCGCCGCAACCGCTGTAGATCCAGTGCGCGCGAAATGACGGGCAGAATGACATTGAGCTTGAAGGGCTTGAGAATGTAATCGAGCGCGCCCCCTTGCATGGCCCGCACCGCCGTATCAATGGTGCCATGGCCGGTCATCACCAAAGCCTCGAGCGAGGGATCGATTTTCTTCGCCGCATCGATCAACGCAATGCCGTCCATTTCCGGCATCATCAGGTCGGTCAGCAGCAGATCGACTTCACCCGGACGCAGAGTTGCCAGGGCCTGTTGTCCCGAGCCAAAGCCATGCGTGATGTAGCCTTCGAGCTCGAGCGTGTCGCACAGCGCGCGCAATTGCGCGGCCTCGTCATCCACGATCAGCAGTCGGGGGGCGGCCGTCATGCGACCAGCTCCGCGAAAGCCGCGCGCAATTCATGCAGGCGCGGAGGCTTGGCGAGCACCTTGTCCACATGCGCGGGCGCATCGTTGGTCGCGATGAGCCGCTGCCCCCAACCGGTGAGCAACACCACCGGCGTCGTCGGTGAGGCGCCCTTGATCGAAGAGGCGACCTTGCGGCCATCCACATGCGGCATGCCCAAATCGGTGACGACAATGTCGAAGGACTCGCCGCGCTTCGCGGCGGCAGTGAAGGCTTCGATGCCCTCGCGACCACCATGAGTCGCCGTGATGAGATGGCCGTCCTCCTGCAACGTGTCTTGCAGCGACTTGATCAACAGAGGGTCATCGTCGATCAAGAGGATGCGCAGCCGCCGTTTCACCACGGCCGCTTGCTTCGTTTTGGGTGCCGACACCACGGATGAGGTAAAGGCAGGGAAATTCAAGCGCACCGTGGTGCCCTGACCGGGCACGCTGTCGATCTCGAGTTCGGCGCTGTGCCGCTGGACCATGCCGTATACCATCGCCAGCCCAAGGCCGGTGCCGCGCTCCCCCTTGGTGGTGTAAAACGGCTCCAGGCAACGCCGGCGGGTATCCTCATCCATGCCGACACCCGTATCGGTCACCTCGATCAAAACCCGCGTCTCGCCGTCCGCGACGGTTGCCTTGCGCGTCCGCACCGAGAGCGTGCCGCCCGTGGGCATGGCATCGACGGCATTGAAGATCAGGTTGGTGAGTGCGTCTCTGATCTCGTGCTCCGCGCCCATGATGTCCGGAAGCGGCTCGGTCAGATAGGCCTGCAGCTCCACCATGGCTCCGCGTGCCTGCGGCAGGTCGCTCCAGCGCGGTTTGGTCAACTCCAGCACCTGCTGAACCGCGCGATTGAGTTGCACGCGCTCCAGCGTGAGTTGCGCATCGCGTTCCCGATAGAACTCACGCATGCGCGCGACGGTTCGGGCAACATCGTCGATCGCGCGTTGAATGGTGGTCAGGTAATTGCGGGTTCGTTCGCTCAAGTTCGGCTCACGCTCGAGCAGCGATTCGGTATAGAGCGAAACCGGAGATATGGCGTTGTTGATGTCATGCGCGATGCCGCTTGCCATCTGGCCCAACGCCCGTAGGCGCTCCTGCTGCATCACGGTGTGCTGGCTCTGCCGCAAATCGTCATAGGCTTGTTGCAGGGCGCCGTACAGGCGCGCCTGGTGACTCGCCAGGGCAACATGTTCACTCAGCTGCTTCAAGAATTCGCATTCGCCGCTGCTGAAGGCTTGAGCTTCGCGGCGTGCGCAGACCAACACCCCGAATACCTGGCTCTCGACGATGAGGGGCGCGAACACCACTGAGGAGAGACCCGCGGCGCTCAATCGTTGCGGAAACGGGAAAGGCACCTGCGAGACGTCGGGCTCGTATACCAATTGGCCGGCGACGCAGCGCGACAGGCCATTCGGATCGATCGGCACGGAACCCTCGGGCAACAGGTTCAAGCGTTCGGCAAAGCCGCTGCCCTTTCTGCCCAGCGCCGCGACCGTGAGCGATTTTGCGGCCGGATCGTGCAGCAGGAAGGAGCCGAAATCGATGGGCAGATTTTCCTCCAGGCTTCCCAGCACCACCTGGAAGATGCTGGGCAAGTCCTGCCGTTCGCCCGTTGCGCGGGTGATGTGCTGCAAGAGGCTCAAGCGATTCAGTTGCGCGTGCAGCTTGCTCTCCGACCCCTGGATCTGCGTCAGCATCTGATTGAACGTGTCGGTGAACAAATCGAATTCGTAGGCGCCGGTGGGCGCGGCGCGCACCGTGTAGTCGTGGCGTTCGGCCACGGCCCGCGTCGTGTTCGCCAACGCCATGATGGGCTGCAGCAGGCGGTACTGCAGCCGGCGGGATATCAGGTACGCGAGCGACAAGGAGATGGCGGCGACGATGACGAGAATGAGTCCGTACAGCTCCATGCGCGAATACATGGCCTTGAGATCGGACTTGACGAACAAGACTCCCAACTGCTTGGGCCCTTCCGCGACCGGTTCGACGCCCACCAGCGCGATGCGGCCGAAAGAATAGCCATTGCCCGGAAAAGCCGGCACTTGTTCCGGTCCTAAGTCTCGAGGATAGGTGGCGAAGACCTTGCCGCGGACATCGTACAGCGCGGCCGCGACAATGTGCGGATCCGATTTGAACGCGCTCAGGACGCCCGCGGCGTCGTCCGCATTTTCGAACGCCAGAGCCGCGGTGCTGTTGCTGGCGATCGCGCGGCTCAATATTTTAAGTTGCTGGATGCTCGATTGGCGAAAGGTCAGAAACTCATAGGCACAAAACGCCGCGGAGGTCACCAGCAAGACGACGCCGCTCACGAGAAAAATCATGCTCATCAAGGTGCGGCGGATGGGTGTGGATGAGTTTTTCATCGTTACTCCTTGACGTCCGCGCCGACGATTTCGGCGGGGCGGAGCAGCTTGGAGCTGATGGTCAGCCCCGCGGCGCGCGCGGATTCCACATTGATGCGCAGCCGAATTCGACTATTCTCCGTTGCGAATTGAATCATGACGCCCCGCTGCGCCGCTCCGTCGGCTTGGGAGACCGTCAGCGTGCTGCGGTGATCGAGCGCCGCAAGAATTTGTCCCAGATGCCCGATCTCCGAGCGGTCGATGAAGAGGATTTGGCAGTTGTCGACATCGGAAACACTGCGATATCGCCGCACCGTCAAAGGATGTCCGTTGATCTGTTCGTTGTGGACCGCCTCATCCAGACGCGCACCAAACGGGTCGCTCCCCACGATGCCGATGACGAAGGGATCATTGGGCGCTGCGAAGGCCTGTGCCGGCCATTCAACGAAACGCGAGAAGTTGAACAGAAATACGGCCTGCACCTGATTTTCCGTGGGCGCGTCCGCGGCATGGAGGCCGTGCGCGGAGACAAAGAGTCCCGCGGCGACCACCGCCAGCAGCCACAACACGCGCGCTAGTACCGCCATGCAATTTTTCCATAGCCGCTGCGTTGAATTTCCGGACGAGTCGGGTCCGGGAAAGCGTATTCGGGATGGTGATTGTGGAGCAGGTTCTGTCCGACCAGCGACATCTCGAGCCGGTCGCTGGCATGCCACGCCAGACGCGTTTCGAGTTCGAAGTAGCTCGGCACGGTGCCGGGGATGGGTCCGTTGTTGGTGTGCAGCGTGTCGACCCAGCGCAGTCCCGCGGCCAGCTCTACGCGCCTGGGTAGATTGATCGAGGATCGAACCGACACTTGATCCGCAGGATCCGCCGTTTCGTTGCGTGCACCGCCCAAGTCAAACGCACCCCGTTCGACGGTCAGGTGTTCCCTGAGCAGAGTATAGCCGGCATGCAGCGACCATATTTCCGAGACCTGGTAGTCGCCGCTGAATTCCAACCCATGAGTGTGTCCCTCGAGGTTGTTGGCAAAGAAGAACGGGAGGAGGGTGCCCGGCGTGATACTCGTGCTGCGGACGTCGTTGTACTGATTGTAGAAGCTGGAAAGGGACGCGGAGAGGCTTGAATTCAGTTGTGCGCGGTACCCCAGTTCATAGGCGATCAGCGCCTCGGAGGTAAAACCGCTGCTTCCCTTGAGGACGACGAGGTAGGGCGGGGTGCCCTCGGAAAGATCGTGATCGATGCGTGAAGGGGTGCGCACCGCGCGGGAGACGGCGGACCACAATGCTTGATTCGGGCTCACGGTCCAACTCAGGCGTGCACTGGGCTCGAATTCGAAGCCTGTATAGTCGTTGTGCTCGAGCTTGGTGCCGAGGGTGAACGAAAGATTTTTCAAAATCGCGATTTCGTCCTGCACGAATGCGCTGTACAGGTTTTGGCGCAAGACGGCGGGGAAAAAACCCACCGCGGGTGCGTCGATGACGGCGTCGTGCGTCAAACGGTAACCCAAGCCCCAAACCACGCGGTTGCGCGAGCCGATCGGAAATCGATGTTGGAAGTCCACATCATAAGTGGTCAGGTCATCGTACAGGACTCCCGGGGGTGCGAATTGCCGACCGCCCGCAGTCAGTGGCGGAAACGGATCGGCCAAGTGCGTCTGATCAAGGTATGTCTGAAGCGCCAGGTCGGACTCATCCGAAAACACGCGTGTCCAGCGGCCCAAGAGATTTTGGCCGCTCGCGTCGCCGGTTCCCCCGGTCTGTACATTCTCATGGCCGTCGTAGTAGTCGCCTTGCGCGGTGAAGCGGTCGCGCGACGTCGCTTGCGAATCGACCCGAAAGCCCGCCCGCCCCTGCCTCCAGGCGTCAGGCTCCGGGTTGCCGTTCGCCAAGACCTCATCAGTTCTGTCAAAGTACTTCGCGTAGGCGCGAAACTGAGTCTCGGCGCCCACCGTGCCGCCGTAGCGCAACGCGCCGAAGTCCCGGGGTTGCGATCCCCCGCCCCCCTCCGCGTAGAGCCCTTGAGTGTCTTTGGCGCTCTTGGTGATGATGTTGATGACCCCATTGACCGCATTGGCGCCCCAAAGGGTGCCGCCGGGTCCGCTGATGACTTCGATGCGATCGATGTCTTCGAGCAAATAATCCTGCGCGTCCCAAAAGACCCCCGAGTACAGCGGGGTATACACGGTGCGGCCGTCGATCATGACCAATAGCTTGTTTCCCAAGTTCGTGTTGAAGCCGCGCGCGCTGATTGCCCAGTCATGCGAGTTCTTCTGCGCGACCTGCAAGTTGTCCGCCAGACGCAGCGCCTCGGGAATGCTGGTGGCGCCGGATCGCCGGATGTCCTCCTGCGTGATCACCTGGATGGCCGATGCCGTTTCGATGAGCTTCTCGGCGTGGCGGGACACCGAGGTCACCTGCACGTTCATCAGCTCTTCGACATTGAGCTGCTTGAGCTCGCCGATGCTGGACAGCGGGCTGTCCGCCGCCGCCACGCCTGCCATACAGCCGGGCAACATCCATGCACCGATAAGCCAACTCCGTCTGATAAATGCCGCCACGAGTTCATCATCCTTTGAATCAACGTAGTCCCAAGCCCTTAGAATGCGGCAAGATTGCACTCGTCTGGAATTGGGGCAAACCTTAAAACGCCGGACTTGTGAGTGCGTTCTCAGATTGTTTTTTGGCCGAATGTTACCTGGATTTTTGAATTTTTTACTTGCGTCGTTATGCGTTTCACACTTCGCAGATCATTCACGCGATACCTCGGGTTCAGGCTAAGGTTTTGCGCCCCTGGGACGATAACACGCGGCAAAGGAGCCGCCCGCCCGCACTAGGCTCACCCAGGCGGCGATGAGGCGTGGCCTGCGGTTGGAAACGATTATTTCAAGGACACCATGATGACCGCGGGTCAACGAGCGGATTCACAGAGAAATGACGGGGTCTCCCGCGACGCTCACCCGGGGCGAATCGCGGAACTCGAATCCGAAGCTTTGGCCTTGCGCGCCGACAACGCCGCCTTGCGGGCGCAGCTGGCGCTGCGCGACCATGCCCTCGATGCCACGCCCACCTTCTTCGTGATCACCAGGCAAGAGAGCCCGGCGCCCATCATCGTCTATTGCAACCGGGTCGTCGCCGAGCAGCACGGATTCGTCCGCGAGGAATTGATCGGCAAACCCATCACATTGCTGACCCAATCCTTCGGCCACCATGCCGGCTATCTGGCGGATGTCGATGCCGGATTGCGTGCCGGCCGGACGGTGCACTACGAAGCCGAAGTGGCCCGGCCCGACGGCAGTACGTTTTGGTTGGGCGTTTCCATCAGGCCTCTGTACGATGGCGAAGGGCGATTCACGCACGCCGTCGCGATGGGCGCCGACATCACGGCGAAGCGAATCGAGGCGCGCAAGAAGCAGGAGCTTCAGGACAAGCTCGTGGAGGAAATGCAGGAGCGCGAGCGCATGGTCCTGGAACTTCAATTGGCGCAGAAATTGGAATCGGTCGGCCGCTTGGCGGCCGGCATTGCCCACGAGATCAACACGCCGATTCAATACGTGGGCGACAGCGTACATTTCCTGCGCAGCGCCTTCGATGACCTGGACAAATTGTTCGCCGGCATGAGCGGCGCGCTTGCCTTGTTGCCCGATTGCGAGGAACGCCAGGCCTATCAACGGGAAGTTGCGGACCTGGAAAGGATATACGACGTGGAGTTCGTGCGCGCGGAAGTGCCGAAAGCCTTTACGCGGACTTTCGACGGCGTGGAGCGGGTCACCAACATCGTGAAAGCGATGAAGGAATTCGCGCATCCGGACGCAAACGAGCAGAGCCCTGCCGACCTGCGGCATGCGCTCGAAACCACGCTGCTGGTCGCTTCGAACGAGTACAAGTACGTAGCGAAGGTACGCACCGAATTCGGCGACTTGCCGCAAGTGGTTTGCAATGTCGGTGAGCTCAACCAGGTGTTCCTGAACCTCATCGTCAACGCCGCGCACGCGATCAAGGACGCGGGAAGAGACATCGAGAGCGGCGAGATCAGCATCCGCGTCGCCGCCGAGGGCGATCAGGCGATGATCTGCGTGCGCGACAACGGCTGCGGCGTGCCCGAGGAGAATCTGACGAAGCTCTACGATCCGTTCTTCACGACCAAAGAGGTCGGGCGGGGCACCGGGCAAGGACTCGCCATCAGCCATTCGATCGTGGTGGACAAGCATGGCGGCGAAATCAGCGTCGAGAGCCAGGTCGGCGTGGGGACGGAATTCACCGTCAGGCTGCCGATCGCAGGCCGCGGCGGACGCGTGGCGGCGGCATGAAGGACATCTTGTTTGTCGACGACGATCGCGATTTGCTCGACAGCTTGCGGGCGCGGCTCTACAAGCATCGGCACGACTGGAACATGAAGTTCGTCTCGAGCGGCGAACAGGCCCGTGCCGCGCTCGAGCAGCAGCGATTCGACCTGGTTGTCTCGGACGTGCGTATGCCGGGAATGGATGGCGGACAGTTGCTCACCGTCGTGAAACAACGCTGGCCCACCTCGATGCGCATCATCGTCTCGGGCTATTCGGACCCGGTGCAGGCGGTGCGGCTTACCTCGCTGGCGCACCAATTTGTCGCGAAGCCGTGCGACGGGCGGGAATTGGAAAACATCATCGAACGCTGTTTTCACCTGCAGGAATTGCTCGGCCAGGAGTCGCTGCGCAAAGTGGTCGGCAGGATCGGCAAGCTGCCGGCGATGCCCAAAACCTATGGCCTGCTGCAGGCGGCGCTGGCTCAGCCGACCGTGACCGCGGCTCAAATCGGCGATATCGTCAATGCGGACGCCGCCATTGCCAGCAAGGTGCTGCAGATCACCAATTCGGCCTTTTTTCGGCTGCGCAAGCCGATGGTGCGGATCAAGGATGCCGTCACCTACCTGGGATTTGCGACGGTGCGCAATCTGGTGTTGTCGGCCGAGATCTTTTCGCAATGGCAGGCGCCGAAGGGCCTGTCGGACGTGGACCCGGAGCGGCTGCAGACTCATGCACAATGCGCGGCGGCCGCCTGCAAGGCGCTTGCCGGCGCGCGCGCCTCGCCCGATGATGCCTGGCTCGCGGGTTTGCTGCACGATATCGGCTATTGGATTCTGGTTCAGGAGTGCCCCAAGGACCTGGCGAGCGCGCTCGAGCTGGCGCACGCCGAAGGTCTGCCGTTGCTGGAATGCGAGCGGCGCATCACCGGGGCGACTCACGCGGAAATCGGCGCCTACTTGCTGGGGCTGTGGGGTTTGCCGTATGCCATCGTCGAGGCCGTTGCCCTGCATCACACGCCGACCGCGGTTAGCGCGCATGGCTACGATCTGGTCGGTGCGCTGGCGGTTTCACACGCCATGATCGACTCCGCCGACCGTTATGCAATTCTTGCCGCGGAGCCCGACCCGCTGGTGAATGCCGGCTATCTCGCCAGCCTGAACGCGCCGTTCGATTGGCAGACGGCCGAAAGTCGCGTGGCGAGCGCGCTTAAGCCAAACTGATGTCTTTACACCACGGCACAACCATGAACCGCGAAGACCTGCCCAGCATCCTCTGTGTGGACGACGAGCCCCGCATCGTCGAAAGCCTAGCCGTGCAGCTGCGCCGTGATTACCAGGTGCTCGCCGCCAACGGCGGCAACAGCGCCCTGCAAATCCTCAAGGACAAGGGCGCGCCCGCCGTCATCGTCTCGGACATGCGCATGCCGGGCATGGACGGCGCGACGCTGCTCAAGCATGTCAAGCAGCTGTATCCGGAAACAACGCGCATTCTGCTCACCGGAGAGCCGGGACGAGATGCCGCGATTGCGGCGGTGAACGAGGGGCAGATCTTCCGGTTCTTGACCAAGCCCTGCCCGCCGGACCAATTGCGCACCGCCATCGACGCGGGCGTGGTCCATCATCGGCTGCTGGTCGCCGAAAAAGTACTGTTGCAGGAAACTTTGATCGGTTGCATCAAGGCGTTGGTTGACATACTCGCCATCACGAACCCGGTGGCCTTCGGCCGCGCCACGCGCGTCAAGCGCCTGGCGACCGACCTGGCCGGATCGACCGGCCGCCCAAGTTTCTGGCAACTGGAAGCCGCGGCCATGCTCTCGCAGATCGGCTACATCTCCTTGCCGGTCGAGCTGGTGGAAAAACTCTACTACGGCAAGCGCCTGACGAGCGAAGAGCGGGTGCTCGCGGACGGGGCGCCTGCCGTTGCGCAGAAACTGCTCGGCCAGATTCCACGGCTCGAGCAGGTCATGGAAATACTGGCCGCGAGTCAGGCCAAAGTCGAGTTGCCCGAGGGCTTGGTCAAGGATGGTGCGGCCATGTTGCGGCTGGTGCTCGAATACGATGCCCAGATCGCGCAGGGTCACAGCCCTGATGTTGCCCTGTCTTCCGTGCGCGCACAAACGGGGCGATTCGAGGCCAAGCTGGTCGAGAATCTCGAATCGCTGGTGGGTCTGTCCGCGGGCGCGCCGGAAGTCAAGGATGTTGCCGTCGGGCGGGTCACGCCGGGCATGGTGTTCATGGATGATCTGTACACGCAGATTGGCACGCTCCTGGTGCCCAAGGGGTTCGAGGTCACGGAGGCTTTTCTCGAGCGCGCGCGCAATTTCGGCCCCGGCATCCTGCAGGAAAAGGTGCGCGTACTCGCGCCCGTCAAGTCAGGCTGAGGATGCGAAATTCACGATGGCCTGCGCTTGTACGTCCAATGAGTCGACGAAGGGCACGGTAACGCCGGCGGCGATCACCGACAGTTCGCTGCATCCGATCAGCAACACATCGGCTTGACGGGCCAAATCGAGCGCAATACGGCCGAGCGCCACCTGGATCGGCAATCCTGTCTCGCCGCGTTTTACCGCCTTGATCAGCGACATGACGCCTTCTTGCGCGGCGGGATGCACGACGGCAATACCGTGGGCGGCGAATGCCTACGCATACAGCTCGGTCGCGATCGTCGCCGTGGATGCCAGCAACCCGACGCGCGCGATGCGCGGCGAGCCCGCGATTTGATCGACTGTCAGCTGCACCATATCGAGCAGCGGGATGCTGACCGCGCGGCGAATCGAGTGTGCATAGGCGTGTGCCGTATTGCAGGGTATCGCCAGCGCCTCAGCGCCGGCGCGCTGCAGATTGGCGGCGATGCGGATCAGTTCCGGCGTAGGGTCGGCGCCGGTTCCCTCAATCAGGTGCGCAATGCGCGAGGGAATCTTCGGGTTGCTCTCCACGATCAGGTGAATATGATCCTGATCATCGCCCGCCGGCGTCTTGGCGAGTACGCGCCGCATGAGATCCAAGGTGGCCTCGGGTCCCATTCCGCCAATGATGCCGACGACGCGATGCGGTGCCGCCAATTCAGGCTGCCTCCGCCTTGGACTTGAGCGCACGGCCAAATCCAAAGTCATCCACATAGCCGAACAGCCCCACGCTCCCGCCGGTGTGGATGAAGACGATATTCTGGCCCTTCTTGAACAGGCCCTTGCCGATCAAATCAACCATGCCGGCCATACCCTTACCGGTGTAGACCGGATCGAGCAGGATGCCTTCCAGGCGTGCGAGCTTCTGAATGGCATCGAGGGAGCCGGGCGTCGAGAATCCATATCCCTTGCCGACGTAGTCGCTGTTCGCGACGACATCCTCGCGGCGCACGGCGCCCGGCGTGCCACAGAGCTCGGCGGTCGCGCAGGCGAGCTTGAACACATTTTCCTCTTGGGTCTGGCGTGGCGCGCGCACGCCGATCCCGAGCAGCGGCACGCCGGAGCGGATGCCGGCCAGGCCCGCAATCAATCCCGCCTGAGTCCCCGCGCTGCCCGTCGCGTGGACTACGTGATCAATGCGCAGGCCCATATCATTGCCTTGGCCAATGAGTTCCATCGCCGCGTTGACGTAGCCGAGCGCTCCCGTCGGATTCGACCCGCCGCCCGGGATGAGGTAGGGCTTGCGTCCTTCGCTTTTCAGCCTCGCGGCGACTTTGGCCAACTCGCCATTCATGTCCGGATTGGCCGCGCACCGCTCGACGATTGCACCATGCAAATAATCCAGCAACACATTGCCGTTGTCGTTGTAGTCGTGGTCGGTCTTGCCGGTCCGATCCTCCAGCAGGATGTGGCAATCGATGCGCATCTTCGCCGCGCATGCCGCGGTTTGCCGCGCGTGATTGGACTGGGTCGCCCCTTGCGTCAGAACGATGTCCGCACCCTGTTGCCGTGCCTCGGCGAGCAGGAATTCGAGCTTGCGCGTTTTGTTGCCGCCCGTGGACATGCCGGTGCAATCGTCGCGTTTGATCCAGATTTCGGGGCCATTCAGGGCTTTGCTCAAATTCGGCAGATGTTCGAGAGGCGTCGGCAGGTGCGCAAAACGGATTCGGGGGAAGCGTGCCAGGTTCATTTACTTACTCGCATTTAGGAACGGAATGGGTGCTCCGGCATAGACATTCTGCGGCAGCTGTCCGTTCCATCGATCTGCCTTGGTTTGCTCGACTTCAATGCGGCGCAGCTCCAACACTTCTTTGCTCTGCGCCAGCGCGCTGTTTTGCACCCGCAGCGCTTCGGCCTGGGCCGTGGCGATCTTCAGATTCGCGTAGGCGTTGCCGTCGGCGGTGGCCTTGACGGCGTCGGCCTCGGCTTGGGCAATGGCGACTTTCTGTTTCTGCTCGGCTTCAACCGTGCGCAGCTTGTTCTCCGCCGCGAGCCGCAGTTGCTCTTGCTCCACTTTGCTGTTGATCGCCCTCATGTACGATTCCTGAAAGGAGAAGTTTCGCATGTCGATATTGATGACTTGAGCGCCGTAGACCGCCAGCTTGCTGCCCAGCGCCGCATAGATGTCGGTGGATACCTTGGCGCGCTCGGCGATCAGGTCGGGCGCGGAGTATTTGGCGGTAACCGCCTTGAAGATTTCATGCGTTGCCGTTTGCACGTAGCTCGATAGATCGCCGTTATGGCTATATTTTTCATAGACCTCCGACACTTTGTCGGGGCTGATGCTGTACCTGACGGTGAGACTGACGCTCACCGGTTGCGTATCGGAGGTCGAGCCTGAGGCATTGTCGATGTTCGCCTCTTCGGCGCGTATTGAAAATAGCGTGAGGTTCTGCCACGGCGGCAGCACCGCAAGTCCCTCCTGCTCGATGCCGACAATCTTGCCGAATTGGGTCACCACGCCCCGGCTGCCGGTCGGAACTGAATAAAAGGGCCACATTTTAGGCAGAATAATGAGAGCGGCCAGCAGAATGATGCCATCCCTTACGATCGCGCCCCACCGTGGACTTTCCTGGCTGCCGCTGCCGCTGGTGTATCTGTCTTTAATGCTCATCTCTTCACTCCCTGTTGTGATTTGGACCGTGGATCGTCTCGTCGGATTGACGTCAAGGCGTGCGTTTTGTTACATGCACTCATGTTCAACGCAATTTTAGTCGAGCGCGAGCCTCAGCCGTACCGCGCGGGCTTAAAAAAACTCGATGAGGCGCAATTGCCGGCCGGGGACGTGACCGTGCGCGTCGAATACTCGACGCTCAACTACAAGGACGCGCTGGCCATCACGGGCAAAGGACCGGTGGTGCGCCAGTTTCCCATGGTGCCCGGAATCGACTTCGCCGGGACGGTCGAACAGTCGGGCAACTCCTCGTACAAGAGCGGCGACAAAGTTCTGCTCAATGGCTGGGGGGTCGGGGAAGCGCATTGGGGTGGACTGTCGCAGCTCGCACGCGTCAAGGCAGAGTGGTTGATCCCCTTGCCCGCTGCATTGACGGCACGCCAGGCGATGGCGGTGGGAACCGCGGGATACACAGCCATGCTCTGCGTCATGGCCTTGGAGCGGTATGGCATCGCCCCCGGCGATGGCGAGATTTTGGTGACTGGGGCGGCCGGCGGGGTGGGCAGCATCGCCGTCGCCCTGCTGTCGAAGCTGGGTTTTCGCGTGGCCGCGATGACCGGCCGGCCGGCGCAAGCGGATTTCTTGAGGCACCTGGGCGCCGCGGAAATCATCGATCGGGCGCCATACGCCGCCGCAGGCAAGCCGCTGGCCAAAGAGCGTTGGGCCGGAGCGATCGACGTGGTTGGCAGCCATACCCTGGCCAATGTCTGCGCGTCGCTGCGCTATGGGGGCGTGGTCGCCGCCTGTGGGCTGGCCGGCGGCCTGGATTTCCCCGGGACAGTTGCGCCGTTCATATTGCGAGGCATTACCTTGGCGGGCATCGACAGTGTCATGCGCCCGCGCCCGGACCGCGTGGAAGCGTGGCGGCGATTGGGCCGCGATCTCGAGATCAACAAACTCGAGCTCCTGACGGAGGAGATTTCTCTGGGGGAGACGCTCGATCGCGCCAGCCCGATTCTTGCCGGGCAAGTTCGCGGCCGGATCGTCGTGGACGTCAATCGATAGGCGCAAAGCGACGGACCTGCCTGGCTCCCGGGCACTGTCCGGCCGCGTCCGCGGACAGTGTCCGCGGACACTGTAGGCCATTTTCCAAACGGTAACCCTTTTATAAACAAGTAGTTACGTCGGGCGGGAAACTGGCACGGGCCTTGCTTTGCTTCTAGGCATGTTGCGATGGTCACTGCTATTGGGCGGATTGTTTTCGGCGGCTCACGTCGCCGATGCCAATGATTTGAAGCAGTTCTACGAGCTTGCGCAGACGCGAGACACGACGCTGCAAGCCGCGCATTTCCAGCGCGATGCCCTGGTTGAAGCCCGGCCCCAGGCTATCGCACAGTGGCTGCCCCAGCTTTCGGCGAATGCCTCGGCAACCCGTGAACGCGCCGGATTCGACAGCGGGCCGGCGCAGGGAACCCAGGCGGCCGACTGCGCCATCAGCTCGACGGCGAGCACGCAACGCTGCTACGGCACCGTGCACGCGCTCGGGCTCAACATGTCGCAGACACTGTGGAGCTTCCAGTCCTTCGCCCAACTCAAGGAAGCGAATTTCCAGGTCGCGGCGGCCGAAGCGAATTATCAGGGGGCGCAGCAGAGTCTCCTGCTGCGCGTGGCGCAAGCTTACTTCGGGATCCTCTCTGCAGCGGATCAGCTTGCCACCAACGTTGCCGAACGCGATGCCTTCAACACGTTGTTGAACCAGGCCAAGTCGCGTGAACAGACCGGCGTGGGGCCGCGCAGCGACGTGGAGCAGGCACAGGCGTTCTACGATGCGACCGAACAAAGCGTCATCGATGCGCGCAATGCGCTCGATGATGCGTACCTGGCGCTGACCCAGATCGTCGGGGAAAAAGTGGCGGGGGTCGCTCCGCTGCGTGAGGATATTCCTTTGCTGTCCCCCGAGCCGGCGTCCGCGGAGGATTGGGTGGCCTCTGCGCGGCAGGACAACTTCGACGTGCGCACGGCACAGCTCACGATGGAAGCGGCATCGCGGGACATCTCGGTGCAGCGCGGGCGGGGCTTGCCGACGATCCTGCTGACCGGCTCCGGATCCAAGATTACGCAGGATGCGGTGCTGGGCGGCAACCAAACGCTCGATACGATCGGCGTGTCCTTCAGCTGGCCGCTGTTCCAGGGCGGCGCAATCGCCTCTGCGGTGCGCCAGTCCCGGGCGCTATTTCGCCAGTCGCAGGTCAACGTCGAAGCGGTTCAACGCAACACCGAGACGCAAACCCGCGCGGCATTTCGCGGGATCGTGACCGGGATTCAACGCATCGGCGCGGCGCACCGCGCCGTCGACTCCGGTGAAAAGGCGGTCGAAGCCATGCGGCGCAACGTGGAATTCGGTACGGGCAACGAGTTCGAACTGCTCAACGCGCAAAATAATTACTACGCGGCACGACGCGCCTATGCGCAGGCGCGCTACGATTACCTGACCAACGTGCTCACCCTCAAGCAGCAGGCCGGTCGATTGACCGAGCAGGACCTGATCGCCATCGACAACCTTCTCATCGAGAAAGCCGCATGAGCATGCGATTGCTACCCAAGGAACCCATCATGCTTCGCGACACATCCGCGCAGGATCGCGTGATCGAACCGAAAAATCTGCTCAGGCGCCATCGCAAACTCATCGTGGCGGGCGCGATCGCCGCCGCCCTGCTCATTGCCTTGATCGTGGTCTTGATGCGCTATTCCGGCGCCGGCGTTTCCGTTGACCGCTCACGGGTGTCGATCGCGACGGTGGAGCGGGGCAATTTCATCCGCGACATTTCCGCCGACGGCCAGGTGGTGGCGGCGGTCAGTCCGACGCTGTACGCCAACGCCCTGGGCACCGTCACGCTCAAGGTTCATGCCGGCGATACGGTGGCCAAAGGTCAGGTGCTCGCGGTGGTCGACAGCCCGGACCTGACGGCGAAACTTTCGCAGGAGGCGGCCAGCTTGGCGGGTCTGCGCCTCGATTGGCAGCGGGCGACCCTGGACGCGGAGCGCAAGCTCTCGCAACTGAAGGACGCTTACGATCAGGCCGAGGTCGATCAAAAGACGGCACAGCGCGAACGCGATCGCAGCCGCAAGGCCTACGAACTGGGTTCCTACTCGGAATTGCAGGCGCTCCGGGCAGAGGACGCCCTGGAAAAAGCGCAGTTCGCGTTCCAGCAAGCGAAAAGCACCTACGATGCACAGCCCAGGCAAAATCGATTCGATATCGACAGCAAGAAAGCGTTGCTCGATCGCCAGCAATTCATGGTGGACGACTTGCAGCGTCAGGTCGACGGATTGAATGTGAAATCGCCGGTTGACGGTCAGGTCGGCCAGGTACAGGTGGCGGACCGCGCCAGCGTCGCCAAGGATGCGCCGTTGCTGACGGTGGTGGATCTATCGGCGCTCGAAGTCGAAATCAAAGTCACCGAGAGTCTCGCCCGCGATCTGCGTCCCGGCATGACCGCCGACCTCGAAGGCGGCGGCCATCACTGGCAGGGCGTGGTCAGCGGCGTATCGCCCGAAGTCGTCGCCGGCCAGGTCACCGCGCGGCTGCGCTTCGGCACGGAGAAGCCGGCCGGCCTGCGCCAGAGCCAGCGCCTGTCGGTGCGCATTTTCCTCGACCGGCGCGACAACGTGCTGATGGTCGATCGCGGCTCGTTCGTGGATCAGGAAGGCGGCGGCTTCGCCTACGTGGTTCACGGCAACATTGCGCAGCGAACGCCGGTACAACTGGGCGCTGCCAGCATTGCCAAGGTCGAGATCCTCGACGGACTTGCCGTCGGGGACCAAATCGTCATCTCCGGAACCGATGCCTTCAACGGCGCGCAACGCGTCATCCTAAGTCACTGATTGAACAACTTCGCCCATGAGGCCACACCATGCTTAAAATGACTCACCTCTCCAAAGCGTATCGCACCGAAGTCGTCGAGACTTACGCGCTGCGGGACTTCTCGATCCATGTGCGCGAAGGCGAGTTCGTCGCGGTCACCGGTCCGTCGGGCTCGGGGAAGACAACCTTCCTGACCATCGCCGGGCTGCTCGAGGAATTCAGCGGCGGCGAGTATCAACTGGACGGCGCGAACGTGCGCGGCCTGAACGACAACCAACGCTCGCGGCTGCGCAACGAGAAAATCGGCTTCATTTTTCAGGCCTTCAATTTGATTGCCGACTTGAATGTGCAGGACAACATCGATGTGCCGCTGAGATATCGCGGCTTCAATGCCGCCGAACGGCGCCGCCGCATCCAGGAGGCGCTGGGACGCGTCGGCCTGTCGGCGCGTTCACGGCATTACCCCGCGGAACTCTCCGGCGGCCAGCAGCAGCGCGTGGCCATTGCCCGCGCGCTCGCCGGGTCGCCGCGGCTGCTGCTGGCGGACGAGCCGACGGGTAATCTCGATACGCAAATGGCGCGCGGCGTTCTGGATCTGCTCGAGGAACTGCATCGCGACGGCGCCACCATCGTCATGGTGACGCACGATCCAGAGCTCGCCGTGCGCGCGCAGCGGGAGGTTCACATCGTGGATGGTCAAGTGGTGGATCTGGCCGCCCAGCCCCGCCTGGTTGCCACAGCAAACGCCAACACATAGGAGACTATCGTGTTCAACTACTATCTGGGTCTCGCACTGCGCAGTCTCAAGCGCAACATCGTGCTTACCGTGCTGATGATTGCCGCGGTGGGCGTCGGTATCGGCGCCTCGATGACGACGCTCACCGTGTTCCGTGCCATGGACAGCGATCCCATCCCGCAAAAGTCGCGCCAGCTATTCGCCGTGCAGATCGACAACTGGGGTCCGGATAACAAGAGCATCGTGCCCGGCGATGCGGAGCATTTTCAGGAACAGATCAGCTACCTCGACGCGGTCGGACTGATGAACGCCAAGGCGGCGCGCAGGCAATCCGCGATGTACAAAACGGGCGCCGCGCTCACGCCCGCGAATCCCCAATTGCTGCCCATTCAAGTGCAGATCCGCGCGGCGTATACGGATTTCTTCGCCATGTTCCAGACGCCTTTCTTGGCGGGCGGCCCCTGGAGCGCGGATGACGACAAGAATCACGCCGACGTTGCCGTGATTACGCAAAAGCTCAATGACAAGGTCTTTGGCGGCGGCAACTCCGTCGGCAAGAGCATCAATCTCGACAATCATGAATTCCGTATTGTCGGTGTCCTGGGGCCTTGGGAGCCCATCCCGCAATTCTACGATCTCAACAATGATCAATACGGCGAGGGCGCCGAGCTCTACGTGCCGTTCACGCGCGCCATCGATGGCCAGATGGCGAGTTGGGGCAACAACAACTGCAGCGGCGATATTGGACAGTCCGGCTGGGAAGGGCACCTGCAATCCGAATGCGTCTGGATGCAGTTCTGGGCCGAACTGCCGACCGCGGCGGACGTCGCGGCATATCGCGCCTTCTTGAACAACTACGCCGCGGAACAGCAGCGTTCGGGCCGCTTTCACTGGCCGGCGCACACGCGGATCCGCGATGTGCGCGAGTGGCTGGTCTATCAGCACGCGGTCTCGAATGAAGTTCGAATTCTCGTCCTGGTCAGCTTCAGCTTTCTTTTGGTGTGTCTGCTCAATGCCATGGGTCTCATGCTCGCCAAAATCATGGGCCGCGCCGGCGATATCGGCGTGCGCCGCGCGCTGGGCGCCAGCCGCAGAGCCATTTTCGGCCAATGCCTGATCGAGGCGGGTGTCGTCGGGCTGGCCGGCGGCCTGCTGGGCCTGGCCCTGACGGCGCTGGGTCTCATGGGCCTGCGTTCGCTGTTGTCTGAGGAAGTCAGCCGTCTCACGCACTTCAGTCCCGCGGACATCACCATCGCGATCGTCCTCGCCGTGTTGGCAACCACGCTGGCCGGCCTCTATCCCACCTGGCGCGCCGCGCAAGTTCAACCGGCGTGGCAGCTCAAGGCGCAGTAGGAGGCATTATGGAATTTCGTCCCATCATTTCGGCGATGCGCCGTAACAAGGTCGGCGCCATTCTGATCGCCGTGCAAATGGCGATCACGCTGGCAATACTTTGCAATGCCCTGTTCATCATCCAACAGCGTGTTGCCTTGAGTAAACGACCGAGCGGTACCGATGAAGCCAATATCGTGGTGCTCGACAATCAGTGGGTGGGCAATCCGCCGGATACGGCCGCGCGCCAGCAGGGAGACCTGGCGGCACTGCGATCCTTGCCGGGAGTTCAGGACGCGTTTGCCACCAACACGGTTCCCTTGACCGACAGCGGCTCGAGCACCGGCATCAGCCTGCATCCGGATCAGAAAAGCGCCTCGGCGAGGGCGGCTGTGTATTTCGGCGACGAGCATGCCATCGCGAGTCTGGGGTTGCAGTTGATCGCCGGCCGCAATTTCAATTCGGACGAGGTCGCGGACAAGGCCGGTTACAACGACATCAAGCCGCCGGCTGCGTTCATCATCACCAAGGGACTGGCCGATAAACTGTTTCCCAACGCGAATGCGGTGGGCCAGAGCATCTACGACGATGCTTTGAAGGGCCAGGTGCCCATCGTCGGGGTGGTCGATCGATTGCAGGTGCCGTGGGTGTCGGCCGGCGGGTGGGGCAGCACGTTCAACGACAATTCCGTCATCATGCCGTTCCGCATCGTGATCCCGTATCCGATTCTATACGTCGTCCACGCGCAACCCGGCCAGGCGGCCGCGCTGATCCAGGCGGCGCCGAAGAAGCTTTTCGACATCAGCCGCGCGCGCGTCATCCGCAAGACCCAGCTCATGACGACGTTGCGCACCGAGATCTATAAGAACGACAAGGGCTTGGTGGTGATTCTGGGGGTGGTCTGCGCGGCGCTGTTGGCCGTCACCGCGTTCGGAATCGTTGGACTGACAAGCTACTGGGTGGCGCAACGCCGGCGTCAAATCGGCATTCGCCGCGCCTTGGGTGCCACTCGCAATGCCATCATCCAATACTTCCAAACCGAGAATCTTTTGATCGCCGGCGCGGGGGCCGCGATCGGGGTGGCCTTGGCGGTGTCGCTGAACCTCTGGATGGTGAACGCATTTGCCATGCAGCGCTTGAACAGCGGCTACGCGCTGATCGGCGCGGCCGTGGTGATGTTGCTCGGACAGGCCGCCGTGCTATGGCCGGCCTTGAAAGCGGCATCCATTCCGCCGGCGTTGGCGACGCGCGCAGCTTGAGGCCCACGGCGCGCGCACCATGTTCAACTATTATTTTCGTCTCGGACTGCGCAGCCTGCGGCGCAATTTGGTGTTGACGTTGCTGATGATTGCGGCCATTGCCGTCGGCATCGGTGCCTGCATGACGTCCCTCACGGTATTTCGTGCCATGTCGGGAGACCCCATTCCGCAAAAGTCCAGCCAGCTGTTCGCGCCGCAGATCGACAACTGGGGACCGGACCAGCACAACGGCGCGTCTCCCGACCGCTTGGAGCCTCAGCTCAGTTACATCGACGTGATCGGACTGATGAAGGCACATGCCGCGAAGCGCCAAACCGGCATGCTCGCAGCGCTGCTGTCATTGCGGCCGGCGGATCCGAAGCAAAAGCCGACCAAGGTCATCGTGCGCGCGGCGTATACCGATTTTTTCCCGATGTTCGACGTGCCATTCACCTATGGCGGCCCTTGGAGTGCGTCGGACGACGAGTCGCGCGCCGCGGTGGTGGTGCTCTCAAAGGAAATGAATGACAAGCTGTTCGGCGGCGCCAACAGCGTCGGCAAGACCATCCGCCTCGGGAACGAACCCTACACGGTCAGCGGCGTGTTGGATGAGTGGCGGCTCCTGCCGCGCTTTTACGATCTGGCCATCCGCCCGTTCGGCGACGGCGACTCGATATTCATGCCGTTTACGCGTGCGATCGAGAAACAGACCGGCAGCATCGGCAGCGTTGATTGCAGCGGCTATGCCGAGCCCGGCTGGGAGGGGCGTCTCAAATCCGACTGCGTCTGGCTGCAATTCTGGGTGGAACTGCCGACCGGGACAGACGCCCAGAGATACCGTGACTTTCTCAACAACTATGCGGCCGAACAGCAGCGCCTGGGCCGGTTTCACTGGCCGCCGCATACGCAACTGCGTGACGTGAAGCAATGGCTGCAATACAGGAACATCGTTCCGAGTGAAGTGCGCATTCTGATCTTGGTGTCGTTTGGATTCTTGCTGGTATGTCTGATGAACGCCATGGGCCTGATGCTGGCGAAAATCATGGGACGTGCGGGCGATATCGGCGTGCGGCGCGCTCTGGGGGCGAGCCGTGCGGCGATTTTCTCGCAGTGTCTGATCGAAACCGGCGTGGTCGGACTGGCCGGCGGAATTTTCGGGCTGCTTCTGACGGCGCTCGGGTTGTGGGCGGCGCGTTCACTATTGACCAAGGAATATGTCGCGCTGGCCCATCTTGATTGGGCGGATACCGGCATTGCGGTGCTGCTGGCCGTCTCGGCAACGGTGCTGGCCGGAGTTTATCCCACTTGGCGGGCAGCGCATTTGCAGCCCGCGTGGCAGCTCAAAGCGCAGTAGAGGTAAATCATGGAAGTGCGTCCCATATTGTCCGCCATGCGCCGCAATAAATTCGGTGCATTCCTCATCGCCACCCAGATGGCGGTTACTTTGGCGTTTCTGGCCAACGCGCTGACGCTGGTCGAGCAGCGCATGGCGTGGAGCGACAGGCCCACGGGCATCGATGAAGCCGATACCTTCGTCATGCAAAGCGAAATGGCGGATCGCCCCGACGATCTGGCTGCGCGCCTGGCGAGAGATCTCGACGCATTGCGGGCGCTCCCCGATGTGACGGACGCCTACGCCACCAACATGTTCCCCTTGCAAGGCGGAGGATGGACCGAGACCGTCAATTTGACCCCCGATCAAAAAACTCCCACGGCGATTGCCGCGCACTACATGGGGGACGAGCACGCCCTACATACGATGGGACTCACGCTCATCGCCGGCCGCAATTTCTCCCCCGCTGAAGTCGCGAATCGCACGGAAACCGACGTACCGCCGACCAGCGGCTACATCGTGACGAAGGCGCTGGCGGGGAAGCTCTTCCCCGATGGCGACGCCCTCGGCAAGCCCATTTTTGTCGAGACGAACAAAGCTGTGCCCATCATCGGCGTCGTGGATCGCTTGCAAGGCCCCTTCACCGTTGCCACGGGCTTGTTCAGCACGTTTGCCGAGAATTCCGTGCTGTCGCCATACCGGTTGATCGCGGACACCAATGTTTACATGGTGCGCGCGCAACCCGGACAACGCGATGCCGCCATGAAGGCCGCGGAGGCCAGACTCTTCGCCCTCGACGAGAATCGCATCCTCAAGTCCCGATCCATGCAGCAGGTTCGCGCCGATGCCTACCGCGGCGACCATGGCCTCATCGTGCTGTTGACATGCATCTGCGTTGCGCTGCTGATCGTCACGGCGTTCGGCATCATCGGCTTGACCAGCTACTGGGTCGCGCAGCGCCGCCAACAGATCGGGATTCGCCGCGCTTTGGGCGCGACGCGCCGAGCCATCGTGCGCTATTTTCAAACCGAGAATTTCATGATCGCCGCGGCCGGCGCCGCGATCGGCATTGCTTTTGCGATTGCGCTGAACCTATGGATGGTGCGCAGTTTCCAAATGGTGCGCATGGACAACAGCCGCGCCATCGTCGGGGGCGTCATCATCCTGCTGCTGGGGCAATTTGCCGTGCTGTGGCCGGCGCTGCGCGCGGCTTCCATTCCTCCCGCGCTGGCCACTCGCGGGGGATAGGCTTTGAGCCGGTGGATGTGATTCCGCGCGGCACCCGTTAACATGCCCCCATGCGTACGGTACTCGTCATCGATGACAACCCGGCGGTCGCTCAGGCGCTCTCGCTGCTGTTCGGCTTGCATGACATCCGCACACTGACGGCATTTACCCCGCAAAAGGGGCTCGCTCTCCTGACGCATGAACGCGTTGACCTGGTCATCGCGGACATGAATTTCAGCGCCGACACCACCTCGGGCGAAGAAGGCGCGGCGCTGTTCCGCGCGCTGCGCGCCCAGCAGCCCGACCTGCCCGTGGTTCTGCTGACCGCGTGGACGCACCTGGAATCCGCGGTGCAGCTCGTCAAGGCCGGCGCGGCGGACTATATCGGCAAACCCTGGGACAATGACAAGCTGCTGGCAACGGTCGAGAATTTGCTGGAACTGGCGGAGACGACTCGCGAACGCCAGCGGCTGCAAGAAGAGCAGCGCCGGCGGCGCGAGCGCCTGGCCGAGCAATACGATCTCTGCGACATCGTTTTCGCCTCGGATGCGATGGAGCGCGTCGTCGAACTTGCGTGCCGCGTGGCTCGCGCCGACGTCCGCGTGCTCATCACGGGGCCCAACGGGGCGGGCAAGGAGCGCATTGCGCAGATCGTGCATGCCAATTCCGCGATCCGCTCGGGGCCCTTCGTTGCCGTCAATTGCGGCGCGATTCCCGCGGAATTGATCGAAGCCGAATTGTTCGGCGCGGAGGCGGGCGCCTATACCGGTGCCAACCGCGCGCGCACGGGCCGCTTCGAGGCCGCGAATGGCGGAACGTTGTTTCTGGACGAAATAGGCGATTTGCCGCTGGCCGGCCAAGTCAAGCTGCTGCGGGTGCTCGAGACCGGTCAGTTCGAAATGTTGGGCTCGAGCAAAACGCGCACCGCGCAAGCACGCATCCTGAGCGCGACGAACGCGGATCTGCCGGCGCTGATCCGCGAGGGGCGATTTCGCGAAGATCTTTATTACCGCCTCAATGTCATCGATATCGCCGTCCCGCCCCTGGCGGAGCGGCCGGCGGATATTTTGCCGCTCGCGCGCCATTTTCTCGGCGCGGGGCTGCAACTGAGCGAGGACGCCGCCGCGGCGCTGCAGGCTCACGATTGGCCCGGAAATGTGCGCGAATTGCGCAATTCGATCGAGCGCGCCAAGCTCCTGGCGCGCGAGCGCGTGGTCGCGGCCGCCGATCTGAATCTGCCGGCGGTGACGCGCGCCGCACCGCGCGAGACTGAAAATTTCAGCAAGGAAGTCTTGGAGGCGACTTTGAGGGAGGCGGGCGGCAACATCAGCCGGGCGGCGCAAAGCCTCGGACTGTCGCGTCAGGCCCTATATCGCCGTTTGGAACGGTTCAACCTGCGTCCGTTGGGCGGCGCCTGAGCGGACGCCCCGTGAGCCTCAAGGCCAAGCTCGCCCTGCTGTTGATCGCCATCGTTGCGATCACGGCGGCCGTCAGCGCTTGGACGGCGCGCTGGTTCGCCAATCCATTGTTCGGCTGGCTGTTGATTCTAGCGGCGTCGCTCCTGCCGGTGCTCTGGCTGTCTTCTCGCATCATGCGGCCGATCCAGCAAATGTTGCGGGCCCTGTCCGGCACGGTGGCGAGCTACCGCGAAGGGGATTTCAGCCTGTCGCTGGTGGCCGATCGCGACGATGAGCTCGGCGAACTGATGACGGCGCACAATGAGCTGGCCGCCGCCCTGCGCCAGCAACGCGCGCACCTGGTGCAGCGCGAGTTGCTGCTGGATACCGTGATGCAGAACTCACCGGTGGCGTTGGTGTTGGTCGATGCGAACGATCGCATTGCCTATGCGAACATCGCGTCGCGGCACCTGTTGAGCGAGGGACGCAGCCTCCAGGGCCTGCGTTTCCGGGAGGCATTGACCCAGGCGCCGGCGGCACTGCAGGGCGCGGCGGCGGAACAGGCCGATAGTTTGTTTTCCACCGAGATCGACGGAGTCGAGGAGACGTTTCATCTGTCGCAGCGCGCCTTCATCCTGCAGGGGCGCACCTTCAGGCTGTATTTGCTCAAGCGGCTGACGCGGGAGCTGTCGCGCCAAGAGGTCTCGACCTGGAAAAAGTTGATCCGTGTGTTGAGCCATGAGCTCAACAATTCCCTGGGGCCCTTGTCCTCGCTTGCGCATTCCGGGGCTGAGATTGCGCGCCGCGGAGATTACGCAGCCCTGCCGCCGGTATTCTCAGCCATCGCGGAACGTGCCGAACACCTGCACCAGTTCGTCAGCGGCTATGCCACTTTCGCCAAATTGCCGGCGCCTCGGCCGCAGGTCGTGCCATGGCAACCCTTCGTTGCGGACCTCAAGGGGCAGCAGACCTTTTCTTGCATTGAACCGTTGCCTGCACTGCCGGGTTGGTTCGATCGCGTGCAAGTCGAACAGGCGTTGATCAATTTACTCAAGAACGCCCACGAGGCGAGCGGCGCGGCGGCCGAGGTGGAGCTGCACATCGTCTGCGCCGGCGCGGCTCAACGCATCGAGGTGCGCGACCGCGGATCCGGAATGAGCCAAGCGGTGCTGGCGCAGGCGCTGCTGCCTTTTTATTCGACCAAACGCAGCGGCACCGGACTGGGGCTGGCTCTTGCGCGCGAAATCGCCGAAGCGCACGGCGGCCGCATTCAATTGGCCAACCGCGAAGGCGGAGGCTTGAGCGTCGCCTTGGATTTGCCGTGGAGCCCGGCGGGCGCCGATGCTACAGTCGCCGGATGATGCCGACCGCAGCGCATACGCCCTAAGTTTCAGCCGTGGGAACTATCTACCTCGTCCGCCATGGGCAAGCGGCTTTCGGCACGGATCACTACGATCGCCTGACGGAACTAGGATTTACGCAGGCGCGCCTTTTAGGCGCCTACTTCGGCCGGCGCAATATTCGATTCGACGCCGTGTTCACCGGCACCTTGCAGCGTCAGGCCGAGACCGCGCAGGGCATTTTCGAGGGCCACGCGGAACTCGGCGCGCAGCCCCTGAAAGAGACCTTCCCGGGCTTGGACGAGTACAAACCCGAGGCCATCATGATGGCCCTGACCGGAAATTTCCCCGCGCCGGCACTGGCCGCGGTAAGGCGCGATCCGGTCGTGGTGCGCGAACACTTTCGTATCCTGCGGGAAGCGTTGCTGGCTTGGGCCGAGGACCGCACGCAACCTGAAGGCATGCCCGTGTGGCAGGCATTCCAAGACGCCGCGGTGGCGGCGCTGGTTGAAGCTCGGCAGCGCTTTCCCGACGGCAACGTGCTCATCGTCAGTTCCGGCGGGCCCATTGCCGCGGCCGTCGCGGCCGCCCTCAACGCGCCGCCCGCGACCGCCGTTGAATTGAACCTGCGAATCCGCAACAGCGCTCTCACCGAGTTCGCGGCGACGCCCCGGCGGCACAATTTGATCAGCTTCAACGGGTTGCCGCATCTGGACACGAATCCGGACCTGACGCTGGTCACGTATGCCTAAAATCGCGGCTTTTGTCGGTGTTTTCGGCTTGTGGGCGCTTGCGGTCCGGTCCGAGGAAATTCATTCTCATCCGCCGCCGGAAAAATTGGGGCGGATTTCATTTCCCACAACATGCTTACCGAAGGTCGCGCGCGATTTCGAGCGATCCGTCGCGCTGCTGCATTCCTTCTCCTATGCCGCCTCCGAGCAATCATTCCGACAGGTCGCGGCGGCGGATCCCGACTGTGCCATGGCGCACTGGGGCATCGCCATGTCCCATTATCACCAGCTTTGGAGTCCGCCGACGGCGGCGGAGTTGCGCGACGGACAACTCGAGAGCGAACGGGCGACCTCCATGAACCGCGGGTCGCCGCGCGAGCGCCGGTTCATTGCGGCGGCGGCCGCGTACTACGTGGATACGGACAAGACGCCGCCGTCGCGCGCCAACGCCTACGCAGAGGCCATGGCCAAGGCCGCGCGCGCCAATCCGAAGGACACCGAGACCCAGGTATTTTATGCCTTGTCGCTGCTCGCGATCGCACCTCCCGAGGATGCGAGGCACACGATTCAGAAGCGCGCGGCGGCGCTCTTGGAGCGCATTTATCGCGATCAACCCGATCACCCGGGCGCGGCCCATTATTTGATTCACGCCTATGACAGCGCGGAGCTGGCGCCGCGCGGCCTTGGCGTAGCGCGCGCGTATTCGAAGATCGCGCCCTCCGCGCCGCATGCCCTGCACATGCCGTCGCACATCTTTACGAGGCTCGGTCTGTGGGACGATTCCATCGCGTCAAACCAGGCGGCGCGGGCGTCAGCCCACGCCCAAGGCGATCAAGGCGAAGAGCTGCATGCAATGGATTATTTGACCTATGCCTACCTGCAACGAGGGCAAAAGTCAGACGCCCGGCAAGTGGTCGTGGACTCACGCGCCATTGGCGCGGCGGCGGGCTCCGAAAGCGATCTCAAAGCCGGCTACGCCGCAACGGCGATGCCCGTCCGGCTCGCGATCGAGAGTCACGCGTGGCGCGACGCGCTCGAACTGCAGGCGCTGCCGGCTTCAGCTCCCGACGTGGCCGCCATCGTATTTTGGGCGCGTGCAATGGCCAATGCACGTAGCGGCCATCCGCAGGCCGCCGATGCCGATATCGCGCGGATCGAACTTTGTCGAAAGCAGCTGCAGGCCGCCGCAAACTTCTACTGGGCGAACCAGGTCGACGTGCTCTTCAGGGAAGCGAAAGCCTGGCAGCTGGCCGCGCTGGGCAGCGCCGCGGAAGCCGTGCAATGGCTGCGGCAGGCGGCGGATGAGGAAGATGCGGTCGAAAAATTACCGGTTACGCCGGGTCCGGTCGTTCCGGCACGCGAACAGTTGGCGGAGCTGCTCCTTGAGCAAAATCAGCCGGAACAAGCGTTGCGAGAATTTCGCGCCGCCCTGGCGCTGGCTCCCGGCAGGCGTGGCGCATTGCTCGGGGGTGCCCAAGCCGCCGAACGCAGCGGCGATGCGCAAACCGCGGCGCACATGCGCGCCAAGCTCTAGTCGAAATCCGTCGCCAGCTCCGGATGCTCGCGATGGTGAAACATTCTGTCGATCTGCGCCGCCGTGGTTCGCCCCAACGAAAGCGGCGGCAACTCATTGCGAGGGAAAAACGCGACTTCGCTGGTCTCGTCGCTGGCGCAGGCCGCGCCTCCCATGATTTCGCAGATGAAGAACATCTTATAGATCGAGTCGATGTGGCGCGGTGGATTTCTCTTTTGGTAGTCGTAGACCGCCGCGAGTTTCAAGGCGCGGGCCTTGAACCCCGACTCCTCGGCGATCTCCCGCACCACGCATTCGCCCGCCGATTGATTGACGTCCGCCCAGCCGCCGGGAAGAGTCCAACAACCGTCGCTGATTTCGCGCACCATCAACACGCGCCCGTCCACGAAGGCGGCACCGCGGACATCCACCTTCGGGGTCGCGTAGCCCTTCTCCTGGCGCAGCAGCTCGAGGATGGCTTCATGCTCGGTGGATGAGCCTTGCGCCATGAGCAGCGCGGCCAGCTGCTGCAGCCGCTGGTAGCGCTGGTGGTCGAAGCCGTCGGCCGCGAACGCCAAGCCGGTTTGAGCAATCGCCCGCACTTCGCGCGCGATGCTCAGCCACTGCGGTTCTTGCGACATTCGAGCGCCGCGGCGATCAGCGCGGGGCGAAGAATTCGGTGTAGGCCGCGATCCGGTCCGTGTTGATCTCGACGACGTCGACGAGTTCGGTCGGAACCGTCGCGCCGGTGACCTTGGAAAAAATATCCGCGCGCCAATGGGCGACTGCCCGCGGCATTTCGACCGTGAGGCTCAGGAGCTGATAGTTGTTGAGCTTGAATACCTTGACCATCATGGAGAGCCAGGGCCGGAACTCCGCCAGATTCTTGGCCCGAATGGCGATCGACTTATCGGCGCTTGCGCCCAGAATTTCGTACCGGCCTACATCGGCAAATACGCGGCACATGCCGGCAAGATCGCCGCCCACCCGTGCCGCGTGCAGCTGCTGAATGACTCGTTCCGCGACGATGCGCTCGGACACTTGTTTCTCCTAAAGATCAGGCCAGCGCCGCGCGAATTTCGCCGCCGATTTGCTCGAATGCCGTGCGCGCATATGGGATGACGGCCCCTAAACCGTAGAAAAGATGAATCATACCTGGATGGCAAGTGTAGGACACTTCATTGCCCGCTTGGGTCAGGCGGTCGAAATAATTCCGCCCCTCATCGCGCAAGGGATCAAATTCCGCGGTATGAATCAGGGTTCGCGGCATGCCGGAGACATCCTCGGCGAGCAGCGGCGATACCAACGGATTGGAAGCCTGGGTGCCTGCCGGCAGGTAGTACATCAGGTCATGATCCAAGGTCGCCTGATCCACGAGATACCCGCTGGATAGTTCGCGCTTCGATGCGGTGATGCGGCTGTAATCGAGAATCGGACAGATGAGCAGTTGTAGGATGAGTCTTGGACCGCCGCCTCGGGCCGCCGCCTGGCAAGTCGCCGCGGCCAGCGTGGCGCCGGCGGAATCCCCGCAAATGCCGAGGCGGGCGGCGTCGATTCCAAAATCTGCGGCATGCTCGCCGATATGGCGCACGGCGGCGCGCGCGTCCTCCAAGGCGGCGGGAAATCGGTGTTCAGGAGCCAATCTATAACCGACCGACACGACACGCACGGCGCCGCAATGGCTGAGCGCGCGCGCAATGCAGTCATGGGTGTCGAGGCTCCCCGCGACCAAGCCGCCGCCGTGAAAATACACGAGCCCGGGAAGAGTGCCTGCGCCCGAGGGCGAATAGAGCCTAACGCTCAGTGTGCCGCCCGGGCCCGGCAGCGTCCGCTCTTCCACGCGTTCAAGCGCGATCGGCGGTCCCGCGAATTCCATCAGCGCGATGAGCCCCTGGCGGCGCTCCTCGACCGTGGCGCTGCGCGCGTCGGGTGGATTGCCCGCGGCGAGGAGATTTAAAAAGCGTTTGACGCGTGGGTC